>SXGT01402289.1_pt1 | contig 80198 bp, 117 predicted proteins | sample 3176221 | NCBI WGS metagenome assembly SXGT01 (sample SAMN11356862, study PRJNA531348) | freshwater metagenome | isolation source: freshwater sample F1-120 | place: China: Fuxian Lake, Yuxi | collected 2017-12-25 | reverse complement strand
GTTCCTAGGGCAACACTATTGGCTGCAATGGTTGTTGCCATAGAAGCACTTGCGCTTCCATCAAAGGAAATGCTTCCCGTTACGTCTCCAGTTAGCTCAATGGTGCGAGCGGTTGTTAGAGAGGCTGCAGTTCCCGTCGTATTGGCATTGATGGTTGCTGGCAGGCTTAAGGTTACGGACCCTGCTGATGCAGATACGGTTACCTCATCAGCAGTTCCGGTTAGATCAATTACACCAGTATTGGTAATTGTTAGGGCTGAGGATTCATAGCCTGATCCGGAAACGCTAATGCCAGTTCCGGCTGCTGCGGTAGCAACATAGTTGCCCGTGGTGTCCGTTCCTAGATTAACGCTATCAGCCTCGATATTCGTTACCATGGAAACACTAGCACTACCATCAAAGAAGATGCTTCCTGTTACGTCCCCAGTTAGCTCAATGGCGCGAGCGGTTGTTAGGGAGGCTGCAGTTCCCGTCGTATTGGCATTGATGGTTGCTGGCAGGCTTAAGGTTACGGACCCTGCGGATGCAGATACGGTTACCTCATCAGCAGTTCCGGTTAGATCAATTACACCAGTATTGGTAATTGTTAGGGCTGCGGTTTCAGAGCCTGACCCGGAAACGCTAATGCCAGTTCCGGCTGCTGCGGTAGCAACATAGTTGCCCGTGGTGTCCGTTCCTAGAGCAACGCTATTAGCTCCAATGGTTATTGTTGCGCTGGCACTTGCGAGATTGGTAATGCTTGCACTACCTGAAACATCACCTAAAAATGTAAGAGTAAAATCTGCAACATCAAAATCTAAAGTATTGTCTGAATCATCATATGTTACAGATATGCCATTTTCTGTATTGCTGGTAACCATGGCCCCCACGGTATCTGCAATAGCCTCAGACAGCTTGGTATCTATGTCCTCAGCAAGAGCCTGCAGGTCACCTGCAACGTCTACAACGTCAGCGTCTTGCGGATATGGAAACGCATAATTAGTTGTAGTAGCAGCCATTAGTATTCACCTTCTTTATTATAACATTTTATGAATATAAAAAACAGGATAGATTTCTCTACCCTGTCTATTATACGATATGTATTTACTCTACCAAACTTGGCGATCCCTTGTCTGGTCCAATGTTTGAGGACACAACAGATGTCGCATAGGAAAGAATTGCTGCTCCAATTGAAACGCCAGCAACCGTTTGCCAATCCGCTACAAAGGCATCAAATACGGCATTTGCTGCGGTTAGTGCAAGAAAGGTCTGAGCCAATGTCTTTGCTGCCCTCTCAGTTGATTCAATCCAAAATTTCTTTGTAAACATAGTTTCTCCTAACTAGTCGGATAATTTTACCATATATTATTGAACTTCGTCTTCCATACTTTCTTCTCGTTGTCTTTCTTGAAAATCAAGAATTTGTGGATGAAGCCTTACATCTTCATACGCTGCCCCACCTATATATGCGGCAACTATTGCTCCAATTAAGCCGAAAGAGCCAAGCGCTAGGGTTTGAAATAGCCCACTGTCTTCTCCTTTAATCGTTACATACAAAATAATTAAACCGGCAAATATCAAAGATCCAAATACTGCTCTTCTTCTTAATTTCCAAGAAGGGTTGGGGTCAATTTCATTCATTACCATTTTCCTAATGGGCAGGTTGCTTCTTGTAGTTTTGTTTTAAGTTTCATTACGCAACCACATTTTTTACAAATTCCCATATAAAAAAACTCACAGCAGCCACAGATTTCTAATCTTTTGCTTGTCTGCTCTTCGTTGTGAGAATATTCAGATGGATTTAAAAGATCTAACGGATTTACCATTTTATTGCCATTTGTTTAATGGACAATCCCCACTGAGCATCCATGTTTTTATTGGCATAAAACAGTCGCACATAGAGCACAGGGTATTATGCTCAAGAAATTCACAACCTCTGCAAGTATCCATCCTTAATTTCCTTTTTTGTTCGTCTACTACTGGAACCTCTGAAGGAATTTGATCAAATACTTTAACCATTCTTGGCTCATCTTCTCCAAATGGTTGCATGAATACTAACTCATCTTTTTCGCTCATGTTATTTTCCACCATTCTCCCAATGCATTTGTATAGTCGTTTCCAGACCAAGTATACCCCGATCCTGCATAGTTATCCTGAGTATATCCCGTTGCAGTGTATCCAGGAGGGCAACATGCCCAAAATCCAGTATATGGAAATGCTCCCGCAGTATGGAATGTTCCACAGCCACAAGGTCCTGGAGCACAACAAGGGGCAGCATGACCCAAGGGGGCTGAACATCCATAACACGTACTTGGTCCAGTTGCCACAAAATATGAATAAGCCGTTGAAGTTGCAGCTTGACGAAAAGTTGTTATGCCCGAAGAAGCCGAAAGGCCTTTTGGAGCTGTTGCTGTTAAGATAATGCTTGAGGTGGCGCCTGTAACGGTTAAAGTGTTTGTAGATATAGATCCAGATCCTGAAATATTATATATGAGAGATGAACTATAATTTGTTATGGTAAATTTACCATTGTTAGAAGTTCCGGAACCAGCATAGGAACAGGTTGGAGCAGAGGGAGTAAACCTGCCACTAGAAGCAGACGCGGCAATTGTGGCAACGGCTAGCATTATGCTGCCGAATCGCCAACAACAACCCAGCTATTGGTATCCCTTTTAATTAGAGTTAGCATTGACCATTGTGCCCTTGTTTTTAATCCCGGGGTTGCGTTAACGGTAACACCGCCAGCACCAGCAACAGTTATTTGACCAGACCCTGCTTGAAGAACTATAATTGACGTTCCAGTTGGGAATGCCACTGAAGAGTTTAGCGGAATTGCTAAACTACTAGCCGAAGCACTTGATATCTCAATTAATTTACTTTGATCTGTTAAAACTAGAGTATATGATGCACTTGATGTGGTTGTTGCAATTGTTGATATTGGACTAGTCAATGTCTTGTTTGTAAGAGTTTGGGTGTCGGTAGTTGTTACCGCCTGCACCCCACCCTGTTGCAAGGTTGTTGGGTTTACCGTACCACCAGTAATTGTCTTATTTGTAAGAGTTTGAGTTGAGGTCGTTCCAACAACGCTTCCAGTCACCCCGTGAACGCTAGTTGACGAATTAGAATGAGTAACAATGTCTGCGGCAATATCGGCCAAGTGGCCCTCCATGCCGCCAGCGGCACCCACACCGTTGTAGTCGGGTCCATAGTGATATTCTGTAAAAGCCTGAATCACGTTGGCATTATCGGTTAATTCGGGAACTCCTACATCATAAGTTGTAGTAAATGCGTTGGTTGCTGAAATATTTTGGGCCATAGTATCTCCTTGTTTATTATATCATTAAGCAAGTAGAGATATTGTTATGTGAAACTTTGCAGAGTTGTCACTAACCGTAGACCAGGAGCCTGCTATATATTTCATTGCATAAAAATCAATGATTATCGTATTGGTCCCGGCATCTACCTCTTTACCGTATATTGTTGTAACAATTGGAGTATTTAATAACTCAGGAGTTATGGAGACATGAAGATTGTTTGCGGTTATATCTGAAATTGAATATTCATTAAAAGCCTCTGCAATAGAAACTTCATAGCTAAATATTCCCGCACTTGCGGTTAATCCCGCACTGGCGCTTAGACTGGCAATGTCACTAAATATTGAGGGCTTAAGATTTCCAATTTTTTCCCAATTAAATCCCCCGGCTCCGTCAGAAAGATATTGATAAATATATCCTTCTGTCTGCCCTTGACTCTCTCTAATAAAAAGATCATTTGGAAGGCTGTCTGTTAACAGGGCTGACGCACTATTTGGATTATCAAATCCGCTGAATATTAAACTTCCTCTTTCCCCGGTGGCACCAGTCTCTAGCTGAACAAGAATATTGTTTGGGGGACCAATTACAGATATTTCCGGGGTATCAAGTAGAACTTCAATGCTCATGTGACTCTTCCGCTAATATCATTTGTTACAGTAAGTCCTCCTGCTATAAGCGTAAAAGTATTCACTGAGTCTGTGCTTTTAATTTCCACGTCATAAACGTAAGTTGTTCCTTGAACAAGTTGCGCCCCATCTGTATTGGAGATTGTGCAGGTAATATATGAATTCGCATTATTAATTGAAACATCCGCATTAAAGACAAAGGTATCTGTTCCACCACTTCGAGATGCTATGGTAAACTTGGCACTAGCAGATGGATAATCAGTTAAATCAAAATCTGTACCGTCTGAATTCTTTGGTTGAACAACAAATTCATAGGTGTCTCCCCTATAATAAAGAATATTAAATGTGGCAGGAAATCCCATATTGAAATTATATCACGCCGACTACGGGGGGGCCAGGAAATAAGGAATTTTAATTGTTTGTTGTCCAAGTTTGACAAGCAAATGCCCCTTTGGACCCAACTCTTTTAATTCGGCATAAGTAATAACGCTAGCAGAAGCTAGGACGCTATTTGCATTGTTGTAGATAAAAGATCCATCAACAGATACATCGCCTTCAATTAAAAGATTAGTTAAAACCCTTTTTCCCATGCTACCCTACAATCACAACGCGATAAGCATTTACTGCTGGAGCCGTTGCAAATGTCAAGGTTACGGTATTTGCATCAGTTCTAACAATGTCAATATCTACGGTATCGTAAGTAGAATTTGAATATACATCAACAGCAACATCTCTTGTGTTGAGATTATGAGTAATTGCAAATGTAGTTGCTGATGCATTTCCCATGTTTGCAGAATATTTTCTTGTTATTCCGTGGAAATTTGTTCCATCATTTGATAGTGTCCAAGTGTCTGAAGTTTCATTCCAAACAAGGGATACATTGTCAGATGATCCTCTTTCTACCTCAATTCCTGCGTTTAGTGAGGGACTGCCAGATGAATTGCTATTTAAAATAACAATGTTATCGTCTACCGTAACTATCTCAGTATTAAGATATGTAGCAGAACCACTAACAGTCAATGCTCCGGATACAGTCAAATTTTGAACAGTTACGGAGTCCGGCAAGCCAATTGTAACTGCGGCAGACTCTGCTCCAGATCCGGAAATTTCAACTTCATTTGCCGTACCGGAAATCGTAGCAACATAGTTACCTGTGGTATCTGTTCCTAGGGCAACACTATTGGCTGCAATGGTTGTTGCCATGGAAGCACTTGCGCTTCCATCAAAGGATACGGTTCCTGTTACATCTCCCGTTAACTCAATGGTACGAGATGTTGTAAGTGCTGCTGCAGTACCAGTAGTATTAGCATTGATGGTTGCTGGAAGGCTTAGGGTTACCGCTCCTGCTGATGCAGATACGGTCACCTCTTCAGCAGTTCCTGTTAGACTGGTAACGCCAATATTGGAGATTGTCAAGCTATTAGAGTTGTCATTGTATGTTGAAGAAATGCCATTCCCGGCAACAATCACCCCATTAACAAGATCTTGCACTTCTTCCGTTGTAAGCCTTCTTAGCTCAACCCATGCCGATCCATCATAAATCTTAATAAGATCAGAGACAGTATTATAATAAAACTGACCCTGAACAGGAGATCCTGGATCGGTAGCAAGATTTTGCATAACTGCGTTTTGCAGTTCAAGTTGATTTAGATCAATTGGTGTTAAAAATTTTCTTGCCATTTCAATTCCTCCTTTTTATGATAGATATGCTTTTCCTGAAAAAGCTGCAGAAAAAGATAGAACAACGGTAGTTGAATTTGGATAAGAATATGATCCTTCCACAACCGTGCCCGCCGAATCAACAACGGTAATGTTTGGAACAAAATGAAGATTGTGATTTATTGTCCAAGTTGCCGATGATGAGCTTTGTGTATGAACATACGATAAGTCTGAATATAGAGTTTGCCCGGACAGTCCTGTTGCACCTATAGGGCCCTGAGGTCCAGTAGTTGATATTTCAACAGTAACAGCCTCTTCTAAAACAGAAACTTCAATGTTTGAGTTATCAACACTAACTGTAACTGGACTTTCTACAATTTCAATAACATTTACCATTATCTAGTTACCTCTGGCGTTACATTAAACTTTCCCTCAATAAGGCGAGTTACGGTTCCACCAACAGCTATTTCTAGATCATAGACATAAGATCCGGGAATAAAATTAGTAGTGGCTGATGCTGCCATAATTACCGCAATAGTTCCAGCACTTCCGCCAAGGGTTATTCCAGACCCATTGCTAAGGGATATTAAGTAATCATCCGAATAGTGATACTCTCTTACTTGCAAATTAGAGGTGTATCCGCTAAGATTAACGGGAGAGTCGTTTATTTTATAGGTGAGGGTGCGAGAAAAGGTACTTCCCTGTGGACAAGAGAGGTCTAATTTTCCAGTTGCCATGAATTACTCCTATAAACTTTTATATTAAAATTATAACATTAGTTATCTAGGTGCCACTGAATGTGCCCGTCAACCTTGTCCCTAAGGTCTTTCGTATCCTGTTTAATTTCTGATTGAACTTCTTCAATTCTGTTTACGGCGTCCCGCAGGCTAGATCCACCGTTTGGATGAAGTTCTAAATTAATTTTTTCTAATCTGTCGCAGATTTTTTTAAAAGAAACTCTGTACAAAATCATAGCAGCTCCCGAAATTGCAATTATAGCCGCACTTAATTGTCCTAAAAAAAGGATTATTTCGTGAACTTCGGGACTATCCATTTATTCAATTTTCTCCAATAGTATTAATTAAACAGCTATTGACTATTTTAACATAACTATAAAACGAATTGACTGTTTTTTTTTATTTTGTTACAATTAGTACATCAGCTAACTAAGGAGTCTTATGTCTACAATGGAAAAAATAAAAGAACTAAAGGCTACAGATCGTTGCGACAGATGTAATTCCCAGGCCTGGGTGCTGGTAAAAGGAATGAATGGAGAACTTTTATTTTGTGGCCATCATTACACACAAAATGAGTCAGCGCTTTTTGAATGGGCATATGATATTCTTGATGAACGAGAATTTATAGACAAAAAATAAAAAAATAATATATTGTGACTTGTAGCTCAATAGGCAGAGCATTCGACTGTTAATCGAAGGGTTAAAGGTTCGACCCCTTTCAAGTCAGCCAGAGCAGGCAGCGAGCCCACCCAATCCCCGCTGCCTGCTCGCTTGCTACCATAGCTCAGTGAGTAGAGCATCATACTTGTAATATGAGGGTCGCGGGTGCAAATCCTGCTGGTAGCTCAATAAGTGAAAATAGGGTATACTTCCATCATGTCAAAGATGTTTTCTTTAGAAGATCTTCATTTGCTAGGAAGCAAAAGGAAAGACACAACAAAGAGAAAAAGGACTTTGCAGTCCCGTGAGTTTTGGAAAATAAAAGAAGAGTCTGGTTGTGTTGATTGTGGCGCAATGTATCCCCACTGGATGCTGGACTTTGATCATAGGCCGGGACATGAAAAAGTAGGAAGCCCCACTCAACTAATGAGAACAAACAGCTACGAGAAAGCAATGGCAGAGGTTAGAAAGTGTGATGTTGTTTGTGCTAATTGTCACAGAATTAGAACCTACATCAGAAATCAATCGGGATATAAAAATCTTTAAACTTATTAATCATTTTAATGATCTACTGAAAAGTAGTATAATTAAGTATGGATAAGTGGAACCTTGAAATAGAAAAATACTGGAGAGACAAGTTTTCCGAAGAAATTGAATCATCAATCATGCATTTAAATGATGATCCAGTTACCGACTGGTTTAACAAGGGAATGTTGCACGCAGCAAGAATAGTAAAATATTCAAGGGATTAATAGTTCTTGACAGAATATAGTATAGACGATACAATTCATTATTGCGACATTAACATAAAAGTAATGTTTCTGCCTTCCAAGCAGAGGAAATCGGGGCGGTACCGATATGTCGCTCCATCAACAAAGGATAAAAATGGAAAATAGCAGAGAAATAAATAGACTTGGCCACATAGCTTTAGAGCACATAGAGGGTCTGTATGAAGTTATTAAAGTTATGAGTTCTTTGTCTGCTACCGGGCACTACCTAAAAGAAATTCTTTATGTCGCAGAACAAAACTGTTCAATGGTGGAAAACAAAATAATTGTTGCATGTGCTATTACGGAAACAGTTGACTCTCCCCCTGTAGCTCAGTAGACAGAGCGGAGAACTTCTAATTCTAAGGTCATAGGTGCAACTCCTATCAGGGGGACTATATGAGAATAAAAAAAGAAATAGATACAGCAATAGATACTCCGGAAAGACAATTGACAGTGCCTTCTGGATATTGCATGACGAACTATCATGAGAATTGTCCGGGACAAAGAAGTTATGGAAAATGTCCATGCGAGTGTCATGGCACTCTTGATAAATAAAGGTATATAATAGTGTCGAAGGGGATGAAATGGATTCGATTCTTTTTAGAAATACCTCTGGCAGTCACAATAAAATAAACGGCAAAATGCAAAACGCCTACGCTCTAGCTGCATAAACAAGTCGCAATAGAGCCGCCCTCCAAACGGGTGGGAACAGAAGTTTGGGCTGAAAGTCAGCAATTGCAGGTCGGAAACCAAAGTTGCTAAATGCAATAAAAAGAAATAAACGCTAGTGCATGACTGTAACTAGAGAATATGGAAAAGAGAAGACCCCAGTTCGATTCTGGGCATCTCCACTAGAAAGGGAAACAAAATGAACGTACAAGAATTACGAGATGCTTGGGCCATGGGGGTGAAGCCCACGGCTGCCCACGAGGACCTGAAGAACGCGGACCTGTACGCTGCGGACCTGCGCGGTGCGGACCTGAGGGGCGCAAACCTGACCGGCGCGGACCTACGCAGCGCGGCCCTGACCGGCGCGGACCTGACCGGTGCAAACCTGCGTGGTGTAAACCTGCGCTGGGCGGACCTGAGGGGCGCAAACCTGACCGGCGCGATCAACTACGAGGAGGCAACGAAATGAACGTACACGAATGGATTGATTACGGAATTGAACAAGGGTATGCAGACAAATTCTGCTACATCCACGAGTCACCTGAACTAACCGATGAAGAGTCTGAGTTATTCTACAATGGTGAGGGCGAAGAAGATTGCATTCCTACGTTAAGGGTGTGGATGAACCCGGAACAAAATCCTCTTTCTTCCCGATACCCCAATATTCAACAGCCAAACCTTTTTGAATAAGAATATCGTTTAAGCACTCATTGGATTCTGGAAAATAAACTTTTGCAAGATATCTACCAAACTTTTCTCTCTTATCTTTCTCAGATCTAATAAAAACAATAGCACCCAATGGGCAAAGAGAACGAACATAGCTAATTGCCTGCTTTCCTAGATCTGTATTTTTTTCTGCGGCGTTCAATCCTAGCAATCTCACCCTTTGATTTATTGATACACTGAAGCCAAGATCAATAATAACATCGATGGTATCTGCATCAACGACCCTAACAACTGTTGCCTTGTATTCAAACATTAGACAACGCTAAATTTTGGATTTGATTGTTCTCCCAGTGCCAAAATCTGATCCCTTGTTGGCTTTCCTGTTATATCTTCTCCTAGATGACTTTGCCATTTCTTTATACATCTAATTACATCATCATCATATAAATTTCCCGGAGTTAATGCATGTCCGTAAAGAACAGCGAGAGCAGACCTAACCAAAGCAACTTCATCGTTGGCGCACCCATGCTTTAGGTTACTCATTCTTACCTTAATGGCTGAGCCATAGTCTCCTCGCTGAGGATTAACAAACTCAAATGGCTTCCAGGTTTCTTCAGACATTTCTAATGCCATTGTTATCAATGTTTAGAAGTTTTTGAACTTCCTTGACATCTTTAAAGGTGGTGTCTCTCTTAGCACCACGATCCCAGCCCTGTGCAAGCTCTGTGTGCATCCCATCGGCATGGTTCCACCACTCACCATTGGCAAAAATTCTATGGCCGTCAGCTGTCTTATATTGGCTTAAAATGCCATCTAGAATCTTCATCTCTTTAGCGGTCATATGGCGCTTCCCGTCTGGTCTTAAAATATCATAACGAGCATCAATTGCCGTTCCAGAGGCGTGATTGCTAAATCCATCGTTTGACCTAGCCTCACGATAAACCCACGAATCCAATGGGCCAACATTAAGATTTAGTCTATCTGGCATTTCCCTATGCCAATCGGCAAGGTATGCGGCAAAGACGGGAGCAACTCCCGCTCTCAATCTAACTGTTCTTTTTGTGCCGGGAACTTTGATGGCTCGCAATCTTGGATCGTTTGCGCTTCTAATTACCGGCCAATTATTTAATGATTTCATATAAATATTATATCACTGGTCCCGATGAGCAACATTGCTATTTAAACAAGTTGATTTATTGTTGTTTCGTGATATAATTTCAATATGCCGGGATATGCAAAACCACCAACATATAATGGACAAAATATTTCTGTTTCCCCAGTTGGAACTATCTCGTCCACAACTCTTCAAACAGCAATAGACGAAATTCAAACAGAGTTAGCAGAGGCTGGGGTAAACCCATTCTTTCTTTCCTTTCTTTGATATAATGATAAATAGGAGAAATAATGCCAACAACATACAAGAATGCTCAGTTGCAGGGAACGGCTAGCACTAGCAGCTACGGGACCCTCTATAATACTGGGGCTTCTACCACTGCCGTTGTTTCAACAATTGTAATCACAAATACTGCTGCCACGACAGCAACTTATAGAATTGCAATTATGGCAAGCGCCGGAACTCCGGCTGCCGCAAACTGGATTGCCTATGATGCTACTCTTGGTGCAAATGACTCAATATTTTTGGGGGCAGGAATAACACTTTCAAATACCCAATATATTAGAGTATCCTCTTCTGCAACCACTGTTACATTTAGTGCATACATATCGGAGCTTTCATAATGGGAGTTTTTAGTTTAGTTCTTGGTCAAGGAACAAGAATTGGTGGGGGGGTTCAGACCCTAACCTCGGCGGACGTGTCCTCTACTACGGGGTCACCCACGATTACGACGAGCGGCGGGAAAACGATCTATTCTTTCACCGGCAGCGGGTCGATTGTGTTGAGTAAGGCGGGGCTAGCGTCGGTGCTAGTTGTTGGCAGTGGCGGTGGCGGTGGCAGCACCGCCACCAATGCAACTAGTGGGTGGGCTACGCAGGGCGGGGGCGGGGGCGGCGGGCAAGTAATTGAAAAGATTGCGATGTTCTTGCCTGCCGGTTCTAACACGGTGACGGTTGGCGGCGGGGGTGCCGGTGCTGTAGTGGATGCAGGTCCGGATAGCATGACACCCGGTAATGTTTCTTTACTTGAATCGTTGACCGCTATAGGCGGTGGTTGCGGTGGTACTTATGTGTATAAACCGCTAATTGCGGCTAATAGTGGAGGTGGTGGCGGCCACACATACAGCCCCGGCGCTTCTGGCCCGCAGCAGGCGGTGACTATTCCTGGGACTGGATTCATTGGTGGCGTGAAGTCCGCTCTTTTGGCTACTGGGGCAGGGGGCGGTGGGGGCGCTAGTGCCAATGGTAGCAATGGCTCTGGTTCCAATGGTGGCGCTGGTGGGGCTGGGGCTTCGTCTTCGATAACCGGGTCAAGTGTGACGTACGGCGGCGGCGGCGGTGGTGGCGGTTCTTCCACTGGCGGTGCTGGTGGCGCTGGAGGTGGGGCTGCCGGTGTTACCACCATTACGCCTATTGCGGGGTCTAGTAACACTGGTGGCGCTGGAGGCGGTCATTACCGAACGACTGTTGGAGCCGCTGGTGCTGCTGGCGGCTCCGGCATCGTAATTATCTCCGTGACAACCTAAGGGAAAACATGGCCCATTTCGCACTGGTTGATGGACAGAACATACCTCTACCAATATAAAGAGATCACGGAACGCATCACCCTATATCAAAGGCCTTTTCTTTACTGCATCAATAACATTCGTAATATCTTGAAATTGCAAAACAACTTTAATATCATCATCCATATATGGTGAATATCTGGTTTCAATAAATTGCTCCGCAATTTCCTGGCTGATTCTATTTCGCCAGAATTGCTCCCATGGCAATGCTTCTGCTGGAATTCCTAACATGTTTTTCATTATACCCCAAATCTTAAAAAATTTTTATATTTCGCATATTGTCATTTATGTCATATTTTCATTTTTGGATAAATCTTAAAAATTTTATATTTTTCATTTTTGAATAAATCTTAAAAATTTGGTTATGTGTACGGAGCAATAAAATAAAAAAAAATAAAAAAAAAATTAGTGTGCCCATTGGGGAGGGGCTTTCGCCCCCCACCCGCTAGGTTTAGAAACTAGTCCAAACTTCTAGCCCGGCCTCATCTTCGCAACGTGTGCGATAGGTGACCTTTCCGGACTTGCTAACGTGGTCAATAACTTCGATCACGGTAACCAACTTTCCAGAGTTTCTAGTGCGGCTAACCTCACCGATTAGCGGGCGCGTTCCTAGCGGAACTTGGTAGGTAGTGTCTGCTTTCATTTCTTCCTCCTCTCTTTCTATGACCAAAGCATAGCGCTTGGGGGGGGGCTTTCGCCCCCCACCCGCTCTGACACTATCTTAGGTACCTAACCCCTAGATAGTCCTCATAGTCGGCTACCGTCATCACGGACTTATATTCGTGGCAGCGGTAGCAGACCTTGGCATCAGGTACTTCGAAGCCGCAATAGAGACACACATATATGTCTGCTTCGAATGTGCGAGACCTAATCATTTCTTTCTCCTTTCTTTCTATGACTGAAGCTTAGCACTGGGGTCTGACATTCAGGCCTAGCTATCGAATATTTTTTATAACAACTTAATAACGGAAATTGGTCCGTTATGTCCGAATTGGGCATGTCAAGCTAACACGACGTTGATATCAAAATTGTTACACAATCGTTATAATTGCTCCGTCCGCCCCTCGCTCAAGATATAGTTACGAAGCCGTTATAAAACCCCCGATTTTGAGGCCTCCCTCGCCCGAGCTATTGTTACGAAGCCGTTATAAAACCCCCGACTTTTGAGGCCGTGACTGTCAGCCCCCCGTGATATGCTTGCGCTACCTAATAACGAGGAGAAAAAATGAGTGTATACACAAGAACCGATACCGTCACCATTGAGGGTGTCCAATTCGATGTAGTCCTATGGGTAGATCAGTCGGACATGACTGTAGACGTAGAGGCTGAGGCTTTATGCGAATCGCAATACCTTTACTACCCAGGCTCTAGCCTAGTAGAGGTGTCGTGCGGTGCCTATGGCCTTCCGTTAAACGACTGGCTCTCGCACTTCAAGCCGTTCGCTATTGAAGCTTTGAGTAAAGCATGATACTAACAAAGCGCGGTGCGCTAGTCGTTAGTCTGTTCGCTATGATTTTATTTATTGTTGTTAACTATATAGAAAGCGTAGGTGTGTAATGCGTATCATTTCCAAGCCTGACTTCATGATCGCTACCGACTTTCCCAATCGTGATTGGCACATGTGGAATAAGGGTAGCCACATCGTCAATGTCTGGCGTGAGGATAATGAATTTGATGTATATTCATTCGCATGGGAAAAGAATCGTACATCTATGCTTGACTTTACTACTGCTCTAGAAAGTTATACAGTTGATGTAATATAAAATAAAACACAAATTAAAACAATACCATACCCGAAAAAAAGGGGGCGCCCCGCTGCTGTCATTGTTACGAAGCTGTTATAAAGCCCCCGACTTTTGAGGCCGTGACTGTCAGCCCCCCGTGATATGCTTGCGCTACCTGATAACGAGGAGAAAAAAAATGGACACGATCACATGCGTGAATTGCTCAGAGGAACTACACTGTGCCCTCGCCCCCGCATGGGAGTGGGTGGTGCATGAAAACTACACAACATGGTATGACGGCCTAATCTCCAGTTCGGGCGCGTAATGAGTGATTTGATTCGCGGCCCCGAAAGGGGGGCGCTCCGCTCCTGTCATTGTTACGAAGCTGTTATAAAACCCCCGACTTTTGAGGCCGTGACTGTCAGCCCCCCGTGATATGCTTGCGCTACCTACCAACAAGGAGATGACCAGATGACCACTTTTGAGTTTTCTGACGGCTTTGATGCCACCGCGTGGCACTACCACCGCATGTCGCGTCCGGGCTATGACGAGTACTATGACGAGGAGGAATAAGCTCGCCCCGAAAGGGGGAGCGCCCGCCACCTTGTGTTGTTACGATAGTAAAATAATTTCCCCAATTTTTACATGCCTAGATTCTCTAGCCATCCAACAAATCCAAATACCATTGTAAGAAATGATAATAATATTATTTTACCAAAAGGTGTTAACATTTTCACACTCCCCTAATTATTCCGCAGGCGTCATAAAACTTATCAAAGTCAAATTTTTTATTGTCAAGATGAAATTTAAAAGCAAAGTCCTGGCACATATTGCGATAGAAAATATCTTTTGCAAAGTTCTTGCGTGACATGCTTAAAATTTCCGCTGTCTTTATATAATCTTTTCTACTTGACATTTTTTTTACCCTTCGTTGTTGTGTAATAAAAGCTTAGCATTGGGGTCTGACATTGGGGGGGGGGCTTTCGCCCCCCACCCGCTAGGTCTAAAAACTAGTCCAGACTTCCAGCCCGGCTTCATCTTCGCACCGCGTGCGATAGGTGACCTTGCCAGACTTGCTGACGTGATCTATGACCTCTAGGACGGTCACCAACTTCCCAGACCTTCTGGTACGGCTAACCTCGCCGATGAGGGGGCGTGTGCCGATTGGCACCTGATAACTTGTGTTAGGTATCACTTTATCTCCTTTCGTTGACTGTAGTCTAGCATGGGGGTCTGACACTTGGAACGTTCCAATTGCGATATGTCTATTTTGTAACTGTAACGATTTGATAACGGCGGGCGCCCGCCCCTCTTGCTTGTTACGAAGCTGTTATAAAACCCCCGACTTTTGAGGCCGTGACTGTCAGCCCCCCGTGATATGCTTGCGCTACCTGATAACGAGGAGAAAAAAAATGAACACGATCACACACCTGTTCCCTGTCCCTGTCAACGGTCTGGCCATCGGCTACACCTGCTACGACCCCAACAAGCCTTGGGATGTTTGCGATCCTGAAGTTGGGGAAATCTGGTCTTTTGCCACCTATGGGGAGGCGTATGCCTTTGCTAAGGAGGTAGGGCTACCATAGCCCCCACCCGCGATTGAGTTCGCGGCCCCAAAAGGGGGGCGCTCCGCTCCTGTCATTGTTACGAAGCTGTTATAAAGCCCCCGACTTTTGAGTCCCTACAGTCATGCGTATTCCACCATCCATGACCAGCGGGTCGCAACAATCAAACGGCAAGCATCGCAGCAAGCGTAGTCAGTGCTACCCCATGGGTAGACCTTGGCACATGACTCCTTCACTAGGTGTGGGCGGGAGTCGCAAATTGCGTACTGGGTTATCATCATGTGCTTATCCTACCACTAGGGTCTGACATTGGCAGGGAGCGCTCCCGCCTCCAGCTTTTTACGAAGACTCTATAGAATCCCCGAAATACCACTTATAACAACTTCGTAGCAATGGCGGGAGCAACGCACTTTGAGCGATTATCAAGTAGCATAAGATCTTGCAGGGCAGTATGCAGATTCATCTCAGCATTGTAATAGTCACCCATATTTAAAGACACCATAGCACGCTTGATGCTTTGGCTAATGATGAATTCTTTATTGGTTAGTTCTTTGTTTGATCTCATTAGAACGGAACCTCCACAAATTGAGATGGGCCTATCCAAATTGACCCATCTTTAGAATAGAAAACTTTTGAGTTATCGAAAGCATTATCTTTTAGCATAAAATAAATATCAAGCCAAGCGTGCTCAAACTCTAAAGACATCATAGGTAATCACTTTCGTCTAGTATTTCGTAGTCGCCAAAAGATCCTGCCGACTCTAGGATATTTTTTACCGCAGCGTCGCGGGTGCGGAAGGTTTGCACCCTTTGACCTAGGTAGTAAAGTACATACATTTTATTTCCTTTCGTTGATTCGATCTTAGCATGGGGGTCTGACACTATATGTCTTTCATTCGCCTTTCTCCCTAATGATTTCTTGATGGCAAGACTCACAAAATGGGCGCGGCCAAAAGAACATCGCAATTTCTGTTTTGCAATAAATACACATTTTCCAACCTTTCGCTTGTTTCTTATGGATTTATCCTATCATGAGGGTCTGACATTGACGGCTATAAATACCTAGCCATAAGATAACGATATGGATAATTTTGGGGAGCGCTCCACCTTGTTCATTGTTACGAACTTGTTATAATTTACCCCGATTTTTGCTTGCTTTATTTTTCAATATATTGTATATTTTGGGCATGAATAGATCCCGTAGGTCAAATTCTCATCAGCGCAAGGTCATGGACTTACGCAAGTCTAATGCTGCGGCCCCACATAAGAATAAGTCAAAATATACTAGAAAGATTAAGCATTCATCGAAGGGACATGGAGATGCTTGAAGTACTATTTTTTATTGGAATGATACTTTTTGGGTGCCTATTACTAGCATTTATATTAGATAGATAATTTTATCTACCCGGCTTGCATTATCTGCACAACTAATCTAGGATAGGGATATGACAAATACTTTCGACAATTACCTAAGCATAGCCAAGTCTGCCACCTTCGGACTAGTTGAGGCGGCTTCGGTCTGGTACTCTGAGGCCCAGGAAGTGGCTGAGGACGTGGCAGAGAATCTAGCCGTAGACTTGGAAAGGGGGGCTAGCGTAGTTGCGTCCTTTTCCCCCCGTGAGCGTTGGTCCTCTAACGTATCAAAGGCATTGGCCTTTTCAATGGGCAAGCCTATTTTGGGACTTTCTAACAACTTACGCATGGCAAATAATAGTGTTGAGATAGGGTTTGCAGCACTTAATGGACAGAAAACTAATTCATTCGCAAGGGCTATCGCAGGAGACAGCACCGCCGTAGTAATTGACACTTGGATGATCAAGGCAGCAGCAATGGACTCATCTAAGGGCGTAAATAAAACACAATACAATAAACTGTCTAATGACGTGACTAGAGTGGCCAATGAAATTGGAGTGTCACCTAGGACCGCTCAAGCACTTATATGGATAATTATTAGGGGCGGGAATAAATAATGAAATATAAAATAGCTCACCCATTAGCGGATACTGTAAGCGTGGTAAGTCACCTTGGCACTTGCTCTACATACAACACTAGTGAAATTGCTTTTTTTAAAAAGGGAAGTTGGATAAAAAAAATTATTCCAGAGTTTAAAGGATATGAAGATGGAACATGCGGGGATACAATGATCTACGCCTATGTACCTAATTTAATTATAGAAGAATTTATGTATAAATATTCAGTGTAATAGAAATGGGTGGGGCGCCCCCGCCTGGCCTCCTGTTACGAAAGACAAAAAAAATCCCCAACTATCGCGGTCCATACGGGATTCGAACCCGTGCTACCTCTTAGACAGAGAGGCGTGCTAACCGCTGCACTAATAGACCAGCTTGGAAATTTATTATTTTTGTAAAGCCAACAGGTATTTTATCTTATGTCTACTATCATGCATTTTGCTGCTAACATTCCTTTGATAAAGGCCAAGGCCACGAAGGCGGAGTACTCGCTCCCGGACGATCCAAGATAATCATCTAGGTCTATAGATTGCATTTCTTCTATTGAGTTATCGTAGTATTTTATAATCATCCCCGCACCATCCATACCTGAGACGCATTTACATTTAGCGTACTGATGGCCTTATCAAATAAGTTTAACAAAAATTGTTCTTTGTTGGAATCCTTTACTTTATCCTCAAAGGCCATAGACAAATGTCCGTCGGAATTCATGATGAATTGGATACTCATTGGAATTGTGTATATTTTTTTTGCAGAGAACTCCGGAATAGAACTAGTCGTATTGTTTATTTTCTTTGACTTTTTACCCATTTTTTTCTCCTTTGGTAGTTAAAGCAAAGATATCATAGATTTATAGCAAAACCTATCAAATTGGGTAACAGTATGATAACTTTTTGAGGGGTGGAGCGCCCCGCCACCCGACTGTTACGAACGCCATAAAAAATCCCTGAATTTAGTTATTAAAACTTGACAATTATCTATCTTGTCTGTATGATAAAACTATCAACTACCAAGAAAGGGAAATATCATGGCACATGCGCTAGAAATTGGACAGAATGGCGAGGTTGCTTTTGCTTCCTTGCGTGAACCGGCATGGCACAACCTAGGCACCGTCTTTGCTCAGGAAGTTTCCACTTCGGAGATGCTCTCCCTTGCTCATCTTGACAACTGGGACGTTCGCCTTGAGGGCATCGACCTGCCATCGCGCTCACATAAATCATGGTTTGCCGTTACTCGCACCAATCCATTCGACGGCGAGCCAGACGTGCTAGGTGTAGTCGGTCAAAGATACAAGGCGGTTCAGAATGAGGAATTGTTTACTTTTGCCGATAACTTGCTAGATGGTGGCCGCTGGGAAACTGCCGGTTCAATCAAGAATGGTACCGTAGTATTCGGCTCACTTGCTCTTGAGCGCGAAACAGTCCTAGATCCAACTGGAGTCTCAGACAACATAAACAGCTATCTACTAGTTCACACCTCACACGACGGTTCCGTTGCAATTCAGGTATCCGTCACCCCGGTTCGTGTTGTCTGCCAGAACACTCTCAATATGGCCCTGCACGGTGTAAAGCAATCCTTTAAGATTCGCCACACACAATCAGTGGACGGCAAGGTACATGCCGCTAAGAGTGCCCTAGGCCTCGCTAATGCTTATCTAGATGAGTTCGATAAAATGGCGCAAGAACTTATCGAAATTGAAATAAACGCAAAGCAATTTAATGATCTCATGGTGTCACTTTATCCCAAGCCTGAAAAAGACGGCAAGGGTAGCGTGACTAAGTGGGAAAATAAAATTGACACAATCAACTCAATCTATACCGGCCCGACTAATAGTATGATCGCTGGTACTGCGTGGGGTGCTCTCAATGCAATGACTGAGCGGCTTGACTGGTATCGTACTGCTCGCAAGGGTAGCACAGAGTCCATGTCTGCCGCTGCGTCAGGCTTTGACGTTGCGACCAATTCAGAAAAGGCTAGAATCCTGTCTGCGGTTAAGCAGCTAACCTCAGCCTAACCCATAGGCGGCAGTACCCCTCGCGGTAATCCTGCGGGGGGTATTGCTTTGCCAGGAGCCGGGGGCGCCCCCCCTTACCCTCTTTTACGAAACACATATTTTTTACCCACAAATTGACATTAATAACACTTGACTTTTTTGCAGGAATACTATAGGGTGTTAAAACAACCGGAAAGGGGCTAACATGAAAGCCACAGAAGAACTGCTTAGGGAATACGCGAAGGGGAACGTCGCTCTGCAGAAAATAGTTAACGACTATGAAAAAAAGATTAGAGATGCTAGCATTGCAATTGTTGACATGTTGGATTCAAATTACTATGATAAAGAGGGAATTAAAGCAATTGCATCTGCTCTTGATATACCCTTGACTAAAACGGTAAGCCTTACTTGCAATGTGAAATATGTTGGTACCGCAGAAATTGACTTTGACATAGACCCAGAGGATATTGACTGGACTGAAATTATTTCTTTCAATTGGGATGCGTCAGTCGGGTTTGACGTTGACTTAACCGAAGATGATATGGATATTGACGCGAGGGAAAAAACAGACTACTAATAGATGGGAAAATAATGGACTACGAATGGTATGAGATGGTAGAATGTGACACCTGTGGTATGGTCCCGCCTGAGTGCTCGGGGTGTGATGGGTGATGAATAGGGGTGAGTGCGTGACTAAAGATCAGATGCTAGATGAATACATTGTTCTTGGCTTTGCCCTGAACATGTGTGTTGTAGAGCGTAAGGCTGATGGAGTGCGTGGCACCCTTGACTTCCGTACGGAAGATGGGATAAGGTACTACTACAACTTTCAGAAGGCATAATGACAACCAAGACTGAGATTGTCAATTCATACAACGTGCAGTTTGTATTTGATTACACAATCATTTCTACCTGCGTCTTTGCGATGCATGAAGATGCATGTGCAGATATGGCTGCTGATATCATTCATACCGATCTAGGTATTTCCTATGACCTTCTGAATGGTGCCCAAGATATCGTAATCGAATTGATTGATGAGGACGTACTATGATTCATATCTATGAGATTGAGGGCCACGGTATATATTGGGAGGCGTTTGACCAAGATCCAAAAGGTGATTGGAGTCGCTACATTCGTACATTACAGAATGATAACGAATTCGATCTGTACCTTGACATTTTGCGTGCTCAGGGGATAGACTTCGTGCTACACACACTGGAGGAATATGATGAATACCATGTCGCACTACCGTCCGTCTAAGCGTCCTAGCGTCAAGTCTGTCAAGGAATGGGACACTATCTATACAGAAGATATGGAGAATGATTGGCGTGGCCTGTATGGTGGCAGCGTAGTTGTTCAGCGGGGCGAGCCATTCTATGACTTTTACAGGGTAATTGCTAATATGGGTAAGCCCAACGTAAAGACCTCCAAGTTATTTTATGGTGAGTCTGCTCATTTCGACGTTGTGAGATACGTTGAGGATCTTGGCTTCCGCAATGTGTGGGGGATGATCTAATGCCTGAGTACATGTATAACGATTGCCCGAAAAAGATTGTCGCGTGACGGGGGGTATCGTAAATGTGGATATCTAATGATATAGTTTTATCTGAATTCATTCAGGTTGGAGACGTTATCTACCACGATGGATTATTTGTGCAGATAAGATCTGTCACCTTCGGAGAAGATGAATGGATGAAATTAACCGGTATAGAACAAGAATGGGAAGAATCTGTAGAATTCTCTATAAAAGAAAATGAAGTAAAGGAATTGTTTATCTGGGAATAAAAATAAAGGGACGGACGTGGGGGCGGTAGCTCAGCTGGTTAGAGCCCCGGACTCATAATCCGGTCGTCGTCGGTTCGAGCCCGACCCGCCCCACCAATATTCGCAGTTCTATGCTACATCCGGTCGGGGTTCTATGCTACATCCAGTCGGAGTTCTATGCTACATCCAGTCGGGGTTCTATCATGCATCCAGTCGTCGAAGCAGAGGGCGCCCCGGCCTACCGCCTTTTACGAAGACTTGTATTTTTACCCAATATGTGATAGGTTTGTACAACAATAAACCTAGGCAGTGTGCTAGGGTTCTGCTAACAACTAAGAAGGGTGAAAATAAAATGGGACTTGACATGTATCTTTCGGCTCGCAAGAGTGCGAACAAGTACGATTACTCTGAGGGATATGATGACAGAAAGGAAGGCGAATTCTATACCGCGATTTCTTCCTTGTTCCCCGCTGGCCTCGATGAGTTTTCAGACTATGGCATGGTCACCGTTGATTATCCTATTGGATATTGGCGCAAGGCTAACGCTATTCACGGCTGGTTTGTTAAAGAGTGTGGTGGCGGGGTAGACGAGGGTCAGGATATTAATGTATCTCGTGAGCAGTTGGTAAAGTTGCGAGACCTATGCGTTTCTGTTATGAGGGAACCAGTAGCGGCTGGCAATGTTCTTCCACCCACCAAAGGATTTTTCTTTGGCTCTCAGGATATTGACGAGTGGTACATTAGGGACATGGGAAGAACTGTTGAGATGCTTGATCATATTCTTTCTATTATTCCCGAGGAATCACAAGCAAAAGGATCTCCGAGGTGGTCATTCGTCTATTGGGCATCTTGGTAATTGACAATCAGATATTTTTGCCGTACAATTATTACACCCAACAATAAGGAGAAAAAAATGGCAAAGTCAAAGGGTAAGGGTAAGAAAGAAGTTCGTAGTTTTGCATACCTAGAACAATGGGACACCCGCAATGGGCTCTCTGATCGCGTTGTAATTCGCAAGGCGGGAAGGTTTGTTGATAACATTTCGCTATCTTCACTACGGAACGGGACACCTGTTACCTCTCGCTAAATTATTATTGGGGTGGACAATCGTTCACTTCACCAATACAATTAGCATTGGAGGTAGCCTATGGCGTGGGCAAACACACAGCAACTGTCAGACAAGTTCATAAAGATATTGTCGGACAACCGTGTTCTGCCTAGTGAGTGGAAATACGCAGTTCCGTTGTTTATAGTTCAGCAGCCAATCACGGTAGTAATAAATGCAAAGAACTTTGCAGATGGAATACAACACAATATAGAAAAATATGCAGTAGATATTCCTCATGACAAGTTAGCATTTGACGAATACAGTTTGGACTACTTTGTGAGGTAATTTGTCTCCCCACCCCCTTGGTCGTATGAGACTAGGGGGGTGGGGTCTTACAAAATATAATTAATGAAGAAGGAAGATGGCGATGAAGCGTGCGCCGAGCGCTCTACCATGCAATACCTATTACGAAGAACCATATTTTTTACCCGAAATATGATTACGAAGGAAAGATATTTTTGCCCGAAATCCATATTGTTGATATAATAGGAGGGAATATGAATAAAGGAGAAGATCTTATTACTACCCTTGTTGGAGGATGTATTATGAGTATTTCTATTTGTACCGCTTGCGTTTTGCTTGCCTCCTGGATTTTTTCATGACATGTATAGTGGCGCTATCTGACAATAATGTTGTTCATATGGGTGGGGAAAGAGGACATAGCGATACACATAATATATCATCTTCTTGTCAACCAAAGATATCTGTTCATGGATTATATCTATTTGGATATGCTGGTAATACAGGAATGGGACAAGCTATTGAGCATAATTTTGAATTCCCGGCCATTAAGCTTACCAATATAAATAAACATATGGGATCGGTATTTATGCCATCATTACGATCATTCTTTAAAGATAAGGAAATAAAAATACCTGATTCAGAAGATGATCATGCAGGCTTTATTGTGGGAATAAAAGGTCATGTTTATGAAATAGATACAACAGATTTTCAATGTGTTGAATATAGTATGATATCAATAGGATCGGGGTCCAGTTATGCAATGGGATCTTTATATACTTCTTCTCATTTACCCCCGGCAGAAAGAATAGAAATATCCATACAAGCAGCTATAGCTTATTCACCAACATGCGTTGGTCCAATAGATATTATTTCCAAGTAAATCAATGATGTTTTAAAAAAAATATAAAATAAGATTACGAAGACATGGCAAAGCCCCCATTTTTATAATATTTCTAAAAAAACGGGGTAAATATTGTTAATCGTCTGAACTCATTCGTTAGGACTCTAAGCTCTCTCGCCATGGAACTCCGATTACATCAGTTATTTCATGATGGTCTTTCACTGCGTATCCCTCAGCATGGGTAGGTGATCTGTAAACTCTTCTCGAATTAGAAAACCTTCACATAATTATTATATCATGAAAAACACCGGGAATTCAAGGGTTTTACCACATTATACATATAGAATAACAAACAATCTCATAGGTTTTATACGAAATGTATATGATTTATGGGATTACGATGGCCTTCCATTTTGCTCCATTTCCCCCCATTTTTTATAAAAATCCTTAACAATCCTTAATTAAAATTACAACAATCATTTTATCTCTTAATTGATTATAATATTAGATATGAAGAGTGGGTTATCTTTCTATTCCGTGTCTTTTGATAAGCCAATATATGAACTGTTATTTGCCATGTCTGGATGGTAGTCTGGATCTGAACCTACCCTTTTTAATTCAAGATTTGAAAGGGAGTTTACATTGAATACCCCGTGATCATCTCTTGCATGAGCATTTAATTTTAATTCTATATATCTGAATATGTCTTCATGATGGCTTGGGAAATCATCCCATACATTTTTTTCTACGTGCAATTGCCAGCTGCATAGAGGACAGTCAAAGTCTTTTATAGATTGATAACTAATATCCATTTTGCACTAATCGTCCAAGTCTTCAGATTCTAAGATATATGGAACTGTCTTGTGTCGTCTTATTCCAGATGGGTCTTTCCAATATACTGTTAGAGAACGGTTTGCAATATTTATACCCGTCAAATAACTATCTTCCACATCAACGTTTGCTAAAAGCGAAATGGTACGTATTGAATCTATCATATCTTTCCATTTAATCATTAAAATCTACCCCTAAACATCATAGTCGATAATAGATATCCGAATATAAAACCAATAACAAAAAAATCCATAATCTATCCCTGATCCCTTTTTCTATCAACATATATAACCGTAAAAGAAAGAATTGTTATCAGCAAAAGAATTAGTTCAACAATAACTCTCATCATGAGATTAGTTTATCAGATATTCTATCTAAGAAATCTTGATCTAGGTGCCTATCTTTGGAGTCGAGACACTTACCGATAAGTTCCCAGACGCTTCTCTTTCTGTCAAAGGTAAATACAGCACCTTCCTCATGATCAAACGTATCTGAGCGTGCAAAGCCATAATTTCCTAAGTCACTGTTACCGGTACCGTCATTGGCGATTACCATTTGAGCTATTTCTCTGGAATTTTCTTCATTGCCAAACGGAACAAGCTCTACTCTTACTCTTATCATGCCGCCTCCCAGCTTCATATTTGCTTTAAGTATTGTCCTGGTTATTGTATTGCATATTGTATCTCTTTGTCAAGCGCTTCAACAAATCTTTTCCCATTTTATTTATGCAACATCATCAAAAGGGTTTTTTAAATTCTCTATAAGCCATTGTGAAGGGTTTTCTCCTGTTCTATTTAATACTAGGAGGGCTATATCTTCATCCTCCCTCGAAAATAATTCATGCATGAATATGAGGCTACTTGTTGGTGTATGAAACCATGCCTTATGTATATCTATATACCAGAATCCTAGATCATTCATTCGTACATTCTCTGGTATGTAGACAAGATTCGACCATTGGTCTCCTCCTCAAAATTCCATCTTTTAAATATTTGGATGGTGTTTTTACTAGTGTGTGCTGGAGCCCAGGACCACTCCCGCGACGACCATCTTTGTGAAGAAGCAAACGTCGTTGCATCATAAAAATTACTACACCTAATTACCCATTGGTCAGCATCGTCTATCATGACAACTCCTTTAGTTTATCAATAGCAGCAGTCCATCCATCGGTAAATCCCTCTTCATATGTTTTGCTGCCCTTGCCTTTTTCTTTATAGTGTTCTTTCACCACTTTAATTAAATTACAATAAGCACAATTCTTTGGTTCAATGAGATATGGGTTTGGAGAAGGACACAAGCCGTCATGACCTTTCATTTGTCACCTTTTCTATCAAAAGATATGTATACGTTGACATTTACTACAGACCCCCTCCATATTGCAATGCGTGTGGCTTAGATTCATTTATGCTTGATATATTAACCATAACATATTCTGAGTGAGAGCTCAAGTTTAAAAGCGAATCAACTCCAGAATAGGAACATCCACTTCCTATCCCACCTTTTATTTGTTTTAATACATCTATAACTGAGCCCTTATATGGAATGGTGGTAGATATACCCTCTGCTACTGATATTTTGCCCGTAGCGTCTTGCTGTGCGGCTGCTGAGGCCATTCCACGGAACATCTTTACCTTGTTGTCGTAAATATCCGTAATAATATGTCCAGGAGACTCATAGGTTCCAGCCAGCATGGACCCAAGCATAACCGCATCTGCCCCTGCTGCAAACGCCTTTACTATATCACCGCTATTACGCATACCGCCATCAGCAATAACTGAGCAGTTTATATCTTTGTCAATCATCCAATCGCTAATGTCTAAGATAGAGGCAAGTGTGGGAACTCCGTGGCCACTGACCAAACGAGTAGTGCAAGCGCTACCGCCGCCAATACCAACCCTAATGGAATCGGCCCCAGCCTTTGCTAGTCTATAAAATCCTTCTGCAGTTGCTACGTTTCCAGCCATAATATGTGCATCAGAAAAACAATTTCTAAGCTGGGATACCGCATCTATTGCATAAGCCCCATGGCCATTTGCAGTATCAACTAAAAATAATCTAACACCAATGTTATATAAGTTATCTGCCTGTGTAAGGTAGCCATTGTTTGATGCAAGTGCAACACCAAAGCGGGCACCCTGAGATATTAAATTTTGTGCCTTTACTATTTGATCAGGATAAGACATGTAGCGATGAAGAATTCCCAAACCACCGGCACTTGACATAGACAAACACATTTCTATATCACAAACAGTATCCATGGGGGATGCAATTACTGGCAGAGATAGATTTATTTCCCTCTGGTCAAAGCCTATGGACATTGACAAGTTTACTTCGTGTCGAGAATTTACGTTCCCATACTGCGGAACTAAAAGAATATCGTCAAAGCATAAAGCCTTCTTGTTATATTCAATCATAATTCCTCATCAAAGGCATAGTCTTTGGTATGGCTTGCAACGGGCCAAAAATAACTACATTTATCACAACAAGAAACAAAGTCATTGTTCATGAACTCCGCATAGTATTCTGGGTCTTTGCGATAGAGGTTATTCCTGTGAGATTGATGAACTCTTTCGTCCCCCCACCACAATGGCATCTCGATAAGACTATTTAGGCTTGAGACATCTGAATGCATTTCTGTTATTGCTGACCAGTTCTTGTCTGTTTTGATTCCGCGAGACACACATTCGTTTTTTATAGCAACAAGGTAATTGAACAGAGCGTCTTCATATCTCCCCCACATTTTTACGGCGGGATGATTCACCCAGGCGCCAGTACGTTGATCTGTGTAGATAATCTTATATATTTGACGCCCCTCTAACAACTGTTTGTTAAGTCTTCGGCTGTCGAGAGATTGCGAGGATTTTATAAAATCATTGAACGGGACAAAAGTTTGCACGCCAATCCTTTTCTTAGTTAGTGTAAGAGTATTTTACCTTAAAAATCTAATAAAGTCAATAGGTTTTCTCAATCAACCAAACGAATCTCCGCAGGCGCAAGAGCTACCTGCATTTGGATTGTCGATATTAAATCCTTGTTTTTCAATGGTGTCAGCAAAATCAATGGTGGCCCCGTCAAGATACGGCGCACTCATTCTGTCGATTACAACTTCGACTCCATCGAAACTCTTGGCAATATCTCCGTCAAGTTCACGATCATCAAAGAATAGTTGATATCTTAATCCGGAGCAGCCACCGGGCTGAACGGCAACTCGAAGCTTGAGGTCTTCATGTCCTTCTAGCAGTGCCTTGATCTTTATCGCAGCGGCATCTGTTAAAACAATCATGCTCTATATCTCCCTGTCAAATAAAACGAGTTTTTCGTAATGTTCCATTACAAGTCAATCAGGTCCAGTGGGGTAGGAGCAGTAAGCAGTGTATTGCAGTAGGCACACTGACAATCAATAAGATAGCCCGCTATTTCATACTCTTCATCAAAAAAAGCCTGAATTGTGAACAGGTCCGATCCACAATTCACGCACACCCTAGTGGCAATTCCTCTAGCGTTAATCATATAACTGTATAGATTTTTTTGACAAAGCTTCTTTTTGTCCAACCAGAGAAAAACAATTTTCGGCAGTTTGACAAACGGAAAAGAACGCACTCGCCAAGTCCTCTGGATGGTATCGTTTTCCTTTGTCAAAATACTTAGCAGACTCTATTGAGCCGACTAACAGGGCCGCAAACTCTTCGGTAGTTAGATACCAGCTAGGTAAATCATGATTCATTTTTACTATCTTTCAATTTTTTAAGCATGTTTTCAAAGTAGTCTTCTATTGCGTCCACTTTTATCTCCTTAAATGTAGAAATTTATCTTATATTTAGATTATACCGTCGTTGCTTGATATTGTCAACGGGAAATTTCAAATTTTTCTTTTCATTTTTGGCTTTAGTTCTAGTCTTACACATTTTAGATATGCATCTTGATATCTTTTTTCAGCCCCGGTTCCAGCCGCACCGCCTACACCTTTTCTAAGATTGTCCATGGCGTTAGCCAAATCTCTTAATGCACGCTCATCGTCTTCTGTGTACTGATCTTTAGTCTTCATAATTTACCCTTCTATATTTGAATATTTTAATTTATTGTTCTATTTGGTATTTTTCTATTTTCTACACTAATAAGTTCTCCCTCGTGATCTGCGCTAATGTCTTTTCTTACCCAAGTCATTCCATAGGTGTCCTCAAGGTTATTGACCCCTTCGCGGCGCAACAATCTCTCAGCCATGGATTGAAAAGTTGGATCATCACTTAGGTTTAGGTATGCGTTGTGAGACCACGGGAGGTCATAATACGCCGGGGAATTAACAAGCAGCATCCCCGCAGTAGTCCAACGCTCTTCTATCCTAGGGTTGTCATTAATAATTTTTCCGTTAAGCCCATAGGCCGGAACGTTAATTCCAACCAATGGCCTATCGACCTCAAACATTTTTTCAATCATCTGAGATGACAATGTTGTATCTGAGTCAACGTATAAAATAGCTTCATAGTTAATTAACCCGTGCTGTGGAGTTTGCTCCCCCCAATGATGTCCTGACATTATCCTTTTTCTTTGGGTGAACTCTCTAACAAGATTACGACCAGTCTCAATTCTAATCCACCTGTTACTGGAGGTAACTTGTTTTTCCATGTCATTTATTGTGTACGTCCAATATTTTCCTTTTACCTCCTCTAGGGCACCTATAACCCTAGAGAATGGATCAAGGCCGCGTTCGTCTAATTCTAGGGCAGCGAAGAATATAGCATTATTAAAAACTTCCATGATATTTATGCATTCTTTTAGCCAAGTCATGTCCTCGCCCCTATCGCACTTCCATCCAACCAATGGGGCTCCAATTACGAAATGTTTATCATAATCTATCTCTTTAAACATACTCATCCTTTATTATTTTTATATTATCGGAGCACACTCCAATAAAGCTATATATATTTTCTTCCTCCGACGGTAAAACCGTTATACATTTATTAGATGACCTTGGTTGACCGGGATAGGCCCAGACAAAACCCTTGCTTGTTAGTGTGTATTTGTCAGTGTGATGATAGAAGCAATGAAGTTTTTTTTCTATGCAATACTCTAGTGATACATAATTTTTGCAATGAATCCATAAGTTATCTTTTTTATCATAAAGAAAGTCATCATCAACATTGTAACCGGGGCCGTCGTGACCAAGATACATTTTTCCTTTTTGTCCCCACAAATCTATCTCAACGTCAAATCCTAGGTCTATTGCTTCATTTATATAGTCTATCGTGTTTTCCCTTCTGGGATTTTTTTCGTAAAGATTTCCACGATGTGAAATAAATATCATTTTTCTACCTGAACCCAAATCCAGTTCTTGTGACTATCTCCTGGACCCGTTGGTCGGATGTCTGATTTATAATTTTTAAATCCAATCTTATGAACCAAGTCATAGGATAGTTCAGACTCATCAGTAATACTTACATCTGCATGACCATTAGTAGTTATGGCATCGTAAACATTATCATAGTACCCTGCAGTTTCTGTGTGAGCCTTTCCACCATAGCCCATTTGGAAACAAAGTTTTCCACCCGGCTTAAGAATTCTATAAGCTTCTTTAAGAATGTTAAATCTAATTTCATGCACACAAATATGTTGAAAACAAATAACTGCAAAGAATACGTCATAAATACTATCTTTAATCATACTGAGACTGTCTCCAGGTGTGAGGTAAAGATTTGGCAACTCAATCCCATTGTGCTCAATATTAATCTTAGCTTTATCTAGATTTGTCTGAGCAATATCTACTCCATCAATTCTTCCAAAACGATCATGGAATTCAATAATGTTTCTCCCTGGACCACAGCCATAGTCTAAGGCTAATAGGCCAGCTGTATCAAAGTCTTTAAATAGGTATGTGTCATAGTCAGGCCAATCATTATGGGCATCGTATGATCCAACAACAGGGTCTCTATATGTTAGAGACCATGCTTCTGCATACCCTTCATAATGATCGCTCTGCATCTTTAGGTAATCTTTTTTGTTTTTCATCGTGCTTCTCTGTTATTTTCTAAATAATAATTTAAATCTTCGGGTGTTCCAATTCCCCACATTTTTTCAATATTTTTTATTTTTATTTTCTTTCCGTCAAGAACCGCCTCATTAAACGTCGGGCAAACATAAAATTCATTATTTGTTCTAATGTTCTTTTCAATCATCTGTTCTGCATATTTAACATAATCTGATCCATGTGCCCAATAGTAAACTCCCACGGTAGCAATATCAGATATGGGATTCTTTTCTGCAACCTCAGCAACAAATCCATCGTCACCCAGTCTTGCATAGGACCACTTTGGGTGCGTAGACTTAAAGGTCATAATCCCCGCGTCAGTATTTGATGCAGTAAAAGAATACATCGCCTCGTTTGCGTCCCACTCCATAATCTGATCTGAGTTTGCAATGAGCAATGGTTTATCGTTGTTTATTAAACTTTTAGCTAACAACGTGGTACACGCAGCGCCCTCTGTTATTCCATCTACCTGAACAATGTCACAACCTGGGGCAATAAGATTAAGAACTTGTTTAAGATTATATTTTTCATAATGTTCTTTTTGTACCAAAAATATATAGTGGGCATCTATGTTAATATTATCAACTACCACCTGAATCATTGGCTTACCGTGAACATCTATGAGAGGCTTGGGGAATGTATATCCCGCTTGCACAAATCTTGATCCTGCACCAGCCATTGGAATCAGTACATTCATTTCCTTGTTTATCCAAGGCGTTGCAGGTTGGCCGTGTGCATAATCAATCATTTTTAAAAACCTTTCGTAACTCAAGTCATGTGAATCTTTTATTGGATACAGTATAGCGCCTGATGCCCTGGCTCCGTCTCTTCCTATGTGAGAGTCCTCAACAATTATGGTATCCCTTGGGTGAGCATTAAGCATTACCATGCACTGCCAATACATTTCTGGGTGTGGCTTATGGTGTCTAACGTCTTCATTACTAACGACATAATCAACTGTAGGAAGCACGCCAATGGCATCCAAAGAAAGCCTAACGGTATCTCTAATGCTGTTACTTGCTACTGCTATTTTGTATCCTCTTCTTTTTAATTCAAACATTAGTAGATTAGCAGTTTTATTAAATGGCACATTGCCCAGCAGCCTTAGCGTTGCCTCCTGCTTCATGTTCCAAATATCTTGATGTAATGATTCCGGCAGTCCTTTTTCGTCAGTAAGCATAGAAAGTTTTTTATTTGTGCTTAGGCCATCGTACCTAGAGTGGTGCTCTTGTGTAGATATCACGTACTTTGGATCAACAGACGCTAGAGCGTCATTCAAAGCATCAAAGTGAATCTTGCGGGAATCAATCAACACTCCGTCAAGGTCAAATATAACAAGCCTATTCATCGCTGCTCCCCGGCATGTCTGTGCCACTTGTTATGCCTAACTATTGCTTTTCCGTTACACCTCATCACATATTTGTTTCTAACACGCATTGACCACTCCACATCTTCTTCTTCATTCCAGCCACGGGATTCATCGAGTGGCTCATCTATCATAACGTGTTTTTTGATAATAAAAAATGCGCCGGATATATACATATATTGTGTTTGCGACCAATCGTTATAGTTTAACGACCACGCCCTTCCGTGCCCCGGTTTATCCCAAAGGGACCAATCCATCGGATTGCGACTACCATTTATTAAATATTGGGGACAAGAACAAATATCCCAATCAGTTCCAAAAGCTTTAAAAGCCTCGTACCAACCACTGTCAAAGATATGATAATCGTGCATGATAACTATGTTTTCATACCGGGCATTTTGAACAAGGTAGTTCTTTTTCTTGGTAATCCATGCAACTTTTTGTTCTTCGTCAAAGTCTTTCTTAACAAGATCGGGACCATCTATGCCCTCGCTATCTCCACCACCAACTAACAATATCTCGTATTCTGGAATATTAAGATTACGAATAGAAGATATTATTTCCAGAAGCCTTCCTTTATTTTCATAAACAGTTATGATACCAAAGGTAAAAGGTATGTCGTCAGTTGCCATCATTTGGGTACTTGTCTGAAGAAAAGATACAGTCTTGAAAGTCTTCGTAAAACTCTTTTGAATCAATGTCTAGGGAACGACAAAAACTTTCCCAAGTGTCAATGACAACAGCCTCACCGTCCTCCGTAAAGTCCACAAGGTCATAATGGTAAGCTTGTGCCAGGGGAAGACCAAGATCGTTGTACATCAAAAAGTCTGAAAAAAATTCTCTATTTAATCTTCCATTTGTAAATTCTCTTGAAAACTCTTCTAAAATTTCGCACATATCTTCAATGTCCACGACAATTCACCCCTTGTACCTTAATATGGAGTATAACAGAGATTTAAATAATTCTTCGAACTCTTTTAAAGTGAGGGAACCGTCAACAGATTCTTGATGAAATGCACGGGTCTTGTGTTTGGGATAGAAATATATATTATCTTTTTCTACCCCCAAGGACAGGGAGGCTTCACTCCAACGATACCTGAAGTAAAAAGGTTCTCCCATATAAGATCCGCTAGCCTGAAAAGGAAAAGATCCTCCAATAAAATCAAAAATTAAATCATCAAACGTTTCTCCTAGATTTAGGTTTTTCATATCCCAATCTAGATTGTTTGACTCGCTGACGGTTTCCTCACTCATTTTAAATTAATCCCAGGGGTTATCCAGGTCTGGTTCTACTTGACGTGTTTCTTGTGTGGATGTTCCACGGGTCATAATCGAAGCCCCAACGTCAGTGGCCTCAATTTCATACGCATAGCCCTTGGTTCCATCCTTGCGCTCAAAGGAATGCCCCTTAAGCTTCCCGTAAACGACAACGCGCTGCCCCTTACGTAGTGAAATAACCCCATCAGCCAACTTTCTCCAGCAGGTAACATCAACGTAGGTTGTGTCACCATCTTTCCATTGACCATCAGAGTCTTTGATCCTTTCATTGCTTGCCACTCGCAACTTGGCAAGACTGTGACCACCGGCAGTCTTTGACTCTGGATCTGCCACAAGGTTTCCTATTACGGTAATCATACTCATTTACTTACTCCTTTTCCTCTAACCTTTTTGCTTGACGGAACGTTATTACCTGTATCCATTACAGGGTCAAGAGTTACATTCACGCCAAAGCTCCTAATTATTGTTCTTATCTTGCTTAAATACATTAAACAGTCGTGCCTTTCTTTTTCGTTATAATACTCCCATTGGCTTTCGTAAAAACGAACTCCTATGTACGGGGACTTTCCCATGTCGTAAACAACTATATCAATCGTGAACTCGTGCGGTGCCTTTATTGAACGAACCGCAGTCTTCATCTGCTCAGTATATATCATGACTTATCCATTGTCAATGACTCCCAAACAGCGAACCATTCGCTCTTTCCTTTATGATTATTGAACTCTTTTGACATCTTCCCTTTTTCAAAGAAAACACCTCCCCAGACTCCCCACTCTTGCCTGCTAATGGCATTTGCCAAACACTCCCTACGAACTGGGCAAGTAGAGCACAGTTTATCTATCGCAGGTCTAATTTCTGGATTTGATTCGTACCTGTCAAAAAAAAGATTTGTATCAAGATTTAAACATTTTGCCTGTTTGGTCCAATCGGATCTAGACACAATTACAATACCGAATCGGGGATGTTCCAACCATTTTCATGGCAGGGATAGACTGTCTTTGTGTACCATTTTCCATTATTTCTATTGAAAGATCCATTGTTCATAAATTCAGAATTACTTTTCTTTGCGTAGGACACAACATCCCATCCGTCCCAAGATAGATTTTTATTTTTATCAACTAGATTTTCCATTTGAGAAAGACTAGAGACTATCATTGTTTACCGCCTTTGCCGTAACAACATAAACAAAAATTGAAATAATAATTTCCGTACAAGCAATTAAAATGAACCCGATCTGTTCAGTATATATCCCGTACCATAAAGTAACTCCAACATTTATTAACCAAAAAACAAACAAAATAAAATACTTAGTTATTGATGGGTTATGGAATAGTGATAAAAACGTCATCATGTAGGTGCAGAGCATTGAAAAAAACAAAATCAAAGAACAAGTTTCTAGCGACACAATTCCTCCATTTTATAAACTATTTTTTTTGTGCCTGATGATTTTATCAGTTTTTTACAAAAAATGCAAGGCGAACTAAACTCTAAATATTCCTATTTCTTTTCCAGAAAGCTCTGCCTCGACTACAAGTCTAGAGCTTGACTCTTTCTTTAGGCTAAAGAAGGCGAAATAGTCAACTCCCTTTAGATTTTCCGAAACGAAAGACGAAGGAACCTTTCTAAAAGAAATCTTAAATCCTTTTTGCTTCAGGTAATTTTCAGCAGAGTTACAAAAGGCAGCAGTAAAACTATTTATTTTATGGGGGCCAGCCGACCAAACATCGATCATGTTGCCATTTGCTGGCTGAGAAAGGGCGACACCCATTGCACGCATAAAAGTTTCATAGTCATCAAACTTTTTTGTTCCTTCTACTACGATAATCAATTTTACCTTTCCAGTTCATCTAGGATTAACATTAAATCTTTTGGTGACAAATCTCTTGTCTCTAGCTGATCTATCTTTTTCTTATTTTTTATTTGAGTTTTATTATTTACATGTGGTGCACTATATAAGTCTCGTTCTTCTTTCCAGTAGGCTTTGCCATTGAATAAACAAACGGGCAGGAGCTCTATTTCTTTTTCATCATTTTTACTAAAAAACATTTTATATGTATAGATACTAAAAACAATAATTTGAATGGAAACAAAAAAACTCCAAACAAAAAAATATACGCCGTTCATTTTTGCTCCTTAAGATATGTTGTCTAGAATTTTTAAAAGTTTAAACAATTCTTTGTCTGAAAGACTGTGAGCATCTATGGCCTTGGCTCCATCATTATCAATGTTTCCATTAATTATGTTTGTCTCATAGAATGTATTTTCATGCACCCAGTAGGCCTTCTTACCAATTATGGCTACTCTAATGACATTCTTTTTTCTTATTTTTTCAAGTTGACTAAGAGCTGTTTCTTCATCAAAAGCAGCCTCTAAGCTATGCACACTTAAATTTTTTTCTGGCTCGCCATCATGATCAGCTTTGGTTTTCACTTTGTTGTCTAAGGCCTCTGACCAAAATTTCGTTTTTAATTTGATACTGAACAAAATCATATTCCAGCTTACTGCATTTGTTGCGATAGTACTCAACCACAGCCTGCAAACTATCTTTTTCCACTTCATCCATAACATCTCCTGTGCTTAGATCTCTATGGTATCTTAAACTTAATCTTTTGTCAAATATTTCTTGAAAGAAAGCGGACTATCTATCCAAATATCCTTCTTTGTGTTTCTTGTTGCAATTGCCCTAGACCAGGAAAAACCCGAATCGCCGCCCCAAGCATCCCACATGATTCTGCCGTTAGAGGGATTGCTTGTATTATAAAAATCTTTACCCTTTTTGTCAACCTCATGACGAGCAAAAAATGAATACATTCTTTTTACCGTGTCAAGAGACATTGATCTGCCCGACACAATATCGGTCGCTCTTCCCCATCCAACAGGAGTTCCGGCCCCGGTTGCCTTTCCCTCTTCTTTCCATCTGAGGGCACGCCTTGCCGCAGCCTTCATTCCTGAGTTTGGTTTATAGGTTTCTGTCATTTTTTCCATCAAATATATCAAAAGATATTGGAGCTCTTCCGATAGTATTTATTTTTTTTGCTTGAGTCGGTTGATTTAAAAATATTGAAGATAGGTCTTTTTTTACAGACTTACCCATGGAGCTTAGGGTACTAACCTTGTGTCCAACCACAGTACCAGTGGGCTTGCCATCTCTGTAAAGCCTTATCACAGCCGCTGGATTATCTGGAGTTCCGGTAATTACAAAGTTTGAATTTGGTACATTGTACTTACCATTTCTAATAATTCTAATTACCTTGCCACTAGCCCTACCGCCGCTTGAGTTCCAAGAAACCATTTGGCCTACACTAACCGACTTTGCCTTACTGACGCTTTCCATTCCTTCTGTATCGCTATTCATTTCTTCGTTATTCATATTTTCACTGTCCATTTCTATATTTACTAAGTTATCCGGAATTGCAGCCAGTCTGCATTTTGCGTTTTCTTCTACCTCAAAAGACAGCAGTTTGCACCCTATTGTGCTCTCTGTTTTGTCATAATGGAAAGCGCAATTGCCGCACTTAACTCCAATTTCAGAGTCCTCGTTTTCAAGCGATGATTCATAGCCAACCCATATACCGGAAGACTCTTGATCAAAATATCCAAACTTTGCAGCTACTTCAATTAGCGCATCGTAGAAAGCTTTTTCCTGTGGGCCCAAGAGGGTGCTCATGTCAGCCTTTGCTACGTCTTTATAATTTTTAAATTTCTTCTTTTTCTTTTTCCCGCCCATAGACTGAGGCGCCTTGTTTGGGGTAACTTCATTTGTTACCGCAGAGCTGTGTGAATATTTATCTAGGGACATGTCTCTTCTTCTTCCTGCGTGGTATCTTCTCCTTGTTTGGATACAGGATTTTTCGTGGAATCAATAACTTTATTGAAAGTGTTTACAAGCATATTTAATTATATCACTTAGTTAATAGACATTTAGAGTATTCCAAAACCACTTAAATATTCTCTTATTTCATCCGTCATCTTTGGCTTTTCTAATTCCGCAACCAGCTCTCTATTGTTGTCTGCCTTAAAGGAAGACCATGTATGAATTTCTATTTCCCCTACGGCCTCTCTTCTAGACCTACTGATAGAGTTGTATACTGATCCGCACATTGCGTCTGAAAGGTCTTTCCCTCCCTTTCTTGGGTGATCTACCCTATTATTTGACATCACCCTGAGCTCTAAAAGTTCATTTAAAAGAATATCTATGTGGGGACCAATTACTCTTTCTTCGTAAAACAGCATTGCCAGATCTTCGTAGTGTTTCTTTGATACAGATAAAGTCTCTGTTGGAATTCCGACACTCTTTAAATCCCTTTGAATATCGAAACTGTTCCAACGGTCAAAGGTAACTAGACCAAGACTGAATCCACTCCTTCTTAGGTCAATTATCCAATTTTTTACCTCAGACAGGTCTACTGGCCCTTCTTTGCGTGGCTCCCACCAAACTATAGCGTCAACAATAACAAATGGTACTATCTGAGTATAGTCATTAAATGACTTTACTTCCACCCACTTGTCAACATGACTGATGGCTACAGCACACTTGTCATGTTTTTGGGCAAGGTCTGCGTGAACATAATACGTTATATTGGGATTGGGGGAAAAGTTTATGTCAAATCTTTTAGAGTTGTCTATTGGATTTCTTATTGATAAAGATTTTTCTATCTTGTCTCTTGATCTGAAGAACGCATCACTAGAGGTAGTGGGCATACATGCAAATCTCATTAAAGCATCTGCTGGTTCTGTATAGAATGCAATCTTAAAATCTTCAATGCTTCTGGTAGGATTTATTTCCCATGTCGGTCTCTTTAATGCAAAAACTTTGGGGTACCTATAAGAAATAATATCATCCTCTTCCCACTCAATGTTAAAGGTATTTGACACATCGTCCTCTGGAAGGTCTGGATTTAAGACAAACTTATGTGATCTATATGTTATTTCTTTGTCTGCTATAACAGCGTCATATCTTTTTGTTATAAAGTCTCCCTTAAATCGGGGAAAAGAAAGTAACACAACCTTTCCGTAGTCTGGAAATCTAGAATCAACAGAGCCCCTAAAAGCTCTATACATGTTGTCACCAGTCTTAGCATGATCATTTCCAGAGGCTGAGTCAGAAGCAAACCCTGATATCTCGTCGAGAATAGCCATGATTAGGTTTAGTCCCTCATGAGACTCTCTCTCAGAGTGCCCAGAATATACCGTTATGGCTTTTTCAAACTCTATGCTGTCCACCTTGGCATTATATTTTCCCGAAAACCAGGGGCAGTTATCAATTTTTGTTCTCAAGCCTTTATAAAAAACATTTTTGGATTGTTGAGCATTTACTGCCACATTCATAATATCAATAGCATCACCCGGTGGCTTTCCAAAGTATCTGGCGGGGTCTTTTAGGCAAAGAAGTTTGTAAACTACATAAGCACACCCAATTGTAGAGGAGTGGTCTTTTCCTGAACCTTTTCCTAATTGTTGTATTATCTCATTCTTTGTATATTTCTCGAAATGTTCTGCACCCTCTAGCTTGCCCATGACCCCCATAAGATCTTCTTTTTTGTATATCTGACTCATACACTCAACGAGAGTGTATTGGAATTCAGAAAGCGGTGGAAGCCCAAGGAATTTAGGATTCAAAACAAAGGTACGAACATCTACAGGGGATTCCTCAAATGGATTTTCATCTAGTGCCTGAATGATGTCAGAAAAATCAAGTGTCAATTACTACAACTCCAGACGATACCTGGGACAGTCTTTCCATAATATCTGTACGAATGTTTGGATATTTGCTAGCAACATCTTTAAGAATATCTATAAGGACTTCATGCTTTCTTTCCATCTCAGCAAGTTCTTCTGCAATCTCTTTATTGTCTAGTAAACCAGCCCGGTGCAGCATGTCAAGTCTTTTTGCTTCAATGTCTGCAATCAATTTAATTGCCGTGGTCTTTGCGTTAAGGTTTGCGGTGCTATCTGCTGACTCAATAACTTCATATGCCTTGTTGATTAAGTAAGAGTAGTGCTTGTCTGCTCCAGCCAGTGCCTCTCTTGCCCTAGCGTGAATTGCTTCGTTGTTTGCGGCCATCCTCCGCCAGTCTTCCAGCAAATCCATAACACGGGTGCGTGAAATGTTCAAGGACTTTGCGATATCAGAGGCGTCTGTTCCTTTTAAATACTCTGAGGCTACGGCATTTATTTCATCAAGGTGTTTTACTAGGTCTTTTGACACGCTTCCCCCTCTTGCTTGGCACATGCTTTACGCGATTGGGGTAGAAAGATCTGTATCCGCAACTAATTCCCCTATCTAACTCGATGCAATCAATCCAGCACACACCTGTATTTGGATTGGTTACATAATTCAAAAATTTAAATTTTGTTCCCCATATGCCCCTGACCTTTATCAGGTCTCCAATTTTTATAGATCTTCCTTCTTCAGTTATAAACAAGTCTTCTCTAATGAAAGGGTCTTCGTTAATCCGAACTTTCTTGCGCCTTCCCATTATTCCTCCCTAAAGTACACCTTTGGTCTATTAATTTTAGCACGATATACCCCACTAAGTCAAGAAGATCATTATCTCCGGGGTATGATGAGCCATTCTTAATTCTATTTAGTTTATCATCAATCCTAACATTTATCTGATCTCCCGTAGGAATCTTTGCAAATATTTGAATAGGATTAAGAGCTGAGTTTCCGTAGGCAATATTCTTTTCAAGAAGCATATTGGCAATCTGAATGCACTGAAACAGTATCTCCGTTCCCGCTGGGGCCTTTTTACTTAGGCTAATGAGGCTGCTCATTTCTTTTATCCAGTTAGAGTCATCGATCATCTTCTACCCTTTCTTCCCATTCTTAGTCCAAATTTATTTAAATACACATATATAGTTTGAATAGTACAGCCACACTCCGTTGCAATTTGCTCCGGAGTCATTTTATCTTGGACGTACCTTTTATGCAGCCAATTTTTATTTTTATAGAAATCTTTCTTATTCATTGAATATTGAATTCCATCTATCAGAAACATACCATCCGATTCCTATTGCATCAGCAACGTCATCATCAGAAATATTTATTTTGTATTTTTTATTTACCATGTTTATAGTTTTGTTCTTTCTAGTTTCCCTTTGTTTTGTTTTATACCACGAAGCTGATCTTCCGGGATTATTTTTTTCTATTGAATCCTTTTCTTCTGCACTCAAAAGTCTATTGTCTATATGGCTTTGCCAGGACATTGGAGATACTGTTTTTACTATTTTAATTCCAGCTACCTGAGCCGCAGAAACAATTGCTCCTTGAACTAAGGCCAAGTTTACCGTCGTTTTTGGCGATGTACTATATATGACACTTTCAAGGACCAAAGCATCTGCTGAAATCTTTTTGAAAAACGATATAGATTTTTTACCTGCGTCCCCTGCTTTATAGACAGAATCTGTGCCAACAAATCTAATCTTCCCATACCTTACCAGCTTTCCTTTTTCAAAAAGAGAAAATGCCAATGAGTTAGTAGATGCATCTATGCACAGCACCGTTACTGGCTTTTTTATATTGAATATCTCTTTAGTTTTGTTCATAGTCAAAATAACCTTTTAGTTCTTTTATAAATCTTAAAACTTTTTTTTGATTCACCAGGCAGTTTTCGCACATAGAAAAATCATTGTAGATGCTTAGCACAGTTCCACATCCACCCGCACACTCTTTTTTGTTTCCAATTCTTTTTTTTCTTTTTTCAATATGATATCTCTCTAGTATCTTTTCTTTGCTTGAGGTTTGACGGCACTCTGCACTACAATAAACCTGTTTGTTTGATTTGGGAGAAAATTCTTTATCGCACGTAATACAGAATGTCATTTAAAAAAAACCTTTCTCTTCCTTTCTTCTTGCTATCTTAACATCTCCACCGGCATTTGACTTACAGTCTGCCTGCACCGGACACGCTTGGCAAATTTTAATGTCATTGCTTCTAAATGGAACCATCGGAAGCTTTTTCTCTTCCCACGACTTATACACTTCTCTCATCCAGTCAAACAAGTACTCAACAAAATCAACGTGCCCTTGAGAAATATTAACTGGAATGGCCAGCAGTTCATGGTTGTTTTTGTTTTCATATAAAAGAATGCCATTCTTTTTCTTATATATTTTCATGTAAATAAGGAGTTGAACTATGTGATAAGAGCTGGCCTTCTTTGACTTTTTGTGACGATCAAAAGAATCGGAATTGCAAGTTTTAATCTCAACAACATACTCTGTATCTTTCCAGTTTATAAAGCTGTCCACGTATCCAAGAATTGGCGGGTCTTCAAAAATAGTTCTTCTTTCGTTATCAATTAATACGCCGGAATCTTCAAGTGCCTTTTGAATTCTTGCGTGACGATCGGTGCCACTATCCATGTTGGTTATCATCTTTCCAGTCTTGTATTCATAGAAAGAGGCTCCCTCAAAGGCTAGATACCAATACCTTGGACACACGCCATGGTTCCAGACAAGGCTAGACGGAGCAAATGTCTTTTTCTTTATATGCTTTGGAATGTTGTCAATTCTATATCCCTCTTCAATGGCCTCTACTAGACCGGAGAGTGGGCTCTCTTCCTCGTCAATAAATAGATCATCATCCTGCCATGGAACAGAATCAAACAGAGGAGACTCCGTTTCCAAGTCCAAGTCAACAATTTTTGTTTTTATAATTTTTGAAACAATATTTTTTGTCATAGTCTACGCTTTCACTAAATATTTCAGAGTTGAACAAATTTTATCTATCTCTGCTGCTGCAGTGTAGTATAAATTTTTCTTTGCTCTGTCACTTTTGTCAACATTTGCCATCCAGGTAGCCCTTAAAGAAAGCTTTGCTGCAATGGCCTGCAATCTTACCAACTCTATGGTAGCTACTGCTAATGGAATGTCTGGCTTTAAAATTATTTTTGCAATAAACTCAAGAGCGGTTTGTAACTCAGCATCGTCCATATACTCTGCTATTTCGTATAGACCGTTTACTTGCTCTATCGTACTAGCTCCATTCATTTAGATCTCTATTTTCTCTTAGTAATTCAAATTCGTTCCACTCTATTATAGCAAGTCTTGTCTTTGGATGATTTTTATCTCCAAGGACTAGCATGATGACGGGTGACTTGTTTGGATCTACCTTCAAAGTGTCTGTACATATCTTTGCCCATGTGTCTTTGCTTACAGAAAAAGATTTAGAGTATTCCTTTACATCAACAACGTAGTTATCAATGCTTCCATCTGCCTTTACTGTACCTCTTCCGGAATTTTTATGTGCCTTGGCACCAATGTTCTTTAACTCCTGCTTTTCAGTCACTAATAGCCCCTATCTTTTCTTATGTTGACCGTAGACACTTCGTTACAGGCCTTGCACATCCATGTCAGGTCTAGGCTGACTGGATAGAACCTTGAAGATTTTATCCTCCCACCACAACTATGGCAAACGAATACCCCTTGTATAATCTCATACTTACCCACAAAGCTCAAGAAGTTCCTCCATCTTGTCTGGATTTTCTCTAAGAAATTCTACTGACTTAGGCCTACCCTGAAACCTTTCTCCAAGTAAAGTAAACCAAGTCCCAGCCTTTTCCACATAGCCAAGGTACTCTGCCAAGTTGAATAAGTCTGCCGCCCTGTCTATTCCTATTAGATTTCCACGAAAGTAAAAGTCATATTCGCCGCCCTGAAACCCGGGGGATGTCTTGGAGAATTGCAAATCCCATCTTACGGACCTTCCAATCTTTTCTTCTATAATCCTATCTCCGACATAGATACTACCTTTTATTGCCTGATTGTCTGACTCAGACGAGAATAGTTTTATTATTGTTGAAGAATAAAATTTAGTAGCCATTCCACCCGTTGGCTGGTGGGAAACATACATGGCCCCAATATTATTTCTAGCTTGAGAAATGAGAATTAAAAGAGTTGGTTTTACTTGATTGTTTGCATAGTTGAGCATCTTTACGGCATTGGTCATGTCTCTGGCTTCTGCACCAATCTGCTTAGTATTTTCCAATTGTTTAAGATCTGTACTATCTTTTTCAAAGTAGATTGCAGGAAGGAGAGCAGAGATAGAATCAACAACAATAATATCTACCCCAGCGCCCATGAGTCCGGTTCCAACGTCAACCATATTGTTTATTGTTCTTGCTTCTGAATAAATAAGTCTAGAGTTGTCTACCCCAAGTTTAGACGCCCACTTTTCATCGTAAGACATTTCTGCGTCAATCCAGGCGCAGGTATATCCTTCTTTTTGAGCCATCCCAATAGTCTGCAGACATAAAGATGACTTAGCGGAACTCTTGGAACCCCAAAGGAGAACCTGTCTACCTAGAAGCAGGCCTCCGTTTAAGGCTCTGTTTAGAGAGTAGCTTGGTGTTGGGATGGTGGCTGGTGCTAAAATATTTGAAGAAAGAGTAACTGCCTTTCTTAATCTTGGATCTAATTTAGAAAGCACCGATTCTATATCAACAGCATCGGGCATTATGCTAACACCCCGTGCATTTTTTCTCTGGATGAATTATATTCTATCTTTTCTGTAATTGATTTTTCAATTGACTTAGCGGTATATCCATCACGAACAAGACCGGCCCAAAGATCTAGGGTCCTAATTATAATATCAGCAAGCTCAACTACAACTACATCTGCGCCCTGCTCTTTCCGCATTGCCTCTAGCGCCTCTGTTGCTTCTGAGTGAATCATAGCAATCTGCTTCATATAAAAAATAAGACCGTTGTTTGCCTCCCAGAACCCCTTGCTAAGAGAATTGCTATGAATCTGAAAAGCTAACTCATCTAAATCGTAACTCATTTATTTATCTCCTTTAGTGTTATTGTTCCATCTTTCATTTCACTTACAGTAAGTTTTCTAACAGCCCCGGGTTCACACTTCATGTAGGCTTCTGCAAACATTGTTGGGAAAACAACAACAGAAGTAAGATTTCTATCATAGTCTGCAATGGTAATATGTGCCATTCTTCTCCCAGCTTTTGTTGTTCGGGCTACGAAAGACAAAATATAATATTCGTCCTTTGAATATGGAAGAGTTTTATAATTCAAGAATCTTATCAATGCTGAATTGCTTTCTTTTAGCTGATCAATTGGAACTGCTTCAGCAATACGATTTGAAGAAGCCAGCAGGAGGTATGTTTTTCCCTGCTCTATTTTACTATCTTCCTCGTCAAAGATTCCAATACTTCCAGTCTTGTCGAGAAAATCTACCCTTGACCACCCCGTTCCCCTTTTTATTTTCTTTGCCATACCCATTAATATTTGACATGCAGATTCATCAAAGTCTTCATTGTTTTCAACATAAGAATAATAGTGAGCGGGAACGGTCATGTTAAACTCTGGAAGATTTAAGTATTCGTATAGATTTTCTTTTACCTTTTCTTCATTCCTTGGATTGTCGGTAAATGTTAGTGCACCGATGCAGTTAAGTGCTTCTATCGCCCTTGAGTTAATTCCAGTACCCTTGGCTGCGGCTACATCAAGAACATTTTGATAAGACGTAAAAGGTCTTTGAGATATTATCTTTTCTGCAACCTTGTCCGAAATCCATTTAACAGATGACAATCCAAACCTTATTCCCTTGCCCTCAATTTTAAAATCAATATCTGATTCATTAATGTGCGGAAGCCGAAGTGGTATACTCATTCTCTTTGCTTCAATAAGATATTCAGTACGAGCATCTTTTTCTTTTTCATTTTTCAATATTGAATACATAAATTCAGTTGGGTAATACAGCTTTAGCCATGCCGTCCAGTAGGAGAGCATTGAGTATGCAACTGCATGGCTTTTGTTGAAGGAGTATCCCGCGTGAGCCTCAAAATCATGCCATAGTGACTGAGCCACAAATGGGCTTATGTATGCTGTAGCATTCTTTATAAACTTCTCCTTGAACTCATCAAACTCCTGAACATCCTTCTTCTTTCCAATGATCTTTCTAACTTTATTTGCCTCTGCCATGGTCATTCCGCCAAGGGTCATGCAGGCCTGCATCACCTGCTCCTGATACAAAACCTGACCATAGGTCTCTTCTAAAAATGGTTTCATGATGGGGTGAACATATTCTACAATATTTTTCCCGCTTTTTCTTGCCGCATATTCTTTTCCAATTGTGTTCATGGCCCCAGGACGAACCAAAGCATTCGATGCTACTAATTCGTCAAAGTTTTTTACTCCCATTCTTACTAGTAGGTTGGTATACGGACTTGCCTCACACTGAAACACACCCTTGGTGTGTCCGTCGGAAAGCATACGATAAACACCATCATCTGTCAAAGAAATCTTGGACAATACTATTTGTATTCCGTGCCTTTCTTTTATGGACCTCAAAGCGTTATCAATAACAGTCAAGGTCTTCAGGCCCAAGGCATCAATTTTTGTTAGCCCAATTTCAGCAGCCTCATTCATGTCTACAGCCACTACTGGAATTCTTTCGGTTCCAGACGGGCTGCTTCGTGTTTCCATTGGAGCATACTTAAATATTGGCTCTTTTGATGTCACTACCCCTGCAGCATGAATTCCCGTGCCGCGAGTGCGACCCCTAAGTTTTTCTCCGTATTCCCTTACCTCCGGATACTTGTCTCTAAACCAAGCGGTGCTTTGAGAGTAACAAAAATCTGTCCAAGTCTCAATGTTCTTTAATGCCTTGTTCACGTCTACGAGTGGAATATTAAATACTCTTGAAACGTCTCTAACTATACCCTTGCCTCTAAATTCCTGAAAGGTCGCAATAGATGCAACATTTTTATATTCTTTTTCAAGATAGGATTTGATTTCATCTCTCCTGTTATCCTGAATGTCAACGTCTATGTCCGGCAGATCGTCTCTGCCGTAATCAATGAACCTAGAAAATAAAAGATTGTACTTCATTGGGTCTGGTTCTGTAATGCCAAGCGCAAAACAAACAATAGATCCAGCGGCAGAGCCACGACCTGGACCGACTATGATGTCTTGGGACTTGGCCCAGGCTATCATGTTGTTGACGACAAGAAAGTACGGAGCAAAATCCTTTTCTTTTATTATGGAGAGCTCTTCGCTTGCCCTGTCTATATACTTTTGATCTTTGCTAATTCCCCTGTTTTCCATGCCCTTGGCAACCAAGTCTTCAAGTTCTTTCTGGGGATCATCAACCTTTATTGGAAGAAGATTAAGATTGCTCTTGATTTTGTAGTCACTAACCTTATCTGCAATTTCAAGGGTATTTGTATAGATACTATCATCAGTGATACCCTCTTTGTCCATTGCGCTTTTCATTTCTTCATACGAAAGAAGATGAATGTCAAAGTTCCGGAAAGACATTGCTCGATCTTCTCCATAGAGATAGTCAAGTCTTTCCATCATGTCTTTGTGCTTTAAAGACTTCTCATATGTAGAATCTTTTAGAACTTTTCCGTGAGTGCTAAGCAATAGCATAAGTTCCTGAGTAACCCTTTGATCCGAAGTACAATGATGACAGTCTGGGGTAGTTATGCACTTTGCTCCCATTGCTTTGGCCAATAAATAAAGATCAGTATTCATTCCAGAAACATTATGTGGCATAAGCTCTACATAAAAATCATCATTAAATCTATTCTTAAACCACCCAATATGATCTTTTGCAATTGCATACTCATCTGCCTCTATTGCCTTGTTTAATAGGCCAGACATGCAGGCAGAGGACACTATAAGACCATCGCCATACTTATCGAGAACCTCAAAGTCTATGCGTGGTTTCTTATAGTAGCCCTCTGTCCAGCCTATCTCATTCAATCTATTTAGATTTTGCAACCCCCTGGAGTCCTTTGCAAGAATAACAATATGATTGTAAATAGGATCTAAGGGATCGGTTCTTTCCAACTTGTCCCTTTTGTCAAACCTATCTCTAGCAATATATGCCTCTATTCCAAGAATAGGCTTGATACCCATTTCCCTTGCTGCACGATACATTCTTCTGTGTGCCGAAAGAGAACCATGATCTGTTAGGCCTATTGCAGGCATACCCAACTGAGAGGCTCGTGCTGCATATTCCTCAGGAGTGGAAACTCCGTCCATAAGGGAGCCGATGTCAGTATGAACGTGAAGGGGGACGTAGTTCAATTCATCTACCAGTCAACTGTTGCTGACGTTGTTGGGTTGTCAAACCCAAGGTAGAACGCTTCTTGTTCCGCGTAGGGAACATTGCGAACGGCTCCCTCTAGTGCAAATGGCTGATAGTCTGACCAGTCAAATTGCTCTGTATCTGCTGGACCGGGCATTAGAATGTAGTTAGTCTCAGTGCCCTTTCCGCTTCTTTTTAGTTTCCACAACATGTTGGTAATTCCATTAGACTCCATGGCATATTCCCTAATGGTACTGAAGGTGGCAGACTTGGCGACTCCCATGCTCCAAACCGCAGCATATGGATCTTCAATTCCATCGTCAACTAGAACGTTAATGTAAAATCTTAAACGCCCAGCCCAGCCAGCTTTGGGATCTTTTCTGTGCATCTCTTCTGCCCAGTCACGGCCCTCTGACTCCATTGTGTCTACGGCCTTGCGCTTGTAGTCCTTTGGATTGGTGTGTTCCTTTACGACAATGGCCAACCCATTCTTTTCGTTATAGTGAGGAGATTCCTCGTCCAACTCATTCATGAACCTAATCTTTATGCTCTGGCCATCCTCTAGCTTAAGCCAACGAACTCTTGGTCCAGAAGCCTGAGCCTTTGGCTTCATTGCGTCATTTATATCTTTCAATCCTCTAATAATAGTCATACTCATATCTCCTTGTTGTAGTTGCTACTGTAATATGTAGCTTAGGTCATCCTTAAATCCTGAAGCAAACTCTGAAAGTTTATCGTCGCTCATATCTGATACGTCTTTGACTTCCGTGGGTAGGTCTGCCGTTGTAAGGGAATTGCCAAGATATGCTCTTAGCTTTTCTCTCATTCCCCGACCTGCTTCATCGTTATCGGATACAAGTATTATACTCCTAAAATATTTTTTAAGCAACTCCTTCTGATGCCTACTAACCGTGGCTCCCAGTGTAGCTACAGCGTGAGCACCAACCTGCTCTAATCTAATGGCATCAAATGACGACTCAACAACAAATACATTGTCATATCTTTTGCACGAGGAAAGATTAAACATTGTTTTGCTCTTTGGAAGTCCCGTGCTATTTTTAAACTCTTTGCCATCAACGGAACGGGCCACAAAACCTATATACATACCGTCTGGGGACGTAATTGGCACTGTTACCATGTCCTGCTTTTCTGAATACCCTAAAAGAAATCTTTCTGCGCTTTCCCTGGTTATTCCCCTACCCTTAAAATAGTTGGCTGCTCTAAAGGAGCTAAGGGCTGATTTGTTTAGACTAAGAATTAAATCTTTGTCAAACTCAACAAAATCTTTTTCTTTGATTTTTAATAAATCATCAATATCAGAAACAATGTTCTTTTCAATGCTCTTTGAGTCTATTAGTCTCATAGATTCAAAAAACGTTCTCCGGGAAATAAACATTACAAACTCTGTTAGGTTCTTTGATTCTTGACAGCCAAAGCAATAAAACTGCCCAGTAGTCTTTGATATTTCCGCAGCTGGAGTTCTATGATTGCTATGATATGGGCAGTATACGATATAGTCGTTTTCTATTTCGTACTCTATGTTAATTCCGCAGGCTTGAAGTACCCTTCTTGTTTGATCTTCTGAGTAGATATTGGAATTATTTTGTTTTTGTCCACCCCGGCTACGCATTGTGCCTTCCTCTTTCCTAAGAATACCCCATAAACTGATAATAAAAAGTTAAATGTCTTGCCATTGTACCGCACGCTGAAGTCTGGATCAATATCGTATCTTAATGCATACCCCTTGCTTTGCATAATTATTTTTAAAATATTAATATATTGTTCTTTTATGTTTGGGATGGCAGCTTCGTCGTATATTTCTCCATCAATACTAAATCTTTTTATATTTTTATGTAAAGCTACCATACTTAATTATACTATGTGTTAAAGATCTTCCATATCCTTATAAACAAACCTACCGCTATCAAATTCTACTCTAATTAAAAATTCTCCAAGGTAACCGGACCTATTCTTTCTGAAAACACACTCTAAAATATCTGAAGACGGCTGCCTGCCAAGTGCCAATACAAAATCAGCATCATACGCTAACTGCTTAGACCATGCAACTTGTCCAAGTGCTGGCACTGAGTTCATGTTTGTAGCGTCGTCGGGGGTCGCAGAGGCGATAGCAATGATGGGTACTTGTTCTGATATGGCAAGAATCTTAAGCTCTCTAGATATGTTCTTTATCTTAACAGTTTCATTATCTGTTTGGATATTTGCCTGCATCAATTGAATGTAGTCAACAAAAACAATATCTGGAGTATATTGATCAATCTTTCCCCGGATTACTGCAGGGGTAACCTCACCCAAGCCATCATTGGAAACAATATGAAACGATGGCATATTTTTAAAATATGTTTCACCCCACCTTTTAAACTCTTTAACATCAACCTCTCCCGCAGACATCTTTCTTAGGGAGAAACGACCGTCAGCCATGATTGTATAGGCCCTGTTTCTCACCTCACTCTCTGTCATCTCTAAGGATATAAACAAGGGCTTCTTGCCATTTTTCCACGCCTGAACGGCAAGGTACAATGCCAAAAAGGATTTTCCTATTGCGGGGTAGGCGAGTAGAATTCCAAAATTTCCGGGCATCATTCCGGCTGGAAGATAGTTATCAAATCCAGCAAGACCGGTTTTAATTCCGTGGCTTCCCAGCCTGCTCATTTCTTCTATGTGATCAAAATAAGCAACGGCATCTTCTACGTCAACAACATCTATATCACGAACATCTGCCGTTGATCTTTTTAAATCGGCTGTTTTGGATATCAAAGTATCTAGTGCGTCAATTGTTTTATGATTGTTAAGCTGAGTTGCGCTGGTCTTTAGGATATCCCTCAGGCTATGATCTAGAAAGTTTGATCTTAATTCGTCTAAGTGATGCTTGGTAGCGCCAACATTAGCTACGGGCTCAAAGTCTCTAAACTTTTCTACAACTAGATCTACTGGCGGAACTGACATATTATTCTCTGAATAGTCACGAATAAACTGCCATATGTCTCCGTGAGTTCTAAAGAGAGAATCTGGATTGGCCTGTAGCAGAACATGAACCTGCTTGTCTTTTAGAACTGCAGTTAGTACCTTTGCCTCTATATTATCCACTAGCCCTCCAGCCACTTCTTGGCTCCAACTTTGAGTTTTTCACGTAACAAACGATCTTCGTCTTCAAGTCGCTTTGATTGTAGCACTTTCTCCGAATTATAGGAAAACCAAGTCCAATCCGGACTTGCTGAAACAAGAAAATAATAATCAATAATGTCTAGACACTTTTCATAGCCATATGACTCAATCATTGCATCAGCAGCCCACTGTTGAGAATATATATTTATTTCTTGATTTCTATTGGACTCTTGAAGCTTTTTCTTGAACTTGCTTAATATTGAAAAGCGTAGCTTCTTGTCAGCCATTAATCTTCTGCAAGTTCTTTCTTGGCCTCCGCTACCTTTTCTATAACCTTGGCCTCAACAAAATTATATACCCGGTCCATGGCCTCTCCGTTACTCTCTGAGTCATGAACAAAATCTGTACAGCCCAAATCAACTCTCAAGCTTTGAAAGTTTCCGACGTTTAACGTGTACCCAAGATTTACCGTAACCGTTGATCTATCTGACACAATTCCTCCTAATATGCGCTTTCTGCCCAGGTGGGCACAAACCTACCATCTTCTGTTTTTGTATAAAGCATTATTGCATCTCCCATTTTAGCCCTTAATTCTTGTTCTGTCAAGATGCAGTTGTTTACCCTTTTTCCATCTTTCCTGGGCCTTCCCCTGTGAGTCTCAGAAATAGCCTTCCTAATGTTAAACACATCCACCTCTGAGTAATATGCCAAGATCTGAAACCCTCTCGCTCCACCCGCAGCGGCTCCAGTAGGGGGATCAACCATCCCTTTCTTTATATACCTATACATTTGAATCTCACTTCTGTTGAGCAGTCTTGCGGTATCTATTACCGTATATGCTCTTTTGCGAACTTTTTTGAAGTCTGAAAGAAGCATTGTTTGTTCTTTTTGATCATATAAATTAAACAAATAAACTATATTTTTACTGTTATTGGAAAGAATAACCCTATACAGGGTTTTTTCAATAAAGAATTTTTTCCTAGACGGTTTTACGATCCGTTCCCCGTCATGGTTCTTTGGTTTTCCAGGTCCTTTAGCCATTTTATTGAATTCCCAAATTTAGATGGTGGGTGAAACATCTTTCTGTTTCCACAAATAATGCAAAAAAGTTCAAGGTGATCGTGTGAAGAGTGTACTCGATCAACAAACACTTTTCCTTTACATTTTTTACATTTTAACATAGTTTTCCGTCATGGAATTATATCATGTATTTTATGTTACTGGAAATCCAATAGCTAGAATATTAACAAAAATATCTAAATTTCCACCAGTATTAAAGGTTACCCTGAAGGTGCAGCCTGAGGTTGAGATATTTTTCAAGACAACTACAGAGTCATCTCCAATGCTTGACGAAGCTCCGGAAACAATGGTTGCGGTTACAATTGGGTTTCCATTAAATGGGGGATAAGAAATAGTATAATCAACAACGTCACCGTCTGTTTTGTTCGTACTTGCAAAAACATTTACTGTCTTGGCAAAAATCTTTATGTCTGCCGTTTTTACGCTAATATCATTAATTGAAGAGAACGAAGAAGATCTATCTCCAACTAGGGTGGTTAGTTGATTTACTTGTCCGGCAATTTGAGATATATAGTCTACATCTAACGGTTGCCCTCTGTTTGGTGTTGCTAATATGCCCATAAGTTCTCCTTGCTAAAGTATATCATGGTACAAACACCACATTTGGGGTGGAAAATACAACAGATCCATTTATTTTTTCTACAGTGTTAGGGTATCCATCAATTACTGGGGGGGCTATGAAAGCAGTATCTGCTCCAGGATTATAAACACCAAAACTCGATGCGCTTTCTATTGTAGATACTTGTTTTATTCCTGCAAAAAAAGAATAATCTATTTCTGATCCAGTTGTAATAACATTATTAAACTCTATGTTTACGTAATCTCCAACAGACAATAAATGAGATCTTTCTAGAAAATACTGTAGGTGGTTGTCCTTTCTTCTTGCCTGATTTATTGAAATTGCTAGGCTTGAAATTATTGGATATTCAGGAAGTTTTACCATTAGTTGCAATCCATAATAAGAAAGTTGATTGAAAGAAACAAGTCCGGTAGTTGGTTTTTTTGATATAGTTAAATAGTTAACGTTTTTTCTTCCTAAATATTGGATTTTGTCATAGGAATAAAGGGTAACGAACGAGCTTTCTTTTATAGTTTTTAAAATATATCTTACATATATGTCATAATTTTGATTGATATTGGCCGTATACCACGATGCTTCAACCTTGTTGGCTTCATTACTATAGGCTGCATAGGAAGATGATGCAGAAGAAAAATCGATCTGCTCCAACTCCCTTTTAATTTCGCTTATTATTGACCAATCCGAGAATAAGTTTCTGTTTTTATTCATAATTCTATACCGCAACTTATTGGTTAAATTGGTAGAAAGATCGGGCAGCTCAGATTTTGCAATAATTATTTTAGACATTAGACAATGTTTACTCCAAACCTATATTCTATGTAGCCCTGAGAGTTTTCTGTTTTTTCAATAGGCTGGGCAGCATCATAGGAATTTTTTAATCTTGAATAAGCAACCATGGCGTATAGTGGATTGTCTGTATTTTCATTGTCAATTCTTATTCCATCAAAAGCTATATAAGATCCGTCGTAAGTCGATGAGCTATTTAATGTTTGAGCATAAATATTTAATCCATCAACGCGAGCCCAACTAAAATTTGTTCCAATATTGAAATCTTTAATTTGTTTTGAAATAACAATGTATCTTGATGCAGCTAAATCTCCTGAAGATAGCAGCTCTGTTGCTGTGGCTACTTCACCACTAATGCTATCAAGAAAGTCAAATCTTAATCTTGTCTTTGCTGGCGGGGCAATTGCGTCTATTTCCATTGAAAAAACACTTAATGCAAATTTTATATAATCATCTGGGGAGTTTTTGCTTGCATTTAATTTTAATGAGGTTGTAAAAATATATTTTTGCTGACCCGAAAAAGACATTTGATCATTGGAAAAGTTAGTCATATTACCTGGAACAACTAAACATCTATTGTATAGCCTAGTGTTTTCATATCTGTTTTTTCTTTCATAAAATGTGAAAGCTTCGTTGTTTGAATTGACAAACAGTGCATGGGCCGCTGATCCTGTTATTGGATCTAAAAACGTTGCAGAGCTAACGTTTCCAAATGTGTCAGCAATGCTATCGGTTAAGAGACTAATGGCGTTGTCACTCTCTACTAAAGAAGCAGAGACGTTATGATATGACCACCCTTCTGTTGTTAAGAAACCAGCCAGAATCTTGCTGTCATAATTTAATGCTAGGCTATTATTTGCTGCCGGATATAAAGCAATTTCTGTCATTTGATATCTTTGATCTGAAGGCAGTTGCGCTTTAAAAACAATTCTCTCTCTATCGTAGGAAATGGTTGCCGTGTCAGAGGCAGATGCACTGTAACTCCAGCTTGCAGGGGTGGCTGATGCGGAAGAAAACGTTTGAGAGTAGCTCACTGTGTTAGATGTTGTATATTCAACAACGTATGTGCCCTTTCTTATTGCGTTTGCAGAACCGGAAAGGTTAAAGCTTAAGGTTGCTGAATCTCCTAATTTCATACCATGGGGTCCAGAGATTTGTACCGTAGTCAACCCAGCACTTTGTGCCCAAGACTCTATGTCTATGACTATGTTGTCGCTAACGAGCCCACGAGAAATTACTGGAACCCTAAAAGCTTCAAAGTCCATTGATTCTTTTGTTGGTGAGGATTGGTCTGTATCCGCAGTATCTAGCGGCATGGCTCCAACCCCCAATGAAACATATGCCGCATACTCAGGCGACTGGCCTAAAAGATATTTTGTTACAATTTGATTGCCTTTATTAGTAATCATTTTCCCTCACGGTATTAATTTTACCATCTGTTTCAATTTGAAGTTCAACAAATTCGGTTTGTTTTATATTTTCAAACTCAATAATAAGATTTTCTCCGTCAAAATATACATTTGTTGCAAGATTATCCGGTGGTCTTTCTTCATTTAAACTATAAAATTTTTCTTGTGGAATTTTGTTGACCAACTTAATCGAATATTGATGAAATATGGATTGATAAGCAGCTTTGTTGATTAAAATTAGAGAGGGGTCAAAGTCAATTCCTATTTTTGTTAGATTAGATATTATAGAGTATGCTATATTTATTCCAGATACCGTGTCCTGTCTAACAAGATTGATCAAACTTGTTCCTCCAATATCTTGAAAGAGAAACTGCTCTATTTCTGCGACATCTCCTACTTGAGATTCAATGTTTACAATGTCTCTAGATGGAAGTTTAATTGCATTTGTCATACTATCTCGACCACCTTAATTGATTGATTTGGACCCTCTGGAGATCTAGAATACGAAATGTCCTGAACAATAAACCTTGTTGCGGGATCTACATATTCTATATCACCTGGCATTGTATAATCTATTGTAACAATATCTCCAAGCTGCAAATGAGGCAAAGCAAAAGTATTAATGGTTAACTGCCTTCTGGGAACCATTGTTTTTTCTACAATCCATCCCATTAGATTGTTTGCTGCGTCCTCTGATTGAATGTACATAGATTCTAAACTAAATTCTTTTGAGCCATACCTGGACCTGCTGGCTTTTATTTTGTTGTATTTTTGTAAACTAATATTTGGAGATACAATTTCGTTTCCTTGATAGGATGGGTCGGAGAAGTTCGAGAGTTTATTAAAGTACTTATCTACCGACAGAGTTTGGGTTGTGTTTTGAGTAAACGTTACTCCTAAAATTCTCAAATAATTACCGGTAGTTTCATCCAAGACTATTGCCTTATCTGAGGTATTAAACAATAAAAATTCAGATTCGTAGGCTCCGCCATAGAACTTAGATGTTGTGTATCCCCTGTCGTTTGAAAATGTTTTTGCAATTTTAGAATAAAAAGATGGATAGGCTAAGTCGTACTTTATATTAAAATGGGCGCACTCTCTCATGATTGTTCCAAATTCTTCAAAGTAAACTTTGTACTGAGTGTTAGTGTCTGCATTTATTCCTGTTAGGTACGTTGACTGAACCATTCCTGATATAGCGTATTTTCTAAAAAACTCACTAGTAGATATTCCATTTTCATCGAATACGTTGTTCGTTTGTGATATTTGACTATTTGTATTTTTAGCAACCAAGTCCTCTAGGGCATAAAGATTTTCAAACATACACTCAGAGCTACCTCTAACAAATAGAGCTGTTGTTGTGTTTACGGGAAGGGGGCTTGTGTCGTTAACTATTTGAACAAGAATATTATTTATATAAAGATAAAATCTTATTGCCCCTCCGCTTAGTGTTTCGTATTCAATCGACAGATCGTATGTTGTTGAAGCATCCGAAGTTGCTATGCGATCTTGACCAACAAAGAGCCCGGAGTCAACAAGAATATTTGACAAACCTCCCCATAACTTTATCGGAGTTGCTGGAGAATTTACAGTATCTCCTTCCTTTACGTTCTTATTTATTTTATAAAATATGATGTTGTGAACAATCGAAGTTTCTTCTCCTGAATTATTTGTTACAATATATTTTTCAATATTGCTTTCAGTTAAGGCTATTAGTTCAAAATAGTAACCGCTGCCATTGGCAGGGTTTATCATTATTCCTATTCCACCCGAGCCTCCATTGATGCTAAATGCATCAGAATTTGTTTGTGATTGAGCTGAGAAATAATTGCTTGACCCATTTGCTACCTGCCCAAAGTTTCTATCGACTCTTCCAATAATCCTCATCCTAGTTCCAAAACTTCTAAAAGAAAAATTGGTTGATAAATCCTTGTATGCATAAGTAACAAGATCCCTGTGGTTTGGAATTATAGACTCTGACAAAGGACCTTTTATTACTAGTGCAGAAGCCTGAACCGTTCCTGATTGGGTAACGGGCAAGTTGTTTACTGCTCCATCGCTAAATACTTTTGAAGACATAAAGTTTTTTATAATTCCATTACGTTTTGATTTTCTAGATAAGTCATTTGTGGTAGACAGTTCTACTCTTGCGGTATTACTTATTGCTGGATTTATAATGTCTTCTGTTGGAGTTGTAGAAAAAAGCAGTTCAGAATACATTCTTACACCGTAAGTATTATCATTGTTTGACCAATAGCTAGACAATCCGGATGAATGAGCAGAAATATCTGTTCCAAATTGATTTCTTCCATGAACCCTGACTTCTCCATTTTTTAAAACAATCTGTTCATTAGACTCTTCGTAGTAGGGCTCTGAATATATTCTTACTCTTCCCGTTGGAAACATCTTTCCGTTAAAAGACAGTGACCCAAAGTATTTTTGATATTCCTGGTTGCTTGATATCCACACAACTGAGTTTGAAGAAGAGGGGACAGAATATTCAACTGCATCAAATCTAATTATTTCTCCATTTGCATAAAGATATCCCTGAAACCTTGGAAGCCAATAGATGCTTTCTCCAAAGTCTATAACGTTTTCTACCACGGCACGATTGGCAACATATGGAGCACTTGCTGTCAGGGAGTTATTTAGGGCCATGGCGCCAAGGGTGTAGCCGCTGGACACCTTGCTGGCCTCATTGATAGTTTTGGTCTCCCCTGTTGCCGCAACTTCCCATAAAAGCACTGGCTTGTATTTATACATCCTTTCTGAATCCAACTTAACAGTAGAAGATAGACTGGAAACCTCTCTTTGAATATATCTGATTGTATAACTTATCTGCCCGTTGTTAATTATTTTTGTTTCATTGTCTGAGATTGATTCAATATTTGCAATAACCTCATCGTTGCCCAAGAGAGTCATGTTTGTACTTCTATCCGACAAGCTAGGAAATAAATATTCTTTTGACATAACAATAAAATTATTATATTCATCAAAAAACATGGCTGTTTGAGTGGCAACAGCAAGTCTTTGTAAAATTTCTGCAACACTAACGTTAGGTTCTATGAAAAAGAAAGGCAAAATTGGGTCGTTTGCAGAAGTTATATTTTTAAAAGAATAGTTGCTGAAGCCTATATAGTCAAGGGTTGTTGATATTGCATAGGTTAATGTTGTCTCTTGTGTCAAAACGCTTGGGGCGTTTGTTGTTTCTAACCTAAAGAATAGATCCCTCAGAGGGATTGAAAGAGTGGAGTCTCCCCCGGATGGTTTTGGAAATTCCTCAGCATAAAAAGTCTTAATTGGAACATACTTGTCATAGCCATTAATGTTTAGCAGTGTTTCATATATAATAAATTTAGTATTTTGCCTTGCATATTCTGCAACAATGCTTCCAGTAAGACCATTAAAAGAATTGGCTTCTGTAAATATATTTTTAAAGTTTACTAAATTTATAGTTCCATTCGAAACCGATAAAGACCCAACAGGCAGGCCCATTCCCTCATTGGAAATTGATTTTGATACATCAAACGATTCTACATAGTTTGAAATATTTACCATTAGTCTAGGGGATATTTCTATAACATCAAATGAGGAAGAAGGAGAATTCATTGTTTTTACAGCTACCCGGATTCCTTTAATTTGATCAAATTCTCTAAAAACATTTTGATTGTTGACGGTGTAGTATGGTGGGTCAGAAGGCTCTGTTATAGTTCCATTGGTTTCTACAATGTCTTCTTGATACAATGACCATCCATACTCAACGGCAAAGCTATCCCACTCAGAACCGTTCCATATTCTTAAAACTCCTTCTGGAATATTGGCGTCGTCAACGACGTAGGCGTACCCGATAAGCATTCCTAGGTTTGGAAGCAAGGACGAAGTTGTTTGTCCAAGGTAGGTAAAGGTTGCAATAAAATCTGTTGGTACTTTTATTCCATAAAATACCTCCAGGTGTCCGTCTTTTGGAATAATTGGAGAACCATCCATCCTTGATGAGTTTTCGTTAAACTCAATTGCATCTACCCACGAAGTGTCTCTTAGTATTTGAATTTTAAATCTTTGTGGCACTGTTGCATTTGAGTATGCAAAAAGAGGATCGTCAATTACTAAATCGCTTGAAGTCCTTATTGATCCAAGATCTACCGACCCCACGTTGGTCTGAACTTTTAAAACAATTCTGTTTAAATTTATTGATTCTTTATAAACAACAAACGGACAAGCATCGTCAATTCCATACCCGCCCATACTAGTAACTACTGGAGTTGAAATGCCTCTTTCTATTCCCGCCTCAGTTCTATAAGAACTCCAATATTTAAAATAATCATTGCGAGATGGCATGTAGTACCTAGGTCTTTCTCCAGACCTAACATTATCAATATACTTGTTTCCAATGAATCTTGCTTTATTTATTCCAGACCTTGGCCTAAACGGAAGGAAGCAGTCCCCCAAAGAATAGTAAAGGTTTTTAGTTTTATCTACAACGCTAAATGGTTCGTCTTGGGTATCTGAATATTCTTTGTATGACAAATCTGCATCTGTGTAATAATCTCCATTGTCAAAAGAGTCATAAGTAGATATTGGTTCCAGGAACTGACCTTCGTTTCCAAACGGACGGTATCTATAGTTTCCAATTCTAGATATATTGTCTAGGTCATTGAGATTAAATTCTGCCAATACCAAGGAGGAAATTTTTAGGGTATGACTGTTTTCAAAAGCGCTTTGTAGATCCGGATCTTCAAACATTATACTTCCTCAAGATCAACAGATATGTCCCATAAATCATGATTTGTTCCGCCACGTCTAACAACGTTATGTTCAAAAGAAGAAAAATATACTTGTAGAACTTGATTATATTCTTTTAAATGATTATAGATATCTGCATTAAACTCGTTGTATTTATCATAAGATAAAAGCATATAGAACGGTCCGGTGTGTGATTCATACCAGTCTATTAAATCAACACCTCCAGACCCTTTGTCTACCGTGTATTCTGCTATGTCGTTAGTAAGGGCTCCGCTTGCGGAGAAAGTTGCAGAAGCTGAAAACGCACGGGATGGTAAAAGATTCCAGGAAAAAGAAACTTTTTGTTTATCTGCAATATGATAAGACCTCATTGTTCCATTGATCATTCTTTTTTTACTTTCAATTCTTTCACAACTAATTGATATCTCAGATCTATTGTGATCTGAAAGAATTATAAAGTCTTCAAATTCTGTTCCGGACGGAACAAACTTTCCATTGCTTGTCTCATATTCATCAGACCAAACAATTGCCTGAGGTCTCGAATAAACGGACCTTCCAGCCATATACAAGCTACTAGCCACGGATGTTGTTGCTCCTTAAGTTTCTACTTTCACTCATTTTAATTTTTTGCATAACGACATTTGCTACGTCATTTGGATCAAGGTCAGAACCATTTAGAGCAACGCTTACTTGATAATTATACACGTTTCCTTGATTTTCATTTGACTTTAATGAGGGCATCGAAGAACTAAGATTCATTTTTGGAAACACTTGACTATTTAGAGCAGAAAGCATTGGTCCATAGGTTTCTGCAACAGACTTTCTAATTACAAATTCCCCCGGAGTTAGAAAGGCTGGCACCCGGTCTGTCATTCCAATTCCTGGAACAATTGAGCCATGGGCATATTTTTTCATCATTCCGCCATAATTCATCATTCCTGGTGCTGGTTCTTTTGATCCTCGATATGCCACGCCTCCACCATACATATATTCATTGATCATGCCACCGTTTGCAAATCCAAAGATGTTACCGGGAGCCCAGTCTAATCCTTCGCCCGGTGTTGCACGGAATGCTGCCAGCGCGGCTTCACCTGCAGCGGTACCTGCAGCCGGTCCATTTTGAAACGCTGAAAGCCCAGTCGCATAAGACGACGCCGTTGAAGGTGCTGGTGCTGGTGGAGCATTTCTAGCGGCAGCCGCTTCTGCAGCAGCTTTTGCAACATTAAGTAATGTCTGTAATCTAATGGCTTCTTCTAATTGAGCATTAAGATTTTTAAGCTCATTAGCTGCATTGTTATATAAACCATCAAGTCTGTCTGCTTCTATGTTTATTTCCCCTTGTTTTGTATAAATTGAATCTTGAATTATACGTTGTTCTGCCTGCAAATTCTTTATTTGATCTTCAATAACTTTTCTTTGTTGTTGAATTGCAAGAATTTGATTTTGATTGTTTTTAATTGCCGCTTCTCTTTGAGCATCTAAAGCAGACCTTGCCTCTTGTCTGCTTTGTTCAGCAATATCTTGAGACATTTGCAAGGCTCCTTGAGCTGCGGCACCAACGTCACCACGAGAAAGAGCCTGGGCAACACCAAGTTGAGCTTGTTTGAGACTTGCAATTTTATCTTCTCTTTCATATATTTCATCAAGAGCCTTAATTTGATTATCATAGGCTTCAGATGTTTTTTCAGATAATTCTTGAATTTTATTTATTTGCTCATCTAATGGCTCAAGTTCTCTTTGCTTTAATTCTATAGCCCTAGACTTATTTTCATTTGATTTTTCAAGAATTTTTAATTCTTTTTCGAGAGGAACAATATTGTTTATTTCATCTATTTCACGTTTTATGTTGTTTATATCGATCAGATTGTCACGAACAGCTTGAGAAAGAGCGTCTGGGTCTGAGGCAAGAACTGCTAGGTTATATTTTTTTATGCTATCTCCAAGCTTTTTAATTTGATCAGCACTTAACTTAGAAACATCTCCAAGTTGCATGATTTGATCTGCTTCTTCTTGTGTATACCCCTCTTTCAAAAGTTGATTTTTATTATCAATTTCTTTATTCATTTCTTTAATAGATTTGTTTGCTTCATCTAAAATTTGAAATTGATCTAATTCTCTTGCTATTCCGCCCCCTTGTTTAATCATATTGTCAATACGAAAAACCTGATTTTGTTCTTTTTTTGTACGATCTTTCTTTTTTTTGTTTTTTGCTTTTTGATAGTCTCGAATTCCCTCTGGACCGCCTATGCCTTCAATAAGTCGTTGAGATTGCTCTTCATTAAATCCTTCTTTTTCTAATCTTTCTTCAAATCTATTTTGTATTTTAAAATTTTGTTTTTCTCTAAGAAGGTTTGCTGGAAGTAATTGTGCAAAGTTTATTGCATTCTGCCTTTGAACTTTTTTAAATCCTTCATAGGCGGCTTCAATTTTTTTTAGTCCACCCTTGAGAATTTTTATTCCCTCCTCCCCCTGAGACTTTAGATATTCAATAAATTCGGGGCCAAATGGTCCAGAAATTATTCCTTTAAATTTTCCTTTTTTAGAATTTATAAATTGTCCCATTGAGTCGTAGATTTTTTTAAGATTTTCAAATTCTTCTTTGAGTTGTTCAATGATAGATTTTGTTCCACCACCACCACCACCTCCTCCTGCACTTGTTTTAGGTGCAGAAGAAACAACAGTTTTTTGTGTTTGTGTCCTTGCTTTTTTTGCAGCTTGGAGGTCGGCAAGTCTTTGAACAAGGTTTTCTAATCTTGCATCGCTTCCACCCATTGACATTTCAAGTTTAGTTGCTGCGATTGCAGCATCAATGCCTTCTACTTCTACTTGCAAAGAAATAAGTTTATTAATAACATCTGGTGGAAGATTCATTATTTTTCCACCAAACTGCTGAATCAAATCATTGTATGCAGCATCAACCTGTGCTGGATCAAGTGTGTTTCCCTCAGCATCTTGGGTAGAAACAATTAACTGTCTTATTGCTTCAAGCCTAGTATTTTTATTTTTACTTGACAATCCCGCCCAAGCTTTATTTAAAGTAATAACGTTTTTAGATATTTGTTCTGGTGTCAATAGTTTTCCATCATTACCCATCGTAATAAAATTCATTGAAGCTGTCATGTCAATGTTTGGATCAAGATTTTGAATAATGGGCCAGTTTTGTTTTAATGAATCAACCATTGGACCAAACTTTTCAAGATCCTGTGGAAGAGTAATATCTATTCCTAATCCCTTGATCATTTCTTCTGGAAGACTAGAAATGTTTTCTGTTGCAGTTGTTAATTTATTTATCTTGTCTTCTAAATCTGCTGGCTTTCCATTTGCCGTTGTGTTAATGGCGTATTCAATTATATTTTCTTTTACCCCTACTTCAGCTGCTCTTTCTACTGCTTTGTTTATTCCCCCTGTATTTGTACTATTCAAAGCTTTTTTGTAAGCATCAGACATTTGCAATTTTTCAACTAAGAGTTGATCAATTGATTGAGAAAGATTTTGTGAATCAGATATCATCATTTGTTTTTCTTTTTGATCTAGGTATGTCATATAACCAACTGTGTTGTTTCTATTTTTTTCTGAAATTCCACCCAAATATGAAACAAGTTCTGTTGGCTTGCCTCCCTCATTTGTAAAACTATCTAATAAACCCTTTGCCATTCCCCGATCTCCAAGATTACCTTTTATAATTCCATCTTTTCCTAAAAGCTGGTCTGTTACTGCAGCTTTTTCAAATGCAAGAGACAAACCATGGCCAGCGTCAATTGCAGATTGATAAGCATCAAACATTATCCCAGACTTTTTACCAATTTCCTCGCCAATTCTAATGGCATTCTCTGGATTCATGCCAGCGGCTATCGATGATAACATTGTTGCTTCAAGATCTTTGTCTAAAACGGGAACGTTAGATCCTCTTGCAAACATCGTCGGTGGGACAATTGTTGCACTAGTAGCCGCAGCAGTAATTGCATTAAATTGATCTTCATTAATAAGCCCGGACTTTATCATTTGATCTTTTGTAGCCTGCATAGTGCCGCCAAAATCAGAAGTTTTCTTCATTGACTCTTCTATTGAATCTGTGTAGGCTTCTTGTGCTTCTCTTGAAGCATCTATCACTTTTTTCATTTCTTCAAAACTTATTGTGCCAGCAGAGAATTCTTCTCTGGCCAGGGCCTCTGCATTTGAAAAGTCTTGAATTACTTGCAGTGCTCCTCCAATAATTTTTGAGGATTGATCCGCTCCCGGAGCCTCACCTAACTGTTCTTGCGCCGATTTTCTTTGATTTGCCAATTCAAGAAGAGCTCCAGATCCAGTTCTTTGATTTCTAATTGCAGAAGAAACAGAAGTTCCAAGAGCTACGTCTCCAAGTTGCATTCCAACTGCTTTGGCGAAGGAAGAGGCTTGAGTTTTATCCATCATTCCCGAAGCAATTGCTGATTTTAGATAATCAGATAATTTTTTAAATCTTTCAGCAGAAGTTACGTCTTTAAGATTTGTAATAAATTTTTGTCCATCTTCACTCGAAAGAACTGATTGCATTTCTGGAGAATTTAATATTTCTGCTTCTTTTGTAGATACTCCCATTTGCAATTGCATTGATCTTTGAGATGGTGTTTGTGACCCAAACAATTTAGCCATTGTGCCTAAAGCATTAGAAGTTGCTCCAAGATTTGCCCCAAGCTCTGCTGAGGCTCTTGCTGATTCGTCAACATTCTTTCTCCAAACATATAAACCAGCTCCCACCGCTCCTAATGCTCCCACTACAATGGCTGCCGGAGCTGCAATTGCGGCCAAGGGGGCCAACATTGGGGCTAGCGATGGAATTATACTTGCCGCGCTTAAGGCGGTACCTCCAATGGTTAATGCGTTAGATAGTCCTTCATTTGAACCAACTCCTGGAATCATGGGGGACATCATCATGGACATTCCTACAGATCCAAGGCCCATTCCGATCCCCATACCTCTACCCATTCCTAGACCGGCAGGACGAGAGGGAGGGGGAAGTCTTATCATATTTGTTTTATTAATTCCCATGTTTTTTAATATTTGTTTTGCTTCTTTTTCTGAGCCAAACGGACCAAATTCTTGTTTCCTGTGGTTTTCTACAAAATAATTTCCAGGATGTCTTTCTACAATGTCTCCAGCTTCGTATCCTCGTACATTTCCACTATTTATTGCATGTAAAAGTTTAAGGTTATCTTTTGTTGCCTTTTTATTTATAACAAACTCTCCTGGAGTTAACATGGCGGGCACAGTGTCAGTATTTCCAACTCCCGGAACTATTTTATTTGATGGGCCAGACTCAAATATTTTTCCACCATCGGCCCGAAACTGTGGATACTGAGCAGAAGAAGGATTAAGTCTTAATTCAATTACTGTTGCCTCACGACCATTTAAGAGTTTTCTAGTTGATATTCCAATAACAGAAGCTGTAGCTTTATGTAAAATTCTTTCGCCTTCACTTACCTGTACCATTGACTTGCCAGCCCCACTCCAAAGCGTTTGGTTTTCTGCAGGAACAATGTCGTCTATGTTTGCCATAGGAGTTCCACTAGGAGTGTGCATTCTATATATTACTGGCACGTGGTCTTTATAGTCACGAATGACTGCTTTGTATTCTTTTACAGAAGCTCTGTCTATTTTTATTTGCCTATCAAGATCATCTAACAGCCCCTGAACACCCTGTCCTGGGCCAGGCACGTCTCCTGGCTTCCCGAACGGCATGTTGTAATAACGATCTGCAGAAATAATTTTGCCTGCTAGAATTCTTCTACGTCTTTTTGCAGCTTCCCAAAGTCCCTTTTGGGCTAGGCCAAGGAGTTCATTTCCTTTAAATTCTGCATTTTTTTGTAAATTACTATTATATAAATGTTTTATGGTATCTTTGCCACCTGCAGCAAATGATGAAAGATTTCCAAGTTCTATTTCATCCCCAATTTTTGGAAGATCATTATTTCTTATAAATAATGATCGTTCTAGATCCATTGCTTCTTTGCTTCTTCTAAACCCCTTGCCATATGCCATGGCCATTGCCGGGTCAGAGCCAACTCCTGTTTTTATTGCTGCAATTTCACTAGATTGTGCTCCAACCCATTTAGAATACAGTGCCTTTGTTAGTTGATCATATTTACCATAAAATGGTTGATCTTGATTGACCACTCCTCCGCCTAAACGACGGTATTGTAAAACTCTAGTTTCTTTTTTTGCTTTCTGCGGGTTTCTTGCCACCTCAATTTTCTTAGTTCCGCCTAATTTTCCCTGAAGCCTTGCCTCAAAGATAGCATCCAAAGCATCTGGCCAATAATTATTATATGTGTTGCTGTCTAAATACTTTTGTACTAACTTATTTTTTTTATTTTTTGAGTGTGCAACAACATAGCTATCAAAATTTTCATACAGTCTCCTAAATGCTTCAATTTCTTTTTCTGAGGTTGGGTGAACTCCATTCAAAAATTTTGTTAAATATCTTCTGTCTTGGTCTGTTGAAAGCTTGCCAGCGTTTGCTATTTTAAATAGCTCTCTAGTTGTATTTCTTGATGATCCCATTAAGTATTCAAATCCCTTGTTTTCTGCTCCAGAAGCACCGAACAACTCTTTTTCGTCCCATCGCTTTGCGTTAAATTCTTTTGTAGCCTTTTTACCAGTCGCTGTTTTTAAAGTTACGGCCTCATCAGGGCGAGCAAACTTGTGAGCAACTTCTGCCCTAAGCATTTGTTTTTTTGTCTCTTCTGGAAGTTTATTCCATTCTTCACTGCCTATTGCCCTTCTCAAAACAGCTTCAACGCCTTTTCTTTTGTTAAGATATAATTTTTGATATCCCGTAGCAATATACTGAAGTTCTTTAGGGGCCGAATAGCTTTTTCTCGGGTTTGTAAATGTTCCTCTGATTAGTCCCAGAATTACCTTGCCCAAATTGGCATACTGCACACCTGGAATCATTCCACCCTTGTTTGCATGAGCTCTTTGTAGACCTGGTGCCATTGCAATATTTGCATATGGAATTATTCCGGCAGGCCTTCCTAGACTTCCCATCTCTCGGCCAGCCAAGCTTCCAAAATTATATCTTACCCCATCTACTGTTGCAATGATGTCTTTTCCATTTATATCATAGGGTATTCCTTTGTCCATTAAAGCCTTTTCAATGTCTGACCTTGGAATATTTGCCCTAACAGTATCTTTGGTTAAAATATCTTTTATAAATGATCTTGACCGTGCCCCGCCTTTGTTATTTTTTTCTAGGTATAGCCTCAATGCATTTCTTGATATTTTTTCAAATAAATTATTTGATATTGGTTCTTTGGCTAGTGCAATTTGATTGCGGAAAATATTATCAAAAGCATCATAGTCAAATGGTTGACCATCATTAAAATATTTATTAATTTGTTCTTCAATTGGTCTATAGACACTTTTTTTCATTATCGGGGGGTTTCCGTATGTTAATTCAGAAAGGAGGTTGTTTCTAGTAAGGCTTGGTGGATTTCCCGCCATTGCCAAGTTTGACCTTTGGGAAAGTCCAACAATAAAGTTTCCATGTCCTCTTAGGCCCAGCTGTGCGGGAGCGAGTCCCAACCTTTCTACTGCAAATCTTAAAGTATCTACTTTAACATTTTGTCCTAAAACACTATTTGAAATTAATTCTTGATATATTTTTTCCGATTCACTTGACGCTGCCGTTTTTTTAAATTGAGAAACCCCTGGATTTTGAGGACGCTGGTCCCAAAGGCTTAATTCCATTGCTGTCTCTTTTTCAGTTGGCTCAGTGTCATAGGCCGAAGAGGGCTTTGATGGCTTTAGTTTTGGTTTAAAAATAGATCTAACAAAATTTCCAATACCATAATTTTGAACTTCTGGAATGCTTCCTCCTTTATTAAATCCTAAAGGAGTATTTCCATTATTTATTGCATGAAGAAGTGATAAATTATCTGCTGTTGCTTTTTTGTTTATTACAAATTCTCCCGGAGTAAGCATTGCTGGAACGGTATCAGTGTTTCCAGATCCAGGTACAGTATTCCCTGTTGAATAATATGGTATAGTCCCACCCGCATTTCTTCTAACTCTTCTGGGGGGTGCTGCTGGAGTTCCACCTGCAGCTATCACGGCAGCGGCTTCTCCCTTTGAAAATGCCATAGGATTAGAAGCCGCAGTTAAATTCATTTGTGTGCGAAGAAGTCTGTAAGACTCCATCAATCTTACAACTGCAGCATTCACTCCCGTTAATTCACTGATTTGACTATTTAGTGCTGCATTTACAAAAATAGTTGATTCTCCCAGTTGTTTTGATGCGTTTGCTGCATCAATTTCAGCAAGGCTCATATATCTTAAAGATTGAGAAACGGCCTTTACTGCTCCACCAATTCCTCCTGAAAGCAATCCTTTAAATGCAACTCCCATAATATGACCAAATTTTACCAATGTTCCAATTAAGTTTAGGAGCAAGCCAAGGAACATCGTTCCGGCTGGAATTATGACACCGACAATAATGGCTCCAATTGCTCCAAATTTTTTGACTCCTTCAGGCAATCCATCAAATATTTTTAATATTTTTGTGAATAATTCAACAACTGGAGTTGCAAATTTAACAAACATTTCTCCAAGTGGGGCAATTGCTAATTTTAATTTTTCTATAGCAGCAGTCATTTTGGTTGCAGGAGAGTCTGCAATAACTCCAAGCTCTTTGTCTGCCGTTCTTTGAAGTTCTGCTGCAGACAAAGTTGTCATTTCAAGAACTTTGGATGCCTGAGTTCCATCTTTTACAATGTTATTAAAAAGTGCGCCAAGTCTTGCGTATTGGTATTTACCAAAAACTTTTTCTAACACTTGCTGTTGACCAAATTCATCTATAGTAGAGAGAGCTCTTCCAAAATCCTGAACAATTCCCATCAAATCTCCACGGTTGGAACTAAGAATTTGATTCATATTAATTCCTACCGACTTTAATTGTTCGGATGCTCTTTTTGATGGATTTATCAAAGATCCAAGACCGGACTTTAGTGCGTTTGCTCCCTGTGCCGCACTAATACCGCCCTCTTTCATGGCTGCAATCATTGCTGCCATATCTTCTACGCTACCCCCAAGTCCTTGAATTACTGGAGCAACACGAGGTATTGCTTCTGCCAAGTCTTGAAGAGTAACAACAGTTTGATTTTCAACCATATTTAAAAAGTTTACAGATTTTGCTAGTTTTTCTCCAGACAATCCAAAGGCATTTTGAAGAGCTATAGTGGTTTCTAATGCTTTTGTTTGTTCCATTTGACCTAACGTTGCTAGCTTTGTTGATTCAGTAATTGCATCTGTTAGAGTTGCTCCTTGAGCGCCCATGGCAGCAGCCTGGGCGGCAAGTTCCATTGTTTTTGATGCCGCAATGCCGTACTTTGTATATTCTTCTGAAAGGCCTTGTACGGCTTTTAAGTTTTCTTCAAGTTCTTTTGGAGTGGTAAAAGAATCTCCATATACTTTTTTAAAAGATATTGCTTGTTTTTCTATTTCCATAAAAGTTTTGCCCGCTACGGCTCCAAAAATTGTTAGCGGAACGGTGAATCCAACCATTAGCTGACGACCAGCCCATTGAGTGTTTTTACCAAAGTTAATCATGTGAGTGGTTGCTTGAGTTAGCATTGCTCTTTGAATTGCAAGTCTTTCTGCAGAAACCGCTGCTGCACTGTTAAAAGCAGTAAGTGGCCTAATTGCCATAGCTTCTCGGTATCCGCCAGCAGCGGCTCCCGTTGCAACAAATTGTGTCTGAAGCGCAGCGGCCCGTGAATGGGCAAGGGACATCACCTGTGAGGCTTCAGTACTACCCTTTTTAAAAGAATTAAAGTATTGTGCTACTGATCCCTTTCCCTTAGAAAGAGTGTCGTCCAACTTTCCAGCGGATGTACGCATCCGCACAGTCTCTGCCGAAAAGAATTGTGTCGCATTTACTAATTCTCTCAGTTGGAGGCTAAGATTTTTTGCCCCCTGTGCCTGAACCCTGTTAGAAGAAAGAAGTGTAGATTGAAATGCATTTAATTGTGACTGTAATCTTCTTATTCCCGCCGCTGCACCTGCGGTATTAATGTCTACATTTATTACTGCTCTAGCTTCAGCCATTTCAAATCATCTCATAATCCAAGCCTTGACCTATGCCAAACCCTGCTTGTACTGCACTTTTTCCCTGGAGTGAAGCTATATCTTTTGGATCTGAGGTAGAGCCTTTGCTAAATGCCCTAGCTTTTATTTCTTCCCATTTATCTTTACCAGATCCTGAATTTTGATCAAGATCGACACCCTTCAACGCTGCAAAAAATTTTTTGTTTTGATAATCTTCTTCTTGTTTTGCGGTTAATATTGCTATTAATTCAGGCATTGATAGGTGCTCCTCCATTTCTTGGTAATCCTTCCATTTTCCAACAAGGAATACCTTTGATTCTAACTCGACGAGATCTAGTTCACTCCAGCTAGAGCCGCCGCCAGTGCGTTTGGGTCGTTCAACTTAATTCCGGAAGCGACTTCAATGATTTTATAAACCGTTGGCAGGTCAATAACCTCTTCCATTTGTTCTTTCGAGGCAAGATCCGGATTGTACTGTTTCATAGCAATTACTGCACAATCAAGCAAAAGGTCCATAGACTTGATGTTATCCTCGGCAATGTCTTCGTCTCCGATTTTTTGGAATTCTTTCATAAAATCCCTGAGAAGTGAAATTTTTAATGGTCTCATAGATATTTTTGATCCATCCATTAACTCTACTTCTACTACTTCATATACTGATGTAGCCAATTTAATGCTCCTTTTTTATTAGTAAATCTATATAAATTATATCATAGGGCAAAGACTTAGCCCCGCCTACCTATTGGTAAGACGGGGACTAAGTTGTTTTATTTAGTTATTGTTAAATATTGTTAAGACCCTACAACGCGGTCAACAATCTTTCCGTATGAACCATTAGATGCTGGTAGCAAACGGAATGTAACCTCAAACATAGTTGGTGCATCACGCTTTGCCGATACAGAGACGCTCTCGATTGAGAGGGCTCTGTGTGCAATATAAACACGCTCCTTAGCTAGTGCATTTACTGCGGCTGGATCTCCCGAACCAGGACCAACTGCAATGAGGGCACGCTCTACTGGAACTTCTCCAATGTTACCGGACATCAAGAACAGTTGCTTTTCGGTTGCATCGTTGAAATTCTTATCAGATGAGCTTGCTGCTACTGCAATAACCAGGTTCTCTAGAGTACCTTCTGCGAAAGCGGTAACAAGATTAACCTTCATACCCTGCTTGTACATGCGAGCAACGTCAAGAAGCTGATCTACCTGAACCTCTCCAAAATCTGGTTGGAATTGAATCTCCAAACCATTTGATGTGAAGCCGACGTTATCCCAGTAAGCAGAAGCTGATGCTCCGGCCAGTGTGTCTGCATAGGTTGTTCCATCAACAAACGCTGGAATATCGCTTGCGCCAGTTCCTCCAAATGCATAAATTGATGCTGAACCGCTACCAGAGACATACTCTAAAGCAGAATCTCCAACAAAAATTTGAGCAGCGCCTACAATAATATTCTTTGAATCGCCTAGACTTGCCATATTTTATTTCACCCCTTATTCCATTATTTTACTATATTTTATTTTTATTCTATTTTGTGGCGTGGGGCGTTTCCTCATCACCATTGTAACCCCATTATTTAATGGTTATTGTATATATTGACAATGTGATAATCGTATCTAATGATTAAGTTCGTTGAATACGTTTTCTTTGTCCCCGAAGATTCTGTAGTATTTCCAATATAATTGGCTTGAAATACATTTATACAGTGAAATCCTAGGTCATAGTTATTTATATTAATTCCAGCATACGAATTTATGTCTTTTGCAGCTACGTCTTCCCTATCTAGAACATTCGAAATAAAATCTCTCCACTTATAAATGTCTTCTAGTTTTCCTTTAATTGAATACATCATCTGTCCCGATTTTATTGGATAGAAATATCTATTAAATGTCCTTGGCTTAATAAAAGAATCATAAATTATATAGGTTTTATCTTCCCATTTTGTTGTACCAGAAACGTTATCTGATACTGGAAAAAACGGTATGATTCCTGCATGTGAGACATACGTTGCACTCATGCTTGGGGATATATGAAATTGTTCCCATACATATTTGTTTATTGCTAGTTCTGGATAACTACTCATAATCTTCTCCCGGTGCGCTAAGGACCCACGACAGAGCGGTTTTTCTTCCTTTTTCTCTTGCCCCTGTCCCAGAAACTGCTGAATTAAAATTCAAAGAGTATCGCCTTGCATCGGAAAAGTGATCATAAAAACCTATTGCATTTAAATAAACATTATCTAAGTAAGTATCATAGAAAACTTTAAATACTTTTAAAAATCCATCTCGGGTGGCTTCGCCTCCCGGATTAACAACAACCAATGGTCCGGTTCTAAAATATTCTTCACCATTCCAAAAAAAATGCATTTTTTCTCCATGTTTTGCCATTGGCTCAACCTCAATTTGATTTTCCATAATATATGCTTTTTGATCAAAGGGCTCGGAGCCTCCTTCTGGAATGCTAAAAGACATTAAAAAATCTGATTCAATTAAAACATTTTTTCCTGAAGTAATTTTTTTTAACTCTACCAGTCTTGCTTCTGGTACCCCGACCTCGCGCCATTCATATATGTGGTGCAACATTTCTGGATCAGTCCTTGCTGTCATGTCCAGGAAATCATAAAATCCTTCGATGCTAGCTCCGGCAAGTTTACTTGCAACATACCCTTGTTTTGCCCTTGTTTCTTTTATGAAGCCGTCTGAGTAACTTACAACATTATTTAACATCTTCATTGCTTTTACTCCATCAATTTTTACGGTATACATGATTGATCATCGGCCCTTTTTATTCTTATTCTGTAACCTTCAAAATTATGGAAAGGATCAAACATTGGCTCTATGTTTTGAATTTCAAAATCTGTTGCATCAGATGAGTTTTCTGCCCATACAACTTTTCCTAGAGGATCTGAAATATTACTAATTAATAATTCTGTAACATGATGCATTATTCCTTCGGAATCAATAAGAACATCCTCTGGCGTTCTAAAATCTAATATTGTACTATATTCAATAAATCTTTGAGAATCTAAAACGTTGGGAATTGATGCCTGTGGACGTTCTTTTATTGCTGAGCATCTTACGGTTCTATCGTTTGACCAAGTGCTAACTATTTCGCCAAGGTCATTTTGTGCTTCCGTTGAATAATAAATATCAGCAAGCATTGGGTAGAATATGCCAGATATATTACCCAGGGATAACATTTAGATCACTCCTGGTCGGATTCTATTCTTGTACCTAGAAAGCATCTTGTCAACAATTAAGTTTCCTGTACCGGATGGAGCTCCTTGGGAAAATTTAATCTTAAATTCGTTATTGTCAAACTCTGTAATGTTTCTACTGTAATACCTTAGGTTGTCATTAATTAAATCTTTAATTAGTAGTTGGCACGCATCTTCAATGTCCCCTGGAACTACCTGATGCCCAAAGTCTGCATCAATCAAATAATCGTGTCCGGCAGAGAACGTTACTTCATAGTTTCTGTCTCTCCATACCTTTGCGTATTCAACTTTGTTTTGATCTTGTCCAATTAGAACAATAGAGGTCCTATCTATGCTGGGGCCGTACTGGTCAAGGGTATTATCTTCAAAATCATAAATCAATTCATTGTTTTCCCACATGTAATAAAGTCTAACTATTTGCTCATCAATTGGAAGATAATCAATTCCCATTCCAATAAACTCTTTTTCTTTTCTAACAAATTGAAATTGTCCAGCTTCTGATTCAATTATTTTTCTTGCTACCCTTTCCGCTTCTATTGCCTGTCCTGTTGTTATTGCAAGGCTATTCTTTGTTGCGGTAATATCACAATATGGTTTTACAATGTCAACACCCATTGAAACTTTTAAGTTTTCTGAAGTATCATAAACATTTGCAAAAATATTTCCAGAATAAGTCAGATACCTGGAGTTTAGGGTAAAGGTAGCTATTTTTGAAGAGTTTGAAGTAGCAGATGCAGAATATGATTCTCCGGTAAAAAGATCTTTATAATTTAAAACATATAAAGTAGAGGCACTTTGCATTGTGAATGCTGCCTCAATACTTGTAGTTTCCGGCAGTCTAAGAATTTCCATATTTTACACCCCAAAGAAAACTGCTAGCTCTTCTGGACTAGCCTCTCTTACCTTGCTTGAAATTTTCATCCATTTATTTGCTTCATCTGTAGTGACTATAGTATATCCTTTTTCTAGCCTAGGAAGACCTGTGTAATAAAGTGAATTTGGAGCAAAGACAGCAATTTTATTTGTTTCTTTTTCTTTGTCCTTTTTTATAGCCATCATTCCTCCTTGTTTTATTAATTATATCATTTAAAAGGCTTAGGAGGGGAGTACAAGACCCCCCTCCGCAGCGTTGGATATTTTGACTACTTGCTGCCATAGGCAACTGCGTCTGTCTCTTCAACCTGAACACCAAACCGAACGAATACTGTGTACTCCACTGTATCCTTCTTTGGCTTGAACTCACGGTGAACAGTTACATCTCTTTGGAATCCCCAAATACGATTCTCTGGGAATGTTAATGAGACATAGTTATCTGGAAGGTAAGGAACCTCCATGATGGGCAGTCCAAGAACGCGATACTGCAATGGAGCTCCCACAATCTGCGGAACACTGCCGTCAACAATTCGCTCAACAATTCTCTCTGAATTGAGATTACCTGTTTGAGCTAGTGAATTTAGCAAGCTTGAGATTGTTGGTGATCCTGCGTAGAACTTCATGGCTGATCTTGAACCACGGTACTTACGTGGCATTGCCAAGACGATATCCTGAAGATCTTTTACTGTCCACGTAGAACCGCTTGATGTTACCGATGCTGCTTGGTTTCCACCAGCGATTTCTTTTGCATAAAAACCCTGTAGAATTTTCAAGAACACGTTAGTTCCAGAACCTACACCATTGATGGCAAGGTCTTCAAGGTCATTAGCAAATGCACGAGTCATAGCCCGAACTAGGTGATCTTCCAACTGCAAACCTTCGATATTGTCTTCAAGGGCTTCAGTTGCGACCTCCCAGTCCAACCTAATCTTCTTGGTTACAATTTCAACCTTTGTGAAAGCAACGGCTGCGTTTGTGTATGTTCCGTCTGCTTGATTAGCCGCACGGATAACACGCTCACCTACGTTAAGCTTCTCAAGTTCTGCCGTATTTGACCGCATAGTTACCTTGCGACCATCTTGTGCTAGAACTTGCTGCTCCCAAATATACTCAATAAACTGGCGAGATTGCTCAGGACTGAGGATACCGCCATCATCGGTTGTGCTGCCAACAACACCAAGGTCGGCGGCAGCTGGATTTGTAATTGCACCAATGCCACCAGATACGACTACTCCCGCATCTGCTGCTTTTTCCATAATTTCTTCTGACATTTTATTTTTCACCTCCTGTAATATTACCGATATAGGTCAGCGGAATTGAGGAAACGACCGCCCCACATCGACTTTTCTGTTTTTTCTTCCTGCACGATCCCGCCAAGATCGCCAGACTTGCGAACAGCTGTGTCATTTTCAATGACATCCACACGCTGTCCAAATTCTTCAATACTGCCCTTAACTACAGACAGTTCTTGTGAAACTCCACTAATTGATTTAGTCATATTAGCAATCTGGTCAGCAATATTCTTAATTGCCACAGAAAGCTCTTCTACTGCACCAACAACTGAAACTTTAATTTCGTCTACAGCTTTTGCCAAGTCTTCGTTGCTTTCTGCAGGAGTTGTGGACTTTTCAATCTCCTCTTCTGCTGCTTCTGCAACTTCCTCAAGGTTTTTTACAACATCTTCATCAGCAACTTCTTCTTCTGCGGTTTTTTCAAAAACTTCTTCAACTGCCTCATCGGCAGAAGCATCCGTTACTTCTTCAACCACTTCATCAGACTTGACGATTGCCTCTTCGGTTGTATTTGCATTTTTTTTGTTTAAAATTCCCACGTTATTTCCCTCCTTTTCATTTTCTTCAGCAATTGACTTGGCTACGTTGTCAATCGCCACTAATTCGGGTTCTCCACCCGAAACTTTTTCAAAATCATTTACAAGATCTTCTATTGTTTGTGATTTATTTATATCTTTGCTTTCAACAAAACCAATATTTACCATGCTCTTATTGCTTTGTGGCGACACGTAAGATTCCTCTTGGCTTAGAATAATATTCCCACTGTCTGCACACCAAAAAACATTTTCCAAATAATTTTTCTCAATTGAATCTTCTGAATCTTTATTTGAAAATTTTTGAATGGAAACAACATTTGAAGTTTGATTGGCTGGGTTATCAACAAGAGAAAGCTCATATAGCTCATAGTCTTTGATTATCCTAACTGTGGCACCAATATCTTTGTTGTAAACTTGCTCAGAATCTTTAATGTTACCCCCGATTGAGAATCCCGTTAGAATTCCTTCGGTAACTTTGTGCCAGGTATCTTCTGCACCCTTAGAAACGTACACATCAACATAAACGCCATCATAAAATGTTTTAGACTCTTTATCAAAGTACTTATCTTTTCTAAAAGAAATTACTTTGCCAACGGCCAATGGAGTGTGTTGCTCTCTAACATTGCCCCGAAATTTATCAAAAGCTCTAGCTGACGCCTCTGCGTTGACAATATCATTTTGCTTGTCAATAACATCTGTGGTTGCCCAGCCTGAAACAATTCTTTTGCTTTGGTCTACCTTGGAGATTGGAACTTGAAATGAAATAGATTCTCCATTTGTAACCCAAAAAGCCTTTTCAAATGTAGTCATGTCATCACCATTATACACGTATTTTTAAATATATATTAAAATTTTATTATTGTGTTGATCTTCCTTCTCCACCCGGATTTCTTCCGGTTGCAGTAGCTGCGGAATCTGTAGCGTTATTTGTTCTTTGTGCATCTCTCTGTCTATTTCCAGCAGCGGAGTTGTCTGCTCTTTGCTGAGATGTTAGTTGAACAGGATCTTGACCGCCATCTCGCATTGGCAATCCAATTCTTGTTCTTACCTCGTTGGGAACAATAACCTGTGTCTTAAGGTATCTTTCGTCTATTTGACTTTGAGTGTTTTCGTCCGTAAGGGTTAGTTCATTTAGTTTTATTCTAAACATATCTGTTTTTTCTTTAATTATTTTATTAAGAACTTTTTCTAACATTCTTTGTGATGGACGGGCTACTTGTTCTTTGAATGTTCTATCAGCAGCGAGGGCTGCTGCAATTGATTGTCCATGTCCTCCACCAACTTTAGAAATAGGTACCTGATGTGACATTAAAATATCTTCTTTATTCGACTGATGATATTTTTCAAATGATCCTTCCTGTACTCCGTTTTCAATTGGCTTCATGTCAAACTCTACTTTGTTGTCTGGAGAATCTCCGGGAAGGGGAATAAACAATGTTCTATGGTTTTGTCCTTTTAGCCCAGACTGCATAAATCTAAATAGTTTATCTTCTGAGTCGTTTGTTAATTTTGCACCTTTTAGAGTAACGACATATCTTGGAACCGCCTTGTTTTCAAAATAATCAATATTGTATCTAGCAGCTAGCTGATCTCCAACTACCGCCATAGACGAAGAAAGAACGTCGGGAATTCCATAGTAGCTATTCTTTGGAGTATATTTCTTTAAATGGATAAGTTCATTTGGCCTTGGATCTGTAGTGATTCCACTTGCAGTGTTTTTATCTTGAAAGTTTTTGAAGAATACAGTTTTTTGATTAACTATCTGAATGTACCCATCTCTCATTCTTCTTACTCGAATTGTTGTTGCAGGTATGTGTCCAATGTATCCAATTTCTCCCGTAACCGTTCTGCCAATTTCTAAGTATCCATTTCCAGTTGCTTCGTAGTCAGTCCAAGCTTTTTCTAGAACGTGGGTAAAAGTATCTTCATCGTTTCTTCCTTCTATCCAACTCATTAATTTAACTTTTTCTCTTTCTACCTTCCTTCTAGCTCTCATCATGGACTCGTTGCTTGAGGCTTCTTCTAGTGCTTGCAAAACCAACTCAGTCATATCTAGAGAGTATCCCAGTCCAACAATGTTTGCCACTTTCGCGTTTATTGCTGCGTGATTGGCAAAAGAACTATCAAAAAATGTTGCCAGCTCGTCTAAGTTGTATGGCGGAATAACAACATCAAAAAGGCCATAGGCGGTGACTACATCCTGAATTGGAATTAGTTGTTTGGATTTTGTTGAGTCTGCGCCCGTCCAAACTTTGTTAACTCTGGTAATTTTTCTTTTAAAATTATTGCTTAGGCCGTCAAATTTTTTAACCAACTCTGCGTCAGAAAGGAACTCGTCTACTTTCTTTTTCTTAATCCCGGAGTCTAAGTTATCTATCTTGACTCGATACTCTATTGAGTCTTCACTCTCCATATTTTCTTATCCCCCTATCTGCATCCATCCAAGCCCCAATGTCTGTCTCGCTTGGGATATACCCTTCTTTCATTCTGTTCATTTGCTCAGAATACTCTTCGTCAGATATTCTACGAACTCCGGGCATAAACTCTGCCTTGCCTTCAAAAAACCCATAGTGATTGGCAGCGTTGGTAATTTTTGATATTGACTCTATGTCGTGTTTCTTGGAAGGAATGTTCATTGTATTTCCATTTCCATCAGTAACCACGTCTCCATTTGGGAGCCTCCAAACATAAATGCCATCATTTCTCTTTTTTTCTATAACAGTTAGCTTTGATTTTGCGTTATTCATTAGACAATTGTACCACGTTTCTTTTGTTTTTCACTATTTTGTACATACTCTAACCACAATTATCAAAAAATCAAATAACGCAAACATCATTGGTGCAGAATTTTTCTCCCTGGGCTTCTAGGTTGTCTACTCCATCATAAATAGCTGAAAAATCTATTTTCTTTATTTTCCCAACATACGATAGATATTGATCTTCTGTGATTTGAGTATATGGTTGTTGTGGGTAGACTCTGTTTCCCATTGGTAGAAAAGAAACAGCTTTTAGCTGACCTTCATACATGTGAAGAGCCGGAGCAATATTTTTTGTTTCCGTCTCCTTGTCAAAAGACAGTGTTACTGACACTCCGTTATCTGACCAATACTTTTGAGCAGTAGCCGCAAGTCCAATTTTTTCAAACAATGAAACTTCTTTTTCACTTCTTTCGTGTTCTGATAAAATTGGAAAGTATACTACTTCTGTATTTGAAGAAACAACATCTTTTTCTATCTTGTATCCCGCTGCTTTAAACAAATGAAGAAGTGGATCTGAGTCTCCAAACCGTATAGCTCTTAGAAAATATTTGCCTCCTGGACCCCAGTGAACTCCCGGAGTGGCTCCAGACAGGATGCTAACGCTGCCCGATGGCTTTACTGTTGTGACTCTGATAGATTCTCTCACGCAAAGCCATTCAGAATACTTGTTGTCGTAGTGACGAATCTTTGCATATCCTTCATCCATCCACTCCCTTAGTTCCGGAAGTCCCCTTGAGTCGGCAAACGATGCAATTCCCGTAAGAGAGGTTCCAATTCTACGATTTCTTTGCATTATTGCATTTGTTTGTTGCCAATGAGTAGAAAGTAGGGTAACGGTTTTTCCATACAGATATGCAAACTTTAAGGTACGCATAAAATCTGCTTTGTCTTTGTGTCTATTTAAATGAACCTCCACCAAAGTACATAGCTCGTAGCTTTCCAGTGGTTGTTCGGCACATGGATTGAATCCCATAATTCTATAATCTTTACCATCTTTTGGATCTAGCGTTCTTCCCCAGTTTCGTGTTACGTCTAGCCAGATAAAACCGGGTTCTCCATTGTCTGCAATAGGACCAATATAGTCTTCATATTTTGTCCCTATCTCTGCAGCAATACTGTTGTTGCTCATCCAAGCCCACCCTGGATCTGAGGGATCGAATGAATTTCTTTCTGGGAAAAAATCTGCATTTTTTAAATTTATAAAATTTTTATCTTCTGAGGTCCCCAGGGCAAGCGTTGCTGAACGGCGAACATTGCCAGACACAACGCATGTTCCAATAAGGTTTACAATATCAACAATTGCACGAGAATCAAATTTTTCTCCAACTCTACCGCCTATAACTTTTTTTATGTTTTCATGTAACTTCATCAAAGGACCTGCACCTGATGAAGTTCCACCAAATCCACGAATTGGCTGACCGGCTAATCTTATTTTTGAATAGTCGAATGCTACAGACATTTGATTTTGTCTAAGGTAAGAGTTTAAGATTAGTCTTAATGATTCTACCCACCCTTCACGAGTGTCTGGGATGACGTAAATGGTTTCATCACTAGACGGATTGAATATTTCCATATCCTTATCCTGCCCAAGGGTGTCAAAACCAACTCCAATCCCAAGCATAAGAGCATCCATCGTCCATCCAAACAAATCTCCAGGATCATTACGATCAATGTCTTTTGTAGAAACAAAGGCACAATTTTGAAGGGCCGCAGAGTTTTTTCTTTCCATTACTAGCGAAGTTCCCATCATCCATAGCCCTCTACCCGGAGGGGTCCACTTTAGGGTAAACATTCGATCATAAGCCTCTTGTGCAGAAGCCTGAGCTTTTCGATCATTCCATGGCAGCCTATTGGACTTTGCCCAATCTTTTTGAATTGAGTACATGCCTTCAATTACCCGCTGGCAAACCTCAAACCATCTTTCTTTTGTGCCATTTTCTTTTCGTCTCGAATAAGTCCTTACAAAAGTTATTTCGCCAAGGGCGTTTGATCCTGCGTCTTGAAACCCCCACGGGGCATTTTCTTCTTTATATTTTAATACAAAATCTTCATTTAAATGAAAAGAAAATTGGCTTGACAATTATAAACACTTCCTTAGTATAGTTGTGGTGTAGAATTTATATTCTACCAGAAGGGTGTAAAGTAGTAAAATGAAATTAACGATCCAAGAGGTTCACTCTTATAATAATTTAGTAAAAGAAGGTAAAGAAAAAGAACTTTATTTTAGAGGTTTAGACCAGAGTGAAAACAGTAAATTAGTGGTACCAAAGGTAGATGAAAACTCAACAGTTTATTTTTATGATATTTCTTCTGGTACAAAAATTTACCCAGGAATAGAAACCATAAAATTAATAAAAGATGCAGTTGACAAAGCTTTAAATTTATGATACTGTTCGTTATACTTGGTTTTTAAATAAGAAAAGAATAGCTCTTAACCTTAAAAACTATCTTTTATATATAATAATAATCAAAGACTAAAAGTGTAATATAAATCACATAATCCCTTATTTTTAAATTAAAATTGACATCCATGTTAATCCTCTGTTAAACTTGAATAGTTGTTGCCGCTGCACATAGGAGGAAACATGACGGAAATAAAACTGCTAGGAGGTATGCTTGTGGGGCTAATATTTGTTCTAAGTATTGGCCCGACTACAGCTACAGCCGATCAGGTGTATGCTAAGTCTGCACCTATTGCGACGGAGGCTTTGTATAAGCCTGTCGTTGTTAAAACAAGGGCTGAGATAAAGCCAAAGGTCTGCAAAAACTGGCTTGTTCGTGAACTGAGGGAAGCCGGATTTAAAGGAAAAGGATTGAGAATCTCGTGGGCAATTGCCATGCGAGAGAGTGGGGGAAGGGCAAATGCTATTTCCTCTACCGGAGACTATGGAGTTTTTCAATTTAATCTTGCTGCTCATAGCGACCAGCCTTGGTGGAATTCATCGAGGCTGCTTAAAAGAGATTACAACATAATGATTGCCTATAAGATGTCTCAAGGCGGTAAAACTTTTTACCCGTGGGATATAGACGGAAAAGGAAATTGGAAAAGAACATGGAGCACTTCGGGTTCTTACTTGTCTTACAAAAAGTGGTACGCTAAGTATCCCTGCTAATCATAATAATAGTTAATCCCCCCACTACACAAACTAAAATTTGTGGCAATGACACTAGTAGGGGGATTTTCTATTTTTAAATTTCTTTT
>SXGT01226399.1_pt1 | contig 80303 bp, 71 predicted proteins | sample 3176221 | NCBI WGS metagenome assembly SXGT01 (sample SAMN11356862, study PRJNA531348) | freshwater metagenome | isolation source: freshwater sample F1-120 | place: China: Fuxian Lake, Yuxi | collected 2017-12-25 | reverse complement strand
TCTTGGGGGTGCCCCGGTCTTGGGGGTGCCCCGGTCTTGGGGATCTCCCGGTCTTGGCGGTCCCCGGTCTTGGCCTGCGCGTCGCGGGATGGTCTCTCCTCCTGTCTTGGGGGTGCTCCCCCGCGCCTTCAGGCGCCGAACTCTGTATTCGACGACTCCGCATCATCCGGCACCATCAGCAGCGGGCTTTTACGACCGGGAGACGTCGGGCACCTCGGATCCCGACACTCGACGTCCACCAGTCGTCAAGCATCCACCTACGGCCTGGCTTTATGCTGTGGAGTCATGAAGTACTGTCCTATGATGCAGAATGCGACAGGAGGTTGTCAAGCCCAATGTTTTACCAGGCTAGACGACACCCGTGCAGGCGTGCCGCACTGCGGATCTCCCTGCTCTTGTCATCAAGCATCACTCAACGCCTATGCTTTGTGACAGTATGTCGTCGAGCATCGCTCTTGCGGCACGATGACGACCGACCGTCGTCAGGTACCACTCAACACCATGCTTTGTGATAGTATGTCGTCGAGCACGTCTATCCGCGGGTTTTTCTGACATCATGTCGTCAAGCATCAGCTAGAGACGACTGTCCCTACGAGTAGTCGTCAAGAGTTACCAGACGGCGTGCTTGACGACTAATTGGCATCAAGTGCCCTACAGCACGGTGCAAAACGACTGGGCACACAGGCCATCGCTCTGCCCGCCTTCACTCCACATCAGGAATCCGTCTCACCTGTTCCAGCCAGACGGTGGCCTCGGCATCGCTGGGAGCACGGTAGTCGCCACGCGGCGACAGCGAGCCGCCGGAGCCGCCTTTGGGGGCATTGGGCACACAGGTGCGCTTGAACTGGCTGGTCTGAAAGAAGCGCCAGGCGAATACGCTGAGCCAGTGTTTGATGGCGCCAATGCTGTACTCGTGTTGGCGCTCGGCGGGGATGGCCGGCCAGTGGCCCGTAGTGCGGTCGCTCCAGGCGCAGTAGGCCAGGAAGGCAATTTTCGGTGGGGCATAGCCCAGACGGGTGGTGTAATACACAAAAAAGTCGTGCAACTCATAGGGCCCAATGACTTCTTCGGTTTTTTGACTCGGCTCATCGCCGCTGCCGTCGCCGGGCACTAGCTCCGGGCTGACTTCCGTGGCGACAATATCGCGCAGGACCACACTGGCTGCGGCGCCGAGTTGCTCGGTGTCGGCGGCCCAGCGGATGAGGAATTGGATGAGCGTTTTGGGCACGCTGGCGTTGACGTTGTAGTGCGACATGTGGTCCCCGACGCCGTAGGTGCACCAGCCGAGGGCCAATTCACTCAGGTCGCCGGTGCCGAGCACCAGGGCGTTGTGGTAATTGGCCAGGCGAAACAGGTGGCTCGTTCTCTCGCCGGCCTGGACGTTCTCGAAGGTCACGTCATAGAGGCGCTCGCCATGGGCATAGGGGTGATCGAGGTCGCGCAGCATCTGCTCACAACTCGGGCGGATGTCGATCTCATGCGCTGTGCAGCCTACCGCGGCCATGAGGGCGCGGGCATTGGTGAGGGTGCGGGTACTGGTGGCAAAGCCGGGCATGGTGTAGGCATAGATGTTGGTGCGCGGATGCTGCAACAGGTCCATGGCGCGGGCCGCGACAATGAGCGCCTGGGTGGAATCCAGCCCACCGGAAATGCCCACGACGACCTTGTGAATACCCGTGCTGGTGAGGCGTTTCACCAGGCCCTGGACCTGGATGTTATACGCTTCATAGCAGCGACGATCGCGGAGCGCCGGGTTGCTGGGCACAAAGGGGAAGCGGTCGTATTGGCGCCGGCACAGCAGCCGTCCGGGGCGTGGCGGGTCGAGCGTGAACGACACGTGACGAAACTGCCGTAGCGTTTCTCGCTGCTGTTGCATGCTGTGCCCGAAGCTGGTCTGGCGCATGCGTTCTTGTGACAGGCGTTGCAGGTCAATGTCGGCCAGGGTGAGCTGTGAGGTGTAGCGGAAGCGCTCGGACTCTGCCAGCAGCGTGCCGTTTTCGTAGATCATGGCATGGCCGTCCCAGGCCAGGTCTGTGGTCGATACGCCTGTGCCGGAGGCGCTGTATAGATACGCCGCCAGGCAGCGCGCTGACTGATTCGACACCAGGCTATGGCGATACTCGTCCTTGCCAATGGTGATGTTGGACGCCGATAGATTGAGTAAGATGGTGGCGCCGGCCAGGGCAGCATAGGATGACGGCGGGATGGGCACCCACAGATCCTCGCAAATCTCGGCAAAGAAGGTGACACGCTCGTCAGGGCCGGCACGGAACAGCAGACGCTCACCAAAGGGAATATCGGCCTGGCCACAGAGCGTGAGGCGGTCACGCACGGCGGCGGCAGCGGGCGCGAACTGCCGCAGTTCGTAGAACTCGCGGTAATTGGGTGGAAAGGTTTTCGGCACCACGCCCAGGATGCGACCGCCATACAGCACAATGGCGCAGTTAAACAGCAGGTGATCGACTTGCACTGGGGCGCCGACCACGGTGACGACTGGCAGGGTGGCCGAGGCCTGCTGCACGGTGCGCAAGGCGTCCAGAACGCTGTCGAGTAAGGCTTGCTGGTGAAACAGATCATCGCAGGTATAAGCCGAGAGGCCGAGTTCGGGGAAGAGTACCAGGCCAGCCTGCTGGTGCGCCGCTTGGGTCATCAACTCGATGGTGCGCGCCGCGTTAAAGGCCGGGTCCGCCACCAGCACTTCAGGGATACCCACGGCGACACGGAAAAAGCCGTGACTATAGATGTTAAAAAACTCGGTTGCGGTGTGCACGGGCGTTGCCCCTTCTGCCGGAGTCCCCATTTGTGTACTTTAGACACGAAGTAAAACATACAACGCAGCGCCCATAGTGTCAACCCGTGGGAGCTTGGCTCACGGAGTCAGACGGCTGACGACGAGCGTGACCCCTTGCATGGGTGCCACCGCGGGGCTTGGCGCTACCGTCGACGGCCCCAGGAACCACCCGGCGAGAAAGGGCATGGCGCTTGCTTCTGCCAGGCGCTTGTCGCCGAAGTAGTGCTGCAAGAGGACTTCCTGGAGAGAGGCCACACGGGTGCCCGTCGCGGCGGGACGGAGTTTGAGGAGCACACGCCAGGCCAACTCCTGGGCACTGTCGGCGTGATGCAGGGCGGGGTAGATCTCGTCCGACAGTACCTCACCGGGCGCGATCAGTCCCAGCGTGAAAAGCTTGCCCTGCGACACCACTATGGCGCCGTGTAGTGCTGCGGTACCACGGTTGCTCACCTGCACGGTGAGACCGCCGGCATGGCGCTGGGCGGCGATGCGGAGCGGGGTCGGCACCATACTCTCAGTGCTGAACACCCGCAGGGCCCACGGCGCCAGGACAATGTTGTCCAGGGTGAAGCCCGGCGCCAGGTGGGCCTCCAGGTGCTGGCCCGCCTGGCCCACACCACGGGTAAAGGTATGCCGCAGGATGGTGTCCGGTGGCTGCATGGGCAAGGCGAATTGTCCCCCGCGCACGGAAAACACGCCGAGGTGCCCGGACATATGGGTGTAGTCAGTCTCCGGCAGGACTTCCAGAATGGTGCCGTCAAAGAACAAGGCCTCCTGCTGTAGGCCCTGTTCCAGCCAGGGACCAACGGCATACACGCTTAGGGCCACAATGAGCAGCGCCACGCCGCCCCAATAGCGCCAGACGCGGGCCGGGTGGCGACTCATGCGCCAGAATAGCAGGGCAAGCAGGCTGCAGTAGGCCAGGACATAGCCGCCGAGCTTAAGGTGCGAGGGCAACGCCAGTACGGGACGCCCGAGCAGCTTGACAATCGGGTGGCTGTCGTCGAGCATGCCAAGTTCGGCAAACATGCGGCCAAAATCTACCGCATCCGGGGTGCTGAGGATTGTCCGCCAGAGGGCCGCGCGTCCTGGCCAGGCGGCAAAGGGGGGCGTGGCATAATCAACCCCTAGAAACAGCACACGCCCGGTGCCAAAACGTCGTTGCGCTAGCAGGGGCGCCTCGGGTGTGCCAAGGAGGATCTCACCGTGGGTCAGACGCGCGCGTGCCATGCTGATGGGCGTCTCAGGGAAGGGGGCGTCGTAGGCCGCGGCGAGGGCTGGTAAGCCTGCGACCTGCTGCACGCCCGTGACCTCGACGGGTAACAAGGCCCGCATGCGGGGTTCCATGAGGAGGGTGTACTGCGCGTCAGCGGCGACGAGTAGGGTGCCGCCGTTGGCCAGCCAGGCACACAGGGCAGTGTGCTGCGCCTCGCTCAGGGCTTGCAGCGACAGCCCCTTGACGACGACGGTGGTGATGCTGTCGTAGGCACTCCAGTGCGGTGGCATATCTGCGGGTGGGAGATAGACAACTCGGGTGGCCGTCTGGCGAAAGACCGTGGCCAGAAAATCGAGGCTGACATCCTGCGTGAGACCGACAATCACCTGTTCGGCATGGAGAGCCTCACGCAAGTCCAGACGTTGGGTAGCTAACACCTGCGCCCCGGCATGGAGGCTGACGTCGACTAGATCGGCGATGCTGGTGATCGGCACCGCGAAGGTGAGGCGCTTGCGCGCCCCAGACGGCAGGTCAATGGCTCGGGACAAGGTCATGCTATGCAAATCGCCACGTGCCTCGCTGCCGAGCCAGGTGCGGATGCCCAGCGTCCCCATCACAGGTGCCCCGGTGTTGTGCACCTGGACGGTGACGACATTCCACTTGCCCAGCCGCAGCGTTCCTTGGAGGCCGAGGCGGGCTTCCATCGTGATCTGCGCCAGCGCCTGCCCAGGGAAACCCGCGAGCCACAGGGCCAGGAGGCCCATGAGTATCACGGAGCGGTACACGCACCCTCCGAGGCGGATGACACCAGCCGGGCGTATTTGGCCATCACCCCCCAGGTATACCGAGGCGCGGGCTGCTGCCACTGCTGCCGACGGGCCTGCAACTCCTGCTCCGTGACGTCCATCGCAATGCGTCGGGTCGGCACATCGAGTGTGATCATATCGCCCTCGTGCACCAGGGCAATGGGGCCGCCCACGAAGGCTTCCGGGGCCATGTGCCCGACGATGAAGCCGTGTGACGCCCCGGAGAAGCGCCCATCGGTAATCAGCGCCACGGTATCAGACAGGCCAGCGCCCACCAGAGCCCCCGTGACCCCGAGCATCTCGCGCATGCCCGGCCCACCCTGTGGCCCTTCGTAGCGGATGACAATGACGTCGTTCTTGTTGATCTGGCCATGCTGGACCGCGGCGAAGGCGTCCTCTTCGCAAGCAAACACCCGCGCTGGCCCGCAGTGCGAGGTTTTGGCATAGCCCGAGACTTTGAGCACGCAGCCGTCCGGTGCCAGGTTGCCGCGGAGGATCACCAGGCCCCCGGTGGTTTTGAGCGGGTTGGCCAGAGGCCGCACCACTTCCTGGGCCGGCGTTTCCTGGGCCGCATTGGCCTCTACGGCCATGGTCCGACCCGTGACGGTCAGCGCGTCACCGTGCAGCAAGCCAGCTTGCAACAGACGCTGTGCCACCACGGCAGTGCCACCGGCTTTGTACATATCGTAGGCCATAAACCGTCCGCTCGGTTTGAGGTCGGCCAGCAGGGGCGTATGGGCACTGATGTGGTCAAAATCGTCGATACTGAGTGGCACCCCCGCCTCACGCGCTACGGCGAGCAGGTGCAGCACGGCGTTGGTTGAACCGCCCGTGGCCATCACTGAGGTAATGGCGTTTTCCATGGACTGGCGCGTGATGATCTGGCGTGGGCGGAGGTCGCGACGCAGCAAGTCCATCACCAAGCGACCGCACTCGTACGCCACCTCGTTTTTCTTCGGATCAATGGCCGGCACGCCGGCGCTACCCATGGGGGAAATACCGAGCATTTCAAAGGCAATCGCCATCGTATTGGCGGTAAATTGTCCACCGCAGGCTCCGGCGCCAGGGCAGGCATGGCTCTCCAGATCGTCAAGTTCCGCGGCGGTCATGGTGCCTGCTGCAAAAGCCCCCACGCCCTCAAACACGTCCTGGATGGTGACGTCTTTACCCTGAAAGCGTCCGGGCATAATCGAGCCGCCGTACAGCATTAGGGAGGGCAAGTTAAGACGCGCCAGGCCCATCACCGAGGCCGGGATGGTTTTATCGCAGCCGGAAATCGCCACCACGGCGTCGAAGAGATGACCGCGGGCCACCAGCTCAATCGAATCGGCAATCAGTTCGCGGCTAATCAAGGAGGCTTTCATGCCCTCGGTGCCCATGGACACGCCATCGGAGACCGCGATGGTGTTGTACTCAATCGGCGTGCCGCCAGCGGCGCGGATGCCGGCCTTGACATGCTGGGCCAGATCGCGGGCGCTGAGCGTGCAGGGCATCACTTCAATCCAGGAATGCGCCACGCCGACTAGGGGTCGGGCCAGGTCTTCGTTGGTAAAGCCGACGGCTTTGAGCATGGCCCGGGCGGGCGCCCGGTCAGGGCCGTCGGTGATGCGGTAACTCTCGCGTTTTAGCGGATCGCTCATACGTCACGTCCTCCTGTGGGAAAAATATGTCAGTACTACGGCTCGGGCCGGCGCCGTGTGCTACTATCTGCGCACGCCTTTAGCGCATGAAAGGGAAGCTATGCTGCTCGCTCCAGGTTGTGTCTTGCGTCTCCGCTGGCTCTGGGGTGTCCTCCTCAGCGTGAGCCTGTGTGGCTGTGGCACAGCCTATCACTTTCGTTATCAGTACACCATGCTGCCTACCGCAGGGGGCAGCAGCGACGGCATCGAGGATGCTCGGGTGCGCATGCGTGTCACCCCCACGAGTGAAGTCGGCGTCTTGCAGCTCTCGGTCATGAATATCGGCACCCAACCGGTGACCATTGTCTGGGCGCGCACGCGCTATATTGATCCGCTAGGCCAGACCCGTCCGGTGCTTGATGCCAGTGCCACGGGTTGGTTTAGCACACCGGAATGGCCGGCGGAAGGCACCCGCATTGTGCCCAGCGAAGCGTTTCAGGGCCGCGTCCGCCCCGGTGGCTTCCGCACCGCACGCCAGCCGAGGCTCTCGCCGTATGCCGGGCAGCCGGATATACGACTGCCCCCTGATCCGGCGTATCAGCCTTCTGGACGGCCAGTAGAGCGTGTGTCGCTCAACCCGTTGACCGTGTCGCGCTCCACCGGCGGGGAAGTGGCGACCTCGACCGCTCCGCAACCTCTCCTGCCCACGAGTGGCAACACTCCAACGCTGGGGCAGGCCTACAAGGGCCGAGAATTTCGCTTCATTTTGACGCTGCTCACCGAGTCTGGCCTGACGCCGTATACGTTGACGTTTCGGATCACGGATGTCGACGTGCAAGACGGCCAAGCATCGGGGAGCTAGATGTCTGTTTCATCAATACGCTGCCAGTTCTCCAGGGTGTTTCCTGGGACCGCCACGCTCCAGCGTGGCTTCCGGAGCCGGGCTGGAGCCCGGCGGTCCCAGGGGGGCACTGGCGTAGGACTTACGACATGGATATCTAGCCACAATTACGCCCCCTGTGTGGCCGCCGGAATCGCCTCACGCAGGATGTCGACAATGCGGTCAATCTGCTCTGCCGTGGTGACCAGCGGTGGCGCCAGACAGATGACCTCGCCGCGCGCCCGCGTATACAGCCCACGGGCATTCATCTCGCGCTGGATCTGCGCCCCCATCTTGGCGGTCGTGGGAAACGCTTGCTTGGTGGCTTTATCTGCCACCAGCTCCACTGCCGCCATCATGCCGAGCCCGCGCACTTCGCCCACTGCCGGCAGATCATCCAGCGTATGCAGTCCCTCCAGCAGCCGATTACCCATCTCCGCCGCCCGCTGCACTAGCCCTTCGCCCTCAATAATGTCGAGATTGGCCAGCGCCACCGCACAACAGGTGGGATGCCCGGAATAGGTGTAGGCATGCATCCAGCGCTGGTCCGGCGGCGTGTTGTCCATGGCCGCTTTGATCGTGTCGGACACGCCAATACCGCCCATGGGGATATAGCCGCTGGTAATGCCCTTGGCAAACTGCATGATGTCCGGCTCAACGCCCCAGTGTTCGAGGCCAAACCAGGTGCCGGTGCGCCCAAAGCCGGTGATCACCTCATCGCTGATGAACAGCACGTCATATTGATCGCAGATCGCGCGGATACGCGGAAAATAGTCATCCTGCGGTACGATAACGCCGCCAGCCCCCTGTATCGGCTCGGCAATGAACGCCGCCACGGTGTCCGGGCCTTCTTGCAAAATGGCCTCTTCGAGCAAATTTGCCGCCGCCACGCCCTGGCTGGTGTGCGCATCGCCGCCGTTGAAGCGATACGGATACGGGGAGGCAATATGCACAAAGCCGGGCACACGCGGCTCAAACATCTTCCAGTACTCGGGGATGCCCGTGGCGCTCATGGCCGCCATGGTGACGCCGTGATACCCCAGCATGCGCGAGATGATCTTGATTTTGTCCGGCTTGCCCTGCGTTTTCCAGTAGAAGCGGGCCGTCTTAAAAGAGCTCTCGGTGGATTCCGCCCCGCCGCTGGTGAAGAAAAAGGTGTTGATGGACGGGTAGACCAGACCGCTCAACCGTTCCGCCAGCGCAATGGCCGGCAGGTTGGAGGCGCCGATGTAGGAGGAGCAATACGCCAGGGTATCCATCTGCTGCATGGCCGCGGCGCCGAGTTCGCGCCGGCCATGGCCGATATTGACGTTCCACAAGCCGCCGAGACCGTCAATGACCTCGACGCCGTTGAGGTCTTTGAGCATGGCCCCATGGCCTTCGACCCAGATGCGGGGCTCTTGATGGTCCGTGGGATGAGACAGGGGATGGATGAGATGAGCCAAATCTGCTTGCGTTCTCTCTGCCGCGTTTGGCAGTGCCATGGAGCGCTCCTCTGTGGTAGCTGGTGGACATCAGCGCCGGGGTCTACAACGTGCCGCAGGCGCTCTATTCTCTACAGGAGCCCGGTGGGGATGTCAAGCCGGGGCGGCTATGGGGAGTGGGCTATGTTTACGCTAGAGGTGGCATGAGCCTGGGAGCGCGGCCATCTTGGCCGCTTCCCGAGCGGGCGAGACGCCCGCGCTCCCAGGGATGGGGCGCGGGGTGCGCCACAATAGCCCACTACCCGGCTATGCGTGCTCGGCGGCTTTGACGGCATCGGCCACGGCCAGGAGTTGGGCCAGCGGCAGCACAAACCCGGGCAGCAGGGGCGTGGTGTAGGTGTCCTGCTCGTTGATGATGATCTCCGTTACCGGCTCCGTCCCACCCCGCACGACCGTCATGCGAGGCCGAAAGCGGTCAATAATCCAGTATTCCAGAACACCAGCCTGCAAGTATTCGTCACGCTTGGTGACATAATCGCGCTGAAAGTCGCGCTTACTGGCCGACACAAACTCGATCACGATAGTGGGTTGGTCGCGGCGGGTGTTCGGGATGCCCCCGAATCCTGTCCAGATCACACGATCAGCTCGGCGGCGACTATCGAGATCGAGGATGCGGTGTTCAGGCAAGGTGAGGTCGAGGGCTGCTCCCTGGGGATGATGGTTTTGGTAAGATTGTAACAGATAACCTAAGCGATCGTTTGGTCGACGTTCTCCGGGGTCAGGGGGTGGTGCGACAACAAGGACTCCATGCACAAGTTCGTAATTGTAAAACTCGTCACATGCCTCGACGGCGTCGAATTCCTCCGGCGACAGCAGGATACCAGCCAATTCTGGCGTGAGTTTCAGTATGACGGGTGCTGCAACAACGCTCATAGTGCCTCTCCGAGACGGCGGTTCATACGGGTGCCTGGCAGAGCATAACCAGGCCCACGGCACGTTGCAAGAGCCAGGCATCTGTGGAGTACTCCTGTCTTGACAAACCCCGGTGGGCATTAGACAATCGGGCAAACAGGTCTCAGGCAGCGCATACAGTCGATCCGTCTGGGCTCGGTACGGAGGCAAGCATGACCCGACGCAAGGTCTTCATCAGTTACAGCCGCAAGGATGCCGCGAGCCTGCAGGCGGTGCTCCCGGCGCTCCAGGCCGTCCCGCGCATCAGGGAACGTCTGTGGTACGATACCCAGGACATCGACATCGGCGAGAAGTTCCACCCGGATATCCTGGCGGCTCTGGACACCACCTGTATCGGCATTGTGCTCATCAGCAACCACTTCTTCACCTCACGCTATATCCAACAGCATGAACTGCCGTATCTGCTACGCCAGGCTGAGCACCACGCGCTCAAACTGGGCCTCCTGTATCTGACCCCGGTATCGCACGAAGCCTTACAGGTCACCATCGACCGCGACAGTCCGCAGCAACATTGCATTGACCTGAGTGGCTACGCGTCAATCAATGCCCCCAACGAGTCCTTGGATAGATGCACGCCAGCCCAGCAGAGTACGTTCTATGTCAAACTTGCCGATTGGGTCGGACAGCAGCTCACTGCCAGCGCGGCCCGCCCCGCGGCGCCGTCCCGTCCTGCGGGAGAACGCTTTGAGCTGGCCATCACCCTGCGGGAGCAGCGCGGGCAGTGGGAGCACCGCTTTTCTCTGCCACAAGACCCGGATTTTATCCGCCCAGCGTTGCGCTGTCCCAGCCCCGAGCTGCTGTTTGGCTCTCCTCCAGACCTGATCGAGGGCGAAGACCTCTTCGATCTCCTCTTCGGCAGTGACGTACCGACTAGCCAGGCCATCATGGGTGCCACCTTTGGTGGGCGGCCCAGTGCAGGTCCTACCAGCCACAAGCTCCGGGTGCACCTGCGGACCGACGATGCGCGCCTCTGCGCCCTACCTTGGAACAAGATCTCCTATAAGGGCACGCGCCTGGCCGAGGGTGGGTGGACCGTGGAGTTGCACGCGGCGGACGAGCGCGGGTTCCCAGCTTTGTCGCCGCACATATGTTTTTTCCCTGGCAAAGTCGTGCTCGGCAGCGCCCACGATGCCGGGCCGCAAGCCGCAGCGCATAGCCGTGATCTGCAGGGCTTTTTTCAGCGTGCCTGGCCGCGGTCCCAGGCGCCAGTGCTGGCTCGCACGCCGGAAGAGCTACACAGCGCCCTGGGCACAGGCTCGCCCCGGCTGTTCTATTATTACGGCCCGGCCTCACGGGACGGCCTGCTGTTGGATGGCAGTACGGGCTGTGTCCCCTGGTCAGCACTGGCGGATGTGCTGCAGCGGGCCCGTTCGGTCTCCGTGGTCCTGTTGAATCTGCTGGGGGAAACCAGCCTGGAGGCCATCGCGCCGGCACAGCAGCTCCTGGTCGGGGCAAAAGCCGTGCTGCTGCAGTACAATCCGCGCGCCAATGCGCCCCAGGCGGCGCGGGCAGCGCGGGACTGGTTGCAGCACGTGTTTGCGGCCAGTACGCGGCTCGATCCTGTGCTGGCTCTACACCAGCACGGATATGGGCAACTGGCCGCCTGGACTGCCTATTCGTCCTGGCAGACCATCGCACCACGCTGGCTGGACATGCCGGATCTGATCAATCTGCTGCTGGATCGCTGGAAGCAGCGCGCCGCCGTTTTACAGGCCAAAGAGGATTTTGCGACCTATAAAACGCGCCGCATCTATCACGCCGTGGCGCTGGGCACCGCAGGCTGCCGCGTTGCCGAGTTCCCGGAAACGGCCAGCCAGCATCTCCGGCACACCCAGCGCGAGCGCGAGGTCATCATCTATCACAAGTTCACCATCCCCGCTCCGCTGCATCAGCTTGATGATTTGGTCCGGCAGCAGCTACGCCTCAGCCCGCGCCAGACCGTGCTCGAAGCCTTGCTACCGTCAGAGTACCGCAGTGGCCATGAGGCCTGGTTCCTGGTGCTGGGCTGGATCATCCAGACGCCGTGGCGCACGACGGCGGACACCGTGACACTGCTGCGGATTATTGCCGAGTGGTGCCGCGCGCACTTGCTCCAAGAGCTGCTCAGCAAGGGCCAGGAAGTCAACGTGCGGGTGCTGTCAGTGGTGGCGGTGGAAACCCCTACGGAGGAGGACGCCATGGGCCTCGTAGAGGCGATTGCTGACCTCATGGACGAGTGCAACGATGACGCCACGTTTCATTGGGGGGATCTCGAACAGCTCGCCGGGGTGCACCGTCAGGATCTCGTCAAGTATTTCCAAGATCATGAACTCTGCAACTGCGATGACCGCGACCGGGGCACGTTCCCGGCGCTCCTGCTCGCTGGACGCCGCGACATGCCGTTCGATGAAGCGGTGGCCACGCTGCGCCGCGGCACGCCTGATAACTGGGGGAATCTGTTCGTGGAGTTGAGCACCATGCGCGACGCTGGAGAATGGCCACCGACGGCGTCTACGCCCGATTTCTGGGAGGTGCGTGATGGACGCTGATGACCTGCCATTTGTGCTGATCGCACGCCCGCCGGCGGACCCAACGCAACATCGCCACCTGGGACCACAGCAACTGCTGGCGCAGCGCCGCCTGCCGGAGTTTTTAGCCAGCCATCAGCACGCCGCGCTGCGTTACCAGCCCTCGGAGGCGCTGCTGCTAGCCATCAATATGGCTTTGCACACGGGAAGCCCCCTGCTGCTCACCGGCGAGTCCGGCACCGGCAAGACGCAGACGGCGGATTTTGTCGGGGCGTACTTTGGCATTCCGGTCTACAAGTTTCTGGTGAAATCCACCTCCACGGCCCAGGATCTGCTATACGAGTTTGATGCTGTGGGCTATCTGCACTGGGCCCAGGCCGCCAGGCATCAATCTACCCCGGCACTCTCGCCTGACGCGATCACAGAGGAGACGCAGGCCGTGCGCCAGGGCTTTCTCCATAAGCGCGCCCTGTGGGAAGCCTACGGCACGGCGGGCGATGCGGTGGTGCTGATCGACGAGATCGATAAAGCACCGCGCGATTTCCCGAACGATCTGCTACATGAGCTGGACCAGCACAGCTTCCCGCATCCCTTTGCGCCGCGTCAGATGGTACGACCGCGCTCCGGTCGCCCTCCTATCGTGATCATCACCAGCAACGAGGAGCGCCGTTTACCAGACGCGTTTTTACGCCGCTGCATCTTCCACCGCATTGAGCTCACCGCAGACCTGGTCGCCGCCGCGGTGGAGAGCATGGCGCGCGCTGGCACTGGGGACGGGGAGACGGGCCAGGCGGCCTTTCCCAACCTCACCCCGGAGGCGCGACAGGCCGCGCGGACGCGTTTCTGGGAAATCCGCGATCTCCCAGGCATTGATAAAAAACCCTCAACTGCCGAGCTGCTCACCTGGCTGTGTGTCCTCAGTGCCCTGCGTATCACGGCGGAGCGGCTCATGCAGGGCAGTCTGCGGGAGTTACCCGGCATCGCAGTGCTGATCAAGGACTACGGCGACTTACAGCGCCTGGGGTAGAGGTCCTGTGATCCCTGGGGGCGCCACGCTCCAGCCCGGCGCCGGAAGCCACGCTGGAGCGTGGCGCTCCCAGGGCAAGGCAAGGGGAGGGGCATGCCCAACACCACATCACATCAACTGGCCGAACTCAGCGACTTTCTGGCCGCCCTACGCCTGAGCGGCGTGCCGGTGGGTCCAGGCGAGCTCGCCCGCCTGCAGCACCTGTTTGCCCGGCAGCCACACCTGCAACGCCAGGATCTGCACCACCTGCTCAGTGCCCTGCTCGTGAAAACCCCAGCCCAGCACGACGTCTTTGCGGCCCTGTTCGCCGACTGGTGCCCGGACCACGAGGCCGACTGGCCCGCCGAGAGCGTGTCAACTACCCCAACACACGCCGTCCAGCAGACACTGCCTGTCCCCCCGGCGCCTGACGTGCTAGCCCCGCCCTCCGACCCTCCCACGCCACGCCGCGGCGCGGGCTGGGCGCTGCTCCTGCTGGGCGCTGTGCTACTCTGGCCGCGCAGCATGAGCGAGATGGGGCTACCCAGGACGCCGGATGGCCCGGTGCCGCATCGTTTCACCGCCACGGCAGACGCCACCACGCCAGTAGAGCAGGTGTGGTTCTGGCGTGCAGAGGTCAAACCCCAGCCCATCCACGTACCCCGGCGCCTTGGGGCCCTGGCACTGGCGCTGCTCGGGCTGGCTGGTCTGACCCTGGCCGTGGTGCTCTGGTGGCGCTATCGCCGGGACTATCGCCCCATTGTCGCGCCACCACGGCGCTATGTCGGGGCCCGCTGGCAGCCACTACCGCCACCGGCGCGGGACGACAGTGCTTTGCTGGCGGCACGCGAACGGCGCCAACTGGTGTGGCAGATCGAGCAATTCGTCGCGGAGGAGACTACCCATCGGCTCGATCTGCCGCAGACGGTCAACGCCACGGCCCGTGCCGGTGGTTTTGTACACTTGCACTTCCAACCTACCGTGTACGAACGCGACGTCTGGTTCTGGCTCGATCGCCAGCTACAACGCTCCACGCCGCGCACCGCCGTACAGCAACTCCTGACTACCCTGGCGGCTGCAGGTCTGCAAGCGCGTCAGGGATTGTTCACCGATGTGCCGGACCGCCTGGACTGGCCAGAGCAGCCGGGCTACCAGCCAGGGCACGAAGAGGGCGCCGGGCGCCAGGCCCTGGTGGTGATTTGCACTGATGGTGTGGGGCTGGAGCAGCGCCTGACACTGCAGCGCTCCCGGCGGGACACCGAGCGCCTCTTGCGCAGCCTGCAACGCTGGCCACGGCTGTGCTTTGTGGATTGTGGCACGCCTGGGGGACGCCTGGCCGCAGTGCTGGAGCCCTATGGCCTGGACACCATTACCCTGGAGGACTTGCCCGCCTGGCTGGGTGGCGTGGTGCGACCGGCACCGGAAGACAGCGCGCCTGACCCGGGGCTGTATGGCGCCGCGCGGCTCTGGGCTGCCGCCGTGGCGCTCGGGGGGGCGCAGGCCGACACCGCCAGTACGCAGAGTCTGCGCGTGGCCCTCAACCTCGACGTCAGCCCATGGGCCGTGGATCAGGTGTTGGACCTGGCGCAGCAGCCAGGGGAGCGTCAACGCCTGATCACCTGGCTGCTGCACCGCGACCCGCTCGACGATGGGGGGAAGCTACAGCCGCAGAGTCTGGCGCAGCAGGCCCTCGACTGGTGGCAGCAGCGTTACCTGGAGGCGGCGCAGCGCCTGCGGGCGCAGGAAAACCCGCTCCTGCCCTGGGAGCACTCCCTGGCGCACCAGCGCTGGCAGATGGAGCTGGCCGTGCTGCGGCTGTATCGCGACCCCGAGGGCGCCGCGCAGCAACTGGCGCATCTGGCTGACGAGACACTGCGCACGGACGTCCAGCAACGCCTGGCTGAGTACGCCGATGAGGCGCAGCGGCAACAGGCTGGCCGGCAGACCCCGCCCATGATCTACCTCCCCTGGCACTGGCGCGATCTTACCCCGGTGACACAGCACCGTCTGCGCCAGCTTGGTTTTGCCACCCCACTCTACCCCGAGCCTACGCCCCCGCCGTTAAAAGACGCGCCGCGCCTGGTGCTGGCCTGTACCATCTTGCTCGCCCTGGCTCTGAGCGCCGGCGCCGCCGCGGTGCAGCGCTGGCTGGCCCCCGACCCACCGCGTTTCCTGTGCCCCGACACACCGTGCACCCACCCGGCCATGCTGGCGCAGACCGTGCAACAGCGCCAACAGACAGCGCGTGGCACGTATCAGGTGACGCTGGGTAGCGCCCGCGACTCCCAGATTACCTGGCTGCCCGCGGTGCCGGCCGGGGCGCAGCTCCCGGTGACCTGGACCTGGCACCAGGAGTTCAATGCTATCAGCCTGCCAGGCAGCCGTAGTGTGGTGCTGCGCGCCGGGCGTCTGGCGCAACCCATCCGCGCCTGTAGCGCGGACTGGCCGCTGCGTGCGCTGGTGATCCTGGCCATGCCGGGAGCCGAGGAGCAACCTGCTGTGCGGCAACTGGCCATGCACCTGCTGGATAAGGGCAGCGCTGATCAGGTGTGGCTGGGTGAGGACTGGGCCCAGCACCTGGACGCCTGGCTCGGGCCCAGTCCAACGCTCAATCGCCACACGCAGATCCTGGTGCTGCTGCCGGATGCCGCTGAGGCCGAGCCTGCCGCCGCCCGCCTGGCCACCCACACCGGGCCGTGGGCCGTGGCCACCAGCGCGGATGTCGCCGGGCTGGCGCGGGAGCTGGCCTTTGCTGGGAAGAAGGGCGTCGAGGCCGTGTCGCCCCGCCTACAGGTGCAGCGTCAGCAGGGCCAGGTGTGGCTCACTGGCGGACCGCAGCAGCAGCCCGGCCCGGACGGTCTGGTGTGGGTGCAGGTGTGCCCTGGGACGTTCACCATGGGGACCATCGACAAGGGTGAAGACGCTATGGCGTATGATGATAAAATACTGCCTGAGCAGAAGCCGCGTATCGTGGTGCTCTCCGCCTTGCAGATGGCGCAGACGGAAACAACGCAGCAGCAGGCGGGGCAGAGGGGGAACCTGCCGGCAGTCAACGTGGACTGGGCACAAGCGCGAGCGGTGTGTCAACAACTCGGCGGTGATCTGCCGACCGAAGCACAGTGGGAGTACGCGGCGCGTGCGGGTAGTTGCTTCCCGTGGTCGTTTGGCGCGGATGCTGCGCGCCTAGGCGACTATGCCTGGTTTGCGGAGAACGCCAAAGGAGCGCAAGCGGTGCGGCAGAAGCAGCCGAACCCTCTCGGGCTGTATGATATGCACGGCAATGTCTGGGAGTGGACGCGGGACTGGTATAACGACTATGGTGCCGGGGTGTGGGTTGATCCCTTGGGGCCTGCTGATGGGACGTGCTATGCCTTCAAGGATCGTTCTTGTCGGGTGATTCGTGGCGGCTCGTTCTTCAATCCGCCCGTGAACCTGCGCTCCGCGTTCCGGGCCAACGACCCTCCCGAGTTCCAGCACGTCCTCCTCGGGTTCCGGTGTGTCCGTGTCCCGCCCCAGCCTTGACCCATTGATTTTATTGATCCTTTGCTTTCTCCTGCGCGCAGCGCGGACCGTACAAATTGTTTATTTGTGTATTTGTCTGTCCTTTTGTGCTACAAAGCCTGTCTCTTTGTCCTTTTGTCTATCCTTGTGTCCATTGGTGCTGCACATTAGACATTATCGGGCATAAGAAACGTGATGCTTGCCGACACTCCTCCCCCCAGCGGGGGGAAGTTGGGAGGGGGGCACAGGGCGGCCAGGCGTTCCCCGTCTCCTCACCCCCCGTCGTGTCCCCCCTCCTGCCTCCCCCCGCTGGGGGGAGGTGCCAGCTCCCAGGAGGGGGCAGCGTGGCCGAGAAAGCTCCTGCATGAGCCCATCTTCTATGCCCGAGAATGTCTATTATGCAACTTTCACTCGAACAAGCGACGGCTCTGCTGGGGAAAACCCGCCGTCAGGTGTTGTACATGATCGAACACAAGCGTCTGCCAGCCCAAAAAGTCGGTGGCCGCTGGGTCATCGAGCGCGATGACCTGCACATTGACGCTGACATCCAGCAGCGCGCCAGCCAGCAACAGGCGCGTTTCAAGGCCGTCATCGAAGAGGCTCTGCTACCAGGTAAAGAGCGGCGCTACACCCTGCGCGATCTCAAAGCCGTGCAGCTCGCCATGTCCATCTACCAGCAACTTGCCGCGGGCGGCGGCGCGTTGGACAAAGCCACGGCGCACATGCGTCAGTGCCTCGATCACCTGGCCGTGGGCTGTTATCGCTATGACCGTCAGGAAAAGACCGTGTCCTATCGCGCCGCCCGTGATGCGGCCAGCCTCGCCGCCATGGAACTGCTGCTCTGTGCCACGGCGGAGCAGGCCACGCCGCTGCTGGCCGCGCTGGAGCAGGACGTGATGCCCGCCTTTGCCGGGCTGCTGCGGCGCAGTGAACGCCGTGTGGGCAGCGCATGAGCCCGACGCAACGCGACCTGCAGGCGCCAATTTTTACCGTGACCTGGGATCTCTGCGTGTGGCTGCTCAACAAGACTCGCACGCAGCCCCACGATGTGCTGGCCTGTTCTCTTGCCGCCGAGATCTTACACCGCCTCGATACGGTGACGTTGGCGTTAAAAAACATCGACCGTGACACGGCTCTGGCGGAAGCAGATCTCCTGCTCATCCGCCTGCGCCTGCGGCTGCGCCTGGCGGTGGAGACGACCTTCCTCGACGACCGCCAGGGGCAATACGCCTTGCGCCTGGCCGACGACATTGGACGCCAGCTTGGCGGCTGGCACAAGCATCTCGCCGCCCGCGCGGAACCAACGTCCTGACCACACCCAGGGTAACGCAGGCCAACAACCGAACACTCCATGGCCCTGGACCACACCCTTGGCGCTGGCGGCGGGATGTGCCATACTGCGCCTCAAGCAGGCGCGTAATGCCTGGAGGCGGGTGATTCGTGGCGGCTCGTTCAACAATCCGCCCGAGAACCTGCGCTCCGCGAACCGGGACAACGACCAACCCGAGGACCAGAACGACAACCTCGGGTTCCGGTGTGTCCGTGTCCCGCCCCAACATGCCGTTCTTGCACACGCCATGCAGCGCCTGCCGAGGGCCAGCGGCCCTCTCTCCTGGTCCGCCTGTTCCAGTAGCGCTGCGACTGTCCGGGTGGGCCATCTCAATATCCCTTGCGTAAGTCCGGTGCCAGTCGCGTTGTCGGGCTTCCCGGTAGGTCGGGCTTCAGCCCGACATGGCTGGAGACTCCATGTACACCCTTGCTGCCGGCAGTTACCAACGCCTGGCCAGCCAGGAAGCACTCTGGCGCGCCTGGCGGGCGTGTCGCCGTGGCAAACGCCGTCATCCGAGCGTGGCGCGCTTTGAGATCGACTGCGATTACCACCTGTTGGCGCTGCACCAGGAGTTGCTGGCGCAGCGCTACCGGCCATCGCCCTGGCGGCTGCACAGCATTGCCGATCCGAAAACCCGCCTGATTGCGGCCCCAGCCGTGCGCGACCGGGTGTTGCACCACGCCGTACTCAACGAAATCGGCCCGGTGTTTGAGCGTCGCTACCTGGAACAATCGTTTGCCGCTGGCCACCAACGCGGTCCCCATCGGGCCGTGCTGTATTTCCTGGCCTGTATGCGCCGCTATGCCTGGCGTCTCCACCTCGACATTCACGCCTACTTTTTGAGCATTCAGCACGCCCGCCTGCTGGTTTTGTTCCCCACACGTGTGGTGGATGCAGACACGCTGGCCCTGGTGCGCACCATCATTACCTCTAGCGACGAGGTGTACCGTAGCCCCCTGGCCGCGACGACACTGGGCGAGCGTTGTCCAACTGCCGGGTATGGGCTGCCTCTGGGCTCATGGTTCAGCCAGTGGTGCGGGAACTTTTTTCTGGATGGCCTGGATCACTTTGTCAAACGTCAGTTGCACATCCCTGGCTACCAGCGCTATATGGATGATTTCGTGCTGTTTGCCGATACCAAAGCGCCGTTGCTGGAAGCCCGTGCAGCCCTGACGACCTGGCTGGCTGAGGCACGCGGGCTCTCCCTCAATCCCAAACGTCTGGCGGTGGAGCCTGCGACCACCCCAGCCGTCTTTCTGGGCTATCGCATCAGCCGAGCGGGGATCAGCCCGAGCCGCAAACTACGGCGCCGTTTGCAGCAGCGGCTGCAGAGTGCCGCGAGCCGAGGCGAGGAGGCACTGTCCCGCACCATCAAGTCATATCAAGGGCTACTGGTGTTTCCGTGACCGGGCGGGCGGATGTATGGACACAAACAGACAATATGCGTACAAATGATTGTTTATTGTGCACATATTGTCTGTGTGCAGACAAACAAAAACCGGCGCTAACGCGCCGGTAAAGGCAAAAGAATCAAGGGGACAAGGGCTCAAAATGCTGGGGCGGGACACGGACACACCGGAACCCGAGGTCGTCGCTCAGGTCCACGGGCGGGACGAAGCCCCGGTACGCGGAGCGCAGGTGCACGGGCGGATTGAAGAACGAGCCGCCACGAATCACCCGCCTCCAGGCACTTTTAGATCTATATTTTGACGGACCGCGCGAATTTGTGACTGCTCTGGCTGCATAGGCTCCGTAGAGGTCCCAGCACCATTCCCAGACATTGCCGTGCATGTCGTACAGCCCCCAGGCATTGGGCAATTTCTGGGCCACCTCATGGGCGCCCCTTGAGAAACCCTCGCCATACCAGGCATAGCGCTCCAGCCGGGCCGGGTTATCCCCGAAAGCATAGCGTGTGATAGTCCCGGCGCGGCAGGCGTATTCCCACTCCGCTTCGGTGGGCAAACGGTAGCCATCGGCACGCCAGTCACAGCGCCAGCGTCCAAAGCGCTGACGGTAACAGGGGCGATAGCCCTCCCGCTCAGAGAGTCGGTTACAGAACCGCAGGGCGTCTTCCCAGCTCACGTTGACCACGGGTACCTGCTCACGGCCTGCTGTTGGCGCCTGCCCTTGCATCACCGCGTGGTACAGGCCAGCCGTCACCGGCGTCACCGCAATGCGCAATCCCGCCAGCGTCACCCGGTGCTGTGGTCTCTCGTCGTCATACGCCATGTCATCGCTGGCCGGTGAGCCCATCAAAAAGCTGCCACCGGGGAGATCGAGCATCACCAGCCGCCCGTCACGGACGCGCCGGGGCGTGGTGCGGGCCGGCGGTGTCTCTGGAAAGACCGGCTCAGCGCGCTGCCCGAGACGCCACAGGAGGCCGAACAGCAAGAGCCAGGCCAGGGCCCAGGCTGGGGCGTGCAGGGCGAAAAAGCCGGGCAGGCCCAGCCCCAGACCGAGCGTCAGGCCCAGAACCACCACCAGTGGCAGGGGTTGGCGGTCCAGCCAGCGGGCGGTACGGGCGAGCCAGCGTAGGCTGTATGCCATGGTCGGGGGCCTCCAGCGGGTGCCGTAGCAGCCTGGGCGCGGAGGGTCTGGTCTCCGCGCCTGCCAAGAGGGCTACGCCGGGTAAATCACCACCCGGCGGTGTGGCTCCACGCCGGTACTCTCGGTGGACAAGCCGTGCTGTTCGGCAATCTGATGCTGGAGACGCCGGAGATAGTTGTTTTGCGGCGCCAAGGCCACGGGCTGCGACTGCTCCATCACCGTACGGGCAGCCTCCTCAGCTTCGCTGATGGCTTCATGATCGCCAGGGCGGCGCTCACTGCGCTCAAAGATCTGCCGCAGGGTCTGCTCAATTTGCGTAATGGTGTTGTGGCGGATACTATACACCGGCACACCACGCGCCTGGGCCTCACGGAGCCGACGGGACTGATGTTTTTCCTGCGATTTGAGCGTCAAGATGAGGTCGGCAGCTTCCAGATCGTCCACTAACGTCGCCGGGATGCGGCCATGCTGCATGGCCTGGTCGAGCCGGCTACGATCCACCCCATACGGAAAGATGCGCACGCTGGCCCGACGTGAGCGGCGGGAGGGGCGCTCGCGGTACGATTCTCCCTCAGGCTCCGACTCCATAGAGGGCTCTGCCAGGGCTGGCTGCTGGATCTCGAACCCGCCATCTGCCGTACGCACACGCACCTCGGGGCGGAGGCTGCGACCACGCAGCAGGCCGTCCACGACGAGAGCCACATTATGGTGCACCGCCAGGCTGACGCGATCTTGGATCTCAATCAGCACATCAAACGTCGGCGGCGCCTTGCGTTCCAGGACGGTCTTCTGCGTGCGGCGGCGCCGGGCTTCTTCGTCGGACAGGGTCACCGTTTGGATGCCGCCGACCAGGTCCGACAGGATGGGATTGCGCAGCAGATTATCGAGCGTATTGCCGTGCGCCGTGGCGATCAACTGGACACCGCGCTCGGCAATGGTCCGGGCGGCGAGGGCTTCTGCCTCGGTGCCAATCTCGTCAATGACAATCACTTCGGGCATGTGGTTTTCCACAGCCTCGATCATCACGGCATGCTGCTCGCTGGGCGTGGGCACTTGCATACGCCGCGCACCGCCAATGCCAGGGTGGGGAATATCGCCATCGCCGGCGATTTCGTTCGAGGTGTCGACAATGACCACGCGTTTGTGCATCGCGTCGGCCAGCAGACGGGCCGCTTCGCGTAACAAGGTGGTTTTACCCACCCCGGGACGCCCGAGTAACAGCAACGATTTGCCTTGCTCGATGACATCGCGGAGGATGTCCACCGTGCCAAAGAGCGCCCGCCCCACACGGCAGGTCAGGCCGATGACACTGCCGGCACGATTGCGGATGGCGGAAATGCGATGTAACGTGCGCTCGATCCCCGCGCGGTTGTCCTTGCCGAACACGCTGACATGCGCCACCACGTAGTCAATGTCCGCACGCGACACCGGCGTGGCGGGCAAATCCTCCGTCTGCGTGAAAAACCGCGCCTGCGGCAGTCGCCCGAGGTCTAGCACCACTTCAAGCAGCGCCTCACATTGGGGGTTCGCCTCCAGCATGCCCCGTATCGTGGGGGGCAGCACGTCGAGTAGTAAAGCCAGATCATCGGTGACGCTTACCTGTTTCCCAATCAACCTTGCACCTCCGCACGCTGGACAGACAGGGGGTGAGAGTTCTTCTACTGGCGGATTGTACCTCTCGGCTTGCCACAGGCAAGCAAAATTTGACGTCCTCCCCGCCCTACAGGACGGGGATTCCCTTGATTGGCGTAGCACGTCCGCTACGGAAAGCGAGAATGTTGCGTGCCGCGTTGACATCACGTTCGTGCATGACTCCGCAGCAAGGGCATCCCCACGCTCTTACCCCCAGGCCACTCAGTCCACGCGGACCGGAGCGGGCGCCACAGTCCGAGCAAGTCACACTGGAGAAGGTTTCACGTCCTGACACACAGACCCCAGCAAGCCTGATGGCTTTGTAGGCCAACTGGGTTCTCACGCGGTGCCAGGCCGCATCATAGGTTGATGTGGCGAAGGGTGTGTGGATGAGCTGGGCGCTTGACACATCCCCGATAACGATCAGCTTGCCTCGACGGGCAATGGCCGTCGTCGCCTTGTGTGTCCAGTCGCTACGGACGTTGGCTATCTTGGCCTGGATGGCCTTGACGCGCCGTGTCTTGTGCGCCCGTTGGGCCATGGCGAGGGCCATGGCATGCTGACGTGTCAGATTCTCACGACGATAGATGACGCCATCGGAACAAGCGATTTGGCTTTTCAGCCCCAGGTCAATGCCGAGATCGAGACGGCCAAGCGGCTCGGTCGCGTCCAACACCTCGCACTGGAAGTTGACAGACCAGCGGCCCCGTGCGTCTTGCGTGAAGCTGCCGGTTTTGACAACGCCTTCCACAGGGCGAGACAGCCACAGGCGGAACCGCTGGCCACAGTACGTGACGGTGTCGCCTTGGAGCCTGATATACGCCGCCTTGAAGGGTATCCACCCCAGCGAGCGCTTGCGACTGCGCCACGCCAGCTTGACCTTCTTGAACTGGCGCCGTCTGGTGACATATTCGGTGCACACTTGCTGAATCGTATCCGCCGACAAGCGCAAGTCTTTCGATGTCCCTGCGGTGAGTTTATGCAAGTCGTAGGCAGACAGAAAGGTCTTGTCGCGACGGAACGCCAACAGGCTCACTTCGTTGCAATAGTTCCAGGCATAGTTAATCGCCCCGGCCATTTGCCGCAGGTGCGTCCCGGAGGTCGCGTCTTTGATGCGGTAGCGATACGTCAGGATGGACACTCTGGGACGCCTTTCCGCTGAGCTTGCTCGCGGATCAATGATTGCGAGGACCGCTGTCATGCTCATACCGGACTGCGTCGCTAGGGCTCGCACGAGGCGCTTGGCTTCTACGGTCAGACGCATGCTGCTCGCCTGTTGAGTTTCCATGAGGCAACGGTACATGATCTTGCGTCACAAGGCAACCCTGTTACTCCTAGGGAGCAAGCGGACTTTCCTCTCCGCCCTGAAGGACGGAGAGGAAAGTCCGCACAATCTTGGTGGTGGCAGGCCGTGAGCAGGCCGCGAGGAAAGACACGACACCATGGAAGCAGGACGGAGGCGCAGCGCGTGAGGGAGGCTGGGGCATCCAGCAGGACGCAGACAGGCAGCGCTTACCCGGGCTCCTCGGGAGCTTTTGGGGGCAGCTCGTTCCCTTGTGGCAAGGCAGAACCATCAAGAACCGTTGTATGGTCATGGCGCCTGGGGGCGTGCACTTGCTGGGCGAATGAGGCGAGGGCCCCACGCGCCGCGAGGAGATCCGTAGTGGAAGTCCGCAGGCGCTGGTGGAGGGTGGCCACGAAACTCCGAAATAGTTTCACGGCCATGGTGGGTTCTTGTTCGAGCATGGCATAGAAGTCCTTGCCGTGGAGGAACATGGTCTTCGTGGCCTCCAGCGCTCGCACGGTGGCCGCACGGGTGACGTGATCCAAAAGCGCGGTCTCGCCAAAAGGCGCCCCAGGGCCTAGGGTGTGCAAGTGCTGCCCTTTGGTGAGCACTTCCACGCGTCCGCTCACCACGATGAAAAAATCATCGCCCACCGTGTCCTCGGCGATGATCACCTCTCCAGGCTCATGGGAACGCACATGCACGATATTCAGGATGCGTACCAGTTCGTGCGTTTCGCACGTGCTGAACAGGCGAATACGCTTGAGGGCTTCGACTTTACGCATCGCGGAGACGCCCGACTCTCCGCCCGTGCGCGGCACGGAGTCCACTTGCACCACCACGACCGTCACATTGTCACTGGCCCCACCAGTATGGGCTCGGTCAATACAGGCTGGTACAAGTGCCTCCAAAGGGAACTTTGTACTCATGTGCACTAGCTCAGCGTCGTCTTCTAGGTAGTTGTGGAAACCATCGGAACACAGCAAGAAGCGATCATGGGTGAGACATTCGACGAACAGGGTATCGACCTCGACTGTGGCCTTGGTGCCGATACTTCTTGTGATGACATTACTATACGGCCACGTGGCGACATCGGCCTTGCTGAGCTTCCCCGATTTCACCATGTACCAGGCCATGCTGTGATCTTCCGTGAGCTGATGCGCCTGACGGTCACGAATGAGATACACTCGTGAATCGCCGACATGGGCCACAATCGCGCCTTCGCCCAGGGTCAGCAACAAGACAATGGTCGTCCCCATCCCGCGCTTGGTAATATCGCGCTGTCCCATCGCATAAATATGCGCACAGGCTTCCTGGATGGCCTCTGAGACCATGCGTACCACCTGCGCACGCTGTTCAAAGGTCGGGGTCGTATCATAAGCCGCCAGGAGCGCGCGTTGCTCACGGATCTTGGCTTGTACCAAGCGTGCCGTTTCTTGGCTGGCGATCTCGCCGGCGGCATGGCCACCCATGCCATCACAGACAATATAGAGCCCCAGTTCGGCATCCATGAGGCAGGTGTCTTCGTTGTGATCACGCTCGCAACCGACGTCCGTCTGTCCAGAAGCGCTAATACGCATGGGCGTCCTCTCGGCTAGGAAGTCCGTGGCACATCGCCAGGGTCTCGGAAGCTACAGGGACATTATACCGGGAAGGTGTCAATGACTGCTGGCACTGAAGTGCCGCAGCTTGTCGCTGGCGCCGACGCCAGCCAGCAGCCAGAGCTGCTGGGGGACGCGACCCGCAACCAGAGGCGCATTGACGTGCGCCCTTGAGCGAATGTTCACCGCCGCATTGAAGTCGGCATTGGCGGTATAGCCACAGTGCTGACAGGAGAACCGCGCTTGACTCTGTCGGTTGGCTTTCGCGATATGCCCACAGGCACTACACTCTTGACTGGTGTACCGAGGGTCGACGAGCACCACACGGACGCCAGCGAGCCGTGCCTTGTACTCGACAAAGTCACGCAGTTGGGTAAACGCCCATCCTGCCATGCGGGCACGTTGCGGCTTCCTGAACCGAGTCCGAGTACGGATATGCGTCAAATCTTCGAGGGCGATACCCGTCTCGTTGCCTGTGGCCGCCGCAACGAGTGTCTTGCTGATACAGTGGTTCGTATCGCGCCTGAAGCCCGCTTCTCTCTTGGCAGTCCGCTTCAGGGCACGCCGGATGTTCTTCGGCCGCTTGCCATCCATCTGGGCCACCGTGGCCGCCCGTTGGAGCCGCCTACGGTATTGCAGATACCGTGCACGGCAGGCTTCAATCTGCTCGCCACTGTGGGGCGTGCCATCCGAGGCGGTTGCCAGATTGACCACGCCGAGATCCACACCAAGAAAGTCTGTTGGGGGCATGGGCGTGCCGTCCGGCACCTGGACCACCACCAGCAGATACCACTGGCCATCTGCGCGTACCACCAGGTGGCACTGTCGTGGCTCATAGTCATCAAAGCGCTGTCGATGGTAGGGGCCGATGAGGAACGCGACCAGCACCCGGCCTTGCTGGGTGGTCAGGCTGACATGGTCCAACCCAGCGAAGCGCATAAGGCGTTGGTCGTAGGGCATGGCCGCGTCTGGGCGAAAGGTAGGACAGATCGTCTTGTCTCTCCGGTACGTCCCTGCCACGCGCGCCAGACAGCGGACCACCATCTGAGACGGCAAAGCGAAGTGTGTACGCAGCTCATGGTAATACAGCCGTTGCAACGTCAATTTGTTCGTGCATTGTTGGGCAAAAGCCCGCGCTGCCAGCCAGTTACGCCTCATTAAAGCGCGTCATCACGGCATGCAAGGCCATGGCTTGGTCTGCTGTGGGCAGCAGTTTGAGTTGCAAGGTCAGTTCCATGGGAGAGATATTCACATAACCGCATCTCATGTACAAGCACGCCATGAAGAAAAGTCGGCTCAAGCCTGCAAAGCGTGTCCTCCTCTGGGGATGAATCCCCGAGGCTTGCACGGGCTAAAGCCCTGTTTCTGTGACGTATCCCTAGATCCTGCATCATTGCCGTCATCCCCTCACTGCAGTCAGGGAATTGCCGCAGGCGTCTCACGTCTACGACGGCGCATAGGCAGTGAGGGTGTGCTACGTTAGTGATAACATCGTGCGCGTGCGGGTCGTGTGTCGATACCTATACACAGTGTATACCACGGGGCCGCATATTGCACCCCTGGTGCGCTGCCAAGGCACGGCGTTATCTCCCATCCCCGCTGCAGCGCGGGGTATCCAGCATCATTTTGGTGAAGGAGTGTAACATGTCCAAACCCCATGTCGCCATCATTGGCACGGGAGGGACCATCGCGTCCCTCGGTACCGGGCCCTTGGATCTCCAAGATTACGGGGCCAACGAGACCATGATGCATGCGGACGAGCTCGTGGCGCGTTTCCCGGCCGTGCACGACGTCGCCGAGATTCTCCCAGTGCGCTTTGAGGCGATTCCCAGCCCGAACGTGTTTTTCCGCGAGTGGAAAGCTTTAGTCCTGCGTATCGAAGCGCTGGTCCACGCCCACCCCACCCTCGCGGGTATCGTCGTCACACACGGGACGGCCACACTGGAAGAAACCGCCTATTTTCTCAATCTCACCCTCCATGTCGACCTCCCCGTGGTGCTGGTAGGCTCGCAGCGTCCTGCCAGTGCGCTCTCGACGGATGCCGGGATGAACCTGTTCAATGCCGTCCGTACTGCCGCTGCCCCAGCGTCCCGGGGCCTGGGGGTGCTAGTGGTACTCAACGATGAGATTCATGCGGCACGAGAGGTAACAAAAACATCGACATATCGTTTGCACACGTTTCGCACCCCAGATTTTGGCGTGCTGGGCCATACCGACGGCGATGCCATCGCCTATTACCGGCGGCCCATACGCCGGAGGGCGCCCGATACCGAATTTGACATCCGCACGCTGGAGGTGTTGCCGCGGGTGGATATTGCCTATGCTTATGCCGGCTCGGATGGAACGGCAGTGCGCGCGTTCATCGCCGCGGGCGCGCAAGGCATCGTGTCCGCCGGCTTTGCGCCGGGTTTTTGTGGGCCTGGAGACCTCGAACCGCTGGCCGAGGCCGTCCGCCAGGGCATTCTGGTGGTGCAATCGACCCGCGCGGGCAGTGGCCGCACGTTTCAAAACACCCGTTTGGCGCGTCATGGGGTGTTGATTGCCGACAACCTGAATCCACAAAAGGCGCGTCTCTTACTCGCCCTGGGCCTCACGCTGACGCGAGAGCCGGCGGAGATTACACGCATGTTTACGGAGTATTAACCCCTGACTGCACTCTCGCAAGGGACACCGCGTGTGTCCCTTGCACCTAGGACATACATCTGGTAAAGTATCGATTGGACTTTTTTTCGATGTTGACGGATTCCTCCGACTGCAGTCTGGGGGCTAGCAGGGTCTGCATGAGGGCATGGAGACTGGGGTTGGGCAGAGGGCGGCTTTGCATAGCTGGGCAGAGAGACGTACCGTAGCACGCAGGCACACCAGAGAACTTAGCGACACTAAGCTCTGAGGGAGAGAGCACTAGCGAGCACAAGGCCCTATCAGCTTTACGCTTACTGATGACGAAATGGCGCGAGCCAAGACGAGTCAGAGGGAAGACCGCACATGTGAGTCATCGCCATGGCAAGAGCATACGGTCTCATGACCCAATGTCTGATGTATCGGCACGGCATGGTGAAACTTATAGAAAAAACGTCACGCCCTGCATGAGGGCGTGAGGCCTTTGAGCGGCAGACTGACTGAGGACAAACGTGTCCGTCTCCAGCGTGTCGAGCGTGTTCAACGCGCGTTGTGTGTCGTCTGGCTTTGCCGCAATATCTGCAGTGTATCCCCTCCTCATCGATGACCGCTTCATGGTAGGGTTCTCTCTACCCATTTAATGCTTATGACTACCAAACAGGTGTGGCGTCAGCGTCTGTTGACCCAGAGGATGGGCCTCACACCAGCAGAGGTTGCGCACAAGAGTGCCTGTATTCTCGATCATGTGTGTGCGCTACCAGCTTTCTGTGCCAGCCGAACGGTCATGATGTATATCGCCCTGGCCACAGAAGTGCAGACTCGTCCGCTGCTGGGGCGAGCCCGTCAACTGCGGAAACGAGTCGCCGTCCCCGTGGTGTGCGGATCGCGCCTTCTCGCTGTCGAGTGGCTGGGGGAGCACACCGCGCTACAGCGCAGTCCGCTCGGGATGCTGGAGCCGGCGGCGCCGTATACCATCATTCCCCCCCAGGAACTCGACTGTGTCCTGGTTCCCGGGGTGGCTTTTGACCTGGCTGGAGGCCGTCTCGGCTTTGGCAAAGGGTATTACGACCGTTTCCTCGGGCAACTGCCAACCACCACCTATCGGTGTGGTGTGGCCTTCAGCATCCAAGTGGTCTCCTGCCTGCCGCAGGAGGCGCACGATGTCCGTATGCATGGTCTGGTCACAGAACAGGGGTATCGCCCCTGTGTGGACATTCCGCCACCTGCAGGCCGTCCAGAGGCCTGTGGTGGCGTCAATACATAGAGGAGAGCAGGCGTGTCCGCTTCTATCGTTCTCAGCGTGGTGATTCTCGTCATGGCGACGGGGATAGGACTGTGTCTTGGGTACCAGGGATATCGTATCGCGCAACGGGTGCGTCGTGAAGCCGACGCCCAGGCGCGCCAGATTGTACATGACGCCGAAAAAGAGGCGGAAGGCCAGAAACGCGAAGCCGCGCTCGCGGCACAGGCCTCGTGGTTTCAGGCCAAAGCGCAGGCAGAACAGGAAGCCACAGCCGCCCGGCTCGCCATCCAGCAGCTCCAGCAAGACGTGCAGCTCCGTGCGGAGCACCTCGACCGTCAAGTCGCACACCTGGAGGCACAAGACCAGGCGCTCCAGCTCCGTGTGCAGCACTGCGTGGAACGCGAGGCGTTGTATGAGCGCAAAGAGCAAGAACTGGCGACCTTGCTTGCGACGCAGCAGCACACGCTGGAACAGATTGCGCGACTCACCGCGGCGGAAGCCAAGCAACAGCTCATCGATCGCATGCTGGCAGAAGCCCGGACAGAGGCCGCCGAAAAGATGCGGCGCACCGACGAAGAAGCCAAGGAACTGGCACGCAAACGGGCGAGTTTTTATACCAGTCTGGCGATCCAACGTTTTGCGGCTGACCACGTGGTGGAGAGTTCCGTGTCGGTCGTGGCCCTGCCCAGCGAGGAGATGAAAGGGCGCATTATTGGGCGGGAAGGGCGCAACATTCGTGCCTTTGAAACCGCCACCGGGGTCGATCTCATTATTGATGATACCCCCGAAGCGGTGGTTATCTCGGGCTTTGACCCCATTCGCCGCGAGGTTGCCCGGCTTGCCCTGGAGCGCCTCCTGGCCGACGGACGCATCCACCCTGGACGGATTGAGGACGTGGTGGAAAAGGTGAAGCACGAGATGGCCACTACCCTGAAGGAAGCCGGGGAGGCTGCAGCCTTCGAGGTCGGCGTGGAAGACCTCCACCCAGACATTGTCACGATGTTAGGACGTTTAAAATATCGGACGAGTTACTCGCAAAATGTCCTGCAACACGTCAAGGAAACGGCCTTTCTCGCCGGCATGATGGCGGCCGAGCTCGGCGCTGATGAGCGCATGGCCCGCCGGGCCGGGCTCCTGCATGACATCGGGAAAGCCGCAGATCACATGACGCAGGGCACGCATGTGCAGATTGGCCAGGACATTGCCCGGAAGTACAACGAACCTGACATCGTCCTCAACGCGATTGGCTGCCACCATGAAGATGAGGAACCGCGCTATGTCGAGGCCATCCTGGTGGCGGCGGCGGATGCCTTGTCGGCAGCGCGTCCCGGCGCACGACGGGAAATGCTGGAAGGCTATGTCAAACGCCTGCGGAAGCTCGAAGAGATTGGCGACTCCTTTGCTGGTGTGGAAAAAACGTATGCCATCCAGGCCGGACGGGAAATCCGCATCATAGTACAGCCCGAGCAGGTGAACGACGCGGAGGCCCTGTTGCTGGCCCGTGATGTGGCGAAACGGATTGAGCAAGACATGGTGTATCCGGGACAAATTCGGGTGACAGTACTGCGTGAGACCCGGGCGACCGATTATGCACGCTAAGACACCATTCAGACCCGTGGGGGGAACAACTGCTGGAGGTGTAAGACCAGTTGTTCAAAGATCAACTGCGGGTTGACATTTTGCGCCAGATACTGTTGGAGCTGGCTCAGCAGGGTAAAGAAGCTGAGGAGCGGTTCGACGGTAAGCGTGTGGGCTAAGGTGACGAGTTCGTCGCGGAGATCGGCATTGTAGAGCGCCGGGGTCGGGGTGACTTGCAGCAGCACGAGATCACGGCAAAAGAGCACGAGCCAATGGAGCATGGCTTCGCATTGTTCCCGTGAGCCGGCCCATTGGCGGGCGAGGAGAAAGAGCGGGGTCTCGTTGGGATGCCCGTGATCACGGAGCAAGAGGTAGGCGTCCTGTCGCCGCGCCAGCCTCTGCGCCATATCCGCCTGGAGCCAGGTGTCGAGGCGGCCTTCCGCCAGCGTGGCCGCGAGGTCGGCCGTGTGCGGCTCCACGCCTTGCTGGCGTAAGATGGTGCGCATATGGGCGGGCGCCAGGGGGCGAAACGCAATGGGCTGGCAGCGTGAGAGTATCGTTAAGGGGAGCGCGTCTTTCTTCCCCGTGACCAGTAGCAGGAGGGCGCTCTCGGGTGGCTCCTCTAAGGTTTTGAGCAGCGCATTGGCCGCCGGGGGTGTTAAGCTCTCACACCCATCGAGGACGATGATCGTGCGTTGACTCTCGTAGGGTTGGTAGCTCAGACGATGCTGCACGGCGCGAATGTGTTCGATACGCAGGGACGTGCCCTCCGGGCCGACGCAGACGACATCGGGATGATTGCCGGCCGTGATTTTATGGCAAGCGGGGCAGGCATCACAGGCATCGGGGAGCGGTGTCGGGCACGTGAGCGCTTTGGCAAACTCCAAGGCGGTCAGTCGTTTCCCCACCCCGCTGGGACCGTAGAAGAGGTAGGCATGGCCGAGACGAGTGCTCTGCAACACCTGCTGCAACAACGCGATGGCGTGTTCTTGGCCAAGAATGGTGCAGAAAGCCACGGAGGCTCCTTGGAATGAACATCAGCGTGCATAGTCGGGGTATCCCCCAGGGCAGAGCCTTGAGCATACCGCGCCTACGACTCAGAAACTAGTCGTATTGTCAGGGATGAGCAAAGCGACCGCGCAACCTCCTGGCTTGAGACATGGGGTCAAGCGGTCGTTGGGGCACCGCACCAAGGCTGCGTGGGGCGGCAAGCCCCCGCGACCCTTGGCGAGCGGAGCAAGAACGGGTATACTCGCGGTCAACACGCCGAACGGCACCGCATCCTGGTGCTTTGACAGGCGAGGTCGCGAGGGAAGCGGGCTGGTAAGTGGGGGGTGGGTGCCACGAGTGTGGTGGCGAGATCTGTCCCCCATGGGGCTGGAATAGCCCACGAAATCCGGAGTGATCCGGCGTCTGGAATCCCCTGCCTTGAGGCATGGGGAGGTTCAAATGCTACACTGAGCAACGCAGGAAGAATAGTCCTGTGAGGGTCAACAAGCCGCTAGCTCAAGCAGGCGGCTTGTTCGTGCGGAGGCATCATCGTACAGGCGGAGCGACTCACTTCCGAACCGCCGAACTTTCCAAAACGACCTCTCGTGCAGCCTGTCTCCTCGTAGCGCATTCCCACCGAGGGCCGGTTGGCTGCCTGTGCAGCATAGGTGTGTCTGCGACCCGCTGCGAGCCAGACAGCCCATCCGCAGTTGCAGGCTGGGCGTATTGCTGCGCACTGTACCGACCGTGCATGCCGGTCCGTCAGCCTGGGGCTGGCTCTGTACCGCGAGAGGACGCCCCGACGTCAGAGGAATCCTGCGGGGGCAGGCTCCGTACGCTCGGCTGGAATATCAGGCGGGGTAAGTATCGCATAGCATGCCTAGTAGAGACCCTGCACACACGGTGGACAGAGGGCCAGTAACCATGGACCAACATTGCACGGGCAAGAAAAAGCCCTGGGCCTACCGGCCCACGGGCCATTCTCCTGCCGCCTAAAGACGGCAGCCCCCTTGCCCGGCTTTCTGTGGGAATACTGATAAAGCGGTCGATACGTTGAGCGCTGGACGCGCGGAAGGATGGCGTGTATGCGAGAACGTCTAGCTCCTGAAGAACTGGATGAGCGTACGCGAAAGATCTTGATGGCTGTCATTCATAGCTTTATCCATACCGGAGAGCCGGTCGGTTCACGTACGATCTCGAAACGCTTTGATTTTGGTCTGAGTCCGGCCACCATTCGCAATATCATGTCGGACTTGGAAGAGCTGGGGTTTCTCGAACATCCGCACACCTCAGCGGGACGGATGCCGACGGATCAGGGCTATCGTTTTTATGTCGATAATCTCCGCGAGATTGATGCGCTCAGCCAGGAAGACTTTCTCCGCATCTCGCAGCATTACGCCCCCTATCATGGCGAAGTGGATGAGGTGATGGCCGCGACCTCCCGGCTGCTGTCGGAGATTTCACGCTATGCAGGCATTGTCTTATATATTTTTTCTATCACGCTGTTCAAGCGCGTTGAATTTGTGATCATTCGTGGTCGACAGGTACTGGCGATTTTCGTGATGGAATCTGGCATGGTACATAATAAGCTGATCATGCTTGAGGAAGAGATATCACAGGATGAGTTGCATCAAATTGCCAATTATCTAAATCAAGAATTCTCTGGGCAACCGTTGCACACGATCCGGCAGTATGTCCTAGACCGTATCACCGAGGAAAAAGCCCAGTACGCGCATCTGGAGCAACAAGCCCTGAGCGTGGGTGCCAAAACCTTTGCCGAGACTGCCGAAGGGGAAAGTGATATTTACCTGGGCGGGACGGCGAACATTATGGATCAGCCAGAATTCGTCGCGAATCTTGAGCAGATGAAAGAGCTGTTCAAAGCGTTTGAAGAGAAGAATCGTCTCATCAGCCTCCTCGATAAATGTTTGGATGCCTCGGGCGTGCATGTCATTCTCGGCTCTGAGACACCGTTCAAAGATATGCGTGAGTGTAGCTTTGTCACGCATACCTATAGCTACGACAATCATACGCTCGGTGTCCTGGGGGTGGTGGGCCCCAAACGCATGGTCTACCCACGGATCATGGCCCTCGTCGATCACACCGCCACGATCGTCAGTCAAATACTCTCACAAGGCTAAGGGCTGCCCACGGTAGTGCAGCGTATGGCAATATATGCAATGGTGGGATATTTATCTGCAAGTACCTGAGAGCGTGAGTGATGCTGCCAGCGCCTCTCTGCAGGAACTGGGCTCCACGGCGGTGGTCTTCTATGAGCAGACAAGGCTCGATCCCCAGCGCGACCCCTGTCTCGTCACTGACCCCTCCGCGGCCATATGGACGGTCGTGCACGGGGCGCTCCCGTGTGATGCGCTCCTGCCGCAGCATCTCACCGCCCTCCAGGACTGGCTCACGGGCCTGGGGGAGGATGGCGTGGGGGCGCAGCTCCACACCCGCCCAGTCCCCAACGACGATTATCTCACGCGCTGGCAACAGTTCTTCCAGCCGCTGTGCCTCGGAGAACGTCTGCTCATCCGCCCACCCTGGGAGACCGCACCCGTCCCCGCGCATCTCACCTGTCTGACGCTGAATCCGGGCCCAGCGTTTGGCACAGGGACGCATCCCAGTACGCATCTCTGTCTCCTGCTACTGATTGCCTACGCGGCGGCGTATCAGGGGAGCACCGTGCTCGATGTCGGCTGTGGCTCCGGGATTTTGAGTCTGGCGGCGTTGCAACTTGGTTGGTCCCAGGCTGTCGGCGTGGATATGGATAGCCAGGCCCTGCCGGTGGCGCTGGAAAACGCGGCGCTGAATGGCTTGCAAGAGCGCGTGCGGTTTCTCCAGGGCTCCTGGCCGCAGGTCACGGGCCAGTTTCCGTGCATTGTGGCGAATATCTACCTGGGGCCACTGGTCGAGATGCTGCCATCGTTGGCGCCCATGCTGACGCCCGGTGGCCTGCTGTTGCTCTCGGGCATCATCACCGCCCAAGAGCCGACCATGCTCCTAGCGGTGGAGCAGGCAGGCTTTGCCGTGCAGCACCGCGTGGAGGAAGACGGCTGGGTCGCCTTGGCGTTACGGCGTGCTGGAGACGGCGTGCCCCCCACCCCTCTGACGTGAACCCTATGGAGGTGCATCGTGTCTGCGTGCCGCCGGGGGCGCTCAACCAGACCACACTCATCTTCCCTGACGCTGTGGCCCACTATGTGACGCATGTCCTGCGGCTGCGGGTCGGGGATACGTTGACGGCCTTTGACGGCAGCGGGCAAGAATGCCTCCTCCGTTTGACGACCCTCTCGGCCACACACGTCCAGGGGGAACGGCTCGCCTTCCTCGGCGCATCCCATCAGGCCGCACCGCCCGTGATCCTCGGACAAGGCTTCCCCAAGGGCTCCAAGATGGATCTCATTGTCGAAAAATGCTCCGAAGTGGGCTTGACGACTCTGGTGCCACTCTATACCGACCGCACGGTCGTGCGTGAAGCCCCAGAGCGCCTCGGCGGCAAGATGGGGCGCTGGCAACGGATCGCGGCGGCAGCAGCCCGGCAATGTGGGCGGCGCACGCTCCTCGGCGTGCAGGCACCCATGACGTTGGCGGACTTCTGTCAACGCTACACCAGTGCGCCCGTCAAAATCGTCTGCTGGGAGGAAGAGCAACGTACCGGCTTACGAGACGTGTTGACGCATCATGCCGGGCAGAGTCCTGTGGTGGTCGTCGTCGGGCCGGAAGGTGGCCTGACGAGTCAAGAAGTGGCAGTGGCGCGGGTACACGGTTTTACGACCGTTAGCCTGGGAGCGCAGCGGCTCCGCACCGAAACAGCGGCAATTGTGCTCACGGGCATTATCCGTTACAGTCTAGGCGCGCTTGAGCCCGTCGAGGACGCTACGGCAAGGGAGGGGAGCCGGTGAAAGTACTGGTGGTCGGTAGCGGGGGCCGTGAGCATGCCCTGGTGTGGAAATTGGCCCAGAGCCCGCACGTCCAGCAACTCTACTGCGCTCCGGGCAATGCCGGCACGGGTCAGCAGGCCGAAAATATCCCACTGGCCGTGGACGATATCGCGGGCCTGCAACGTTTTGCCGTGGCGGAGGGCATTGATCTCACCGTCGTTGGTCCAGAACTGCCGCTCGCCCTGGGGCTCACCGACGCCTTGGCGGCGCATCACCTCCATGTCTTTGGCCCGACCCAGGCGGCGGCGCAACTCGAAGCCAGTAAATCCTTTGCCAAACGCTTTATGTGGGCCGAGGGTATCCCGACCTCGGAGGCGGCGATTTTTGACGACCTGGCGCCAGCGCAGGCCTATATTCGTGCCCATGAGGCCCCGTTGGTGGTGAAGGCCGATGGTCTCGCCGCCGGCAAAGGGGTGACCGTCTGTCAGACGCAGGCGGAAGCCCTCCAGGCGGTGTACGAGGCGATGCACCTGCGCATCTTTGGCGAGGCCGGTTGTCGGGTCGTGTTAGAAGAGTTTTTGGAGGGTGAGGAAGCCTCCTTCCAGGTGTTGGTCGATGGGGAGACGATTCTACCGCTGGCTCCAGCGCAAGATCACAAACGCCTCTATGATGGTGATCGCGGGCCGAATACTGGGGGTATGGGGGCGTACTCACCAGCGCCAGTGATCACGGCGGCCTTGCATCAGCGGATCATGACGGAAATTATGACGCCGACAGTCCGTGGCATGGCGGCGCGTGGCACGCCCTATCGCGGGCTACTCTATGCTGGATTGATGATTGTGGACGGGCGTCCGTACGTGATCGAATTTAACGTGCGCTTTGGCGACCCAGAGACACAGCCGCTCCTCGTGCGGCTTCACAACGATCTCTTGCCTTTGCTCGTCGGGGCGGCCCGTGGCACGTTAGGCAACTTGCAGGCCGAGTACCGTGACGATGCGGCCGTGTGCGTCGTCATGGCTACCGAGGGCTACCCTGCGTCCTATGCCACCGGCGCCTCCATCACCGGTCTGGAAGAGGCGGCGCATCTGGAAGACACCTGGGTCTTCCACGCCGGGACAGCGGCGCGGGCCGGGCAGCTGGTCACCAACGGTGGCCGGGTGCTTGGGGTGACGACACGCGCCGCGACGTTAGGCACGGCGATTGCGCGGGCCTACGAAGCGGCGGCGTCCCTGCGGTGGCCAGGTGTGCATTACCGACGTGACATTGGGTATCGGGCTCTACAACGCGTCTCAGCATGACCGTATGGCTTGGGGATCGTGAGGAAAAAGCGGACATTTATGAAAAAAATCGAAGCAATTATCAAGCCTTTTAAGTTAGATGAAGTGAAAGACCGTCTGACCGCTATCGGGGTGCAGGGGCTCACCGTCACGGAGGTCAAAGGGTTTGGACGGCAGAAGGGCCACACGGAACTGTACCGCGGGGCAGAGTATGTGGTGGACTTTTTGCCCAAGACCAAACTGGAGATTCTGGCGGCGGAAGAGCAAGTCGATGACATTATTGATGCCATTATGACAGGCGCTCACACGGGCCGGATTGGCGATGGCAAAATTTTTGTCCTGCCAGTCAATGATGTGCTGCGTATTCGGACCGGGGAGCATGGGGAAGAAGCCATCTAAGCCTTCTGGACTTCCCCCAACGTTGTCTAGCCTGCGTCTCTGTCGCATAGACCGGCCCTTTGACTGCTGAGATACGCATGAATCGCTCTCACCTCCGGCGCTCTCTCGTGCTCTCCGTGCTCGTGCACTTTGTCGTGCTCAGCGTGTGGCGTTTGCACCCGCCGACTGGAGCGACACGCCCAACGCCTGTCATGCCGGAGACGCCTATTGCGGTGCGCATGCTCGAAGTGCCACCGAGCCTCCCAGCTCAGGAGCCAGCGCAGCCTCGCCCACAGGTCACCCAACGACCGGAATCCGTGGCGAGGCTTCCAGAGGCCCCGCCACGGCAGAGCGTGCCGGAAGCGCCCAAGCCACCGCCAGCCCCACGGGTGCCTGAATCCACCACGCCCAAGCTGACCAAGCCACCGGCCAGGGGCGGCACGATTGTCGATTTGCCGAAGCCTGTGCGTGAAGAGTCTCCTGACGATGCGCAACTACTCTCGCGCTATAACAGTAAAGCCCAGGACATCGGCCCTGGCGACGGTGGGACACACAAGCCGTCTGGGGAACAGCCACGCGCCATGCCGCTGGACATTCCGGTCCCAGAACGCTACAGCGTGCGTCAACCGCCGTCACCTGAGGCCGAGGAGACCGCCGCCATGCCAGCCCCGGAGGCCTCCGAGCCTGCGGCACCGGCTCAGGCGACACCCGCTGCGCCGCCGCAGGCGAGCCTACCGCCAGCAGCGGCGGACACCGCACCACCAAAGCCCGCGCCCCCGGTGGCTCGGTATGAAGCCCCGTCGCCGCCGACACCGCCGGTACCCGTCCCACGATCAAAGCCCGCGCCGCCACCGCGTCTGGTGCCACCGACGCCGCCACGAGCGCCTGTCGAAACGAAGCGGCGCCCTGACACGCCGCCCAGTCCCCCGGTGGCCCAGGCACCAGTCCCCCCGCGGCCGCTGGCGCCACCCCAGCCTCCGGCTGAAGAGTCGCGCCAGGCCGCCGTGCCTCCCAGTGTGCGTGTGCCACCGGCACGGTCGACCCCCACACCACCTGCCGCCTCTCCACCTCCACTGGAGAGCAGGCGGCGGGCAACGCTGCCCCCGAGTGAGGCTGCTCCAGCCGCGCCGTCCTCCCCAGCACCACGCTCCTCTCCAGCAGAGGAACAGCGGCGACGGCGCTTAAGTGCGGCAGAAGAACTGGCCATGATGCAGCGCAGTCCCCAAGAGCGCGCCGGAGCGGGGAAGGGCTCGGGCAGTGGCACGCAAAGCCTGGATGAGCATTTCGCACGCCTGGAGAAGCGTCTGCCCTTGCCGACAGCCAATACCCCAGGGACATTCCAACGTGGCCCGGAACGCGCTGGGGAAGGGCGAGGTGACGGCCAAGGCGGTAAGTATCGTTCCATCGCCTCGTTTGGCTTAAAACACGCGTCCTATTTACTCGGCATGCAGCGAAAAATTGAGCTCGTCTTCAGCGTGCCCGCCATGCAGCAGGATCATGGGGCTCTCGGTGTGCCGATTGTCGGTTTTACGGTCCGCCGCAGTGGCGAATTAGCCGAAGCCGTGCTCCTGCGCTCGTCAGGTTATCCGGCTGTGGATCAGGCCCTTATCAAGGCCGTGCGTCGGGCCGCCCCGTATACGCCGTTCCCCCATGACATGCCGGATCAAGAACTGAGCATCCGTATCTATGCGTCTATTTCCTAGTTGAGGCGCCTATGGCGTGGCAGACTGCTGTGGCGCATATAATGCTGTACACTATCCACCCAAAGTACGTGAGGAGCCCCGAACGGCAGCCAAGGGGCATGGAGGCGCGTGGGCCGTTGTGAGCAGAGAGGCGTGGTCTCGACTGGGCACACGGTGCCGTGCTGGAGGTGAGGGCCGAGATGGCAGAGCAGAGACACACCACACGGGTCGCCGTCATTGGCGCGGGGTCATGGGGCACGGCCTTGGCCCAACTCCTGGCGACACAAGGGCACGAAGTCAGGCTCTGGGTCCGATCCCCGCATCTGGCCCAGCGTCTCACACGTGAGCGCGAGAATGCCGTGTATTTACCCGGCGTGCTGTTCCATCCACGCTTGACGTGCACCGCAGACATGCGCGCAGTCACCGCGGGGACCGAGACGTTTGTCTCCGTCGTGCCTTCCCATGCGGTCCGCACCGTGTGGGCCATGCTGGCACCACACGTGCCCCAGAACGCGCTGCTGATCAGCGCCACCAAAGGTATCGAAGCCGGCTCGCTGTGCACCATGTCGCAGGTCTTGCAGGCGACACTCGCGTCATGCCCAGGCTTACGCCTGGCGGTGTTGTCGGGCCCCACTTTCGCCCAAGAAGTGAGTCAGGGCTTGCCAGCCGTAGCCGTTGTCGCGTCCCAACAGCGCGCGGTTGCGGAAAGCGTGCAGCAGCTGTACAGCACGGCGACTTTTCGCGTGTATACCAACACCGATGTGCTGGGGGTGGAGCTTGGTGGCGCCCTCAAAAATGTCATGGCGCTTGCCGCCGGCGTCTGCGACGGTTTACGGCTGGGCTACAATACCCGCGCCGCCCTGATTACACGCGGTTTAGCCGAGATGACCCAGCTTGGGGTCGCTATGGGCGCGCAGGCGCAGACCTTTGCCGGACTCTCGGGCATGGGGGACCTGGTGCTGACCTGCACCGGGCATCTCAGCCGCAATTACGCCGTCGGGAAACAACTGGGCCAGGGGCAGACCTTGGCGGATATTTTGTCACACATGCAGATGGTGGCCGAAGGGGTGACCACCACCAGTGCCGCGGTGGCCCTGGGGCAGCGTTGGCAAGTGGAGATGCCAATTGCCGAGCAAGTCTATGCCGTCCTCCAGGGACAGGTGAGACCACGAGAAGCGGTCACAGCACTGATGCAGCGCACCTTAAAGCACGAAGATCAGCAAGAGGCCAGAGGATGAATCGCACACAAGTCGCTCAACTATTACAGCATATTGCTGACGGCACGGTGTCCCCCGAGGCTGGGCTCGAGCACTTACGCTTTATGCCCTACGAAGACCTGGGGTTCGCCCGCATCGACCATCACCGCAGTCTCCGCCAGGGCGTGCCGGAAGTGATCTACGGTGAGGGCAAAACGGTGGACCAGATACGGGCCATCGGCGAGCGCATGTTACAGCATGGCAGCGATCTTTTGGCGACTCGTCTCGCCCCGCAGGCGGCAGAAGCTCTGCTCACCCTGGCCCCGCAGGCGGAATACAACGCCATAGCGCGTACGGTGGCGGTACGCCAGCACCCGCAGCAGGCCGGGACGCAGGGTATCGTCTTGGTGGCAGCGGCGGGTACGTCTGACCTGCCCGTGGCGGAAGAAGCGGTGGTCACAGCCCGGGCCTTGGGCAGTACGGTGCAGACCGTGTACGACGTGGGGGTGGCCGGGTTGCACCGCCTGCTGGACCAGCATGCCGTGTTCACCGCCGCCCGTGTCATTGTGGTGGTGGCTGGGATGGAAGGCGCGCTCCCCAGCGTGGTCGGCGGACTGGTGGACAAGCCGATTATTGCCGTGCCAACCAGCGTGGGGTATGGGGCGCATTTTCACGGCCTGGCGCCACTGCTGGCCATGCTCAATAGTTGTGCCTCGGGGATTGCCGTAGTGAATATCGATAATGGCTTCGGGGCGGGGTACATGGCGCACACCATTAATCTCTTAGGTGAATCAGCACCGCAGGGGTCGTAAATTGTGACGCACGTCGCAAGAAACGGGGTGTGCGACGTTAGGCAGGGTTGGGCGACTGCTGGTAATACTCAAACATCGCAGCCGCGATGTCGGGGCTGGTGGGCCATTGGCCGAGCCATTGGCCGAGCCGTTGCCCGGCATGGGTCGTGTACGCCTCCAGGTTGTATAGATCATGTTATACTATATTTCCGCCCTACAGAAACAGCAGTCCAACCTTGTCGGTCGGCATCCGTAGAACAAAGGCTTCCGCCTCGTCAAGGAGCTGCCTCAGATACGTCATAACCGCGGCAGGGTTTACCGGCGGCTCGCTCGCCACGCACCGGAAATCCGCTTCCGTGTAACGAGCAAGGCGACGCACTTCATTAATGAGTCCTTCTGGCGTGAAACCAATCGACTTGCCGACAGCAGCCCACATCACAGCGCCAAGTGGAAGAATCCGGTCGTGGATCGTCAACAGATCCACCACGTCGCGCGGCTCCCGCCGCCCCGCGGCGGCCATGATTTTGTTGATGGCAAGGTCAATCGGATGGAGGATATAGCCAAAGGCTTCATCCCGTATCGTCGGAAAAACCGGCAGTCGCTGTCCAGCACCCATTCCAGTTTCGTGGTTTCGCCGTCGTGCTGGGCAAGCACCGCATAAAAGGTTGACTCACGCCGCAGCCATTGTAGCGCATACCCATGCTGTTGCAAGACCGTGCTATCCTGTTCAGCCGCCTGTGCCACACGTTCCTCGCGGTCGTGGAACACGTCAATGTCCCTCGAATATTGTGGGGCATCACGGTTCAAAGGCGTATTCCTCGCGACATAACTTTCCGGGTCACGATGCGCGGCGAGCAGCCGGAGTATGTCGGTTTGAATTTTAGAGAGCGGCACAGCACGCCTGCTCAATCTGCTCCGCCAGACGACGCGCCTCCAAGTTGCCTTCAACTCGCAGACTGTGCGTAATGGCTAAGGCATCTTCATGTCTCGGTTCGGGCACGGCGCAGCTGCTCCACAAAGCCGCGGCCCCGAAGTCTCTGAGTGCGCGCCGGTAAAGGCTCACAAAATCTTCCTGTTGTGTCGGTTCTGTACTCAGAATTCTCATACTACAACAATACCCTCAGAAGCGGAAATCTCAGATTGAGCCCGCACGGTTCGCTCATTTTTGGAGGCAAATCCGAGATTTGGTTCCCAAGAATCGAGGCCGATTATCAGACCTGTGGAGCGTGGGTTATTACGGTGGAGCTGCCCATATGAGTCAGCGGAGTCTGCACTGGTACGGGCTCGGGCACGGCGGTCACGGTGCCCGCGCCCGTCCACACCAGTATACTGCCCCCCTCATCCACCGCACACTGGTGCACGTCAATGATTTCAACTGCCAGGTCATCCAGGTCGAATTGGCGTGTGAGGGCGCGATACGAGACACGACTGCACTGGCGCAGAAACGCGAGAATCTGATCCAGCACCGCGTAAAAGTCCATGTGTCCCATTCTCCGTGTCGGTTGCGCCGTGCCCGGACCGTCTCTTGTCTGGCACCTGTGGATACTTATTGTACTGAAGTGTCGGCGCGCTCCTGGCAAGCGCTGGAACTCTAGCCTCCATTGTGCAGGCTGGCAGACAGCATGATGGCTGCCTTCATACTGTCTGCGTGTACGATTCATCTTCGCCTCAAATGTGTAGGCTACTCTCTGCGCAGTTGCATCCCAGCTCTGGGTGTGCTCCAGAGACAGCGTATCTGGAGTATGAGAGAAAGGGCTCGGCTCTCCCGCTGGAGGGAGTAGAAACCATAGGTGCATGCCATGGGTATTAGTGGTCTGATAGCCATTGTGGGCGGCCTTGCAGGAAACTTTCTCACGTATAAACTCACGACGTCGCATGGCAAACAATCTCTACGACTCAACAAGCTGGAACACCTTGCAGCGCTCACGCATGAGTTCGAGCAATGGTTGGCGAAGGAACGCAGCGCGACTCTGGCGAGAACATGTGCCAGTGGAAGCCCAAGTACCGTCAATCACATCAATACGATCATCCGAATCTATTTCCCAGAAATGCAGGATGCCGTAAGGGATCTTGTCAAGACGGCAGAGCATTACAATGTCTGGAGAAGCGAAGGAGAAAGCCACATGACTGCCTCGCACAATGGTACGGTAGATCACGCTGTACGAGAAGCATACAGTGAGAAACATCAGTATTTTCTTCTCAAGATGATGGAAAGCAAAATCTCTATAGAGAAAAAATCGGCACAGATCATGCAATCACTGTTGCGATATGTCTAGAACATTCCCTAAGGCTGCCATGGAATCGAGCCGTCTTCCTATGGTTAGGCGTCATGAAGGCACAGCTAAGTGCCTCAATGGGGTGATATTATTATGCAATTGCTCTTTGTGTGTTATGGCAATATCGGGAGAAGTCAGGTAGCACAAACCTATTTCAGTACCCTATCCCGGCATGACTCTGCGAGTGCTGGCATCGCCGTCAATGCGCTGGTCGCACAGGAAAAACTCCCCAGCAAAAAACTCAAAGACCTGCCCATCCAACGCTCTGTGACGTACCTCAGACGAGAACTCGGGATAGACATCGCAGAGAAAGAAAGACAACAGCTCAACCCTGCAATGCTCGATACGGCGGATCTGGTCATCGTCATCGCAGAGAAGGAGCGGTGGCCGCACTACCTGCAGGAACATGGCAAGGTGATGTTTTGGGATATCCCAGACGCCGCAGACCGCACAGAGGCTTTTGCCTACGACATCTTTCGCCAAGTGCAACGCCAGGTGGAACAATTGGTCGCCGAGATCGGCTAGCAGGGCCCTCGGGAGATAGACCCTGCCGATGGAGTAAGGACGTCCACGGCTGCAACAGCCGTGCGATCCCCGCTTGCTCATGCAGGGGCCGAGCCCCCACATACACCCCCGCTGGGCAGCGCTGTGCGGCAGGAAGGGCGCCGTCCTCGCGCTCCAGCCTCGGAAGGCTTCCGCCCGTGGCGGGCGGCACAGTCTATTCACGCGTTCCCCGAGCAGCCGTCCCTCGATCCTGCGCGCAGACCTGTAGACGCCAGCATCAGCAGGCTTTTGCAGGCCAACGCGCCAGAGAATGCCAGAAACCCCGGGGCGCGGATGGTCTGCGGGGACACATAGGTTTCCTGCCTCTGGTGCATGCCGTGGAGGATGCCCGCCCACCACCCCGCGTTGTCATCGGCGTGCCCGAGACGTAGAGCCCACTGGTAACAGTAACAGTAATGCGTTGTATGTGCTCGATAGCCATGGCACAGCACCTGAGCCTTCGCACACCCTGCACCGCTGTGCGTACGGAACGCCTGCACCCAGCACGCATGTATACCACTACACGTCAGGCGTGGACCCCTCTGCGGTCCAGGGTCGGTTTGACGAGTGCGTACACCTGTGCCGGGTCAATGACCTGGAGACAGACATTATCGCGGCAGGGCGTCTTGCGGTGGTTCGTCGCCGCGACGCACGGCGAGCACGCCAGGCCAGCATAGATGGGTGTGGTGTGGCCAAGCGGACCGTAGAGGGCGGGCGTCTCGGGACCGAAAAATACAAACGTTGGCATGGCGGTGATGCTGGCGAAGTGCGCTGGCCCCGAATCATTGGTGATCATACACTGGGAAATGCTATACAGTACGGGCAATTCAATCAGAGGCACGGCTCCGGCAAAATTGATGCAGCGTTCATGTGCCACGTGCTGGGTCATCACCTCCGCCTCATCCCGTTCACTCGGGGAGCCAGTGATCACGATCAGCACGCGGGGATGTTGGCGCAGGATCTGCTGGATAAGGGCAACGTAGTTGTCTGGCATCCAGCGGCGCTGCGGCAGGAATTCGCTGGCGTTGGGGTTGATCAACACCAGGTCATGATCATCAGGATGATAGGCTGGGTAATAATGCCGTAGACGGGTGTGCATGTGCTGTTGTTCAGCCAACGTAAACTGTCGTTGACGGATACGTATATCGTCGTCGCGGATCGAGATTTTGGTGTACGGTACTTCCCGAGTGGCTGAGAGGAGGGCCGCCACCAGGGCCAGAAAGTTCTTGGCGATGTGGATGTGGGGATTGTAGCTCACCTGATGCGTGAGCAGTGTCCCCCGATAGAGGCCTTCGTGATGATAGGCATAAAACCCGACCCGATGAGGCGCGCCGGCGAGAAAGGTCAGCAACGCCGTAAAACGCGAAAACAGCTCCAAGTCAATGACCGTATCGATCCCATGTCGCCTCGTCCACAGCACATAGCGCACTACATCCACCGCCAGTGTCCACACGTTGGTGTCGCGCAGGGTGCACACCCGGTGCTCGGGAATCGTATGCAAAAGTTTCAGACTGTCCTGACAGCGGGCAAAAATTAAGAAATACAGCGTGGCTCCCGTTGCGTGTTGCAGTTTCTGCATGGCGGGCTCTGCTAAAATGGTGCTGCCCATTTCCGACAGCTCAATGAATAACACGTGCTGCGGTGGCGTGTCGTGTACACTGTGGAACAGGTTGAGCACGCGCTGGAGCAGCGACGCGCACCAACACAACGGGATACCCACAAAATAATCGACAGTTCGCATCGTCTGCACACGCATCAGCACTGCTCCCAGGTAGTCGGATTAAGAGACGACAAACGGTATGACCCCGCTATTATCAAAGGCGCCGTAAAACCCCGGCGTTCAGGCCGGGGATATAAGGCGCTTGCCCAGTCTTCTGGGCAATTCCTAGTGCTGGCATAAGTCAGCATAAAAGCGTGCACCATTGCATTCTACCGTATCTCATGGTAGAACAACGGTATGGAAAAGAAACTCTCTACCAGCATGACACTCACCCGTAAAGCCAAACGCTTGCTATGGGCACTTGCTGACAAGTCTGGTATCGGCATGTCTGCTAAGCTCGAAACCATCATCCGTGAACAAGCCAAGCGTGAGGGTGTGCAGTAGCCATGCCCAAGACGTTCAAGTACAAACTCTATCGCAGGAAGCGCAACGGGAAGCTGCATCGCCAGATCCACGTCGGCGGTGCGATCCACAACCCCTGCATCGCGCTGCATCGACGCTACGACCGTTTGTACAAGAAGTCTTTGTCGTGTTTTACGCTCAACAATCACCTCACCAAGCTGAAGAAGCTGCCCAAATACGCCTGGTGGACGCAGCTGGGCTCCCACGCCATCCAAGGCATTGCCGCACGCATCGACAAGGGCTCCAAGGCGTTCTTTGCGCACGTGAAAGCGCGCCAAGCGGGGAAGATCACGCGCCGTGTCGGGCCGCCGACCTTTCGCAAGGTCCGCAACGCCAAGTCCTTCACGCTGTCGCAAGCGGGCTGGAAGCTGCGCGACGGTAATCGCCTGAAGATCGGCGCCACCCTCTACAGATTCGCCAAGTCTCAGGAGATTGACGGCACCATCAAAACGGTCACTATCAAGCGTGATCCCCTTGGCGATGTGTACGTGTATTTCTCGTGCATCCTTGATGACCAACAACCCATCTACCGAGTCATGACAGGTCACAGCGCAGGCTTTGCCTGTTTGCGACCAGGAGGTGAAACAAGCGTACCCTTGTAAAGCCTCATAAGGTCGATGAAGGAGTATCGAAGAAGGAGGCGAGGAACCACTGCGAGCCCCGCGATGTCCGGGTGTCCCTCCCCAGACGTGCTGACGAGTAATCTGAGGTACGAAGCTCTGGGAACAAGGGCCTGACCTCTGCCAGCCTCGACGCGGAGGGGGACGAGGGAAGGACGGTAAGGGTGAACGCAAGGGAAGAGTCATGCGAAAACCTCGTGAAGCCTCCAGGGCCAAAGAGGCTGACAGGCCAGAACCAACATGATGGGTGAGCAGGATCGTCTCAACGAAAGCGGGGGCGACGACATCCAAGAAGGCTCACCGGGGAACAGACGCCAACCGAGCCGAGCCACATGCTCCTGCACCGACAACTGGGTAAGCCCTCTGCTCCCCACAGACGTGGGAGCCTGACCGCAAGGAAGGGGGATGGAACAGAGGGGAGAAGATGACGGAAAAAGCGAACGCCGTTCGGTAGCAGGACGGATAGGGCCACACAGGTGGGGATACCCCACCCGAAAGGGTGCAGACTGCCGTTGGGGCCTTACGAGAGAGCACGCAAGCAACGTCCGCATCCTTGGAGATGTTCGACAGGGATGTTCACGGAACGGACCAAAGAACACCCCTACACCACATGGGCGGACATCCAATGGCACAAGGGGGAAGGGAATGTACGACGCGTGCAAGAACGTCTCTACCGCGCCACGAGGAACCAAGCAGGGAGAAAAGGGAAAAATCTCCAGCAGGTGCTTGTGCGAGCTCCGTCCAACACACTCCTGGCGATCCGACGTATGACCCAGGAAAACCAGGGCAGACACACGGCAGGGATGGATGGAGGGGTGTACGACACTCCCGAAGCCCGCGGGAAGGTGTTGCAAGAGGACCTGAGCCTGCAAGGGTATACACCCCAACCTGTCAGACGGGTGGACATCCCGCAAGACCACGGGAAACACAGACCCTTGGGCATACCGACCGGCAAGGACCGGGTCATGCAGGCCATCGGCAAGGCGGCTCTGGAGCCAGAAGGGGAGGCACGCTGTGCAGCAAACTCCTCTGGCTTGCGACCAGGGCGCGGCACGAGGGAGGCGATGGAGGCCATGTTCAAGGCGACGAGTCGTCAGGACGGTCGTCCAGGGGTGCTCGACGCGGAGATGAGCGGCGGCTTTGACCACATTGACCATAACCCTTTGGTGGCCCATGTGCCCGTATGCACCACCACGTTGCGCCAGTGGCTCAAAGCAGGAGGAGTCGACGTCGGCTTCGTCTCGCCCACGGACACGGGCACGCCACAAGGCGGGGTCATGTCCCCAGGGCTGGCGCATGGGGCACTGGAGGGGATGGAAAGGGTGTTCGACGCAGCATACGCGGAGGGGCGACCCACATCCCCCGTCCATCGCAGAGGACTCAACACAGGCAGAGCCAGTATGCGATAGGCCGACGACTTGGTGATCACGGCTCCTACACGGGCAGTATGGGAAACCTAGGCCAGACCACGGGGAGAAACGTTCCTCAAGGCACGAGGACTGGCACGGAACGAAGCCAAAACCCGGAGAGTGCACCTCAAAGACGGGTTGAACTTCCTTGGGTTGCACCTCAGGCAATGCGGGCAACAGGGCAAACGGCTGACCGTCCCACACAAGGCAAAGGTCCTCACACACGTGAGGGGTAGACGATCCTCCCTGGACGCACATCAGCAGGCCCCTGCGGGGCAGGTAATCAAAAAACGCCATCCCGTTCTCCGGGGTTGGGCGCATTCTTACCGGCACAGTGTCGCCAAACACGGCTGCCACAAAGCTCGACATGTACAAGGGCACATGCTCGGGAATTGGGCGACACGCCGACACCCGAACCAAGGGAAACACTGGGGGAAAGCACGCGACGTTCGGGACGATGGCTCCTGGACATTCTTCGAGGGAAAGGCGGCAGTGGTGCAGCCTGATGCAACCCCACTCACCCGCGTCATCAAGGTCCAAGGAAAAAGTTCGCCTTAGGACCCAGCCCTGCGCCAGTACTGGGTAGAGCGCAAGAAGCGACACGTGGGAAGGGCAACCTACGAGCAACAGCGGCTGAGGCTGCTCCAGCAACAGGAATATCGGTGCGCCCTGTGTCACATCCAGTTTAGAGCAGGAGAAGCCATAGAGACGGACCATATCATCCTCACAAGCCAAGGCGGAACAGATGAACCCAGTCACAAACGCCTTGTACACCCCTGGTGCCATCGGCAACGCCATCAAAAGGACGGGCAACAACGGCCAAGGGCTTGAGCCGGATGAGGGGCAACTCTCATGTCCGGTTCTTAGGGGGCTGGAGGGTGGTAACACCCTCCGGCTACCCGGTGGGTTGACGACCTATCTCACCGGCAGCGATGGCACAGCACACCAGGCGCCACAGCCGCTCCAGCACAGTCTCAACGCGCTCGCCCAGGTCAATCGTCGGCTTGCCGGCAAGAAGAAAGGTGCTCACAACCGCAAGCCCGCGTTGGCGAACCTTGCCCGTGTGCATACGCCCATCGCCAATCAACGGCAGGCGTTTCATGGGGAATTGGCGCACGCACTCTGTAAAACCTACGACGTCATCGCCCTGGAGACGCTCAGCCTGTCTGGCATGAAAGCCCTGTGGGGACGCAAGGTGTCTGCCCTGGGCTTTGCCACGTTTGTTGAGACGTTGCACTCTGTCGCCAGCACAACAGGCACGATTGTCCAGCACATTGGGAAGTGGTTTCCGTCCACGAAGCTGTGCTCGGCTTGCGGCTGCGTCAACCAGGCGATCACTCTGCGAGACCGCGTGTGGATATGCCCCGATTGTGGGATAACCCATCAGCGAGACCCCAACGCTGCGGTCAACATTTTCCGAGAAGGGGCATCTGCTCATGGGGGAAATCATGTTAGCCAAGCCTCGGCTGGCGTTGATTGTTGATCCCAGACTCCCCGCCGTTTACGGTGGGGAGTCTGTCAAAAAGACAAACTGCCCGCAGCATGCGCCGTGTGGACTCTGAAGGAGAGGCAAGGATGCGTATCGCGTATGTCCATGGCTACGACGGCATCACCGCCCCGTTGTTCCTGGGGGCGTTGCTCGCACTGGGCGCCTCGCCCGCCAAGATCGTGGCAAGCTGGCAGCTCTTGCAGCTGCCGCCAGTGGAGCTGAACGGCACACCGGTCCCAGACAAGGAGATGACGGCAACGCAGGTCACCTGGACGCCCCCGGAGAGGGCTTGGACAATGTCCCAGGGTGGTGCGCACGACCTCTTCCGCCGCCTCCTGGCCAGCACAGCACCCACATCGCTGCAACAGCGCGTCCTACACATGTTGGAACACTTCACCAACGCTGTGGCCTATGCGCATGGGAGAGAGCCTGCCAGCGTCGAGGCCATGTCTTCGCCGTGGCTACCGGAAATTCTCTACCTGGGCAGCGCCGTGGCCTGTGCGCTCGACGAACTGGCCATCGACCAGCTCGTGGCGGCCCCCGTGCCGCTGGGGACTGGCTGGATCGACGACGCGGCAGGGCGGCGGCCAGTGCCGCATCCTTACACCGCCGCCCTGTGCCGTGGTGTGCCCATTTACAGCACCGGCGTGCCGCCACATGAGGAACGTACCACGGTAGCGGGGGCGGCGCTGCTCACCGCCTTCGCCAGCCACTTTGGACCGCCGCCAGACATGACCCTGGTGGGCGCGGGCTATGGGCAGGAGGTCGGTGCTCCTACCACAGCGCCGCGCCATCTGCAAGTGCTGCTCGGCGACACCGTTGGTCCAGCAGCGGCAGAACGCATTGCGGTGATGGAAGCCAACATCGACGACATGAATCCCGAGTTCTATGAAAGTATTGCCGAGCGTCTGTTTGCCCACGGGGCGCTGGATGTGACGCTAACCCCGTTGTACATGAAAAAGAATCGCCCGGCTACCACCTTGACGGTGCTCGCCCCGCTGCCAGCGGTGTCACGTCTGGCCCAGGCCATGCTCCAGGAGACCTCAACCTTTGGGGTGCGCGTGCATGAAGTCTGGCGCCATAAGCTCGACCGCTTCCACCGACCGGTAGAGACGCACTATGGCAGCGTCCCGGTCAAATGTGGCGTGTTAGAAGGCCGCATCGTGCAGGCGGCGCCCGAGTACGACGCCTGCAAACGTCTGGCCCGCGAGCAGGGCGTGCCCGTGCGCCTGGTCTACGCCGCTGCGGCCAGCCTGGCAGCCTCCTGGTTGGCAGGCCCGGCAGAGCCGCGGTGATTGACCCTCGGCGCCAACGGCGCTATCATGCCCGGCATATGGCTCGATGTCTGTCGCGTCAGTTCTACGCCAGCGGAGACCTCGCGGGCACGGCCCGCTCCTACAGGGAGACCGCAGACGCTCTGTATACTGTAGGAGCGGGCCGTGCCCGCGCAGAGGGGGGGTTGAGGGGTTTCTCTGCAACAGACATCTCCCCCTGCACTCTCTCGCAAGCGATAGCAGGAGTCGCCCTCTAGGCCCTCTCCCACGTGGCGAGGGGGTGAACAATGGTTGCGGAATGTGTGGAGTTGAGCTATGGATGGCCTGCTGCAAAGTCTGCAGAAGCGTATTGCCGGTGAAGTCCGCTTCGACGCCTTTAGTCGGATGCTGTACAGCACAGATGCCAGTATTTATCAGATTGAGCCCCTCGGGGTGGTGATTCCGCGCCATGCCGATGACGTGGTGGCTACGTTGGAAGTGGCCCGCCAGCACGGCGTGCCCGTCCTCCCACGTGGCGGCGGCACCGGGCTGGCTGGACAGACCATCGGCAAAGCCATCATCATGGATATGTCGAACTATATGCACGACATCTCCAATCTCAACACCGCAGAGCACTGGGCCTGGGTGCAGCCTGGTGTGGTGCAGGATCAGTTCAACGCCTATCTGCGGCCGCACGGCTTTTTATTTGGTCCCGACACCTCGACCAGCAGCCGCGCCACTATTGGCGGCATGATCGGCAACAACTCCGCCGGGGCGCGCTCGGTGATCTATGGCAAGACCATCGATCACGTGCTGGAAGTTGACGCCGTGCTCTCCGACGGCAGTCGGGTGCTGTTCAAGCCGGTGGATCACAGCATGCTGGAACAGAAGATGCGCGGGCAAACGCTGGAAGCGCAGATCTACCGCGAGGTGGTGCACCTGGCGCGTGACAATAAAGAGGCCATCGCAGAGCGTTATCCGAAAATCCTGCGGCGGGTGAGCGGCTATAACCTGGACGAGTTTCTCGGCGCGGGGCCGTTCAACATCGCCAAAATGATCGTCGGCTCCGAGGGCACCCTGGCCGCGGTCGTGGCAGCCAAGATGCGCATTATGCCCATGCCCAAAGCCACCTCCGTGCTCGCCGTGCATTTTGACGACATGATTGCCGCCGTCGAAGCCACCAACGCCATGCTGCCCTCGGAACCGTCAGCCATTGAAATGATCGACCGCCAGATTATTGAGGCAGCCCGCGCCTCCAAAGAATTTTCCGGGAGTATGCCCTTTGTCGAGGGACAGCCGGACGCGCTGCTGGTGGTAGAATTTTACGGCGACTCCGCCGAAGAAGCCGCCGACAAGGTGCAAAAGCTCGAAGCGCAACTGCGCCGCGAAAAATGGGGCTATGCCTATACCCAGGCGCTCACCACCGCGGCGCAAGCCAATGTCTGGAAAGTGCGTAAGGCTGGCCTCGGCCTGCTCATGAGCCGCCGCGATGATCGCAAGCCCATTGCCTTTGTCGAAGATACCGCCGTTGATCCGGCCAAGCTCCCGGACTTCCTGCGGCGTTTTCGGGAGATTGTTGCCTCGCATGATACCACCGCGGGCTATTACGGCCATGCCAGCGTTGGCTGTATGCATATCCGACCCGGGATCAATCTCAAAGAACCGGCCGAAGTCGATAAGATGATGGCCATGATGCATGAGATCAGTGACCTGGTCATCGAGTACGGCGGCTGTATGAGCGGCGAGCACGGTGATGGCTTAGCGCGCAGTTGGCTCAACGAAAAGCACTTTGGCCCAGTGCTCTACAAAGCCTTCAAAGACGTGAAGCACGCCTTTGACCCCGACAACCGCATGAATCCCGGCAAAGTGGTAGACGGCCCTTCACCACGTGAAAATCTACGTCATGGGGCAACCTATAAGCCGATTCACGTGCATACGCATCTCGACTTCAGCCGTGAGGGTGGTTTTGAGACGGCCATCGACATGTGTAACGGCAACGGCGAGTGCCGCAAGCTCACCGGCGCTACCATGTGTCCATCGTACATGGCGACGCGCGATGAGCAGCATTCCACGCGTGGTCGGGCGAATGCGCTGCGGGCCATTTTAGCCGGGCGCGTACCCGAGGACGAGTTCACCGGCAAGGGCCTGCACGATGTGCTCGACCTGTGCCTCGAATGCAAGGCGTGTAAAACCGAATGTCCTTCCAATGTGGACATGGCCAAGCTCAAGTACGAATTTCTCAGCCATTATTACGCCAAGCACGGCACACCACTGCGCGCCAAGCTGTTTGCGCATATTGGCACGCTGAGTCGCTTTGGCCAGATGGTCGCCCCGCTGTCGAACTGGTTGGCGCGCAGCCCGCTCGGCAAATGGGCCCAGGCGCGCCTTGGCATTGCGCCGCAGCGCACCTTGCCGGCCTTTGCCCGGCAGACGTTTAGCGCCTGGTTTACCCAGCGTCCACGCCGCATGCAGCCCGCCACACGCGGGGAGGTGGTGCTGTTTCACGATACGTTCCTGGAGTACAACTACCCGGAAGTTGGCCAGGCTGCGACGCACTTGCTCGAAGCCGCCGGTTTTGAGGTCGTGCTGGTGGATCGCCAGTGTTGTGGTCGTCCGGCGGTGTCCAAGGGCCAGATCGAGCAAGGGCGCGCCTTTGCCCGGCACAATATCCAGACGCTGCTGCCCTATGCGCGCCGCAGTGTGCCGATTGTCGGGATTGAGCCCAGTTGTATCCTGACACTGCGCGAAGACTATCTCGATCTCGTGCCTGGAGCCGATGCCACGCTGGTGGCGCAACAGGTGTGCACTATTGACGAGTTTTTGCAGCAATTACACCAGCGCGGCGAGCTGGATCTGGAGTTTACCAGCGCGCCGAAGCAGATCTTAGTGCACGGCCACTGTCATCAAAAAGCCCTGGTAGGCATCTCCCCTACGCTGGAGGTCTTACGCCTGCCTACAGGCTACACCGTGCAGGAGATTCCGTCGGGATGCTGCGGCATGGCTGGTTCGTTCGGCTATGAAGCGGAGCACTACGAGATTTCCATGCAAATCGGCCAGCAGCGTCTCTTCCCGGCGGTGCAGGGGGCGGCAAGCACGGTCGAAATTGTGGCGGATGGGATTTCCTGCCGGCAGCAGATTCAGCATGCGACTGGGCGGCAGGCGCGCCATCTGGTGGAAGTGCTGTGGGACGCGGTGGCGCCGCAGCAGCGCGAGCAGGTGGGGCGTCGCTAACGTGTTCGACGGGCGTCCAGGGGGAGGCCGCTCCCCCTGCCGTGCCTCACAGGCGAGGCTTAATTGTAGTCATCTTCGTCGTACATGAACCCTTCGGCCTCTTCGGGATCCTCAAAATGGTCATCTAACTCGGAGAATTCGTCCTCCTCCTCTTCCTCCTCATCGGTCTCTTCTTCCAGACTTTCGAGAGACGTTTCGCGCCGCGTATCCTCTTCGTCGGTCTCCGTGTCTCCAAAGGTGGCCGAGCTGCCCCCTTCCTCGGTGTCGTCGTCAATGGTTGGGATGTCTGCGGCACTATAGTAGGTGTCGGGGAAAGTCGTCGTCGTATCCACTAAGCCAAAGTCATTAGGGGAAAAGGCATAACGCACCTCATGCGTCCTGGCATTAAAAGCATGGCGCGGAATGCCGTATTGCACCCGGATGGCGCTGACCTCTTCCCCGAAATGCTCTTGAGCATCCCGGATGATCAGTTTGGCAATATCGTCCGTCAAGGCGTAATCGGTCTCATTGTGTATGGGGATGCTAGGCATCGCGACACTCCTCCGCTGGGATATCCCCCGAAGACAAACGCCAGGATGCCGTAGCTCTCCTGGCGTCGCCGGTTATTATGCCATCCGCTGGACATGGCAGCAAGGCGTGACCAGCTATCCTTCCGGCCAGCGCTCGGCAGCAGACGCTGACATTTTCTGCTACACTCTTCTCAGCATACACGCCGAGGAGAGATTCTTGTGGTGGCGGCCCTTCCAGCGGGTAGCAAAGACGTCATGACTCTCACGGCCTGAAGGAGACTTGCATGGCAGATTTTCAGACCGTTAAAAGCTATGTGCAGGAATTGCAACTCGCCATCGTACACGAAGATGCCGCCCAAGGGCTGCTCGTGGTCGATGATGAAGAACGCGGGATTAGCCGCCTAGTGATCGACGTGGAGGATCCCATCCTCGTACTCGAACAGGTGATTATGGAGGTTCCGGCCATGCCGGGCAACCTGTTCAGCCGTTTATTACAGATGAATCGTACGCTGGTGCATGGGGCGTTTGTCCTGACCGACGACGGCAAGCGCGTGTTGTTCCGTGATACCTTACGCATCGAGCATCTCGATCTCAACGAGCTGCAAGGGACTATTGAGGCACTGAGTCTGGCCCTTGCCGAATACGCCGGTGAATTCATCATGTTCAATAAGTCATAAGTGGTTGGCTAGCAAGGAGGCATCGTCCATGGGTATTTTTACACGACTGTTCAAAGTGGGGCAGGCCGAGGCCCATGCTATTGTCGACAAATTCGAAGATCCCATCAAGATCACCGAACAGGGCATCCGTGATCTCAAAAGCGATCTGCAAAACGCCATGAACGGCTTGGCGGAAGTCAAAGGCGTCTCCATCCGTTTGGGTAAAGAAGCCGACGACGCCAAACGCCAGGCCAACGAGTATGAGCGCAAGGCCGTGTTGCTCCTGCAACGCTTTCAAGAGGGTCAGCTTGACCAAGCGCAGGCCGATCGTCTGGCGACTGAAGCCTTGAATCAGAAGGAACTGGCGGCGCAACGGGCGGCCAGACTGTCGCAGGATACCGAACAGCAACAACGCATGGCCTCACAACTGCAAGACAAAGTTCAGCAGCTCAAATCGGCCATCTCGACGTATGAAAATGAGCTGGTGACGCTACGGGCGCGGGCCAAGACGGCTGAATCCACCAAGAAAATTAACCAGCACCTGGCGCAAGTCGATTCCTCCAGCACGATTGCCATGTTGGAGCGCATGAAACGGAAGGTGGAGGAAGATGAAGCCCTGGCACAAGCCTATGGCGAAGTCGGCCAGGTGGACACGTCGGTTGATGCGGAGATTAACAAAGCCCTGGCTGGAGCATCCATCTCGAAAACCCAAGATCAGTTGCAGGCCATGAAGGCCCGTCTTGGCATTACGGCCTAGTGCCTTCACCGAGCTATTGTGCTAGTTGCTGCCCCGTGGGATCGCCGGGCTCCCACCCGGCTCCCAAAGCCACGCTGGAGCGTGGCGCTCCCAGGAGACGTCGCACAGGCGCTCGGTTGAGGCACTAGAGGCCCAACTGTTTCTCGTCAGGAGAGCATGGCCAGAGTCCTCTGTGGTCTGTACGAGGGTCTGGCCATGGCCCGCGGCTCCCTCACTCGAGGTGCCAATCATCAATCAGCCATTCCCCCTCGGGCGTGCGCACGAGCACAAAAATCTCTTTCTGGAGGAGTTCCTGGCCATCAAGGCGGGCCCGCGTCTTCACATGCACCAACCCGCCTGTTGGGTGCACTTCTAGGTGGTACACCAGCCACGACAGCCGGGTGTAACCTTGGGCAGACAGCAGTGCGCGGATCTGGTCTACCCAGACCCGCGGCTCCAGGCCATGGCGGAAGTGTTCGGTGATATAGGGCAGCACCCGCGCCGGTTGCGACTCATAAAACCGCAGGTAATCAAACACCGGGCGCAGTGGGGCAATACCCGGTGGTGGCGCAACCTCGCCCACCTCATCCTGCCCAGGCGGCGCGGGTAACTCTGGCCCTGCTTTGGGGGCACTCCAACTGTACTCACTGAGGAGCATGACCACCAGGAGCGCACAGACATACCGCATACGAGCACCTTCTTGTTACGCATCAGGCCATCGCTTGCTTGGGGGTAAGCCAATCTGGGGTTTGCGTCAGGGCCGCTAGGCAGGCCAGATCCGCCGGCTGTGGCAGGACGTCGGTCAAGTAGGCGGCATACGCCTCCGGCTGTAACCGTTCACCCGTGACACTATAGGGTTCCCCAGCATAGGCGCCAATCCGACGATGGAACGTCATATCCGGCAGATACAACCTGGGTTGCTCTGCGGGGATGAGGCGATTCAAACGTGCGGTCAAGGCGCGAATTTCTACCATGTACAGCTCACGGGCTGTTTCATTGAGCCGCTCGCGATCCGCTGGCGCGGCGCAGGTCTCCTCATCATAGCGTCCCTTCAAACCCCACACATACCCCCAATGCGCCGAGCCGGAGTGATCAGAGCCAAATAAATCGTAGGCCGTTGGCACCCATTTGTTGAAAAACTTTTGCATCAGCGCTATAGGCACCCGCCCCGCCTGGATCACACGACGGAGGCCATCGTAGCCCACCCCCAGATGGAACGACTCTTCCTTGAGCATCGGCCCCATACTGCGCGCCAGCGGGGCAAAGGCCGAGTGGCTGAGCATACGCAGCTGGTATTTGCCGTCACGATCGACAAATTGCGTAAAGGTAAAAAAGTCCAGCCAAGTGGTGATGTCCTCGTTAAAGGAGCCCAGCAGCCGCTGGTGATGATAGGCTCGTCGCTGCAGGAGCTTGTCCGCCTCTAAGCGCCCGGCATGGCCAAAATGTGTCACCAGCAGATGGCACATCTGATAGCCGTGGCGCATTTCTTCCGCCATGACCCGTGTCAGACATTGGAAGTCGTACGTGCTAGGTGCGATGTCGTACAGGTGGTGCTGTTGCTCCACCGAGGCGAACTCGGTATCGCCTTGATAGACGATGTAATTGAGCACGGCATCGCGCATGCGCTGGTCCGGGATCTGCCGCACCGACTCCCAGCGCCGCGCTCCCGTAAAATCCCCAAAGGCGATTTCGTCACTCGCCAGGTCGCCATACTTCGTGTCAAAAGTGAAGCGCTCCAGATGGCGGCGGTCGAGGCCAATATCCTCCTGCCAGGACCGAAACGCCGCCACCCAGTCATCAAACGTGGCAAGGTGTGTACTCATGATGTGTCTCCCGGGCGCGCGTTATGCCCCTTGAAAGCGCGGCATGCGTTTCTCGACGTAGGCCCCCAAACCTTCCGCCGCATCGGCACTCTCAAACAACTGTTGTTGGAACTCACGCTCGAGTGCCAAACCCGCGGGCAGTGGCAACTCCAGACCCGAGCACACCGCCCGCTTGATCCGGCCCACGGCCTTGCTGGCTTTATTGGGTGGCGTAAATTGCCGCGCGTAGTCCAGCACCGCCTCAAAAAAATCCTCGGCCTCAAAAATGTGGTCAATGAGCCCAATCTCGAGCGCTTCTTCAAAGGCAAACACCCGTCCCGTGGCCATCAGCTCAATGGCGCGGGCGCGGCCGACCAAACGCGGCAAGCGCTGCGTGCCGCCGGTGCCTGGGAGCACCCCTAACGCCACTTCGGGGAGACCAATGCGGCCAGCATCGCGTTTGGCAATACGTAAGTCGCAGGCCATGGCAATCTCCAGACCACCGCCCACCGTGGCGCCATTGAGGGCCGCGATCACCAGTTTCGGCGTCTGTTCCAGACGCAGCAACGTTTCGTTGGCATGCAGGCAAAAGTAATATTTGAAGGCGGGATCGACGGTACGTAGCATCGAGATATCCGCCCCGGCAGAAAAAAAGCGCTCGCCGTGGCCACGCAGCACTAAGACGGAGACGGTGGGATCGAAACGCGCCTGCAAAATGCACTCGTCGAGCGCCCGCATCATCTCATAGGTATAGGTATTAGCGGGGGGATTATGCAACGCCATGATGGCGATGCCGTGTTCGACACGGTACTCCACCAGTGTGGTACTCATGTGACGGCCTCCGCAGGTGTGAGGGAAGGATGGGCAAGACTGGCTTGCAGAGATTCTAGCCGAGGCGGTGCTGTGTTACAATCAGCCGTGGTGGTTTATTAGTGCTGGGAGCGTCGGGTGAGCGCCCGGTATTGCCAGAGGCTTGCGGTCGTGTGGCACGCGCGCCATGGAGGCGACAACATACCAGTTATGGCCATCAAAATCGGGGTCGATACCGGCGGCACGTTTAGCGATTTCATGCGCATGGATGGCGATAGGCTGGTCATTCACAAAGTCCTCTCCACGCCCGACAACCCGGCACGAGCCGTGCTGCAGGGCTTGCGGCATCTGCAGTCCGACCTCGCCGGCGCGGAGGTCGTGCATGGCTCCACCGTGGCCACCAACGCCTTACTCGAACGCAAAGGGGCACCCACCGCGCTCATTACGACCCACGGTTTTGAGGATATTTTGGAGATTGGCCGTCAGACACGTCCGCATCTGTATGACCCGTTTGTGCAGAAACCGCCACCGCTCGTGCCAGCGCGCTGGCGCTTTGGCGTGGTGGAACGCCTGGCGTACAACGGCGAGGTGCTCACGCCCCTGAGCATGGCGGAGATCGAGCGGGTGCTGGCCCGTGTCCGGCGCTCCGGGGCGCAATCGCTGGCGATTTGCTTACTGCACGCCTATGCCAATCCGCAACACGAAATCATGCTGCTGGACGCTGCGACGCAGTTGGGTATCCCCATCTCCGCTTCCCACCAGATTCTGCCGGAATTCCGCGAATACGAACGTTGCAGCACCACGGTGGTCAACGCCTACTTGCGTCCCATCATGCAGCGCTATCTGGCGACGCTCGCCACCGAACTGCGTGGGGCGCGTTTGAGCGTCATGCGTTCCAATGGCGGCGTCATGTCGGCAGCCCGGGCGCATCAGGAAGCCGTGCACACGGTGCTCTCCGGCCCCGCCGGTGGCGTGGTCGGGGCGTTTCACGTCGCCTGTGCCGCGGGCTACAAGCGGGCAATCACCTTCGATATGGGAGGCACGTCCACGGATGTGGCGCTGTGTGACGAGCAGCTGCGCACCACCAGCGAGACCATTGTCGCGGGCTGCCCGGTCAAAGTGCCGGTGCTGGACATCCATACCGTCGGCGCCGGGGGTGGCTCGCTGGCCTATCTGGACGCTGGCGGGGCCTTGCGCGTTGGGCCGCAGAGCGCCGGGGCCGACCCTGGACCGGCATGCTATGGCACAGGCACCGGCATGACCGTGACAGATGCCAACCTCTACCTCGGACGTCTCCATCCTGAGTGGTTCCTGGGCGGCGAGATGCGCCTGGACGTGGCCCGCACGCAGGAGGCGGTGGAGGACTTTGCCCGCCAGCTGCGCCTGACGCCCGAGGCCACCTGTGAAGGGATTTTAGAAGTGGTAAATGCCAACATGGAAGGCGCCATCCGCGTCATTTCTGTCGAGCGTGGTCACGACCCGCGGGAGTTTGCCCTGGTAGCCTTTGGCGGGGCTGGCAGTATGCACGCGGCAGACCTGGCACGCCGTTTATCGATCCCGACGGTGCTCGTCCCAGCCCATCCGGGGATTTTGTCGGCCTTTGGCATGCTGATTACCGACTATGTGCAGGAGTATGCCCAGACGGTCCTGGTGCCATCTGCCGAGTTTCCCACCGAGCGGGCGACACAGGCCTTTCGTGAACTGGAGACGCGTGGACTCCAAACCATGCGGGATGAGGGGGTGGCACCGCAGGATGTGCAGATCAGCCGTCTGCTGGACATGTGCTACGTGGGGCAATCGTTTGAACTGCAGGTGCCGTACACGCCACGGTATATTGACGACTTCCACGAGCGTCATGAGCGGCGCTACGGCTATGCCGATAGTAGCCGCCCAACGCAGGTGGTGAACGTCCGCATGCGGGTGGTCGGCGGTTCGGGCGCGGCCTATCATATGCCATCCGCCCAGACGCAGGGCGCCGATCCGCAGGCAGCGCAGGTGGACACGCTGCGGATGTACGTCGAGGGCGCCTGGCGGCAGGCCCCCGTGTATGCGCGGCAGCGTTTGTCGCCTGGGTACCGGGTTCCGGGCCCGGCCCTCATTACGGAATACAGTGCCACGACGGTTGTACCGGCCACCGCTGTGGTGCACGTCGATCCGCAGCACAATCTTGTGTTACGCCTTGCGAGCGCCTAGTGCCTTCACCGAGCTGTTGTGCCAGGTGCGGCCCCCTGGGATCGCCGGGCTCTAGCCCGGCTCCCAAAGCCACGCTGGAGCGTGGCGCTCCCAGGAGACGTCGCACATGCGCTCGGTTGAGGCACTAGCGATGCCAGGCAGCAGGGCTGGCACACCCCCAATCTGGTCAGGAATGTATGCCATGGACTACGATCCCATACGCCTCGAAGTGTTCAAAAATCTGCTCAGTGGTATTGCCGAAGAAATGGGCGTGACGCTGTGTCGCACCGCCTTTTCCCCCAACATTAAGGAGCGCAAGGATTTTTCCTGTGCCCTGTTTGATAGCGCTGGCCACATGATCGCCCAGGCCGAGCACATTCCGGTGCACCTCGGCGCTATGCCCATGTCCGTCCTGCATGCCATTGAGCAGGTAGACATGCAACCAGGCGATGGCGTGCTGGTCAACGACCCCTACGGCGGTGGTACGCATCTGCCCGATATTACCCTGGTGACGCCGATCTTTGTCGATGGCCTCAGTCGCCCGGCCTTCTTTGCCGCCAACCGGGCGCATCACTCTGATGTCGGGGGCATGACGCCGGGCTCCATGCCGCTGTCCACCGAGGTTTTTCAGGAAGGTATTCGCATTCCGCCTGTGAAAATTCTCGTCGATGGCCGGATTCACCACGATCTGCTGCGCCTGATCCTGGCCAACGTGCGTACCCCACGCGAACGCGAGGGCGATCTCACCGCCCAGATTGCCGCCAATCGTACCGGCGAACGCCGTCTGCGAGACGTCATCGCCAAATATGGCATGGTTGAGGTGGTGCGCTACAGCGACGCCCTGCAACGCTATGCCGAGCGTATGACCCGCCAGGTCATTGCCGACATCCCCGACGGTGATTACTCCTGCGAAGATTACATGGACGACGATGGCATCAGCAACACGCCGGTCAAACTCTGCGTCACGGTGCGGGTACGCGGGCAGGACATTGACATTGACTTTCGCGGCTCTGATCCGCAAGTGCGCGGCAGCGTCAATGCCAACCTGGCCGTCACCATGTCGGCGGTGTATTACTGCATTCGTACGCTAGCCACGACGCAATTTCCCTTTAACTACGGCTGCATGGCACCCGTCAACATCATTGCCGACGCTGGGAGCGTGGTCAACTGTGTCTTCCCCAGCGCCGTCGCCGGGGGCAACGTCGAGACCTCGCAGCGCATTGTCGATATTGTCCTTGGCGCCTTACACCAGGCCCGTCCGGATCGAGTGGCTGCAGCCTGTAGCGGCACCATGAATAACGTCACAGTGGGAGGTTTTGATCCACGACGCGGCGAGCATTATACCTATTATGAAACCATCGCCGGAGGCACGGGCGGACGCCCTGGCCTTCCAGGCATGCACGCCACGCATTCCCATATGACCAACACGCTCAACACCCCCATCGAAGCGCTAGAACACGCCTTCCCGTTCCGTATTGCGCAGTATGCCATGCGTCACGGCTCGGGTGGCCCAGGGGAGTTTGCCGGTGGGGATGGCATCATCCGCGAGATCGAATTTCTCGGCGACGCCCAGGTGACCATGCTCTCCGATCGGCGCATACGGCAACCCTACGGGCTGGCGGGAGGCGCTCCAGCACGCAGCGGCGAAAACACGCTGCAGCATGGCACGCGCCGCCGTCGGCTACCCTCGAAGTTTAATATGCGGGTCGAGGCTGGGGACCGGCTGCGCATTGCCACGCCTGGTGGGGGCGGCTACGGCACGCCGCAGCCATAAAGGGCCGCGACGCGCCGGCGCTCAGTCTCCTGCACTCCCGACATTGGGGGTGTCTGCCGCCACCCCCATGCCTTCCAGAGCCAAGCCGTAGCCCAGCAGGTCATGCAACAGCCGTTTGACATGCTGGGTCAGCAGCACCCGACTATAGCGCAGCACCAGACGCGGCCGTTGGGCCAGCTGTTCCGCCAGTTCCCAGGCGCGGGGCAGGAGTTGCGCGCGGGGCAGGACTTCGCTGACGAGGCCGAGGTCCTTGGCCTGCTGGGCATCGAGTGTCTGCCCGGTGAGCAGGAAGTAGCGCCCGCGATTCAACCCGAGCAAGAGCGGATAGATAATGTGCATGCCATCACCTGGCACCAGGCCGTTGGGAAAATGGGCCGAGTCTTGAAACGCCGTATCGTCGGAGGCCAAGACGATGTCCGACAACAGGGGAATTTCCGAATGGCGCCAGGCCGGACCATTGATGGCGCTGATCATCGGCACTTCGATGTCCAACAGGTTCGAGAGTAGATGCTTGCCTTCCCAATACGTCTTATCCCACTCGCTGGCTGTACGGGACAGTTTGCGGTCCGGGGTGGCGCGTGGCCCCGAAAACATCTCACCCGTGCCGGTCAGAATCACCACTTTGGTCTCCGGGTCGCTGCCAATATCCCGAAACACTTGCGGTAATTCGCGATGTGGGACTTCGCCCCACTGCAAGACACCGCCGTTCGTATGCAAGGTGATTTGCAAGATGCCGTTGCGCCGTTCCATGCGGACGGTCTCGTACGCCTGGGCATAGTCCTCGAAGCGTGCCATGGTGTGTCCTCTCTCAGTGTAGGGCCGTACCATCATCCTGCCAGGGTACACGTGGCAGGCATAGCAGGGGCGGGCATGATAACGCGAGTCCAGAGGCCGACGCAATGCCCCGGCCCTGCCAGCAAGGGCCCCGACACCTCCCTGGGCATCGCCCGCCGGGCGCCTGGGGGTCTGGGAACGTCGGACTACAGGCGATGGCCCTGGGCAATTTTGTCGGCATACAGACGCTGCAACTCAGCGTGGCCCGCCACGTCCAGGGCCAGTGGACGCGTCCCACTGACGTGGATACCGGCGTCCTGCAAGCTGCGGATCTTATGTGGACTATTGGTCATCAGCACCACAGAAGCCAGCCCGAGGTCGCGCAGTATCGCGGCGGCGCTGCTGTACTCGCGTCCATCGGCGGCGTAGCCTAGGCGCATATAGGCTTCGGTCTGCGACAGCCCTTCCTGGTCACGTAGGGCCCGACTGCGCATCAGCGCCAAGTGCCCGTGGCCCCGCCCTTCCTGGTCGAGCCAGATAATCACCCCGGCCCCGGCCTGCGCCACCATGGCCTGCGCCATGGCCATCTGCTCCCTGCAGTCGCATTCAATGCTATTGAAAAAATGTCCGGTGACGCAGTGCGAGTGCACCCGGCACAGCACATCCTCACGCCCCTGGACCTCGCCCATCACGATGGCCAGACATTCATGATGGCCGTCGTAATAGAGCACCTCAAGAAAGGTGCCAAACTGTGTGTGCAACGGGCCTGCGGCTAAGCGTACGACCATAATCACCTCATCATGTGAGAGGTCAATGGGGGAATCTGATAGTATCGGCCCATCATACTACGGCTTGCAGAGCCCTGTCGCTATGGTGCCGGCCTGCGCGGACGGCAGCGCGCTGAACACGGCTAGGGTTACGCCGCATGTTCCAGGATGACGTTGAATCCAACACCCCCCGTCGGGGAGGGGCACAATCACTTGGCCGCCACACAGCTGTAAGTCAAACTGCTGCGTGGCGGCACCCGTGTGGACTTCCAGGAGCCCCCTCAGGCTTGTGGCCTTCCCATAGGACGTTATAGTCCTGCACAAGAATTTCTACAGAGCAGTCAGACCCGGGCGGTGGCTGGGCAGGACGCCGACACCTCTTCCTTGATCGTGCCTGACACCATGCAAGCGGCCCTACTCGCGCCCGTCTTGATCGGCTGCCTGCGGCAGCCGCACCGAGTCCGCACGCACGCTGCAGTCGCTGTGGAGTTCGACCCGCCCCCAACGGCGACGGACACTGCCGCTGTAAAGGCGGTCTATCCCAGGCTTCTCCACGCTCCTTGACGGCACCCCTACGGGGATGATACATTATTGTAGATATATATGGATACTGAAATGTAGACAAAGAGGCGTACCATGACGACCACGACGATTCGCGTTTCCTTACGCACACATGATCTGCTCCAGGATCTCGCCCAGACATCCAGCAGCTCGATGCAGGCGGTCTTGGAGCAGGCGGTGGAGCAATATCGCCGCCAGCAGCTCTTGGAGGCGACCAATGCCGCGTATGCGGCTCTCCACACCGCTCCGACGGCTTGGGCAGAGCTGGAGCAGGAACGCCTGGCGTGGGACCAGACTCTGGCTGATGGTTTGGAGAATACCTAAATGTCCTCTCTGCCGTATCGTGGCGAAATCTGGCTGGCAGACTTGCATCCGACACGCGGCCACGAACAAACGGGAGCACGCCCGGTGTTAATCATCTCGACCGATACCTTCAATCACGGTCCGGCAGATCTGGTGGTCGTGCTCCCATTAACCCGTATGGATCGAGGGATTCCCCTCCATGTGGCCATTGACCCACCCGAAGGCGGTGTCTCGGCACGGAGCTACATTGTGTGTGACGCGCTCCGCTCCATTACCAAAGATCGGCTGGGACCACGGGCCTGGGGGAGCGTTTCCGCAGTGACGTTACACAAAGTGGCGGATATGCTGCGCATCTTAATGGAACTGTGAGGACATATGTTTACAGGGATTGTGGAACACGTTGGGACAGTGACAGGGGTGCGTCCGCGTGGCAAAGTGGTGCAATTCACCATTGATTGTGGCCCCATTGTCGACGGCGTGCGGCTGGGGGACAGCATTGCCATCAACGGCACGGACCTCACCGTCACCACCATTGACGGCGCCGCCATGTCGTTTGAGATGGTGCAGGAAACGGCCGATATCACCAACCTGGGCCATCTGCGGGCTGGTAGTCGGGTGAACCTCGAACGTGCCTTGCGGGCCGATGGGCGCTACGATGGCCATCTGGTGCAGGGACATGTCGATGGCACGGGCACGATTCACGAGTGGCGACGCCAGCAGGAAGACATACGGCTCTTTGTCTCCTGTAGCGCCGAGTTGGCCAGTGGTATGGTGCCGAAAGGCTCGATCACCATTGATGGCGTGAGTCTGACGCTAGTGGATGTGGGGACAGATTTTTGCAGCGTGGCGCTGATTCCCTACACGTTGTCGCACACCACCCTGGGCGACCGGCACGTCGGTGATGCGGTTAATTTAGAGGTCGATATGCTGGGCAAGTATGTGCGGAAATACCTGGCGCAGATCTTTGGCACCTCGGCCAGCACGCCGGCCAGCGCCGGCTTGAGTGTGGAACGGCTACGTGCCTTGGGCTTTTAACGCCTCGGGGAGGACACTGGCCGTGCTGAGAGCCTCTCCCGGTAGGCCAGCCATCGGCCGGTTTGCGTGATAGGGGCGACCGGCCGGTCGCCCCTACTGGGATAGGCGTGTAGCCTGACAGACCTCCCACGATGCGCGCTCCCCGAGGCGAGGGGACGGGCTACAACGGCGCCGCTTCCACCATGGCCTCAAAGGCCGCCTGGCCCGCGGCAAACGGGAACAGATCCACCGCAGCATCAGGGATGCAGGCTTCCCCGGAGGTCACACAGTTGAGCCCCTGCCAGCCATCGCGCATCCACACCGTGCCGGCGGGAACGCGCGTCGTCACATGGGCCCGCGCTTGCAAGACGCCGCGTTCGTTGAGCAGGCGCATCTCCTGGCCATCGACGATCTGGCGTGCCGCAGCATCAGTGGGCGAAATCCATACACAGGGTTCTGGGTCGAGTTTTGCCAGCGTGGGGAGGGCTCGGCCATGGTCGTAGAAGCTATGGAAGTGGGTCAGCGTGCGCCCCTGGGCCAGGGTCAACGGTTGCAGGGCATTGGTCGAGGCCAGGTGCACCGGCAGGGGCGGCATGCCGAGATCGGCAGCACGCTGCGAGTAGAACTCGACTTTGCCGGACGGCGTGCTAAAACGCCGGTCAGGATGCGCCACATGCGAGATGTTGAGGGCCCCAATGCCGCCCGCGGCACGCAGCCCGGCGACCGTAGTGTGACCTGTCGCCGGATGGTGCAGAATGGCGTCAATCATCGCCTCTTCCGTGGCCCAGGGGAAGAAGTCGTCCAGCCCCATGTGGTCGGCCAGGGCCCGTATCACTTGCGTCAGAGAGCGCGTCTGCACTGGGGCCGCCAGGGCTTGCTCCATGAGGTAGAGATGGGTGTTGGTCATCTTGCAGCCCAGTTCCTCCAGCCAGGCGGTGCCGGGCAGGATAATGTCGGCAAAGCGGCGCGACGTGTCGTTCATGAACAGATCGTGGCTGACCACCAGATCGACCTGCGCCAGGCCTGCGGCCATGGCATTGGCGTCGGCAAAGGAGGACAGCAGATTGGCTCCAAACAGTAGCAGGACTTTTAACTGACCGGCCTGAAAGGCTTCAGTCATGCGCGACATCTGACTCGGGATGTAAGTGCCGGGTGGGCGGCGCTCATCGGTAGCGATATTGGCCAGGCCCTGGCCGTGCGAAGATGAGCCGTGCCGCGGGCCAAAGCCAGCTCCGGGCAGGCCCAGATTGCCGGTCAGCCCAGGCAGGCAGGCAATGGCGCGGGCGGCTTGCCAGGTGTTGACGCCTTTGTGCATGGAGCTGCCGCCCAGCACGATCATGGCCGGGCGCGTGCTGGCATAACGCCGCGCCAGCGCGACAATGCGCTCGGCAGGGATGCCGGTGATGGCGGCGGCCCAGGCCGGGGTAGAGGATTGTACATGCGCCGCCAGGGCCTCGAAGCCGACGGTGTGCTGGGCCACGAACGCCTGGTCCTGCAACCCTTCGGTGATGATGACGTGCATCAAGGCCAGGGCCAGGGCCGTGTCAGTGCCAGGGCGCAGTCGCAGCACCTCGTCGGAGTGTGCCGCGGCTTCGGTGTCGCGCACGTCAATGGTCACGATATGGGCGCCACGCCGTTTGGCGGCGATGAGATGCCGACTGGTGTTGGGCTGGCTGGCCAGGTTGGCGCCCCACAGCACAATCAAGTCGGCGTGCTGGCCCATGTCTTCTTTGGTGTTAGTTTCTAGCACTCCGGTGAGCCCGAGGCCAAAGCCGCCGAGTCCCCAGCAGATGATCGCGCCGCTCCACCACTGGCAGCCGTACAGGTTGGCAAAACGCCGCAACAGTTGCCCGCCGATACGGGTGCCGTAGTTGTTGGCCGAGGCGCCATGCCCGGACCAGATGCCCACCGCTTCACGCCCGGCGGCCTGCATACGTGTGGCAATACGCTCTAACACTTCTTCCCAGCTCGCCTCACGCCAGGCATCTTCAGTCCGGCGGTCACGGATCAATGGATGCAGGAGACGCTGGGGGTTGTCGATGACTTCGCGCGACGCTTGCCCGCGCACGCACAGAAACCCCTGGCTGTCGGGATTGTCTTTGTCGCCGGTAATGCGCAGCAGTTTGCCGTCCTCGACTTCGGCGATCATGCCGCAGAGGGTCGGATGGCAGCTCATTGGGCACATGGTCCGTATCTGTTGGCTCATGGTATTTCCCTCGTGCGTGGCAAGGAAGATCCTGTCGGTGCTCTGGGACGCATTGTAGGGGATGGCGCGCGGTGCAGGCAAGCTGGAAGGCGTTACTGGACACCCTGATGGGGCTGGCTCTTCTGTGGTAGGACTTTGCCAGACTCCCCGGCATGCATGCCGGGGTCTGGGAGCAACCATCCACGCTGGCCGCAGCCAGACTGACAGGATGTCCCCCACAGGCAGACGCCCCTTCCTGATCGAGATGGCGCGCGGCATGGAGGTCGCGCTGAGGCGTGCCACCGCAGGCATCCCAGGGCCAGACCCGATCACGGAGCATGAGATGGGCGTGCAGGGGTCGACACGGAACACACTACGTGGTCGCGGGAAACCCTCGCCCCACAGGCTGCACCAGGACACCCGTGTTGGCGGCACCATGGGGCCGGATGTCCACGCAACTGGCACAGCCCCGGTCCGAGCCCTTGCGGCCCCACCGCGCGTGCCTGCCCTGCAGGGGCCGCGTTTCCAGGCGGATGCTGGCGTCCTGCGCCCACCACGCGTGCGTCCGCTCCCCGTGAAACGCCTGACGGACAGGGGCGACACGCCGGTGGACACGCGCCAGGGGCCACCGTGCCTGGTGGCGCTGGCACGAGCCGTGCCCCTGGCGGGACAGCTGCCGGGTGGCGGGTGCCCGCGCCGTGAGACGCGGCGTGCAGGGGTGCGGAGCGTGGTACGCCGTCCCATCACTGCCGGTGCGATACGTCGTCACCCCACAGGCACAGCCTGCGCTTTGACCCGGCATCGCTCGGTCGAGGGGGTGGGCTGCAACGACACCGGAGCACGAGACGCCCAGAGCGCCCAGCGGACCGCGCGTAATGGTTACCGGTTTGCTCGTGCCCAGGAGCTCCCGCGACTTGGCCAACGTGTCGACGGTCGTGCCGATCTGCAGCCGGGTGCCGCCCCGCAGCATCCAGCTCGCGTGCGTGCGCGTGCGTGCGCGTGCACGACTTGGCCTGACGAATCGTGCGACACGTGGGCGGACCCATACGCCGCGTGGTCTTGCCGGCTGTGTGCGCCTTCAGGGTGGCCAAGACGCGCTGAGAGCCCGTGGCGATGCGGCGGGCACTCTCTTGGAGGGCTTGCGCACCGCGCTGCCGCCCCCAGGCAGACTGCGGCAGGCGTTTCCACGTGGCCAGGTGGGCGTGGAGCGTCGACAGCGACAGAGGGTGCTTGTCCAGGCGGTCGTCGCGTTGGTGCAGCGCCATCGTGTGGTGGTGGATGGCACCGCCCACATGCCTCGGGCGAGGCACCCGCTTCCGGTGCTTGCTCCGGTACCGTGTGTCCATGCATGTCTGGCGGTCGCTCCCTTGCTCCCCGCACGCTTCGCCTGGGCGCGGCTCATCACGGCAAGCAGGGCCATCAGACTGACGGCCGATGGGTCTGCCAGTGCCCGCACGAGCCGCTTGGCGTCCTTGCGGAGTCGAAGACTGGTGGCGTGTGATTTTTCCCTACCGCACTGCTCTACTTTTTTTTGCGGTCGTTGCACCCTGGTGGCCCGTTGGGCCAAGCTCCTTCTATCCCCGCCATGCATGGCGAGGCTTTACGGAGCCTACGGTAATGTAGACCTGCCCACCGACCACCGCTTGAATCGTCAGCTCATAGCCATTCAGGAGGAGCATCCCGACGAGCGGGTCAATGTCCGCAGCATCGATGGCCACGCGTGGGGGCATGCCATCCCAGACGACGGTTGCTTCATAGATGTCAAAGACGCTTTCCGTACCATCGGCCAGGAGCGCACGTCCACGTCGACGCCACGGCAAGCCCAGAGCGATGATGTCTGCAAGGGGGAGGGAGAGTGTCCCATCGAACCCGGTGTCAATGACTGCCTCGACTTCTCGTTCCTGACCTGCGGGACCACGTACGGTGAGGGGGATTCTGAGTATGACAGCATTGATCATCACAGATCATCACATCGTGTGGGGCCTTATTACGGGTAACCGTTCACGTACTCAAATATAACTTGCCCATGTAAGTTTCTCTGGCGTATGCTCTGCCTCAGACGCCTACTCCTCCACTGCCAGAAGAGATCGGGGATCGCATCCCACGCGCAGCGCCGGACTCTCTCCTTGCGCTCGAAGCCCGTGTAGCCGCTCTGGAGGCGACGGGAAAAGACTGGCTGGAGCGCTGACCGCACCATGCTCGCACCGCGTCGCGTCCCCCATGCGAGCGACGCGCCCACCCGGAAGCGGCCCGCGCCGCACACCCAGTGGGCGCAAGCCCGGGGGCCACCGCGGCCCTCACGGGCAGACACGGACGTTGGTGCCGGTCGCAGAGGTCGCTGGGCTCCTCCCCCTCAATTACCCTACGTGAACGGTTACCATTACGGAAGACTGAGCCAGATGACGCGAAGACGTCGCACGGTTCATTGCAGAACAAGGCCTGTAAGCACAGAAAGGCAACCGATGACACAGATGACAGGGAGCGCAGCAGTACTCCAGGCCCTGCGGCACGAAGGCGTCGAGGTCGTCTTCGGCCTGCCCGGCGTCCAGATCATGGACCTGTACGACGCCTTCTATGCCCAGTCCGACATGCGCCTCCTCACCGTGCGGCACGAGCAGACCACCGCGTACATGGCCGATGGCTACGCCCGCGTCACCGGCAGGCCCGGTGTGGCCATGGTGGTGCCGGGGCCGGGGGTGCAGAACGCCAGCGCCGCCCTGGGCACGGCCTACTCGGCGTCGTCGCCGGTGTTGCTGCTGGCCGGGCAGGTGGAAAGTTATAACATTGGCAGTGATCGCGGCGCCCTGCACGAAATCAACGACCAGATGGACATTATTCGTCCCGTGACAAAGTGGTGCCAGCGTATCAACGACGTGCCCTCGATCCCCGGCGTCATCCACGAAGCCATGCGCCAGATGCGCAGCGGACGGCCCCGGCCCACCGAGGTGGAAATCGCCCCGGATATTCTCGCCGCCAGCGACGAGGTGACATTTCCCGCCGCCGCCAGCGCCAGCACCACGCCCGTGGATTGGTCGCAGGTGCGGCGCGCTGCCGACCTGTTACGCGGCGCCCGCAAGCCGATTATCTGGGCTGGTGGTGGGGCCATCCTGGCCGATGCCTCACGCGAACTCATTGCCCTGGCCGAAGCGCTCGGCGCCCCCGTTGCCACCACTGCCGAAGGCAAGGGCGCTTTTCCCGAAGACCACCGGCTGGCTCTCGGCGTGGGCTATTACGGCCACGGGACGTCGAGTTGGGCCATGCCGCAGGCCGATGTGGTGCTGGCGGTGGGCACGCGCCTGACCACACAGGCGATTGGCCTCAATGCGGTGCAGGTGCCGCAGCGCCTGATCCACCTCGACGCTGACCCGACGGTGATTGGCAAAAACTACCCGGCGGAGGTGCGCCTGGTGACCGATGCCCGCGCTGGCTTGCAGGCGCTGCTCGAAGAGGTCCGCCGCCAGGACACGCCGGCGCCGCGCTGGGCGGACGCCGAATTGCAGGACATGGGACGCTTGCAGGAACGCTGGCTGCAGGACCACGCCCCGGCGCAGGCGGAGATGTGGCGTAACATGCAGCGCGTGCTACCTGAGGACGCGGTCGTGGTCAGTGGCATCACGAACATGGGCTACTGGGCGCATTTTGCGTACCAGTCGCGCCAGCCGCGCACCTACATCACGTCGTCGTACTTTGCGACGCTGGGCTTTAGCTTTCCGGTGGCTTTGGGGGCCAAAGTGGCGCTACCGGAGCGTCCGGTGGTAGCGATTACTGGCGATGGGGGGTTTATGTACGCCCTGCCGGAACTGGCAACGGCGGTGCATTACAACATTGGTGTCGTGGTGGTGGTGTTTGTTGATAACGCCTTTGGCGCCTCCAATAACGATCAGCGCACGCGTTTCCAGGGGCGTGAGATTGGCACGGCGCTGTATAATCCCAGCTTTGCGGAAGTGGCCCGGGTGTTTGGCGCCCAGGGTATCCGCACCGAGCCGGAGCGGCTGGACCAGGTGCTGCACGAGGCCCTGGCGTCCGGGAAGCCAACGGTGATCGAAGTGCCGGTGCCGACGCGGGTACCGCCCTTCCAGATTCAACCACGTATGCGCTAAGGATGGCCCCATGCCCCGAGGGTTCCACGGCTCTTTGAGATATCCAGTCCCACGCTTCGCGGGCCTGGCCCGCGAGATCGGCCTGCTGTGCGTGTTATCCGCCCTGCTCCTGTGGCCCGCCGCTGGCGCGGCGCAGCAGGCTAGCCCACAGCGCACGGTGACGGAAAAGCGCCTGGCGCAGATGGATTTTACGACCTTACTGCCCGAACTCATAGCGGTCAGCCCGGATAATCAGCACCTCGCCTATGGAGCGCGTCTCGGCCAGAAGCAAGTGATCATCCGCGATGGTCAGGCTGCTCAAGCCTATCAAGCCATCTTGGGCGGCATGCTACGCTTCAGCCCGAATAGCCAACGGCTGGCCTATGGCGTGCAACAGGATCGTCAGATGTTCCTCGTAGTCGATGGCAAAGCCGCCAAACCCTACGCCGCGCTGGGGCTGGGCACTTTGCGCTGGGGGCCTGATAGCCAGCACGTGGCCTACGCTGCGGCGCTCGAGTCGCGGATGCGGGTGGTGGTCGCTAGTACAGAGCATCCCCCCTACACGGCGATTGTGGCTGAGAGCATTACCGTGAGCCCTGATAGCAAGCGCCTGGCCTACGGGGCGGCCTCGGGGGCACAGATGCTGGTGGTGCTCGATGGGCAGGAGAGCCCACGCTACGACGCGCTGGTGGCGGACAGCCTGCGCTTCAGTCCCGATAGTCAACGCCTGGCCTATGGCGTGCGCCAAGGGCAGCAATGGTCCGTCATACTGGCGGGCAAGCCTGGATCGTCCTATGATGGCATTGGCGCCGGCAGCATTGTGTTTAGCCCTAATGGCCAACGGCTGGCCTATGTGGCGCAGGTGGGACAACAGCAACACGTGGTGCTCGATGGCCAACCCGGCACGCTGTATCAAGGCATTGGGGTCGGCAGTCTGACCTTTAGCCCGGACAGCCAGCGCCTGGCCTATGCGGCTAACAGCGCGACCGATGTCTGGGTTGCCGTGGTGGATGGGCAACCGAGCAAAGCGTACAGCGCCTGGGTGGCCGGGCCGGTGTTTAGCCCGGATAGTCGGCGCCTGGCCTATGCCGTAGCACACGAGGCGACTAAGCAGGTGGTGGTGCTGGATGGACGCGAGAGCCCACCGTATCCGGCGGTGAAGGTGGGCCTACTGGCCTTCAGCCCGGATAGTCGGCATCTGGCCTATGGGGTGCAGAGTGACTCAGGCTGGTCCGTGGCGCTGGATGGAGCCCCTGGGAAATCCTACGACACGCTCTTCAGCCTCGGTGGAGGCAAGTTGGTCTTTGCGGCGCCGGATCGCTTGCACTATCTGGCGACGCGTGGATCAGATATTTATGCGGTGCAGGAACAGCTTAAGTGAGCAAGGTGGCAGTTGAGATGACGGCACACGCGATCGTGGTCGAGGGAGTCCGGTTCGATTATCCGGGGGTGCGGGCGCTGGACAATGTGTCGTTCGCCATCGTCCAGGGCTCGGTAACGGCGCTGGTCGGCCCGAATGGCGCGGGCAAGACGACGTTGCTGCGCTGCATTGCGGCGTTGGAGCGTCCCATGCTCGGCAGCATCCACGTGGCGGGGATCGACGTGCTCGAAGAGCCCCGCGCCTGCCATCGCCGTGTCGGGTATCTCTCCGATGCCTATGGCTTGTACGAGACGTTGACGGTACGCCAATGCCTGACCTATGCGGCGTGGGCCAATGGCACCCCGGCCACAGCGGTGCCACAGCACGTCGAACAGACGGCGGTGCGCCTCGACATGGCCGAGAAGTTAGCTGCCCGGGCTGGCACGTTGTCGCGTGGCCAGCGGCAGCGCGTCGCCATTGGCCAGGCCATCATCCATGCCCCTGAGGTGCTGATCCTGGATGAACCGGCGTCTGGACTGGATCCCGAATCGCGGCACGGGCTCGCCAGTCTGTTTGCGCAATTACGTCGCGAAGGGATGACCATCCTGGTCTCCTCGCACATTCTCGCTGAGCTGGATGAATACTCCACCGACATGCTGGTGATGCGTGATGGGACGGTGATTGAGCATCGCTCTCTGACGTCGACCACGCCGGTGGACACGCGCCTGCGGGTCGAGCTGGCCGTCCCGGTGCCGCGCTGGCATGAGCAGGCCAGCGTACTGGCGGGGGTGCGCGTGATCGAGGCGGATGAGCGCACGGGTACGCTCCTGGTCCGCAGCGATCCCCACCAGCACGCGGAGCTACTCAAACGCCTCATCAACGCCGGTCTTCCCGTGGCTGGTTTTCATGCCGAGCGCGAGAACCTGCAAGATTCGTATCTCCGCACGGTACGCCAGGAGAACCATTCATGAACCCGGAGCTGAAGCGCAATTTGTGGCTCGAATGCTCGCTACATCGCCTCATCGCCATGCCTGTGGTGCTGGGGTTGTGTTTTCTTGGCATTGCGCTTGGGGCGGAGGAAGATCCCAGACCCCGCCTGGCGTCGATAGGCCTGCTGATGTTTTTCGGTCTCACCGTGCTCTGGGGGACGCGCTGCGCGACGGCCTCCGTGGCGGAGGAATACCGGACGAAAACCTGGGACGGCCAGCGCTTGTCGGCCATTGACCCCTGGACCATGACGTGGGGCAAGCTTGTGGGCAGCACGGCGTTTGTCTGGTATGGGGCGCTGATGTGCCTGGGCGTGGTGGTGGTGGTGTGGCCGCCGGTATGGCAACAGCCTGTCGAGACTATCGTGGGATTGGCCCTGTGCAGTGTGCTTGGGATACAGGCGCTGGCCCTGTTAGCCAGCCTGCTGGCTACGCAGAAAGACGTGACGCGCTCGGCGCCGCGCACAATCTGGGTGGGCATCTGCATCTTTGGACTGCTGGCTTTTGGGCGTGGTGTGGCGCTGATGCCCCTCCTGACGGATGGGGTGACCTGGTGGGGCCGAGAGACTGAGGTCTGGGCGTTTCTGCTGTGGAGCACCGGGGTGTTCTCGGCCTGGGCCATCTTTGGGGCCTATCGCCTGATGTGTCAGGCCCTACAAGTGCGTCGGCTCCCGTGGGCGTGGGTGGCGTTTGTGCTCTTCCTGACCTGGTATCTGACGGGCTTTGTCCCGTCGGCCTCGCTTGCAGAGGCCCGCGCCGTGTTTGGGCTCGTTGGGCTGCTGCTCACACTCGTCAGTACCTATCTTCTCCTCTTTGCCGAGCAGAGCGGCGCTATGGTCATGCGGCGTATATGGATACGGTTGCAACGGCGTGAGTGGCGCCGCGCACTGGAAGACATGCCCTGCTGGCCACTCTCCCTGCTCCTGGCGCTGCTGTTTTGTGGCCTGCTCGTACCGACGAGCGACCATCTCCCCGGCGGCCTCGCCCACTGGCATGACCTGGGGTTTCCCCTCCTGCCGCTCCTGGCGCTGCTATTTTGTGTACGTGATATCGCCATTTTTCAGTTCTTTGCGTATGCGCGGATCCCCCGACGTGTCGAGGCTACCGCGATGTTTTATCTGATCCTCCTGTACGGCGTCCTCCCAGCAGTGAGTCGTGCCAGTGGGGCACCGCTGCTGAGCACGTTGCTGCTGCCACTGCCCTGGGCTGTCCCAGCGTATGCGGCCCTCGCGGTGCTGACCGTCCATGTCGGCATTGCGGTGGGACTGGTGGTGCATCGCTGGCGCACGATCGTGCAGGATGTCCAGTCCTGAGGCAGCAGCGGGCCTATCAGAGAATGGGTGGTCCATGCCAGGCAAACCCCGGCAGTATACTGCCACACACGTGTTTCCTCTGCCGCCCGAGCGCCTCTGGGAGCTACTGAGTAACACCGAACATCTCAACCGCATCATCGGCCTGCCGCGCGTCCGCTACGCGCCGCTCCTGGCGACGCAGACTGACATGCTGCGTCAGGCCTCCACCACGGTAGCGGGCGTACCCACGCATTGGCAGGAGCATCCGTTTGAGTGGATCCGTGCGCAGCGCTATAGCGTGATGCGGGTCTTTGCCCATGGCCCATTGACCCAGGTGAGCGCTGGCGTAACGCTCCAGCCTGAGGGGACCGGCACACGGCTCCACGTGTTTGCCCAGATTAGCGCCCGCCATGCCCTTGGGGCCGTAGTCGCCATGGTTCTTGGCCGGAAGAGCGTGCGGGATGTGTTACGCTATTGCACCGCCTGTGTGGCCCTCGTCCAACGTGGTGCGCCTGCGCCGTATCCACGCACCCGCACCCGCTCCGCCATCGTTCCGGCACAAATGGCCTTTCTCCTCCACAGGTTACGGCGCATGCCAGTACAAGAAGCCCTCCTGGAGGCGCTGGCTCAGCATCTGCAGGACGCCACCGATGAAGAAGTCCTGCGCATGCGCCCCTCTACCCTGGCCACGGCCTGGCAGGCCGAGCCGTTGGAAGTCCTGCGGCTCTTCCTGTATGCCACCAAAGTCGGGCTACTCAACTTGCAGTGGGAGTTAATGTGCCCCAATTGCCGCGTACCCAAAGCGGAATATACAACGCTGGCAGACCTGCAGGCGCAGTATCACTGTGACGTCTGTGGCGTGGATTTGACGGCAGATTTTAGTCGCTATGTCGAACTGCGCTTTTCGGTGCATCCGACGGTACGGCAGGCCGAAGACGCCATCTATTGCCTTGGGGGCCCTATGCAGGCCCAACACATTCTCGTGCAGCAACATCTGGCCCCAGGTGAGATACGGGACGTTGAGGTCATGCTGGATGCCGACCTTCTCCGTCTGCGCGCCCTGCGCGCGAACCACACCGCTGCCGTCACGCCCACGGCCAGCCAGGCCGTCGCCATTGAGGCGGTGTATACGGATGCCGGCTGGACGGCCACCCAGTTGTCGTATCACCCCGGTCCAAACCATCTACGGTTACACAATGCCTCCGCTGGCGCGCTCGTAGCCGTGCTGGAACAGGTAGCCTGGGACCACGAGGCGGTCACGGCCCAGCACGTCACCTGCCTGCAAGAATTTCGCGATCTCTTTGCTGCCGAAGTCCTGGCCCCAGGGCAAGAGATTAGCGTCGAAAGCCTCGCCATCCTGTTCAGTGACTTGCGTGGCTCCACGGCACTCTACGAGAGCATTGGCGACGCGCTGGCGTATAGCCGGGTGCAGCGTCATTTCACGTTTTTGCTGGCGTGTATTCGGCGCCATCAGGGTGCCGTGGTGAAAACCATTGGGGATGCGGTCATGGCCGTGTTTGCCAGCCCGGAAACGGCCCTGCAGGCGGCGCTAGCGATCCAGCGGGATATTGCTGCTTTCAATGCGAGCCAGGGTATTACGCCACCGCTGGTGATTAAACTGGGCGTGCACCACGGGGCCGCAATTGTGGTCAACGCCAACAACCGCCTCGATTATTTTGGCAGAACCGTCAACATCGCCGCTCGGGTCCAGGGCGAAAGCCAGGGCGGCGACATCGTCCTCACGGCTGAGATGCTCCAGCACCCCGGCGTCCGCGCGTTGTTGCGACCCTTGCCACCGGTCGTACCGTTTCACGCCGTGCTCAAGGGGATTGACGGTACCACGAGGCTCTACCGCCTGATGCTGGCGTGAGGGCGGGTACCGTTACGTCTCCCAGAAGAAACGCGCGCATCGCCCCCGGCTCCTGCTCCCGGCGTGCCGTGCTTTGCAAAGTTGCTGCAAGCGTCGCGCCAAGGCCGTTCCACGCCAATCGTCAAGCACTGTAAAAAAGGGATGCTTGACGATGTGATATTGTCAAGCATCTGTATAGGGAGACTCTTAACTTGAGATATTTTGAAGAAAGAAAACCTATGCGAAATCAAGCAGTTATTTTGCCTGGAAAGCTCGCGAATCTATCTTGAGTTAAATGTCTCGTATAGGCCGTGCTATGCATACCTGAGTCGTCTAGGCGTGTAACGCTTGAGCAGCCCTAGTGAGCGTGGTAGGCTGTCGGCATGAGGCGAACGCGTGTACATCTCAAGCCGGGTCAGAAGGGTACGAAGCAGTTGCCCGCGCCGTATGGGGACCGTCTTGTCTGCGTGCGCTAACGCTACGATGCGCAGCGGAAGAAGCGCTGCAAGACCGTGGCATGCCTTGGCACGGAACGTGTGTGGGAACCGCCCCGCCGCGTTTGGCTGCGGAGGCGATGGTTGGGGTGCGCATTGACGGTGCCGAGGAGACGCTGCGGGAACAGGTGCAACGGATGGGTGGGAAGGGAAATCGCCGCCGTCAAGTGTGGGAGCTACGCGACGAGTACGTAGTAGCGCTCACGTTGGACACCCGTCTTGTTGAGGAGAAAGCATCTCATAGTAGAGCCCCATGTTGAGAGAAGAAGCATCTATCTGTGGATGCCCATGGTGTCTCTACCTATAGATGCTGGCATCTCATATTGGATGCCTGCATCTTATCCTAGATGCCTATGTTTGCAGCCGAATACAGAGTTCGGCGCCCACAGGGCGCGGGGGAGAAACCCCAAGACCGGAGGAGAAGCCGTCCCGCGGCGAGCAGGCCAAGACAGAGAACCTCCAAGACAGATGACCTCCCAGACAGGGGCTCTCCCAGACAGAGGCTCTCCCAGACAGGGGCCTCCCAGACAGAGGCCTCCCAGACAGAGGCCTCCAAGACCTAGGACTCTCCCAGACAAGGATACCCCCAAGACCGGGAACCGCCCGACCCCCAGGGTGCCGCGTCCGGTCTCCCACCCCCGGCGGCGTCAGGCCGGCCTCGGGGGCTGCGGCGCAGCGCCGAACAAGCGCTTGCAGCCGACGCCGGGGAGCGTAGAGGGGTTGCTGGCCACGGCGCAGCGTGGTCGCGCTCCCCGGCGCGGCTAAAGCGTGGCGTTAGGCCTCGCAACCACATTAGAGGAACTCAATATGCCCGAAGACGCAAGACCACAGCTTGAGCAGATCAAGGATGCAGCGACACAGAGGTTGCTCGATGACTGGTCAACACTCACTGCCACCGACGCCGCTTCACTTGCAAACGTTCGCAAGGCTGCGTCTGAAGCCGCAAAGCTTGAAATTGAGGTCGCACAACTGCGGAAAACCTCAAGATCCGAGTCAATTCGATTCTGGGTACCCATAGGCGGCACGTTTCTCTCGGTTGCAATATTGGCATCGGCTCTGCTGCTCCAGACTAGGCAGTTCCGGGCTTCGGTTGAACAGAACACCCGAATGCTGGAGCAACAGCAAAGGAGCCTCGAAACACAGCGCAATGCAAACGAGGATGCGCAATGGCGTGAATCACTAAAGCTAATGGCTGACAAGCAAGGTCAACTCGTTAATGATGCGGCCGGCCTTGCGCTGCTAAGGCACTTTTCTTCTTCTGATCGTATTGGTACACAAGCAAGAAACCTAGCTACCTTCATTCTTGGATACACGACTGACCCAGCGGTGTTTCAAGACATATTCCAGGCGGCTGTCCCGCTCAACAAGATGGAAGGTTTACTTTCGGCTGTTAAGATAAATCGGGCAATAAGCTCACTCAATTCCAGAATACTTTCCGACATTGATCAACTTGAAATTCAACAACGAAAGGGCGTTCAAATTTCTGAGCTGCAAGTCCAGAACGGACCTTCGCAAAGAGTTCCGATCGAAGGAGCGCTCTCGGATCTGACAAGTGAAAAAGGGGACTGAAAAAGGACTGAAAAAGGGGACGGATTTATTTTTGGCGACGTCGCTTGAGCCATTTGAAATGCAATACCTCGCAGGCCCAGTCGCTGACGACTTTCGGGAAGCGCTTCCATGCTATACAAATTCGTGCTGGAACGCAAAAAAGGGGACGGATTTATTTTTGGGCATCGAGATCCGAGGTGCTTGGCATCTCTCAGTCGTAAAAGCCTGCTGCTGGTGATGCCGAATGATGCAGAGTCGTCGGATACAGAGTTCGAGCCAATCAATCAACACAGGTGATCGATGAACACAAACGACTTGATTTTGGTCAATCAGTTAGTCTCTCAGCGGAAGGATGAGGTAGCTCATGATCTGTCGGATAGTGAGTACTTCGAGATATTCGCAGCCGAGCAAGCGCTGAAGGACAGAGACCTCAGTTATGACGAAATCGAAGACGGAATCGTCGACGGAGGTGGAGATGGAGGAATTGACGCAGTCTACTTGTTCGTGAACAACACGCTCTGCAGGGAGGCGATTAAGCCAGAGGAATACAAGCGAAACGTCCCGATGGACTTGGAGGCTGTCCGGAAATATCGTTTGCCACAACAACCAATGTCTTAGAGGCTGTTTGAAAAGTCGTCCATAGGTGGCATCAGTGCAGTACACGCGGGGGATGAACGCCAATCCAGACCCCACAGACCGCACTGATGCCGCCTGGGAGTGTCTGAAAGATTGCCTCCCCCCCCCCACGCCTGGTGGGCGCCACCGCGCGTGGGCGATGCGGGCGGGCGTCCATGCGCTCTGGTCGGTCGTCGCCGGGGGCCTCCCATGGCGGAGGCGGCCCCATGCCGAGCCCCAAGGGCCCAGGGTGTCCTGGTCTTGCCGCCCCTGGCGCGCCCGGGGCGCCGGGCAGCGCCTCCACGAGCCCCTGCGCGCC
>SXGT01553915.1_pt1 | contig 80349 bp, 61 predicted proteins | sample 3176221 | NCBI WGS metagenome assembly SXGT01 (sample SAMN11356862, study PRJNA531348) | freshwater metagenome | isolation source: freshwater sample F1-120 | place: China: Fuxian Lake, Yuxi | collected 2017-12-25 | reverse complement strand
GCATCTCGCGCTTCTGCATGTGCTGGCGGCGAAGCTGCGCGGCAAGCCCGTGATGATCCGCATCATGGTCGACGGCGCGTGGGAGATTTCGCATCGCTACGGCTGGTGCGGCGGGGATGACATCAACGTGTTCCAGACGCGGCGTTACGGCTGGAAGGTGCGTCTGACGCGCTTCCTGCAGCGCCGCTGGTGGAAGTGGAGCGACCACATCATCTCTTGCTCGGAATTCCTGCGGCAGATCCTCGTGCGCAACTACGCGGTTCCCGGCGACAAGGTCCAGCGCGTGTTCAACGCGTATCACGGGCCTGATCCGGACTCGCTCCGCATGACGCCGCAGGAGGCCCGCAGAGAGCTCGGCCTCGAACCTTCGCGGCGCTATCTGCTCACGATCTGCCGCCTGATGGTGTGGAAGCGCGTGGACGTGATCCTCGAGGCGCTGGCGCTGCTCCCGGACGACGTGCATCTGCTGATCGCCGGCGACGGAGACATGGAGCAGCCCTGGCGGGAGCTCGCACAGCGTCTGGGCGTGGCCCACAGGGCGCACTTTCTCGGGAATGTCCCGCACCGCCTGATCCCGCAGTACATCCGCGCGGCCGATGTGTTCGTGCTCAACAGCGAGTACGAGGGTCTCTCGCACACGCTGCTGGAGGTGCAGGCGTTGGGAACGCCGATCGTCGCCAGCGCCGTGTGCGGCAATCCCGAGGTGGTGATCGAAGGCGAAACCGGTCTGGGCGTCCAGCCGGACGATATCGCCGGACTGCAGCATGCGATCGAGCGCTACCTGCAGTCGCCCGAGCTGCGTCAACGCATGGTGGAGGGCGGACTCCGCCGCAGGGGCGAGTTTGATCGCACCAAGACCTTCTCGGAGGTCGAAGCCGCGCTCCAGCGGCTCGTGAATGCGCGCCGGTGAGCCACTGAGTGCGCGCGCGCCCGCGCGGTGCATGTTCAGGCAGGCCCTGTTCGGGCATGGCCTTCTTGAGCGGGGTCTGTGGGCCTTCGGACTGCTTGCCATTCTCGTCACCTTCGCCCGGATGTTCCTCGGGGCGGACTTCATGGACGAGGCCTTCTATGCCGCCATGGCATGGCGCTTCGTACTCGGGGACACGCCCTTTGTCGACGAGATCAACCCTGTACAGACTGCGGCGCTGCTGACGAGGCCCTTTGTCTGGCTTTACACGAGTCTGGTCGGTGACACAAGCGGTCTGCTGCTGGCACTCCGGATGCTGTGGTTCGCGGGCAATCTGGGGCTGGTGTACCTCGGCTGGCGCGTGCTGCGTGCGCACACGAGCTCTGCGCTGGCCTTTGTCATCGCGCTGTTTCCGCTGATTCTCGTCCCGATCGGTCTGCCTGCGCCGAGCTACAACACCTGCGCTTCAGGCGGTTTCGCCGCGGGCTTGTACCTAGCGATCCTCGCCAAGCGCGGCGAGCTTGCGCGTTTCGGCTGGATGGGCTCAGGCCTGTGTCATGCGCTGGCGTGCATTGCGCTGCCGACCTACGCCTTGCCTTGCGTGATTTTCCTGCTGATCAACCTGCGCGGGGAAGCGCGGCGGGCTTGGCTGGGGTACTGCGTCGGCGGCCTGATCGGAGCGCTGCCCTTCGTGCGCGATCTGGCGCGCATCGAGCCGCAGACGCTGAACTACACCGCCGAGTACTGGGAGCGTGGACGCACCTGGAGCGAACACGTATTCGAGGTGCTGGGACAGGTCTGGCAGGTGATTCCGCAGCCGCTCTGGCTGGGTGTGGCGCTGGGATTGCTGGTGCTTGCCTGGCGCTTCTCACAGCGCTCGCGCGGCATCGTCACGGCGCTCGCCGCAGTGCTGGTGCTGCTGTTGTGCTTTGCGGACCAGCGCTGGGCCACATCGGTGTGCTTTACCACACTGGTCGCGCTGATCGGCAGTGCTCTGGTCCTCGCGATCCAGCCGGAGCAGGAACTCACCCGCGGACTTTTCTGGCCCGCGATCGCCGCACTGTTTGTGGCCGCATGGACCAGCGGAAACGGACTGGTCAACGGTGCGTTCGGGGGCTGGCCCGCTGCGATGTTGACGCTGTTTTGGCTTGGTCGAGCAGCCAAGAACCATTGGGGCGCATTGCCCGCGCTGACGGGCAGCGCCCTGCTGATCCTCGCGCAGCGTCAACCCTACAACGAGGACCTCTTCACGCGCTTCAACGAGCGTTTCACGGAAGGCCCGTTCAAAGGCCTGTGGACATCGAAGGACAAGCGCGGCTACCTCGATGGTCTGCGCGGCGACCTGCGTGCGTGCGTTGATGAAACCAAGCCGATTCTCTTCGCGCACCAGTTTCCGGCGGGCTACCTCTTCACGCGCAGCAGGCCGGCCACACACTCCAGCTTCGGCCTGCTGCGCGTGCGTTACGAAACGCCGGAGGAGCACTACCGGCGCCTGCTCGAGGATGTCGAGTTCCGCCGAGTGCTCGGGCTGCAGATCGTGCGCGTGCGTTGGTTCCAGGTGCAGTGGGATCGGCGCTACGAGTGGCCCTACACCGGGGGCGATGAGTGGATAGAAGCACAGGAACGACTGGTCAAACGCCCTGCATGGGCCATCTATCGGGTGATTCGCTGATCGACCACCACGGGTGGGGGGGCCGGAAGCTCTTTCCAGGCCCCGGCCTGCGCCCGCCCATAAGTCCTAAGCAGCAGGCAGCTTTGCCCCGACAGCGATCGGAAAAGGACCGATATACTCCCTACGAACCGCCATGAAGGTCCTGTTTCTAGAAGAGTATCTGCCCCAGGAAATGCTCGGGATCATGTACCTGTCCCGGGCCATCAAGGATGCCGGACACGAGTCCAAGGCCCTCTTCATTCCGGACAAGGAGTGGGTGGAGAAGCTCAAGGCCTACAACCCCGATGTCGTCTGCTTCTCGGTGACGACCGGCATGCACCTGTACTACGCCGACCTGGCTCGCAAGGTGAAGGCGGTGCTCCCCGACGTGCTGACCGTGTTCGGCGGCCCGCATCCGACCTTTACGCCGGAGTACATCAACACTGACGGCGTGGACTCGATCTGCCGCGGCGAGGGTGAGGGCGCGATCGTCGAACTGCTCAACCGCATGCGCGACGGAAAGCCCTACCTCGACTGCCAGAACTTCTGGTTCAAGGCGAAGGACGGCACGATCCACAAGAACGAGGTGCGCGAGCTGACGAAGAACCTCGAGGATCTGGGCTTCCCGGACCGCGATGTGATCTACGAGGCTGGCCCGATCTACCGCAACACCGACCGCAAGGTCTTCGTGACGCAGCGCGGCTGCCCGATGCCCTGCTCGTTCTGCTTCCACCACGCCTGGAAGAAGAAGGTCTACGGCGCGCGCAACTCCGAGTACGTTCGCAAGCGCTCCGTGAGCCACGTGATTGCCGAGATTAACGAGGTTCGCAAGAAATACAACCTGAAGTTCGTCCACTTCGTCGACGACATCTTCAACCTGCGCAACGACTGGCTTGAGGAGTTCGCCGAGCGCTTCCCCAAGGAAGTGGGGCTGCCCTTCGACGTGATCCTGATGGCCAACATGACCACGGAGCGCCACATCGAGCTGCTCAAGAAGGCTGGCTGCGTCTATGCGCGCATCGCCTTCGAGGCGGCCAGCGACTACGTGCGCAACGCCGTGTTCAAGAAGCACACCACGCGTCAGCAGCTGACCGACGCTGCGGGCTGGATCAAGAAGTACGGCATCCGCCTCGGCTCACTCAACATGCTCGGCGGCCCCGGCGGCACGATCGAGGACGAGTTCGAGACCGTCAAGCTCAACATCGAGTGCAAGGTCGACCACCCGCTGGTCTCCCTGATGCAGCCCTATCCCGAGTTCGAGATCGCCGAGATGGCGAAGGACATGGGTTACTCGGTGGCGGGCTACGACGACTTCCCGGTCAAGTTCAACCGCACGACATCGATCCACCTCGAGAATAAGCACGAGGTCGAGAACCTGCACAAGCTGTTCCCGCTGATCGTGCGCTTCCCCTGGCTGATGAAGCTCGCGCCGCGCCTGATCAAGTCCAAGGTCATGGCCAAGCCCTATCTGATCCTGTACATGCTGTACTCGGAGTGGATGGTTGCCGAGCAGGCCCAGATCTACTCCAGCGCACAGGGGCTCAGCGGGCCGCGCTACTGGACGATCACGGACTTCGTCTATCGCCTCAGCACCAAGGGCGTCCTGCGCGTGTATCAGGTCTTCTTCGCGCGCTTCATCGACCGCTTCTTCACGCCCAAGCAGATCCAGGTCTCGCTGCAGATGGGTGACGAGCGCGTCGTCGCGCACATGGACTAGTCGCGATCGGTTCGGAACGGGGCCAGCGGAAGGCCGGCTCCGTTCCAGACATTGCCTTCGCAGGCCTCGCACCAGCCGTAGCGCACGGCCTTGGGTTCGGCCACCTGCTCGCTCCAGAGCTCGATGGTATCCCCGATGATGCGGGCCTTGGCCGGGACGAAGCGCCGATCGCTGCCGGCGATCTGGAACAAGGCGGGTTCGCCTTCCGAACGCAGGCCGGCCGCGTGCGACAGATAGAGCAGCGCACGGCCCTTGGAGTAACTGACGGACAGATACTCTGGCGAGTCAACCACGCGCTCGATGCCGTGGATCCGTTGGAGTGCGAGATCCGCCAAGCGCCGGCCGACGATCTGCTTGCGCAGCGGGTGGATGTCGGCGGGGTCACCCACATCCATCGTGACGACCATGGCGCTGTTGGGCAGCAGCGCACGTGTGCGGTCCTGCTGCTCGCGCAGCCGTGCCGTCAACTCACCGGAGTCGCGATAGTCATAGGGCGCGATCTGCACGAAGTAGAACGCGAACGGCCCGCAGTCAAAACGCGCGCGCCAGTCCTCGACCATCGACGCGACGTGCGAGGCGTAGGTCGTCGAACCGCGATTGGATTCGCCCTGATACCAGAGCGCCCCGCGGACGGTGAAAGGAGTCAGCGGCGCGATCATGGCGTTGAAGAGCGCGCTGGCGCTATTGGCGTGCAGTGCGGGCACGGACGGCCAGGCCGGAAGCTCGCTCATGCGGGCACCGGCAAGCATCGACCAGTCGCCCGCGAGCGGGATGGCGGCCGATTCTTCGCCTTCGGGGTAGATGCGCAGCTCCTCGGGCCGCCCGACGAGGCCGCCACCACCGCCGGTGTCGAGCACGCGCACGCACAGCGTCAGAGCACCGGCACGCACGACACTCGCCGGCACGATGTAACGGCGCGGCGTCGCCCACATGCCGTCGGCCTCGGCTGCGCTGACCTTCACCTCGCCGAACCAGGTTGTGTCGATGTCATCGATCGGCCCGAGCTCCAGACGCAGCGCGCGCCCTTCCCACGAAGCCGGGACTTCCACGTTGCGCCACAGCATCATGAAGCCGTCGAACGCCGCCCATTCACCTTTCCATTCGCCCGGAACATGCAGCTTGCGCGCGTCGGCGGGCAGGGCAGGACGTGCATCCGCTGCGCGCGCTGCCAGCGACGGGAATGACTTCGCCACGGCATTCTCGAAGCCTTCGCGCCAGGCGCGCGCAGCCTTGGCCTGCTCGCCTTCGGGATCCGCGCCCAGCTTCTCGATCCAGTCCAGCTCATCCTTGCAGCTCTTCAGAGAGCGCAACACTTCCTTGCTGCACCACGCTTCCACGCGCGTGCCGCCCCAGTTGGTGGCGAGGATGCCGACCGGAACGCCCAGCGTTTCGGACAGTTGACGCGCGTGGAAGTAGCCGACGGCCGAGAAATCACCGGCCGTCTGCGGCGAGGCCACTCGCCAGACACCCTTGCAGTCGGCCACCGGTGCCGCGGCGACCGCGTTGATGACTTCGAACTCGCGGATCAGCGGCGTGTCGGCGCGCTCGACCTCGCGCTGCCACTCGAGAATGCCAGGCGAATAGCTCTGGGGACCGATCGGCCACTCCATGTTCGACTGTCCGCTCGCGATCCACACCTCGCCCAGCAGCACATCCTGCAGCTCGACGCTGTTCCTGCCGCTGAGACGCACGATGTGCGGACCTCCGGCGGGACCTGTCGGCAGCCGGAATTCGAAGCGTCCGCCCGCATCCGCGGTGGTCTTCGCAGCGCTCTGGAAGGCTGTGCTCTCGATGCTGACTTCCTCGCCGGGATCGGCCCAGCCCCAGAACGCGATGGTGCTCTCGCGCTGGAGCACCATGTGGTCCGAAAACAGGGCGGGCAGCCGTATGTCAGCGAAGGCGCCGGCGCTCAGCGCGCACAGAAGCAGCGGGACGAGTCGATTCATGTTGTCTCTTCTATCACAGGCTCCGCACTCAGGCGGTGCAGTTCATCGAGAGCAACGCCCGTGCGCGGATCGCGAGCCATCGCGGTGGCCCAGTCCATCGTGAAGCGCGCGTTGATTTCGCTGAGCGGGTTGAGGACCGTTGCGCCGCCTTGCGGCAGGCGGTGGCGGTACGCGTCGATGCCGAACGGGCCGTGATAACCCGCGACGCTCAGCGCCCGGGCGACGCGCTCGGTCATTGCTTCCAGCGCCTCATCGTCTGCGCGCGTGATTGCATCGGCGTGGATGCGTTCGGTGTCCACCCACGCTCCGTGTTCCGTCGTGGTCTGCGCGCAAGGTTCCGAGATCAGCACCGAGCCGTCGCGCCGCACCCAGGCGGAGCGCGTGTACTCGCGCTCGATAGCGACCCAAGGCTCGATGATCAGCGGCCCTTGTCGCAGGCTGGCCTGCAGCCAGACCAGTTCGTCGGCACCCGGTCTGCCGCTGTGCAACCGGCGACGACCGCGTCCCGCCGCTCCGAACTCGCGACGCACGAGCCAGCCGGACTCCGCGGGCCGAGCCAGCAGCGCGAGCGCCTGCTCCATGTCTGTCGCGCAGTGCTTCTCGAAGCTGCCGGGAGCGTGCTCACTGCGCAGGCGGGCGGCGAAGGGTCGTGCGTTGATCGTGCGCAGCAGCTCCAGTCCGGGCGTGAGCACGGGCACGGCCCCCACGCGACGCAACAGCGCCAACGCGCGCGGTGTCGGGCACCAGGCGAGGCCCGGCCAGCCGCGAATCCGCTCCGGCAGCGGATCCCCGCGCTCGATCCGCTCCTCGTCGAGCACGACATCGTTCGGTCCCACCAGCGTGCCGATCAAGCGTTGACGCTCGCGCTGCACGATGGTGCGCAGATGCTGCGTCGGCGCGTAGCTGTGCGTTGCCGAAAGCTCGCTCTCCGCATCGAGGTTGAGCACCCAGACACGCCCTGCGGCACCGCGCACGCTCACGCCTCGCGCCGGATGGCCGTCGAAGGCTCCGCCTCCAGACACTGCAGGAACTGCTCGTCGAGACCTGCACGCAAGCGCGCCTTGCGGTTGATCGGCTTGCCCTGAAGAACAGCAGGCGAGAGCGGCTTGGGCAGGGCCTCGCGCCAGCGTTGGTACTCCAGCGGAGCGCCGGTGAGCCGCTCAAACCACTGCACGGCGAAAGCCACGTGGCCGATTTCCTCACGCTCGACCTGCTCAAGCACCGCCGCGCTGTCGGAATCTCCCGCTGCGCGAAACTGGGCGGCGAAGCGCGCGCTGTGCTCGAGGTTGGCACCTTCGAGACCGAGACCCTGCAGCGCAACGAAGGCCGCCGGCGTCTCACAGGTGGCCACGCGCTCCCAGAACCAGTCGCGAATCGGGAAGTCGCCGGCGTGATGCCCGAGGCTTGCGAGGCGGGCGCGATAGAGCGCGAGATGCTGCAGCTCTTCGAGGCACAGCCGGATCAGGCCACTGCGAAACGCGCGCGGAGTTTCTGGGAATGCGAGCACGGCCCATGCGAACAGCTCCGCTGCCTGCAGCTCATGGTGAAGGAACGTGTGCAAGAGCAGCGCTCGCGCCTCCGGATCGCGCAGTGCCGCAGGCTTGGGGGTGCGCGGGCTGCGCTCGATGCTCTGAAAGCATGGCGGTCGCACTGCTCGGGGGATGCGCCGCGGGACGGCCGCGAGCTCCCAGGCCTCTTCCGTGCGCGGATCGGGCGGTGCCGGCGGACAGAGCTTGTGCTCGAGGTGCGGCGTGTGGATCAGGTCCCAGCACCAGGCCTCGATCGTGCCGTTCGGGGGAGGTAGCAAGGGTGCGGTCACGGGGAGGGTGGTACGCCCGACGAGACGTGGTTCGGACTGTTCGCCGAGGCAGTCTACGCGCTTGAGCCGCGTATCCGCGAGCGGGTCTTGGCGGCATGAGCCCCAGCTTCGAGCCGCCGTCGGGGCAGGGTAGCTCCGCAGGGCGTCAGATGCTCGTGCTGCGCCTGTGGCGCGCGCTGGAGCGTTGCTGGCGCAGTCCTGAGCGCCTTCAGGCGGGTCCGCGACGGGCGGCAGGGGAGGCAGAGCACGCCCCTGCCCGCCTGCGCCTTCCCTGGCGGGCCAGTCGGTCCGGCTGTTCGTGCGAGGACCAAGAGCGGCTCGCCGACCCCGGCCTCGGGGAGCGTGGCGCTGCCGTCGCAAGCAACGCGCGCCCGGCCTCTCCGGCGGCTCGACCCAACATCCGCGCCCGCCTTCGGTCGTCGTGGCGGCACACAGGCTGCGCGAACTCCCGAACCACCACCGCCGCAGACTCCATCCGTGGGCTGAGCCTCCGCTCGGCCATCCGACAACCCACAACACGGAGAACGGTCTGTGATGAACCTCGATCTGGAAGAACTGATCCCGCTACGCGCCGCCGCCCGACTCTTCCCGTCGAGTCGAGCCAATGGGAGGTCGGTGCATTGCGCCACGGTCCACCGATGGGCGCTTCGCGGCGTTCGTGGCAAGAGGCTGATGACGGTCCTCGTCGGTGGGGCGCGGTACACGACGCGCTCGGCCGTTCTTGCCTGGATCCGCGAGCTGAACGCGGGCTCGCTGTCTCCCAACCTCGAACCCACGCCGGATCCCGAGCGCGTGCGTCGGACGGAAGAGATCTTGCGCCGGGCCGGGCTCCTCCGATACGGCTCGTGTGCGGACGCTCCTCGCATGCCGCGCTCAAGTCGATCGCTTCGCGGCACGCGGAGCTGAATCGCACCGTCGACGTCGACGAGCGCCGGTCATCTCGCGCACCCGCCCCGACGCCGATCGAAGCACACGTCCAGTCCGCCGTCACGCGGACCGGCCGTGCATCGACCGAGTGGGCACCTACGCGCCTCGGTCTGTACCCACCGTCACCAATCGAAGGAGGGCACGATGCCCACTGAACCGAAGAAGAAGCTGAACCTCAAGGAGATGAAGGAGCGGACGCAAAAGGCCGCGCAGAAGAAGCACGAAGAGTGGCGGGCGAAGTCCGGGCTCGGCCCGCCGGTCGACCCCTTCGAGCAGGGGTTTGGACACGATGTCACGCAGCCGAGCCCCTGTTACACCGGGAAGGCAGCCCCTTTCCCCGCCAGCAAGCGTGACCACTCGCTTCCCTCGCTCCCCCTGACCCCCATCGGGATCATCGACACGATCGGAGCGATGATTCACGTCCGACCGGCCAAGCGAGACGTCCAACGGCTCAAGATCATGAAGGGCTGGGTGGTCACGACTCGTGAGGCCGGAACCCAGAAAGACTCGCAGGGCTTCACGAAGAAGCTCAAGGCCAAGCTCTCGCTCCGCCGCGAGATCGACGACCTCCGGGTGTGGATCTACGACGACGGCATCCGGGTGGAGGTCAGCCTCCCTCGGGTCCTCGGCCTGACGAACGACAAGCAGTCGCGTCTGACGGAGGACATGGCGATCGACGCCTTCGAGTCCATCACGGCCAAGCTCTTCCCGCTCACGACGGCCCGCGTGCGAGTCGATGGTCCGCAGTCTGGCTGGCGCGTTACCCGGCTCGACCTCGCCAAGAACTTCAAGGCGGACCTGCCCGCGCTGATCGAGGACGCTCGCTTCCTTCGGCACCCCGCCATCCGTTCTGACCCCGAGACGCACGGCCAGAAGGGTATGACGATCTACGGCGAGAACTACGAGGTGTGCTTCTACCTGCTTCGAGAGACGATGGGGCGCGGCGTCGTCCGCAAGGCGCAGAAGGGGAAGAAGTTCGAGCCCAAGAGCGCGAGCCGCGTCCGGTTCGAGTTCCGCTTCCGGTCGTCCCTCGCGCTCGATCGGATGTCCAAGGAACTGCCGCTGGCTGTCCGTGGCCTCCCGTTCCTCGTGACCTGCAAGGACGGCGAGCGCCGCATCTTCCGTCTGGGCTTCACCAACCACCTCCTCCACCAGATCCTCGCTCGCGAGGCGCGGAGCCTCGGGTCGATGACTTCGCGGCAGGTCGAGGGCGCTGGGGACTGGAAGCCGCTCGGCCTTCTCGGCCGCATGTACTTGGCCGAGCAGCCGTGGGCGTGGTCGCTCGTGAAGGGCAACTACTCCGCGCGCAGCATCCGCGATCTCAAGCGGGAGGTCGCTGCGATCCGCATGCGGTCGCGCCGTGTGGACTTCGTCCGGCTGATCTGGAACTCGTCCCACGTCACGTTCGCGGAGCGCGCGCTCATGCTCGATCGGCTGCAGCGCATGCACCCGAAGAAGAAGACGGGTTGAACGGTCGTCGGGTGGCGCGCTGCGCCGCTGGGACTCAGCGCGCCGCCCGATACAATGTGCATCGGAGCCTCAACACCATGCGCATCCCGTTTCACTCTCGGACTGAAGACGGTCGGCCTCTGCAGAACATCATCGAGCGCACGGCCGCCCAGACCGGCATGTCTCCGGCGACCATCGCGATCATGGTCTCCCACTTCTTCGAGAAGATGAGCGACGAGATCTCGCACGGCCGCTGCGTGAACGTCGTCGGCTTCGGCAAGTTCGGGCCGTGGCTGATCGAGCGGCGTAGCGAGCGTGCGAAGGGCGGACCTCCTCGTTGCAAGGTCGTCTTCTCACCCTCGCGCGGTCTGGCTCAGCAGGTCGCCTTCTCCGCCCTGCCTAACGCCGGGCCGAAGCGACAGCTCGCTCGACATCGCCGGAACCACGCACCCTTCGCTCGCCCTGGACGCGAGCAGGCCCGCGTCTTCACGGCCATGAAGTCGTTCCGGGAACAGATCGCCGCACAGCTCCATCATGACGGCGACCCGAGCGAACTGCAGTAGGCTGAAAGTCACGAACTGGGTCTGTCACGTCCCCGATTCGAGGGGGTGCGAGATGGGGGGTGGGGAGACCCTCCAGGGACACGCAGGCGTGCGTGTGCAACGCCGGGGTGCTCGGCGGCCGTGTCCGCAGTGGCCGTGACACGAAGTCGCGCGCTCGGCCGCACTGGGAGAACGGAAGAAAAGCGCCATGACCTTCTGTCACGTCTGAGGCGGGTCCTCGGCGTCCTCCGCCCCAGCTACCCGGGATCGGGCGGCGTGTCCGGTAGGAGGGAGCGCGGCGGTCGGTTGGTCCGAGGCCTTCACCCGGCGCATCCCGTGACGACCCCACTCCAGGCATCAGTCGGCGGGCTCGTCCCTGATCCGCGCGAGCGCCGCGTGGACCCGGTGCATCGCGGCCACGAAGTCGGAGCCCAGCGCCTTCTCGTTCGCGTGGGCTGCCGACTTCACATTGCGATGCCGGAGGCTTCGCCCCAGCTCGGCCATGACCTCGACGAAGACCGCGCGGTCGACTACGAGGCGAACCGGGTAGTCGAGGTCCTCTCTCCCCGCCTCGATCTTCGCGCCCGCGAGCGCCGGGCAGATCGTGATCAGGTTCTCCAGGTGCCGCGTGCGGCGGGATCGAATCATGATCCGATCGGCCGACGGCCTGCCGGTGATGGGGTCGTCCGCGACGACCACCGAAAGCAATCCAACCCTGGGGTCGATGATCCACATAATGCGATCTCCTTCCCCGACACGATCGGACATCACGGGCCGACATCCAGCGACACCTCCGGGAATCCGACCTGATCGCCGAGGCCCGACTCGCCCGACGCCGTAACCCGCCCGAACACGCCCGTCTACGGCGGTTGCCGGGTAGACCGAGATGCCTCGCGTGGGTAGAGTGTGACCGTGCCCACGACCCCTTCCGGGCCGCTGGTCAGCCATGCCCGAGACGCCCGCTCGTACGGCCCATTCGCGCTTCACACCCTCCCCACAGGTGGCCGGGGCGGGGCGTGCGCGCGCCCTAGGCAGCGCGACCGCGCAAGCCCGTGCTGGCCGCCCTCGCTCCCGGCCACCGGCCGACGGCACCGTCCCCGATGCGGCTGACGTGCGCGCGCGCGGCCGTTCTTCGCGGACCCGGCCTGCCGACGGTGCCACCTACTCAACGCGCTCGTGCCGGACCCTCGGCCATCCACGAGGGTCTCGATGACGACGCAGGCCGTGCCTCAAACCGCCGACGCCGTCGAGGTCCGTCGCCGCCAGTGGGTCGTCCGCGAGGTCGTCGGTTCCTCGTTACCCAAGGACCCGCTGCGGCAGGAGACGAACGATGCCAGCCACGTCGTCCGCCTCTCGTCGATGGACGAGGACGGCTGGGGCGAAGAGCTCGAAGTCATCTGGGAGATCGAGCCCGGCGCTCGCGTCGTCCATCGCGGTAGGCCCGAGCTACCGCGCCCCGACGGCTTCGACGATCCCGAGAGCTTCGCGGCTTTCCTCGACGCCGTCCGCTGGGGAGCGATCTCCTCCGCCGACTCGAGCTCGCTGCAGTCTCCCTTCCGCAGCGGCGTGACGATCGAGAACTACCAGCTCGAGCCCGTCGTGCGCGCGATCAAGATGCCGCGCGTCAACCTGCTGATCGCCGACGACGTCGGCCGCGGCAAGACGATCGAAGCCGGTCTCGTCCTGCAGGAGCTGCTCCTCCGTCACCGAATCCAGAACGTGCTCGTCGTGTGCCCCGCTTCGCTGAACACGAAGTGGCAGGACGAGATGCGCGAGAAGTTCGGACTCGACTTCGTGATCGTCGACTCCGAGGCGATGAAGCGGCTGCGCCGCGAGCGCGGGCTCCACGTCAACCCGTGGACGCACTTCCCGCGTCTCATCACGTCGATGGACTACCTGAAGCGCGAGACGCCGCTGCGGCTGTTCCGCGAGACGCTGCCGGGTCCGACCGAGCCGACGTACCCGCGCCGTCACGGTCTCCTCATCGTCGACGAGGCCCACAACATCGCCCCGTCGGGGAGCGCGAGCTACGCGATCGAATCCCAGCGCACCGACGCCATCCGCACGATCGCGCCGCACTTCGAGCACAAGCTGTTCCTCTCGGCCACGCCGCACAACGGCTTCCCCGAGAGTTTCTCGGCGCTGCTGAACCTGCTCGACGACCAGCGGTTCACACGCGGTGTCCGCCGCCAGGACCCGAAACAGGTGCAGGCCGTGATGGTCCGTCGCCTGAAGACGGAACTCGTCGACGAGCAAGGCAAGCGCGTGTTCCTCGAGCGGCAGCTCGAAGCCATCCAGGTCCGCTACACCGACGAGGAGAAGGCGCTCTACCAGGACCTGAAGAAGTACGGCGACCTGCGCCGCGCCGCCGAACGCGAAGCGAACGGCGTGCGCTCGCTCGGCACCGACTTCGTCCTGAAGCTCCTGAAGAAGCGCCTCTTCTCCTCGCCGCAAGCGTTTGCCGACACGCTCGACAAGCACGTCAAGACGCTGCGCGGCATCGAGGAGAAGTCCTCGCCCCGCCGAGCCGTTCCTGAAGGCGTGCTCCGTCGCCAGCTCGAAGCCGCCGAGGAGCCCGAGGAGACGACGGACGACGAACACGAAGAGGACCTGGGTGACGCGGTCGCCGCCGCCACGAACACGTTCGACGAGCTGGGTGCCGAGGAGAAGCGCCTCCTGCAGAGCCTGAGCACGCGCGCCCGCCAAGCCGCGAACCGCCCCGACTCGAAGACGAACGAGCTCCTACGCTGGCTCGAAGCCACGGTGCGTCCCGGCGGCAAGTGGAACGACGAGCGTGTGATCGTCTTCACCGAGTTCCGTGCGACACAGAAGTGGCTCCAGGGGATTCTCGCGACGCAGGGCTTCGCCGCCGAAGAACGCCTCGAGCTGCTCTACGGCGGCATGAAGGAAGACGACCGCGAGCGCATCAAGGCCGCCTTCCAAGCCCACCCCTCGCAGTCGAAGGTCCGCATCCTCCTCGCCACGGACATGGCGTCCGAAGGCATCGACCTCCAGAACCACTGCCACCGTCTCGTCCACTTCGAGATCCCGTGGAACCCGAACGTGCTCGAGCAACGCAACGGCCGCATCGACCGTCACGGCCAGCGGTTCGCGCCAGAGATCCTGCACTTCGTCGGCTCCAACTACCGCCAGGACGCGGGCGACACGGAGACCCGCCCCGGCGATCTCGAGGGCGACCTCGAGTTCCTGATGGTCGCGGTGAAGAAGATCGAGCGCATCGGCAGCGATCTGCTCGGCAAGGTCAGCCCCGTCGTCGCGAAGCAGGTCGAGGAAGCGATGCTCGGCAAGCGGCGCGAGATCGACACGTCGCGCCCCGAGAAGGAAGCCGAACCCGTCCGCCGCCTGCTCTCGTTCCAGCGCAAGCTCGGCGACGAGATCGCGAAGCTGCGCCGCACGCTGGACGAGTCGCGCGAGGATCTGCACGTCACGCCCGCATCCGTCCGCCGCGTCGTCGACGTCGGCCTGCGCCTCGCGAAGCAGCCGCCGCTACGGCCCGTCGATCTCCACTCGTCGTCCTTCACGATGCCGAAGCTCACCGGCGCATGGGTCGGGTGCCTGGCCGGACTGCCGCACCCGCACACGAAGAAGGAGCGGCCGATCACGTTCGACCACGACGTCGCCAAGGGCCGGGACGACGTAGTGCTCGTCCACCTCAACCACCGACTGGTGGACATGTCGCAACGCCTCCTGCGCGCCGAGGTCTCCGCCGCGAAGGACGCGCGTCAGATCCACCGCGTCGTCGCCTGCACCGTCCCGACGAGCGTGACCAAGGACATCGCCGTGCTCGCGTGGTCGCGCATCCTCGTCCTCGGAGCCGACGGCCATCGCCTGCACGAGCAGGTGATCGTGTCCGGCGGCTACGTGAACGACTGCCGTTTCCGTCGATTCGACACGGTCGAGGAAGCGACGCGCATCGAACGCTCCCTCTCGGAACGGGCCGCGACCGCCGCCCAACACGAGCGCATCCGCGCGCTCTGGCCGCGCATCGAGAAGCCGCTCGGCGAAGCACTCCAAGCCCGCGAGCAGCAGCGCACCAAGAACTTGCACTCGATGCTCGAGGACCGTGCCGAGGAAGAGTGCAAGAAGGTCGAGGCGATCTTCGCCGAGCTGCAAAAGCAGATCGAAACCGAACTTGGCGACCGCAAGCGCGAGATCCAGCACGACTTCACGCAGCCCGAGCAGGCGCAGTGGGATCGCGACGCCGACAGCCTGCACGAAGAGCTGAAGCGCATCCCCGAGCGCCTGCGCGCCGAGCAAGCCGAGCTACGCCGCCGCTTCCGCGACCCGAAACCGTGGAGCTTCCCCGTGGCCGTCGCGTTCCTCGTCCCCGAGTCCTGGTGAGCGCACGACCGACGCACATGGCACGCCGCACGCAACGATCCCCGACCGCCGGAGCGAACCACCTCGAGTGGCTGCGCCTCGTCGAGGTGTCGGGGCCGTTCCTGTCGCTGCCGGTCCTGAAGGAAGCCCTCCCTCAGGGACTCGAAGCCGACGACCGTGACGTGCGTGCCGAGCTGAAGGCCGCTCACGCGGAGTGGAACGAGCACTCCCACGACCGCGCCTACCACACCCAATGGATCCGGTTCGTGCTCGCTCGCGCCTTGGAGTACGGCCCGGAGGTCCTCGTCGACGGCCCCGCGATCCCGGCGAAACTCCGCGTGCGCGCCGCGCTGCACAACGAAACGCTGCAGCCCGACTACGCGGTGCTCGGGCTCGCCGCCGAGGGTGAGCGTCCCGCACGTCTGGTGATCCAGGTCCTCGAGCCCGGCACCGATCTCGAGCGCGCGCTGGAGGGAGCGCGTTGGAAAGCGTCGCCGCTGACGCGCATGGTCGAGTTGCTACGCGGCTCCTCTGACTCCGACCTGTCGCTCGGGCTCGTGACGAACGGCGAGAAATGGGTGCTCGTGTCCGCCCCGCGCAAGGGCACGACGACGTTCGTGACCTGGCACGCCTCGCTGTGGTTCGAGGAGAAGATCACGCTGCAGGCGTTCCGCACGCTGCTCGGCGTCCGCCGCACTCTCGGTGCCGCCGCCGACACGCTCGAGCGTCTGATCGAGCGCAGCGCCGAGCACCAGCACGACGTCACGATCCAGCTCGGCCTGCAGGTTCGCGAGGCGATCGAGCTGCTCGTGCGCCGCATCGACGAACTCGACCGGCGATCCAACCGCACGGTCCTCGTCGGAGTTTCCGAGAAGCAGGTCTACGAGGCCGCCGTCACGGTGATGATGCGCCTCGTGTTCGTCTTCTACCTGGAAGAGCAGGCCGAACTGTACTTCCCAGTCGCGAAGTCGACCTTCTACCAGCGGCACTACGCGCTCTCGCCGCTCGGTGCGACGCTGCGCGCCGAAGCGGACCGCCTCGGCCCCGACGTGCTCGAACGTCGTTCGTCGGCATGGTGTCGTCTGCTGGCCTGCTTCCGCGCGATCCACGGCGGTGTCGTCCACGAGGACATGCGCCTGCCCGCGTACGGTGGACACCTCTTCGATCCCGATCGCTTCCCGTTCCTGGAGGGTCGCAAGCCCGGCGAGAGCTGGCGCAACGTCCAGTCGTCGCCGCTCGGCGTCGACGACGCGACGGTGCTGTTCGTGCTCGAGGCGCTGCAGGTCTTGCGCGTGCGCGACACGGGCGCGAACGGTGCCGAGACGCGCCGCTTGTCGTTCCGCGAGCTGGGCGTCGAGCAGATCGGCAACGTCTACGAGAGCCTGCTCGATCACACGGCGAAGCGCGCGACCGACGCCGTGGTCAGCCTCAAGGGGCCGAAGGGTGAGGAGCCCGAGATCGAGTTGCGCGCGCTGGAGCAGTGCTACGACGCGGGCGATCCCTCGAAGCTCGTCTCGTTCGTGATGGAGAAGACCGGGCGTTCCGAGCCTTCGATCACGAAGGACCTCGAGTACGAGATCGAGGACGACTCGGCCCGCTGGCTCGTCGCGTGCGGGAACGACCGCGCGTTGTACGGGCGCGTGAAGCCCGTCGCCGGGTTGGTCCGGGAGGATCGTCGTCAGCAACCGGCCGTGTACCCGAAGGACAGCGTGTACGTCACGGCTGGTGCGGATCGGCGCAGCACGGGCACGCACTACACGCCGCCGAGCTTGACGGAGCCGGTCGTTCGATACGCGCTCGAGCCGCTCGTGTACGTCGGACCTGCCGAGGGGCTGCCCGAGACCGAGTGGAAGCTGAGGGCGCCGAGGGAGATCCTCGCGCTCCGCGTGTGCGATCTGGCCTGCGGGTCGGGTGCGTTCCTCGTGCAGGCGTGCCGATACCTGGCCGAGCGACTGGTCGAGGCGTGGGAGTTACTCGAAGGCGCAAGCCCAGGGCGGTTGCTCGTCACGCCCGAGGGCGGCCTTTCGACAGGCGCGCAGGGAGAACGGATCATCCCGAAGGACGACGTCGAGCGGCAGGCCATCGCGCGCCGCGTCGTCGCGGACCGCTGCCTCTACGGAGTCGACATCAACCCGAGGGCCGTCGAGATGGCGAAGCTCTCGCTGTGGCTGACGACCCTGCAGCGCGACAAGCCGTTCGGCTTCCTGGATCACTCGATCCGGTGGGGCGACGCGCTGCTCGGTGTGACGGACGCCTGGCAGCTCGAGCGGCTAACGCTGACGGACCCAAACGCGCACTTGGTCCTCGGGTCCGAATCGCTGCGCGGGGCCATCCGACGAGCGAGCACGCTTCGCCGACAGCTCGAATCGATCACGACGGAAACCGTCAGCGATGTCGAGCGCAAGGCCGCGCTTCTGCGCGAGGCGGAAGCCGAGCTGCTGTCGCTCCATGCGATCGCCGACGCACTAGTCGCGGCGTACCTCGATGCCTACCAACAGCCAGCCGGTAGACGTGCCCGCAAGTTGAAGACGAACCTCGAGCAGGACCTCTCCTCCGAGGCCCTCGGCGTCCTTGAGCCAACACAGAACAGCGACGAACGGATTCGCGCCGCCCGCAAGTGCTCTCAGAGGGCAGCTCAGATGCTCCGAGCTGAAACGCCGAGCGGAGACTCTGCACGGCATCCGTTGCACTGGCTACTTGAATTGCCGGAGCTGTTCGACGGAGGGGACACGCGCGGTCGCCTATCCTGTTTCATTGGCAATCCACCGTTCCTGGGAACGATCAAGTCAGCGACTGCTCTACCTCCTCACTATGTAGAATTAGTGCGCGAGGTTGGGCTGCTCACTCTTGGGGGTGCTGACAACGGCATGTTGCTTTTTCTCTCAAGACTGCTGAAGCTCGTTGGCGCAGAGCACCGATACGGCCTAATATTCCCCGTCGCTGCGCTTTCGGGCTCGCCGCCGTGGCAGTCCGAGGTGGCAACTTCGAGTCGGCCGGATTACATGGCTCTGTATCCACTGGGGACATTCGGATCTGCGGCCGTGCGCACCGTGGCTGTCGTAGGAGGCAGCGTCCGCAATGCAGAGATCCAGACCGTCAATCACGAGCGCGACGAGACATGGCGTGGGCAGTGGCCGGTTAGCGCGACGAACTGGTATGAGCTGCTTGCCGGGGCGGCATCCGCCGCACCGTCAAAGAAGTGCGTGAAGTTGCACGAGATGTTCGATCTTCATGCAGGATGCGCCACCGGAGCCGCATACGAGCTGCTACCGCATGTTGTTGACCGGGTCGTTGGCAGTGGACTGCGACTAATCAACACGGGGCTTATTGACCGATTTACGTGCCACTGGGGCAAGAGAACGGTTCGCTATCTCGGAAGCGACTTCGAGTCGCCTCGTTGGCCTTCTGGTGACGATGCACCCCAAAGCGTTATCCGCGCGCGAGAGCGCCAGGCCGGGCGTCCCAAGATCCTCCTTGGTGGACTAACGACAACGTTGGAAGCGTACCTAGACCAAGTTGGCGATTGCGCCGGGGTCGTGTCCACATGGATCATCCCGGAGAATGTGGCTCACCGTCCCTGGCATCTGGCGAGGACCTTGATGGCGCTGAATTCCGCGACGGCCACCATCGCCTACCGACGACGAGAAGCCGGAAACGCGATGGGCGGCAAGCAAGTGACCATAAAGAAGGACGCTCTACAGACTATCCCACTTCCGGCTGCGTTGTTCTCCAGTCCATTTACTGCGCCGGACCTGCGGACTCTCACTTGGGCCGATCTGTGCCGAGAGCGGTGGGCTGAGCTGGAAGACTCGCAGGCTGTCCGAGCACTCGACGCACTCCAAGCCGTTCTGTGCGAAGACAAGTTCCGTTCTTCGGAGGTTTGGGCGGCGGCAGACAATGCCGCTCACTTACTGGTCTCCTTCTTGTACGGCGAGAGCGAGGATGAGGCTCTCGCCACTCTTCGAGACTGGGCCGTGCTCGCGCAGCGGAAGCGAGTGCCCCTGAGCTTTCACGAGTCCGTCAAGGAACTGTGCGCCGCATGGACCACAGGATCGGAGCGCGATCAGTGAGCGGCAGGCAGGTGCGTTGTGGTAATGGCGAATCACACATGAAACCGTGCGGAGGATGTCATGCCCGGAGATAGTGCGCACGAGATCCGTTCTTCAGCGACCGAGGGAAGAGCTGATGTTCAATTGCCCGACCCGGGCGATGGCGACGTTGTTCGGTCCAAGACTAGCCTCGCTGTCAGCCCTACGAGGGCTCGCCTAGAAGTTCACCGTCTGGTGGGTCTCGAACTGTTCGGACCTGCGCAAGGCCCGAGCGAGGAGGTCGATGAGTCGTCGATCAAGGATCGCTACCTCGTCGGGATGCTCGCGCCGCGAGACGCCGAAGTCGGCGCGGACCAAGACGACGACCTCGCCGTCAACGAGCGCAGCGCCGACGAGAACAACGACAGCGACCGCTCCGGGATTCGCAAGGGGACGATGTTCCCGTCGTCGCTCGGCATCAGCTTCGTCGTCGCGAAGCGTGTGGCGCAGGTTCGTGTCACCGCGACTTGGGGCCAGTACGAGCGCACCGACAGCGGCTCGCTCGAAACCAAGAGCGGCAACCCGCAGAAGGTCTGGAAGCGGACGCCCTACGGAGGCGAGCCGTTCACCGTCGCGTTGCGCGAAGGACCGATCGCGAAGGTCAGCCCCGATCCGCGCAAGCCCGACGTCCACGTCGAGGGCATCGTCCGCACGCTGAACGACCAGTGGGTCGTGACGCTCTTCCTGGTCAACGAGCAGGAGGAGGTGCAGGACGAGAAGGCGGGGAGCGCGTGGCTCTTCCAGGTCGAGCTGGCCGTCGAGGGCGTCGATAGGTCGTCGGTGTTCGAGCGTCGGCCGTCGATGCGCGGCAAGTTCGACGACGGCACCGACCTGTCCCGCGAAGAGCGCGAGATGGCGATGCTTTACCGCCGCTACGGCGAGTTCGCCGTCGGTCACGGTACAGCGACGCATGCCGAGGTCGATCCGAACGATGCCTGGAAGGCGCGGAGACTGACGACCGTCGCGATGCCGACGTCCGAGGTCGAGCGCGTGGATGCGCCCGCGGAGAGCGATCCGGGCTTCGAGGGACTCCGTGGGCTCGAGCTCGACATGAAGGTCCTGGCGTCGAAATCGCGGGCGGAACTCGGACCTGCGCTCCGGCCGCTCGTCCTGGCGTACCAGCGGTGGATCGAGCAGCGCGAGGGCGAGATCACCGATCCCGCCGCAAGACTCGACGAGTACCAGCCGCCTGCGCGAGACGCGATCACCAGTTGCCGCGCGGCGCTACGTCGCGTCGAGGCTGGCATCGCGCTGCTCGAACGTGACGAACAGGCGGCCGAGTCGTTCCGCTTCGCCAACCGCGCGATGTGGCAGCAGCGCATCCACTCCAAGTTCGCCGAGGACCGCAGGCGTGGTCGCAAGCCCGACCTCGACGCCATCGACGCCGATCCGGCGAACCACCTGTGGAGGCCGTTCCAGCTCGCGTTCATCCTGCTCAACCTGCCGAGCTGCACGGATCTGCATCACCCCGAGCGCAGCCACGCGAGCGAGGCGGTCGCGGACCTCCTGTGGTTCCCGACGGGCGGGGGAAAAACGGAGGCATACCTCGGGCTCGCCGCCTACGTGATGGGCCTGCGCCGTCTCCAGGGGATGGTCGAGGGCCACTCCGGCGAGAAGGGTATCGCCGTCTTGATGCGCTACACGCTGCGCCTGCTGACGATGCAGCAGTTCCAACGCGCGTCCGTGCTCGTGTGCGCGTGCGAGGAGATCCGTCGCGATGCGCTGGAGAAGGGCGACAAGCGATGGGGCGAGGAGCCGTTCCGCATCGGCATCTGGGTCGGTTCGCGCACGACGCCGAATTGGACCGAGGAAGCGCACGAGTACATCCAGGAGGTCCGTGGCGGCGGTGCCGGTCGTCACAACAAGACCGGCGCGAGCGGATCGCCCGCGCAGCTCACCGCGTGCCCGTGGTGCGGCTCGCCCATCGACGAGGGGCGTGACATCGAAGTCGAGACAGTGGCACAAGGGCGCTGTCGCACGATCACGTACTGCGGCGACACCTACGGCCAGTGCCTGTTCAGCAAGGCGAAGTCGAAAGACGAAGGACTGCCCGTCCTCGTCGTCGACGAGGAAATCTACCGCCGCCCGCCGTCGCTCCTGATCGCGACCGTCGACAAGTTCGCGCAGATGCCGTGGAACGGCGCGACGCAGAACCTGTTCGGTCGCGTGTCACGGCTCTGTCCACGGCACGGGTTCCGCGCACCGGACCTCGACGACGCCGACTCGCATCCGGCGAAGGGCACGCACCCGGCGACGAAAACGATCGACCACCCGCCGCTACGGCCGCCGGATCTCGTGATCCAGGACGAGCTGCACCTGATCTCCGGTCCGCTCGGGAGCCTGGTAGGGCTGTACGAAACCGCCGTCGACGCGATGTGTACGTGGACCGTCGGCGGCAAGACGGTGCGGCCGAAGGTCGTCGTCTCGACGGCGACGATCCGCAATGCGGCGCACCAGGTGCGCTCGCTTTTCTTGCGCAAGGTCGCGGTGTTCCCGCCGCCAGGCACGGACATCGCCGACAACTTCTTCTCCATCCGGCGGAAGTCGAGCGAGGACACGCCGGGGCGTCTGTACGTCGGCGTCTGCGCGCCGGGTCGTCGCCTCAAGGGCGTGCTGATCCGCACGTACACGGCCTACCTCGCCGCGACGTGGCTCCTGTACGAGAAGCAGTACGGCAAGCACACCGATCCGTGGTGCACGCTCGTCGGCTACTTCAACTCGCTCCGCGAACTCGGCGGCATGCGGCGACTGGTGGACGACGACGTTGCCAACCGCTTGCTGCGCATGAACGATCGCGGGCTCGCACGGCGGCCGAGGCCGCTGGTCGAGGAGCTGACCTCACGGCGGAACTCGACCGAAATCCCCGGCCTGCTCGACCTGATGGAGGCCGTGTTCGATCCGGCGCTCGAGAAGCAGCGCGAGGCCGAGCGCAAGACGGGGAAGACGTTCACGTCGCAGAAGCCGATCGACGTGCTGTTGTCGACGAACATGATCTCGGTCGGCGTCGACATCGGCCGACTCGGACTGATGGTCGTCGCGGGTCAGCCGAAGAGCACGGCCGAGTACATCCAAGCGACGAGCCGCGTCGGTCGTCGCCATCCGGGCATCGTCTGCACGGTCTACAACTGGGCGCGACCGCGTGACCTGTCGCACTACGAGCGGTTCGGGCACTACCACGCGACGTTCTACGAGCAGGTCGAGCCGCTCTCGGTCACGCCGTTCTCGGCGCGCGCGCTCGATCGCGGGATCACGGCGCTGCTGGTCTCGCTCTCGCGCTTGCGCTCGGGCGACCTGTCGTCGAACGATCGCGCGTCGCAGATCCAGCTCACGAACCCGTCGGCGCTCGCGGCGATCGAGGAGGTACGCGCGCGAATCGCGGGCGTGTCCGGGAACCAGCCCCTCGCCGACGAGATCGCGGCTCGCCTCAAGCGCGTCCTCGACGACTGGGTAACCCTGGCGCGGAAGAAGCCGGGCATGACGTTCAAGAAGATGAGAGGCGGTTCTCCGTGGCTTCTGCAGAAGCCCGAGGAGCAGGACTGGGAGACGTTCACCTGTCTGAACTCGCTGCGGGACGTCGAACCGTCGCCCGGCCTCGTCCTGCAAGAAGACGCGACGAAGGGAGGGAGCTGAGCCATGACGTTCGCACCCTTCCGCGTCGGCCAGGCACGGCGCAGCCAGATCCTGCACACCTACGGCGTCGGCTCGGTCGTCGATCTCCCGCGCATGTCGGTGATGCCAGCCGGGCTGCAGCAGTGGCCCGCGCCGTCGCCGCTCAACGAGATCACAGAGGACCGGCTGCTCGCGCTGGTGCAGAGCCATCTCGGGAGCCAAGTGCAGCGCCTCGTCGCTCCGATCTACCGCGACGGGAGCGATCCGTTCAGCGACGACGCGCGCGTCGGCGTGCCGGTCGTCACGTTCCCGCGCTGGGTGCGGTGCCCGCGCTGCCAGACACTCGCGCCGCTCGACCTCGGCATCTTCGAGCTCAAGAAGGAGTCCTACCGACAGGACCGCACTTGCTACGTGCATGCCAACTGCAAGGTCGGTAGGCCGCCGCAAGTCGTGCCCGCGAGGTTCGTCATGGCGTGCCGAAACGGGCACCTCGACGACTTTCCTTGGCAAGAGTTCGTCGCGCACAAGACGCCGGGATGTTGCGGGCCGCTTGAGTTCCAAGAGAGCGGGTTGTCCTCCGAGGTCGCCGACCTGCGGGTGTTTTGCAAGGGGTGTGGCGCGGGCAAGCCGATGACCCTCGCGTTCGGGGACAACGCGCTGAAGCACCTCCCGCAGCAATGCACGGGCAGGCACCCGCATCTTGGTCGTGACTACGAGGACAAGGGCTGCGCCGAGGAGCCGCGCGTCATGCTCATCGGCGCGTCGAACCTGTGGTTCTCGATCCAACTGTCCGCGCTGTCACTGCCGACGGACAAGGGCAAGCTGCGACAAAAGGTCGACGAGAAGTGGACGGGCCTCAAGGAGGTCACCCGCCCCGATCAGCTCAAGCCGCTGCTCGCGTTCCTGCCCGAATTCAGCGCGTGGTCGCAGGATGAGGTCTGGGCGGCGATCGAGGAGAGGCGGCGCGCTACAGGCAGTGGGGTGACCGTCCGATCCGTCGCCGACCTAAGGCGCGAGGAATGGGCGGTGCTCACGAACCCGGCCGCAGCGCCAAAGACCGACGACTTCCGCGTGCGATCCGTAAAGGTTCCGAAGGGCTTCGAGAAGTTCATCGCGGACGTTGTCCTCGTGGAGCGGTTGCGCTTAGTGCGAGCCTGCGTCGGGTTCACGCGCGTCGATTCGCCAGGGGACTTCGGAGACCCGGCGCAGATCCCGAAGCTGCAACGCGCGCCTCTCTCGCGTGGCGCTCCGACTTGGGTGCCGTCGTCCGAGGTTCGCGGCGAGGGTGTGTTCCTCCGCCTACGCGAGGACACGTTGTCCGCGTGGCTCGAGGGTGACGAAGCGAAGAAGCTCGACGAAGAGTTCCGTCGTGCCCACGTCACGTTCCGCCGCGTGCGCAACATCCCCAACCCCGAGGACCAGTATTCGGGACTGCGCTACGTCGTCCTGCACACGCTCTCGCATACGCTGCTGCGACAGTTCGCGATCGAGTGCGGGTACTCGGCCGCCAGCATCGAGGAGCGCATCTACTCGGCCGCGCCCGGCGAGGAGGGCGGGCCGATGGCGGGCATCCTGCTCTTCACGGCTGCTGCGGACAGCGAAGGGACGCTCGGTGGTCTCGTGGCGCTCGGCGAGCCGGAGTCGTTGCGCCGACACCTAACGATTGGGCTCCAGCGGCTGCAGCTCTGCTCGTCGGACCCGCTGTGCGCCGAGCACCGACCCGAGCCGGGTCGCGGGGTGCTGCACGGCACCGCGTGCCACTCGTGCCTGTTCGTCTCCGAGACCTCGTGCGAGCGAGGGAACAAGTACCTCGACCGCGCGGTCCTCGCGACCACGGTCCGCAAGCCGCTCACGCCCTGGATGGCGGACGCCCCGAGCCCACATGGACCCGCGCGCTGAACTGATCGCCCAGAGGATCGCGGAGATGGTCGCCAACCTACCGGCGTCCATCGCCGAGGAACTCGTCGGGCACTTGCAGTCGCTCGGGGCGACGCCGGGCGATCGTGTCGGGAGCGATCCGACTCCGCCCGGCTTCCCTGCGGACTGTCGGGACGGCGTCGACGCCCTCGTCTCCGCGTGGCGCTCGAGCGGCAGCGCCGTGCCCGCGCACGCGCTCGGGCTCGCGATCCTGAGTGCGGCACGCGCGGCGGAGGCCGAGCGCCTCGGCGAGCGCGTCGAACTCGTCTGGTCTGGACCCGCGAAGCCCGGCACCGCGCTGCGCCGCACCGAACAGGCCCTCACCGAACTAGTCCAGAGCACCCGCAGTGAACTGTGGATCGTCTCCTACGTCGCGTACTCCGTGAGCGGACTCCGCGACGCGCTCAGCGACGCCCTCCGACGTGGCGTCCGCGTACGTCTCCTGCTCGAGTCGCGCGAGTCCGGCGGCGGTCGGATCACGCACGACGGCATCGCTGCACTCCGGTCAGTCGTCGATCTCGGGGCCGTCGTCTATGGGTGGTCGTTGGAACAGCGCCCGAAGAACACTCGCGGCGATCCGGGAGCCTTACACGCGAAGTTCGCCCTCGCCGATCGCACCGACTTGCTCGTGACCAGCGCGAACCTCACCGAAGCCGCGTTCGAGTTCAACATGGAGTTGGGGGTGCTCATCCGTGGTGGTCCGCAGCCTCAGCGCCTAGCGGGGCATCTCGCATGGCTGCTCGAATCACGGTCGATCGAGGTGACTGAGTGACACCCGCACCCGATGTGAAGTCTCCTCCGACGGCGAGAGGTGTGCGTTGAGGAGGTACTGGTAGGAGGCTCGCACCCATGACCGAGGTTCCCTACACGACATTCGTACGCATCGAGTCCATCCTTCGAGACGTGCTCCGTGCGAGAGGGCTCGACCGCGCGGACGGCAGGCCTCTGTACGCCTACAAGGTGACGAACGGTGAGCTCAGCCAGCTCGCGTACTCCCTGAACAAGATCCTCGTGACGCGGAGCCAACTCGGACTCGATGAGGCGGCTGGCTTCGTATTGCTTGCCGCGGGCCGTTTCTGCGCGCGGCACGAGGCGGGGCATTGGAGGTGGGAGACGGCGCTGGGCGAGGTGCTACCCACGACGTGGAGACCGGACGGCCGATTCTACGAGACGCTCGAGCGTGGACTTGCGTGGTGGCGCAGGAAGGTCGTTGTCGCGCGAGGAACGAGGGAGTTCCTGGTCACGATCGCCTGTGAGGGCGGACTCCCGCTGGCGCTGGTCAGTCGCGAAGGAACAGCCCTCAGAAACTACTTTGGTCGCCTGCTGCGGACGCGCGAGGAGTTCCCGATGCTCGACATCGACGACTCCGCGAGGTCGCTGTCCTACCTGCTCCCGCCCACGCTCGTGAACGACCCGTTGCTGACGTTCGCGGCCCTGCTGATCGATGCCGTCGCCGATCTCAGGCAGCAGGTGCGAGGCGAGAAAGATCCCATCGAGGCACTCAGGAGGAGAGTCCCCGATTGGGAGCATCGCATCCCGCTCCGGCTCGATGAGGAAGACGCACGCGAACTGCTCAACGGTCTGCTCCGTGCCCCGGCACCTGAACTCTCCTCCGGCCAGGACGAGGTATTCCTTCGCGTCCACTTGGACACTCGCGCAGGGCTGCGGCTCGGACGCGAGGCCATCCTCCCTTCGATTATGTCCACGGAAGGGTTGGCTCGTCTCATGGGATGTCCAGTCGACGAGTTACCGGCTCGCGTGCTGCTGTCGATGGAAGCCAGCGACGGCGTGCGGCGGCCATTCGCCCGGTGCACCCGGGTCCACGGAGGTGAGAGCTACCGCCTCGAACGGACGAGCGAGACCAGGTGTCTGGGCGGAACGGCACTTGGAGGCCGAGTCGACCTGATAGCTTCGGGGGCGGAAGGCTCCACTTGGCGGGTGCTGTTCCCGGGCGGTGAGGAACTGGCCGAGCTGCCCTGGATCTTCGTCGATCCCGGAAACGAAGCCACGACGGTGCGCATGCTCGGGAGTGGATCGGTGAGAGTTCGAGCACCGACCGTTTTGGTAGCCGTGCCTCCTGGAGTGGAACCCGTCGGCGGGGAGTCCATCCGCATCGGGGAGTTGCCCGAGGTGACACGTTGCGTATGGCGCGTCAGCGGTGAGGTGCGCTTCGAGCAGAGCGGGGAAGTCGCCGTCGTAAGGACGTGCCAGGAACGAGACGACGACGCACGCTTCGTCCTCAACGGGAGCTCGACATCACTCGCGCCGGGGCTCCAGTCGTTCTGGCTCGGGACACCCCGCCTCTACGAACTCGTCGAGGATGGCCGAAGTCGCACCCTGAAAGGCACGGGCGTGCAGTGGAGGACCATGGGCACGATGTCGCGGCAGTGGGCTGCGCTCGACGAACGGGCACGTGGTCGCGGCGAGATCCGCTACGTGGAGAGCGGAGAGACGTTGTTCAAGACCCGGGTGACCGTACTGGCCCCCGACTTCTCGTGCCGAGTCGAACCCGGTCCGGGCAACCGGGAGGGTGTGCTCGTGATCGCCGGTAGCGGCATCGGCTCTGCCGCGCCGAAAGCAGAGACCGGCTGCACGTTCGAGATCGTACCCGAGGGAGGCGACTGTCTCCGCGTCGTCTGTCGTCAAGCAGCGGACGCCGGACGTCCCTCCAGCCTACAAGTGACGCTCGTGCTGCGTGGAGGAGCGACGGCAGTAGTGGAAGCTCCCTTCCCTGCGCCGCAGGTAGCGTTCGTCGCAGCACGCGGACGACCGCTGACGAACCGGGCGAGCGTCCCGTTGGAGAGGATTGCGAGCATCCGTGCGTCGGTAATGACGCCTCGCTCGGACTGCTACTCACTCGAGGCTCGATGCTCGACTGGCAGATTCCACCTCTCCGACCTGCCACGCACTTCGGATGGCCGCTCAGAACTCCCTCTCGAAGTCGTCTTTCCACGTGTCGAACAGATGCTCGCCTCGGACGACGATCTGGATGCAGAGGTCGAGCTGCGGATCGTGCGAGTCGGGATCGAGAACCCGGGAGGAGACGCTCGACTGCGCGTGCGGAACTTCGAGCGCCAATTGATTCCATCACCCGGGGGCGATGCGTACGAGACACTCCTCCGAATCGACGGGGCGACCGAGCGAGTGGACGCCTCTGCACGAGCGGACGTGCGCCTCACGGCCACTCCGATATGGGCTCCGACGTCGGAACCAGCACCCCTACCGACGAATGGCGAGATCGACGTATGGCGCTTCCCGCACGAGGGGGCCGTGCCTGGACCCTGGTTGGTCACAGCCTGGGAAGGAGCACAACTGGTCGCGAGGCCGACCTGCTTCGTAGCGCGAGCGAGACCCACGGGAGAAGTCGCGATCGAGCAGCCGGGCGATCTGGATGTACTCGCCCTCGCGGATGTCGTGCATCTCCACGGCGAGCCGCTGACGGCAGCCTTGGCGAAGACGCTCCAACGGATCGGATCGGACCCTGAAGACGGCGACTGGGTCCTGGTCAGCCAGTATCTCGACAGCCTCGCCGCGCTCCCGGCGAACACCTACGAGGTGATCAAGGCGCTCGTCAGGCATCCGAGTGCCGTCGCGCTCGCCGCGATGAACTCGCTCGCTAGTCCACGATTCCCGATCATGTGGGAGCAGCTGGAGCGACTGCCGTTCCTTTGGGCTCTCGTGCCATTCCGATCCTGGATGGGAGCTACGCGCAACCTACTGCTCGCACACCGCAGAGTGTGGGACAAGCTGCCGGAAGACCTGCAGACGGCCTACGACCCAGCGGCGAGCGTCAGGGCACTGCTTTCGAGGCTGAGGGACCACGCGGACCGCCGGTCCCCTTTCCTCGAGTGCACGGCGGATGCGCTGACGCTCTTGGTGTTCGGCGGCGTCCCGAAGTCTGGGTTGCTCGCCAAGGCCATGCGGAACTCGAACGCGAAGGAGATCCTGGTCAACCTGGACGAGGCCCACAACCGAGTGCGAATCCGCAACGAGGGCAGGACATGGCCTCAGCAGAAGATGGGGACGATGCTCGATCGAGTTGGTGTGACCCCGGACGACCAGAAGCTCATCCCGTGGATCATGCCGCGTCGGCAGGACACGAACTCGGTGCTGAACGCCCCTGTCGTGGCAGCGGTCATGTCGCTGCTGGTCCCCGAGGATCGTGACGTCGACCATGAGACGGTGATCGCCTTGCAGGGGTTGCGCAGCTTCGACTCCGAGTGGTTCGACGAGGCGCACGCGATGGCAACGGCGATTCTGATGGCGAGGTGGCTCGATCGGGAAGGCAGGGACTGACATGCAGGACGAGTTCTTCAGCACGTTGGCGGAGGAGTGGCGGAAGCGGTCCCATCGAGCCCTGGTGAGCCAGGTCTCGCCAGCGAACGCGGCGCTCCGCAGTCGTCTAAAGGAGATGCTGGATCGCCCCGCAGGTGAACAGGGCGGCTTCGTCGCGGAACCCATCGTCGAGTCGCTCTTCGAGTGGGATCGCCACGATCGCGAGCTGAAGGACCTCGACTACCTGCGACCCGAATTGGTGGCCGCGTTGGACACACCGCCGATCGAGTACGAGCACGTGAGGTTCGCCGCCAACTGGCGGCCTTACAAGCACCAACATCAAGCGTGGACCGCGCTCGAGTCGCGGACGCCGAAGTCCGTGATCGTCAGCACGGGCACCGCGAGCGGCAAGACCGAGTGCTTCTTGGTCCCGATCCTGAACGACTTGGTTCGCGAGTCGACGTCGAGTGGGAGGCTCACGGGCGTCCGCGCGCTGTTCCTGTACCCCCTCAACGCCCTGATCAACAGCCAGCGCGAGCGGCTGTATGGATGGACACACCATTTCAAGGACCGCGTGCGGTTCTGTCTCTACAACGGTGGCACTCCCGATCGTGTGAACGCCGCGCTCCAAGCGAGTCACCCCAACGAGGTCAAGAGCAGGAAGGCGCTCCGCGCTGATCCACCGCCACTGCTGGTCACCAACGCGACGATGCTGGAGTACATGCTCGTGCGATCCGTCGACGCGGGCATCGTGCAAGCGTCGAAAGGACATCTACGCTGGATCGTCCTCGACGAAGCCCATACCTACGTGGGTTCCGCTGCGGCCGAGATATCCCTCCTGCTGCGGCGGGTCATGCACGCATTCGGAGCAGACCCCAAGTCGATTCGCTTCGTCGCGACCTCGGCCACGATGGGGAGTGCAGAGGCACCGGAGGAACTGAGGCGATATCTCGCCGACCTCGCTGGCATCGCGCCCGACCAGGTGGTGGTCGTGACGGGGAGTCGGGTGCCACCAACGCTCGAGCCAGCCCAGGTCTCGCGGAGCAGTCCTCTGCCCGAGCTGGAGGAACTCGAAGCTCTGTCCGCTGAGGGACGATTCGACAAGCTCGCCGGATGCGCAGCCGTTCGGACGTTACGCGACGAGCTCCGAACTGGGCCGATGCCCGTCTCCCGCGTATGGGCTCGCCTGACCGGGAAGCCCGAGGTCGAGATATCGGCCGAAGCCGGTCGCACCGCGCTGCGCTACCTCGACCTCTGCTCGACCGCGCAGGCGAAGTCCACGTACTTGTTGCCGCTGCGCGGGCATTTCTTCCATCGAGTCCAACCCGGTGCGTGGGTGTGCTCGAATCGGGCATGCCCCGGTCGCGACGGGACGGCCCTCGAGGACTTGGGGTGGCCATTCGGGGCGCTCTTCCTAGAGCGGAGAGACCACTGCGACCGATGCGGGTGCCGAGTCTTCGAGATGGTGTCCTGCTCCGACTGTGGTGCTGAGCACCTCGTAGCGAAGCGCGTCGACGAAGGAGGAAAGGAGCTACTCACCGCCTGCAGATGGCAGGGCGGCATGCTCGACGCGGATGCGGAGGAGGGCGAGGAGGAGGAAGGCGAAGCAGCCGAGCGTACGGATCCGACCATCGAGTTGGTGTACGGAGGCGATCCTACCGAGCGCGTGTCGTCAGCCTGTGCGTTCGACCCCAAGACCGGCGAGTACGGCATGGGAGAAGCGTCTCTCCGATTGGTCTTGAGGGATGCCGACGGCCTCTGGCGGTGCGCGCGCTGTGGAGGACGTCACAGTCCGAAGAGGGAGATACTGCGTCCACTCCGACTCGGGACGAACTTCTTCCTGAGCGCAGCGATCCCAGCCCTGCTCGAGCGATTGCCCGAACACGAAGACCATCCCGAACTCAGCCCCATGCGTGGCCGTCGCATGATCACTTTCAGCGACAGTCGGCAGGGAACAGCCCGGTTCGCGGCGAAGATGCAGCTCGAGTCCGAACGGAACTTCGTCCGCAGCTTCGTGTACCACAAGCTCTGGTCGCTCGCCGCACAGGATGTTGGCGGCGAGGTTGCTCGCCTCGACTCCGAGATCGAAGCATTGACGCCGCTCGCCGAGTCGAACCCTGTCCTGCGAGGCGTCGTCGCGGAGAAGGAGCGTACGAAGGAGGAACTCCTGGTGCGCAACAGCGCGCCGAGGATCTCCTGGGCGGACTTGGTATCCGCGCTCGCGGCGGAACCGACCGTGCGTACGTGGATGCGCGAGAACCAGAAGGCTCGCTACCTTCCTGCGGACCTGCCTGCTGAGTCGTGGGCCGAGCTGTGCCTCTATCGGGAGTTCTTGCGGAGGGCCAAGCGCCAGAACTCGCTCGAGACCCTGGGACTCGCCTCCGTGACCTACCCGGCCTTGGACGCCGTGGTGGCCGCCCCGAGTTCGTGGACGAAGCGCGGCCTCGACGTAGTGCAGTGGAGGGAGTTCCTCGCCTTGTGCCTCGACCACTCCGTCCGAGCTCAAGGAGCGACGAACGTCCCGCACCAGTACATGCGTTGGATGGGGATGCGGTTCACTACCCGACGAATCACGCCTCCCGAGACGCCGTTCAAGAGGCGTGTGAGCTACCCGTGGCCGTGCCCATCGGGGAACAGACCACTCCCCCGCGTGGCACAGCTACTGTGCGAGGCGCTGCAGCTCCGAGAGAAGGAACCTGGCGACAGGGCGGTCATCACCGAGCTCCTCACTCAGGCTTGGGGGGCGCTGCGTCATGCACGAGTATTCGAGGAGGACTCGGAGGGCTTCCTGCTGATGTTCCCGAAGCAGATCGAGATCGCTGCGGTCCGTGCGGCGCATGTCTGCCCGGTGACGCGCCGAGCCTTGGACAGGACACTGCTCGGTATCACGCCCTACGTCGATCCTCGTCTCGCTGCGAGCAAGGTCCGTTGTGTCGAGCTTCGGATGCCGCGCCTACGCAACCCCTTCCGCAGGCGACCAGAGTCAGGTGTCCAAGACCAACAAGCGGCTCGCGACTGGTGCGAGCGTGATGTCGAAGTGGCCGAGGCCAGACGGCTTGGTGTGTGGACGGAGTTCAGCGACCGGATCGCCGAGTTCGCCGAGTACATCTCCGTCGGTGAGCACTCCGCACAACAAGAGCGCAGGCGACTGCAGGAGTTGGAGAGCCAGTTCAAGCGCGGTCGGATGAACATCCTCTCTTGCTCCACGACCATGGAGATGGGCGTCGACATCGGTGGACTCGTCGCCGTTGGGATGAACAACGCTCCCCCCGGACCGGCCAACTTCCTGCAGCGGTCTGGGCGCGCTGGTCGGCGAGGTCAGTCCAGGGCCGTGACCCTCACCGTGTGCCAGGCATCACCTCACGGGGAGGCCGTGTTCGCCAACCCGATGTGGCCCTTCACGACTCCCGTGCACGTCCCCCGCGTCTCGCTGGAAAGCGAGCGCATCGTTCGCCGTCACCTGAACGCGCTCTTCCTGTCGCGGTTTCTGACGATGCAAGGCGGCTCGTACCTGAGCCTGAAATGCAGCGGGTTCTTCCGCGCGGAGCAAGGTGCCGGGATGGCGCTCGCCGAACGCCTGGCAGAGTGGCTCGAAAGCACCGCATCGTCTGACGAAGAAGTCGCTCCGGGAGCCGAGCGCCTCCTCGCTCGCACGCCTCTACAGTCCGCTGCCCTGCCAGAACTCGCGGAAGACTCGGCCGAGGCGATGCGGGCCATCCACAAGCGGTGGCTCGAGGAGGACGCGGTGATCGCCGCCGACCTCGACGCCGTCGGAGGAGAACCACAGAAGGGGCAGACGCCGACGCCGGAGCAGAGCGCGGTCCTGTTCCAGCGGAAGCGGATGTGGGGCGAGTACCTGCTCGCGAGTCTGTGCTCCGAGGGGTTCCTTCCGTCCCACGGATTCCCGCTCCACGTGATCCCGTTCATCCCAACAACCTACGAGCTGCTGCTGGCGGAGGAGAAGGCGGAGAAGAACAGGGCCGAGGACGATCCGTCCCCCGGCGAATCGGCCCCGGGGTTCCGGCGCGAGTATCCGTCGCGGCACCTGGCTGTCGCCGTTCGCGAGTATGCGCCGGACTCCGTGGTCGTGTTGGATGGTCTCGTCCACGAGTCGAAGGGGCTCCTCCTCAGCTGGCAATTGCCGCCTGGTGACGACGAGCGACACGAAGTGCAGGCCCTGCGTCATGCATGGCGCTGCAAGGAATGTGGTGCGAGCGCAACGGGGAGGAAGGCGCTCGAGCACTGCGGACGCTGTGGTTCGGATCAGCTCTCGGTCCAGCGGTTCATCGAGCCCTCCGGTTTCGCGGTCGACATCCGATCCACGCCGGACACCGACGTCACTCGACAGACCGTCTTGCCGTTCCGCGAGCCCTGGATCTCGGTGGGATCTGCGACATGGGCCTCCCTGGCCGACATGAGAGTCGGACGATGTCGCTACGACCCCGACGGCGTCGTCTTCCATCGCAGCGCGGGCCTGCACGGCTTGGGATACGCGGTGTGCCTGGAGTGTGGACGGGCGGCATCCATGGTCGAGGAAGGTGTCGCACCGTCCGAGATGGAAGACCACGACCGGCTTCGGAGAGGGAGCAAGAAATCGGGTTCGAGCAAGTGCTCCGCTCGCATCGGCGGCTTCAAGATCCAACTCGGGCTGCGGCTCGGAGGCGAGCAACACACCGATGTCTTCGAGATGCAACTCGCCGACCCCACTACGGGGACCTGGCTGAACGACGCGGACGTCGCGTCGTCGGTCGCGGTCGCGATGCGCCAGGCCGTCGCGGAGCAACTTGGCATCGACGTGCGCGAGGTCGGTTGGGCTACCTCCGCTGGCGCATCGGAAGGAGGGGCCGCGAGGCGATCCATCTTGCTGTACGACTCGGCCAGTGGCGGTGCCGGTTACGTGGCGCAAGCGGCTCGTGATGTCCCGGGGCTTCTGCGGCGAGCGAGGACCGTACTGGAGTGTCCGCGACGCTGCGACGCCGCATGCCACGCCTGCCTACTCGCATTCGATACCCAAGACGCAGCGGAGCGCCTCGACCGACATGCGGCGCTCGAGTTCCTGACACCAGCGTTGTTGGAGGCGCTCGAGCTCCCCGAGGACCTGAGAGTCCTGGGCGGCGAGTCCCGTCTCGAGACATCGGGAGTGTCGCAGGCACTACTTAGGAGCGCGAGAGAGGGTGGCGTCACCGTCGTTCGGATGTTCCTCGGGGGTGCCGCCGCCGAGTGGGACGCCGAATCCTGGCCGCTGTGGTTGGATCTGTTCGATCTCTCCAGGCGCGGCGTTCGCGTCGAACTCGCCCTCCCACAGCGGGTGCTCAGCGCCCTGGACTGGCGCGAGTCACAAGCCTTCGCCGCGCGATGCCAAGCTGGTGGGTTGAGCGTGATGGTGTGCGATGACCCTCTGCCAGCAACCGGAGGACTGGCCGTCGTCGCCGAGGTGTCCTTCGCCGACGAGGTCGTTCGCTGGGCAACGACAGCGCCCGACGAGTTGGTGCTCTCGGAGGCGTGGTGTCGCTCAGACCACGCGCGCCGAGTCACAGGCAGGGCGAAAGGCGGGCCGACCGCACTGCGCGCGAGGTCACCCGCCGTCGACGAGCTACCCCGACCCGCACCGGGCCAATTCAAGCGGATCGCGATCACTCGACAGCTCGACGGCAGCATCACCGGCCTCGGTGAGAGGTTCTGGCGGATGATCGAAGGAGCCTCACCTGCACTGCGAGAACGCCTCGATGGGACCGTACCCCTGCGCTCGGTGATGTACTCCGACCGCTACGTCAGGTCACCGCTCGTCGCGAGACTCGTGCGGTGCGTCGTCGATGGCCTACGCGGAAGGCGCGGCGGGGTGGGTAGTCGAACGAGATTGACGATCCACACTACTTCCAGCCCCGACGATCGACGGCGGCCTTGGTCGCTCGGCGACGACTGGGTGTCGCGGTCAGACCACGAGGCAGTGCTCGTGGCGCTCTTCAGCGACGTTCCTGGCGCGAACGTACTCGTCAAGGGCATGTCTGATGCGACGGCGCACCACCGCGAGCTGAGGCTCGAGTGGGAAGACGGTTCCGCTTGCGAGATCCAGCTCGATCACGGCCTCGGATTCCTCAAGCTCCGGCGCAAAGTTCAGCACCGATTCGACGAAGCGCCTGATGTCCAGGCGAAGAGGATCCGGGTTGCCGACGGAGTCGTCGGGCACGATGGCGCACATCCGGTGTTCTTGTTTTCCAGCGGCGTGTCAGCAGCGCCGAAGTGAGAGCAGATCACCGATGGGCCGGTCGCATGTTGCTACGCGCTCGAAGGCTCGGGACTTGGACGGCGTGAGCCAATGTCATCCGTGCCGCTGGCCCGATGCGGACACGGTGTCTTCGTGCGAGCTCACAGACCTCGCTCGATGGGCGCGCTGTCAGTTCCGAGGAGGACCGCGAGGTGGTCGATCTCGATGACGCGCACGAACTCATCCGAACCGAGTCCGCCGACCACCGATGTCCGCCGCCGGATGCTCGCGACGAAACGGCGGGATACCCCCGAAGAGCTGAGGATTCGGAGTGCCCTCCATCGGAGCGGTCTGCGCTACTCGATCGACGCCAGGGTCCTATGTTCGTCACGTGCACGGGCCGACATCCTGTTCCGACGAGTGCGCGTCGTGGTCTTCGTGGACGGCTGTTTCTGGCATGGTTGCCCGAAGCACGGGACGAAGCCGAAGAAGAACGCCAAGTGGTGGGCGGCGAAGCTCGAGGCCAACATCCGGAGGGACCGCGAAACCGACTGCCAGCTCAGAGCCGCCGGGTGGAGAGTGATCCGGGTGTGGGCGCACGAAGCTCCTGAGCAGGCTGCTCGAAGGATCGGCCGGGCAGTCGCCACGCGACGTGGGGCGGCTGGCTTCCGAGGCCCCCGCGCCCCTCGCCGTGGGAGATCCAGGTAGCAGGCTCGAGTTCGGCCATCGCCTATGGTGCAATCCATTCCACGCTGGGCCACCACGCTGAGCGACGACATCGCGATGGGATCCATCCACCAGAACGCCACGAGGTCGAGCCGCCTAGGCACGGAGTCCCCTGGCACGGCTCCGATGGAGCCGTCAGCCAGCGTGGCCTCCCTCTTTTCAGGCATCGGGGGCATCGAGTTGGGGCTGCACGAAGCAGGCTTCGACCCGAGAGGCTTCCAGCTCGCGTGCGAGATCGATGTCGGCGCACGGGCCATCCTGGCACGTCAGTTCAGCCTACGTGGGGAGGTCCATACCGACATTCGTGGACTGCGAGACCTCGCGAATGCTGACCTCGTGACCGCCGGGTTCCCGTGCCAGGACCTGAGCCAGGCCGGGTTGACTGAGGGAATCGACGGCGACAAGAGCGGGCTCGTCAGCGAGGTCTTCCGTCTGCTCGCGGCATCGAAGCGGAGGGGCAAGGCTCCACGCTGGGTGCTGTTCGAGAACGTACCCTTCATGCTGCGGCTCCAATCGGGGCGCGCGATGGAGCGCGTGGTGCAGGGGTTCGAGGAACTCGGCTACCGCTGGTGGGCGTACCGGGTGCTCGACGCGATCCGGTTCGGTCTGCCCCAGCGCCGTCGCCGCGTGTTCTTCCTTGCCTCACGGAGCCCCGACGACGATCCGCGATCCGTCCTCTTCGATCCGACCTCCGCGAGCGGTGGCGCACCACGGGCCGCAACGGCCGAGGACGGCGACGGAACTGCCTTCGGCTTCTACTGGACGGAGGGCAACCGGGGCTTGGGCTGGGCTCCCGAGGCGTTGCCGACTCTCAAAGGTGGCTCTGGGCTTGGGATCCCTTCGCCGCCCGCGATCTGGCTCCGCGACACCGACGAGTTCGTCACGCCGTCCATCGAACTCGCGGAGCGCGTTCAGGGGTTCCCGGCAGGATGGACGGACGTCAAGTGCGACGCCGCACGGAAGAACGCCCGCTGGTCCTACGTCGGCAACGCCGTTCCAGTCGCGGTCGCCGAGTGGGTCGGGACACGCCTGCTGTCGCCAGTTCGCGTCACGGAGGAGGGCGCGCCGTTCGATCGCAACGCGCGCCGTTCCTGGCCGAATGCCGCGTTCGGTCTCGAAGGTGAAGCGTTCGCGGCTCCCGACCAAGGCGAGGGTCCTGTCGCAGGAGGCTCCCGGAAACTCCTCTCCGAGATGGCGATCCTCGCGCCCGACAGGCGGCATCGGCACGTTCAGCCGCTCTCGCTTCGTGCTGCGAGCGGCGTGCTCTTCCGGCTGGAGCGCGCCCGCGACGAGGGACGGCTGCGCCCGCGAGCGGACTTCATGAAGGCACTAGCGCGCTACGTCGCCACGCATCCCGATCGACCGCACGCAGCGGCACGAGTCGGTGGACGTCGGGGAGCGCGTAACTGAAACGCGGGGAGTAGGACCGGACCGGCCGGCTCGGATCGGAGGCGTACCCGCGTCCGATGTGCGACGGGGTCGGGTGGCGCTCGAGAAGCCTTGGCGACGAACTGCGACGACGACGGGACGCCGCGCTCGAGCGCAATGCTCGAGCAGGTCGGCGATCGAGGGGAGGACGTTCCCATTCCTGCCGGATCCACAGTTGCATCGGCCCCCCAGGGCAACCCTTCGCCGGGTGCGACACGCGGGCCTCTGCCCCGCTCACCTGGCCTCACCGGCCGCAATGGCCCCTGACGCCCCTCGCGCGCACAGGAGCCTCCACAGCGCGCCCTGCGCCTCCCGGCTGGGCTGGAACTTTCTTCCGGGTCTTCGTCCCCGCCTAGGAAGATCCGAGAACGACTTTCACACGCCCTCACGGAAGCCGAACAGGGCACCCACGCGACTCACTTCGAGGCGTAACTCAAGCTGGGATAGAGCCTTGTGGCTCCGCACCCGGCCCACTACCACCAGGGAGGGACATCATGAAGTTCACCAAACCGGCCCGTCTCACTGCGGGCATCTGTGCCGCGCTCACCGCCTCGATCGTCGTCATCGCCTGCGCCGGAACCAGCTCGTTCAAGGTCGACGTCGCCGTCGCTGGGCAGGAGGGCCACGCTGAGTTCAAGCGCGACAGCTCGGGCCACAAGGTCAAGATCACGAACTCGACCGGCGAGTCGATGGACGTCTCGTTCCGTGATGCGGACGGCAAACAAGTCGGCAGCACCACGACCGGCGTTCCGTCCGGTTCGAGCGTCGACGTCCCGAACGGCGCGACCGAGGTCGTCGTCAGCACGCCCGCTACGCCTCCGCCTCCTTCGCCGAGCGGTGGAAGCGGCGGCATGGCCGAGATCGGCGGCAACAGCGCGCTCGCCCTGCAGCAGGTCGGCGTGCAGCAGCGGGTCGCGGCGCAGCAGCTCGCGACCTACCGGATCCGCGTCGCTCCGCTCGTCGCTGACGAGGACGGGAGCGCGCGGCTCTCCAACGTCTCGCTCGACTGCAACATCCTCGCGCCCGCGTCGGGCTGGGATGCGCATGAGCACGGGTGGAACCTCGTCAGCCCGATCCTGCTCGCCGGTCCGGGCACGCCAGTCCCGACCAACGTCGAGATCGTCAGCTTCGTGCGCGTGCAGCGCGAGAAGCTCGGCGCTCGCATCGTCGCGGCCGACGTCGGGCACTTCACCTGCTTCACGCTCGATTGGAACGGCCAGTTCGGCTACGCCGACTTGGCCGCCGGGCATGGCGTGCAGAGCTTCGCGACCGGCAACGGTTGGGAGGTCTGCGAGGCGTTCATCCCGGTCGCGGACTTTGGCCTGCCGACGACCTTGAACGGCGGGTTCCTGACGATGGCGAACACGAGCGATGCTCAGCCGCAGATGGTCTCGATGTTCGTCGAGTTCTTCCTCTGAGCCGCAGGGCAGGCTACGCGCGGGAGGCTGCTCGGATGGGCCTCCCGCGCCTTCGTGCCATGCGCAGCGTCCTCTCTCTCGCCCTGTTCGCGCTCGCGTCGTGCGCGTCCAGCGCCTTCGATCGCGCGCCGATGACGTGCGAGACCGGAAGCGGAACGGTGCGCGGCTTCGATCGCGAAGAAGTGGCCGAGGTCGGCCGCCTCGTCAGCGAGTTGTGCCCGCGCATCGACCAGATCCTCCGGCCTGAGCGAACCGAGCCCGTGCGCGTCGTCGTACTCGACACGGCCGCCGATCCCTACGCGAAGGCGTACACGCACGAGTTCGTGCGCGAGGGCCGGATCGTCGATCGGTTCATCGTGGTCGGCTCGGAGGGGCGGCATCTGCGCGGCTTCATCGTCGCGCACGAACTCGTCCATTGGCTCTCGGATGGCGCGTGGGATCGGCTGCCCCTCGTGCTGGAGGAAGGGCTCGCCGACCTGATCGCCAGCCAACTCGATGCGGTCGGCCGCGAAGCGAAGCTCTACGACCTCGCGCAGGTTCCTGCGGCGACGAGCTTCAGCGAGATCGAATCCGCCCTTCGCGTCTCACGCGAGAGCTGGGCGTCGCTCACACCCGACGAGCGCGGTCGCAGCTACTGGGTCGGGTTCATCCTCGCGCGGCGGATCGGTATCGCGGGGCTCCGCGCCCTGTGCGAGCAGGCTGCGGCCGAAGGGGCTCCGTTCGTGCCGAGCGAGCGAGTGCTCGCGCGGGCCAAACTCGGCATGGACCTGCGCGCCTGGAACGAGGCGCTCTGCGAGTCGATTGGGTCGACACCGGCTCCGATGCGCCGAGCATTTCCGACTGGACGCGCTCCGCGCTTTCCGCGAGTAGGATGCGTCTACGATATCGCATTGCGATGTGACATCGAGTCATTCATCGAAGCCCGAATCGGGGCCTCGAAGAAGTGATGCCCTGCCCACCGGTTGGTGAGCAGGGCACCGTTGACTAGCCTGCGCTCGGCTCCACGCGTCGGAGGGTCTCGGTCTTGTCGCGTCGAACGATCTCATAGCGAGCGATCTCGTCACGGATGTTCGACAAGACGACCTGATCTCCGTCGAAGTCGACGCTGCCGGGCTGATCGAAGATCACTCCGTTGCGTCGGCACCAGGAGCGGTGCGTCTCGACGGCTCGGTCGAGCAGGAAGTCGGTGTCGTGTCGGTAACTCATCGAATGCCCTTGTTGTTTCAAGGAACTTCATGGAATCCCTGAGCAGAAGTGCCCAGGACCAACGTGCTCGGCCCGTCCCCGGACACGTTCGCTACCAAACCTCGCCATGCCATGTCCGCAGCACCGACGCCGACGGATGGGCGTCGGTGTGATGCCGGTGCTGCGCATCACCGCATTGCGGTGACGGAACAATCTTACCCCAGCCGTTCAGGCTGGCCTGAGGTCGACGGGTTGCCGCCGTCGAGGCCATCGGAAGCGCAGTGCGCCTTGGCAGGCCATCGGCGGCGCGGAATGTCCGGCCACCGACGGCACGAGGCATCCGGCCCCTACTTCGCCGCGTTCGTGTTCCCCTTCGACGGTTCGGGCGGCGGAGTCGTAGGCGTCGACTTCGACGCCGGGTGGTTCGGGTTGAGCTGGTTCGAGCGGTTGTCCAGCGCGGGCTGGCTGTGTCCCGTCCCCGACCGCCTCGCCGAGTACGCGGCGTTGTTGGGGTTCAACTGGTTCGAGCGGTTGTTGTTCGCGGCGCTGTTTCCCTTTGCCATGTGATTTCCTTGTCGAGGCATGTTGGCGGTGGGAGGCGATCTCGCTCCTACCGCTCCGACCTAGTCGGCCCGTGCCGCCGTTCACGTTGTCGGCGAACCCCACGAACCGGGCAGGTCGGATGTGGCGAGCATCGGCCGCGCCGCACAGGCGATCGACGGCATGGATCGGACAAAACGGTCAGGTGCAGTACATCCGCCAGCTCTCGTCCCGTCCCAAGTCGAGCGCGAGCTTGGCGTACCGACGGCCCTTGACCTTGTCGAAGAGCCGAAAGGCGCAGTCGGCGGCAAGGTCGAAGGCGAGCGCGTGCTGCGAGTTCAGCGTTGTCGCGTGCTCAAAGGCGACTAACGCCTCGTCAAGTCGGCCGAGTAGGCGCAGGGCAATACCCTCGACGTGGTTGAAGTGATCGGATCCCTCGCGAAACCGCGCGCCTTCGGACTGAAGGTGGAACAGGGCTTGGTCGGCCATCCCTCGGTTGAGCCAGACAATCGCGATCTCTACGAACGGGCGATCCCAGTCCGGCTTGAGTCGGACCGACTCCCTCAACTCCTCCGCCGCACGATCCCACTGTCCGGCCTGCCACAAGGTCGCGCCGTAGAAGAACCGCGCCTTCGGATCGGCGGGCGAGAGTTCGACGAGGCGTGCGAGGTGAGAGACAGCGCCCTTGAAGTCACCCACCGCAATGCACGCCTCGGCTTGCATCGTTCGATTGGCGATGCGCGTCGAATCGTCCTTCGCCGGTATCCGGCCGAAGACTTGCCCCTGCTCTGCGGCGCGCGCGAGTCTCTCGGGGGTCGCGCGGTTGTCGCGCATCGCCAGGATCGCGATGGACTCAAGGACTTCCCGCCTCTCCTTCGGCGTCCTCCCGAAATCGCCTGGAAGCTGCGGCGGTCCGTCGACGCCCCAGGGTCCTACGACGCGGAGGCACTGAGTCAGGCGCTCGGCGATCCGCCGATCCCGCGTTGCGCGTACATCGTCGACCCAGAACGCGGCAAGGTCGCGCCGAAGCCACTCGTCCAGTACGTCTGCGTTGAGCGGAAGCCACGAGCCGTTCATCACCGAGAGCGAGAGATTCTCCAGGTAATGGCGGGTCGGTTCCTCGTCGCCGAAGTCCTCGATGGTGAGTCGAACTAGGCGGACAAGTCCTACGCCCAGCTCCGTCGCCCAGTGCCAGCCGGTGATCCCGGCCAGATCGCGCAGGAGAACAAACATCCCGTACTCCCCTCGGAGCCGCACACGGATGTCGTTCGCGGTCGCACCCGATCCTTGGGACAGAACTGTGGCGACCCTGGCGATGCTGTCCTCGGACGGAATGAGTGGATCGCTCTGGCTGAGCCATCGGTCGACCGTGCGGCGATCCACCTCGAACGCTTGCACGTACTCGTCCAGGGTGCGGTTGGGGTAATGCTCGTCGATGACGGCGCGCAGGATCTTGGCCCCGCCACCTTGCTCGCACCATCGCGGGGCCTCCTTCGGCGCTGACCTACTCGAAAGCACCAGCACGCCCGTCCATCGCAGGGCAAGGTCGACGACTACAGGCCGCGCAAGCGCGACCGCAGACATCGCGCGGTCTGCGCCGGGCCAACGATCGGCCGCGACGTGGAATTCCGCGTCCCACCAGCGCAACCATGCGTGGATGGTCGCCGCGAGAATCGGCGCGACGGGCGTCTCGGCTCCATCCTCTGCCCTCGCGAAGCGGAGCCCGGCGAGAAGACCGGAGTTCACGAGCGCCTCGGCAACCCAGCGGCAAACCTCTTGCCGCCGTTCCTCGCCAACCCACTCGCCCGCGAAGTAGTCCTTGATGTGCCGGAGGGAACGATCAAGGTGGCGAGCGGCATCGCGCCCCCCAACGGCGGGATCGTCGAGGTGAAACGCGGCCACTACAGCGCCGAGAAGCTGTCCTGACTTCGGGCACCACGAACGTGGCGAGGGAGTTGCGTTGCGATCCATGCTGGTCGTGGCGAGCGCAAGCGGCTGCCAAAGACCATCTCACGTCAGCTACCGGAGCCGCACACGGCATGGCTCGGACAATCCGGTGAACTGATCGGCGCGCGCTCCACATCGGGCTCCCGGTTCTGGCTGCCCCTCACCAGACTGGGTGCCGCGCCCAAACTAGGGCCGATCCTGGGCGGTGCTCCGGGTTTGCCCGACCTGACGGCCTCCTGGGCGGCCTCACGCCGTCGCCGGAGGCGCTGGGCTGGCGTCGAGGCCCAGTTCGGCGTCGGGTTGGTCCATTGCGCTCGGAGGCCGTCCGAGGGCCACTCGGAACGGTTTTCCAGGTCGGCGGCGGGGGGGCTCGCAATCCCCAGAAGAGTTGCGCTTTGAGGGGTGGGGAGCCGAACACCCCCAATAGAGTCACGCTTTCCTGTGAAAGCGTATGTCAAGCTGCCTCAGGTGTTTATGACCGACCAAGCCAAGCCGAACCGCCCTCCTCCCGCCAACAAGGGCCGCCGCCTGCCGCCGGAGGTCCTAATCGAGGCCGAGGTCTCCGCCCTCCTGCGGGCCTGCTCGAACCGCGCGCCTACGGGGGTCAGGAACCGGGCGCTGATCGTCCTGATGTACCGGGGCGGGCTGCGCGTCGGGGAGGCGCTGGCGCTCCGCCCCAAGGACCTCGACCGTGCCGCTGGCACGATCCGCGTCCTCCACGGCAAGGGCGACAAGGCGCGCACGGTTGGCCTCGACCCGCAAGCGTTCGCCGTCCTGGAGCGGTGGCTCGACCGGCGGGCGGCGCGCGGGATCAACGGCCACGCGCCGATCTTCTGCACGCTGGCCGGGCAGCCGATCTCGTCGAGCTACGTCCGGGTCCTGCTGCCACGGCTCGCGAAGAAGGCCGGGATCGTGAAGCGCGTTCATCCGCACGGCTTGCGGCACACCCACGCCGCCGAGCTGGCCCGCGAGGGCGTTCCGGCGAGACTCATCCAGGAGCAGCTCGGTCACGGGAGCTTGCAGACGACCGACGCCTACCTGAGGAAGATCGCGCCGCAGGACCTGATCGACGCCATGCAGAAGCGAGCGTGGAAGCCGTAGCACTTCGCTGAGGCGAAGGCGGGAGCGCGGGGTCTCGCCAGACGCCGCGTCCTGACCGAAGGGATCGCGCAGGAAAGGGGCGGGCTCCCGGCGACGGTCGGTGACAGGAAGTCCAAGCACCGCAACACCTGTCAAGGAAGATGGCCGAAATTCTGCCGTTCCACGCAACCCTGAGGGTCGCGGACAGCGTGTCACTTGTAACCCCGGAACGTCCCCCCGAGTTGCAGCGTGTCACACCCCGCGAGACGAGCGCCGGGCGGGTGGGAGTGGCCTACCGAGGCCATTGCGCGGCCACGGGGTGTGCGTGAATCCCATGGTAACGTCCCGCGCCGTCGTGCTGGTTCAACGCACTGTGCGTGACCAAGACGCGACCCACAACGAGACGAGCACCATGACCAAAGTCCATCCGAGCCAGCGCGAGGCGCTGCTCGCACATCTCCAGCGCGGCATCCAGCGATCGGACGGAGAGTACCTCACCTTCCTCGACGAGGCTCGGGATCTCCTTCTCGACAAGAAGGACGAGGTGCGGTTCGAGTTCGTCATTCGGCGGCTCTGGTTCGCCTTCGACTGCGAGGAGCCCGATGGCTGGCAGGCTGTCATCCGTGACCGCTACGACCGTTTCGTCGCCGAGTTCGAGTGGACGAAGACCGAGCAGGCGATCGCGCTCGATCCCGCGCTCGTGGAGCGCACGCTCGCCCTGTGGCAGCGACACTGGCCGCTGCCCATGAAGGCGAAGCACGCCGCCGAGATCATCGTGAACGTGCGGCGGCTCGCGGATGTCACTGGAGGTGTTCGGTGAGCAACGTCGTCACCTTTCTGTGGCCACCCCGAAACGCATCGACGAAGCGTCGCGCTGACGCGATCGCCCAGGTCATGCGAGCCCTCGAACCCAATGGAGATGCCGTCGTGGCGACGATCACGACTTCCCCCGGAGCTTCGATCCCGGAGGCGCTGGAGCACTTCCGGCTGGCGCTGCGATTCGCCCAGGACCCGAAGAACCAGATCGGCAAGCTCGTCGTCCCGAGTCTGGATTGCGTGCCCAACACCGTCGAGACCCTGTCCGAGCTGGCCGTGCTCGTCAAGAAGTCGCGCCTCGTCCTGGTTGTCCTGGACCACGGCGTGGAGGCTTCGACTACTCAGGCCATCGAGGATCTTCGCGACGACTACGGCCGCAAGGCCGTCTGGAAGCAGAAGAAGTCCGACAGCGTCAAGGCGGGGATGCGCTACGCGAAGGAGCAAGCGGAGGTGAAGCCGTGAAGCGCATCGTGGGGTTCGCGCGAGTGTCGTCCGCGGAACAAGCGGCGACGGGGTTCTCGTTGCAGGCCCAGGCCGACAAGATCCGGGCTTTCGCCGCCAGCATCGGCGCTACGGTCGTGGAGATGTTCACGGTCGCCGAGTCGGCCAACGTCTCTCAGGCCCGCAAGGTGTTCCAGCGAATGCTCGCCTTCGCGCGCGACAAGAAGAGCGCAACGGATGCCGTCGTCTTCGATCGGGTCGATCGTGCCACGCGGTCGCAGGCCGACTTGGCGGAGCTGGAGACCCTGCGCAAGGTCCACGGCGTGATCTCGATCAGCCTCGACCTCAACGTGGATTCGAGCACCCCCCAGGGAGAGTTCTCGATGACGATCAACGCTGCCGTCGCCGCCATGTCGAACCGCCTTCTCGCCGAGCGCGTGAAGGAGAACATGGAGGCCCGCGCCCGAAGCGGCCTTTTCGTCGGGCACGCGCCGTTCGGTTACGAGAACTACCGTGACGAGCGAGGTCGAAGCCTCGTTCGTATCCACGAGCGCAACGGGCCGATCGTGCGACGGATCTTCCACCTGATCGCGTACGACGGGCTGTCGGTGGCGGAGGTCGCACGACGGCTCGCGAAGGAGGGCATCAAGTACACGGATCGCAGCCCGCGCTTCCCGCTCAGCAAGCTGAACACGATCGTTCACGATCGCGCCTATCTCGGTGAGGTGCGCTATCACGAAGAGTGGATCGCGGGGAAGGGCCGGTTCGAGTCGCTCGTCGACCTGAAGACGTTCGTCCGCGCGCAGGAGCGGATCTCGCGTCGCAAGTACCTGCGGCACGAGTTCACCTACTCGCACTCGCTGATCAACTGCGGCCATTGCGGGCGCGCGATCACGGCCGACTGCAAGTCGAAGGTCCTCGCGGACGGGCAGTCGGCGAAGTACGTGTACTACCGCTGCGCGGGGATCGGCGCTGAGGGGCACCCCAAGGTGCGGCTGCGGGAGAACGCGCTCGACGCGCAGGCGCTGGCCGTCTTCGACTCGCTGCGGCTGAGCAGCGACGAGCAGCGCCAGTGGTTCGTGGATCAGCTGACAGCTCGCACCCGCGCGAACCAGGAAGCGGCGGCCCTGCATCGCGCGGCCTTGCGCAAGGACCTCGGTCGGGTGGCGGCCGAGAAGGACCGCCTCGTCCGCCTGCACCTCGCGGGCGAGGTCGCTCGCGACAGCTACCAGCGCCTTCACGAGGAGCTGGTCGAACGCGAGTCGCGGCTGCTCGTTCAGGTCGAGGAGGGGGCCGCCGTGCAGAGCGCCGAGGCCGAGTTGGTCGTCAAGGCGTTCGGACTGTCGCAAGACCTTGCGGCGCGCTGGGATGCGGGCGGGGTCAGCGAGAAGCGGATGCTGCTCGACACCGTGAGTTCGGAATGGCTCCTGGAGGGCGAAACCCTCGTTCCCAAGCTGCGGATGGCCTTCCAGGTCCTCCGGCTGGTTCCTGCGGGGGGGAACGAAGAGGATGGTACGCCCGGCGGGATTCGAACCCACGACCTGCAGCTCCGGAGGCTGCCGCTCTATCCAGCTGAGCTACGGGCGCCCAATGCGGTCCGGCATCCTACCAGCCGCAGGCCGGTTCGCAGCCCACGGGGGCCCCAGAACCCGCGAAAGAATCTCGATCCGGACCTGAGTCCGGGGGCCTCCACCGAGGGAACAATTTCCTGTTCCCTGGAAACTTTTTGTACCCCGCCCGGTTTTTTCCGGTAGGGGTTATACATAAGTAGGGCCGAGTCCTCAGGTCTTCCTGTCCCCGTTCGGATCTCTCTCATGAAACTCCCCATCCAACCGAACGTTCGAGTGAGCGTCACGTGGGCTGCGCCCATGGTGGCAGTCGCGGCGCTGGGATGTCTGCTGGGCTGGGAATTGGCCGCACCGGAAGCGCTCGCGGCATACGAGAATCCGCCGACGATCGACAGGGATGACGATGGTGTTGTCGACGCACAGGAAACGATCCTGGGGACCAATGCCCTGCGCGCGGACAGCGACGAGGACGGCTACAGCGATCTGGAAGAGCTCGCGCGCGGCAGTTCCCCGCTTTTTCCGCAGTCCACGCCGGGTTTTGAACGTCTGCACATCGGCCTGACCTGCCGCGGCGGCGAAGAGAACCTGCACGCGGTGTTGGCCGTGTATCTGCCGGAGGGCAATCTGCGCGATGTCGGCGTGGAAGGCGGTGTGCTGGTCAACGGCAACCGCTATCTCTCGCTGAGCCAGCTGGTCGTGCTGTCGAATGCGCGTCTGCGCTTCTACGAAGCGGTCAAGCCCGGCGCCAAGCTGGTGGTTTTCGATCTGCCCTTCTCGCCACGCTATGTGCGCGCACTCGGCGAGCTGAGCCTGTTCGCCGTGGTTCGCCACAGCCCGGGAGGCTTGATTGCCTCGGCTGATGCCAAGCGTCTTGTCTCGGTCGGCTCCGTGATCGCCATGCAGATGCAAAACCCGCTGATCCTGGGGTCGGGCGGACTGCAGGGCAGTACGACCGGTTCCGGCAGCTCGACAGGACTCAACCTCGGATCCATCTACGTGCCCCTGCCGGTGGCAGGAAGCAACGGGGAGAGCTACTGGGCGCCCGGCCAAGTCTGCGTGCAGCAGACCCAGACGGTCGCCATCGCGGGTGCCACCCTGACTCAGGAGGTTGTCTCTGCGGAGTGCCAGCTGGGTTGGGACGGCTTCTGCCCCCCGGATTGCGCCAGCAGTGTCGGTGACACCTACACGACGGTCGATCCCACGGTACTGATTGGCGGTTGAGCTCCTTATGGGGCCCCGTAAGAAGTATGATGGAGGTTTTTTAACACCCTGCAGGCCTGCGAAGGCCCCATCCTCAGCCTGGTCGTGCAGGAAGCTCCCTGTCGCACCCGGAGAATCCCGGAACCCCGAGGGGAATTCGCTCGTCCACCCTTGGAGGGCCCAATCTTGAAGACCGATCCGGATCGCCTGCTCGTGGAAGCCTGCCAGTCCTCGCGGACCAGCGGGCTCGAAGGTGCGTTCCGCGATCTGTACGACGCCTACAAGGATCGGGTCTACAACGTCTGTTACCGGATCACCGGCAATGCCAGCGACGCGCTCGATGCCTCGCAGGAGACCTTCGGAATCCTGTTCCGCAAGATCTACGACTTCCGCTTCGAGTCCAAGTTCTCGAGCTGGGTATACCGGATCGCCGTCAACGCCAGCATCGACCTGAAGCGCCGCAGCGGTGCCCGCCACACGATCTCGCTGGAGGCAACCGACGAACACACGCACGAGTCGGTGCAGGCCAACCTGCGCGATGAGCGAGTGGAGGCCCCGCTGGCGGCGGCCTCCCGGCACGAGTTGGCGGGCGAAGTTCAAACCGCAATCGGCCGCCTGTCGCCCAAGATGCGCGCCATCACAGTGCTGCGCTACGTGGAAAACCAGTCCTACGAAGAGATCGCCGAAACCCTTCAGATCTCCATCGGGACGGTCAAGTCGCGCCTCTCTCGGGCGCACGATGCCTTGGATCGGGAACTCACCCCAGTGCTCGACCAGTATTATCTCCGCTGAACGCTCGCCATGAACTCCCCCTGCCCCTCAGACCACGATCGCTTCTGGCAGTCCGCTGCCGAACTCGATCCCTTGCTCCAGGCGCACCTCGCAGAGTGCGTAACCTGTCATGCGCGCCAGCAGCGTGCCCAGCTCGCTGTCCGCCTGTTGCGTGCCTTGCCCGCGCAGCGCGCGCCCCTGGCTCTCGACGGAGCAGTTGTCGCGGCTCTGCACGCCGGCACGCGTCATGAGCGAGCGATTCAGCAGGTGAGTGCGCTGACGCGCCAAGAGGTTCCGGCAGAGCTGAACTCGCGGGTGGAAGACGCGCTGGTCTGGACCGCGGAGCAGCCGGCACCGGCCGAGCTCGAAGTGCGCCTGAGGGCTGAGCTTGCCGCGCCGAGCGAAGCGATGTCGCGTCGCTTCCTGGGTCGGCTCGATCGTCTGCGTGCCCCGCAGGATCTGGATCAGCGCCTGACCGTGCCCGCTCGCAGCTCCTCGCGCCGCCGTGCCTTTGCCTTTGTGGGCGCGCTTCTGTTGGTGATGGGTCTGGGTTCGCTGGCCTTGCAGCGCTGGGGAGCCGAGCTGTCCTCCTCGCAGCAGCAGCCGCGCGTGGCGGTCCAATGGAACATCGAGGTCATCGAAAGCGCGGAAGGACTTGATCCAGTGTCCCGTGCGTTGATCGGCGGACTCAGCGGCGGCGCGAGCGAAGTGCTCGGGAAGGAGAAGCTGTGAAGCACCTTCTTTTCCTGTCTCTTTGCGTGCTGACCCTGCTCGGCGCTGGCTGTTCGCAACAGTCCGAATCGCAGGAGCCGGCAACGCTCGCTCTGACGAGCGGCGGTCCGCTCGCCGGTTTTCTGGAGCGCATCCCCAAGGCGCCGTTCACCACACGCTACTACGCGCGTCGCCGCATCGTGCAGAACCACATGCGCGCGGGTGGAGTTCCGCAGGTCTTCGAATACACAGAGCGCGTCTGGTCCAATGGCCAAGGCGGCTTCCGGGTCGAGCCGGAACAGTTGATCCAGCCGACACTGTCAGCCTCCCAGACCAACCTGTTCCTGCTGCTGCAAAGCGCGCGCGAAGGCTTCATGTACCGCGTGCGCGACTTCCGCGTGCAGGATCTGCGTCTGTTCCTGCGCGGCTACCAGCTGCAGATCATCGGCTCGCATCTGGCGGTGGCCGGACAGGCTTGTGAGCGTCTGCGCGTCACGAGTTCCGGTGCCAGCGGATACCACGAGCTGGACGTGGCTCCGCAGACGGGCCTGATCCTGCGCTGCGTGGAGTTCGATGCCAACGGATCGGAACTCGGCCGCATGGAGACGCTCGAATACAACTCGACCCCTGATCTGTCGCAGGTAACCCTTTACCAGGATCTGCCGGTGCAGGATCTGGATCTCGCGAACACGCAGCCGCAATTGGGCTTCCAGCTGCGCGCGCCGGGCTTCATTCCCAGCAGCTATGAGCTTGTGAAGGCGGAGCGAGTCGATCTGGCGAATGAGACCTGGGCGCGTCTCTCATACACCGACGGCGCGGAGCAGGTCTTCTTTTTGCATCGCCGCATCGGCGGAGGTCTGACGGCGACCGACCCGCTCGCCAAGCACAACCTGCGCGTGTTCACGGTCGGTCCCTGGACCATGCTGGATGCTACTGTGAACAACCACCGCTTCCTCGCAGCGGGCCGTCTGGGTAAGGACCAGCTCCAGCTGATGGTTGAGTCGGCCATTCCCTGACCTGCGGGTGGAAGATCTTTCCATCCCGGTCCGGCGACCGTGACGGAATCCCCGGTGTAACTTTCATTGGAAAGCCACCGATGAACGAGCAGCCGCAGGATGACCAGTTTCAGGAGTCCTCTCTCGACTCCACCGAGTATCGCGAGCGCCTGATGCGCAAGCTGAACTGCCTGATCGCAGTGCTCGAGGTCGCAACGGCCAAGGTTCGCAAGAACATCCAGGAGCCGGCTGCGGATGTCGATCGCCTCAGCCGCATCCAGAGCAATCTGCAGAACACGCTCGATGTCTGCCTGCGAGCCCGCACGGCTCTGGAGCGTCGCGAGACGCTGCCTGCGGAGCTGCCCGCCAACCTCAACCAGGTGATCGCGGACTCTCGCCAGCTGAAAAGCGGCATGCATCAAGTCCCCATGCCTCCGGTGCGCCGGGGCAAGGCACCCGAGCTCAACCCGCTGCAGAAGGCGAAGCTCGCCGGTCGCGGACCGATCCAGCGCGAGGAGCTTGCGGAGACCGACTTCGACGAGCTCGCCCGCAGGCTGCAAGGCTTCTGAGAGCGCCTTTCGCTCCGTTCGGGAGAGCCGTTCGGGAGAGCCTTGGTGATCAGCAGTGTCGGCCGTCAGTGGCCCCACGACCGCAGGTAGCGGAAATCGTGGTTGACCGTGCGCTCGCTGAGCTTGGCGATCACCGGCGGCATGCGCTTGTACTGGTTGAGTGCCATTCGCCGCACGATGTTGCGCACGAAATCGGGTGCGAAGCCGCGCCCGATCAGTTCGGTTTCGCTGCGTCGCTCGTCGACCATCTCGAACAGCAGCGCGTCCAGATCGCGGTATGAGTGTCCGATCTCGGCCTCATCGGTCTGGCCTTCGAACAGATCCGCGCTCGGTGCCTTCTCCAGCACGCACTCGGGCAGGCCCAGATGACGGGCCAGCTGGAAAACCTGGTGCTTGTACAGATCGCCGAGCGGGTTGAGCGCGCTGGCGGAGTCGCCGAACTGCGTGGAGTAGCCCAGCAGGATCTCTGTCTTGTTGCTCGTGCCGATCACGAGACCCTTCCACTCCACGGACAAGTCGTACAGCACGATCATGCGCGAGCGCGCCATCGCGTTGCCACGCCGCATGCGATCTGCGGTCGGCACCTGCGCGAAGTATCCGTCCACCATGGCGCTGATGTCGACCTTGCGGGTCGCGATGCCCAGTGCGGCGGCCACGGTGCGCGCATCCGCCTCGCTCGACGGGTTCGAGGTGCGGTAAGGCATCATCACGCCGAGCACCTGATCGGCACCGAAGGCGCGCGCTGCCAGAGCCGCGCTGAGCGCGGAGTCGATGCCGCCGGAAAGACCAAGCACGGCGCGCCGGAAGCCGAACTTGCCTGCTTCCTTGCGCAGGAACTGCACGAGCATGCGCTCGGCGAGGTCGCACTGGATGTCGAGGCGGTTCATGGGCCGCGCTGACCGCAGATGCGGGCGATTTCCGCCGCGACCAGCTGTGGCTTTTCATCGCGGCGCAGGGGTGTCGCGACCCGTGCGCGCCGCAGCGTCTCGGAGTCGACTTGGCAGGACAGCGAGCCGGTCTCGAGCAAGGGCAGGCGCGCCGTCTCCTCGCCGAAGGGATCCACGACGCGCGAACCGCCGGAGAAGATCAGACCGTCCTCGCTCCCGGCGCGATTGACATAGAGGATCCAGGTCTGAAACAGCAGCGCCATCGCATCCTGCAGTCGATTCCACACACGTGCGCTGTGCAGTCCTTCCTCACCGCCCGCGCGAATGCCGCGTCCCGGGCTCGCCGAGGGCACGATGATTGCATCGGCTTCACCGAGGAAGTGCAGCCACGCCGCGCTGAAGTGCCACATGTCCTCGCAGATCAGGATGCCCAGACGCCCGTGCCGCGACTCGACGATGCGGAAGCCCTCGCCCGGCGCGAAGTCGCGGGCATCGTCGAACATGCCGTATGTCACCAGATGGACCTTGCGGTGGATCCCGACGATGCGTCCGTCCTCGAAAAGAGCGTAGGAGTTGTAGAGTCGCTCATCCGAACCGCGCTCGACGAAGCCGACGCCGAGCGTCACCTCCCGGGAGAGCTCGCGCAGCGGCTGAAGGCGCGCATCCTCGACGCGCAGGGCCACTTCGGGCGTCTGATCCCGGAGAAAATAGCCCGTCAGCGAGAGCTCAGGGAACAGGACCAGCTGAGCGCCCCGCTGCAGCGCGGAGCGGGCCTGCGCGATGTGCATCGCGAGGTTGGCATCCAGATTGCCCAGCGTAGGATCGATCTGCGAAAGTTCGACGCGGCATTGCATGAGAGGGAGCAAGGATAGCATTTCTCCCGCGGAATCCCGCGCGAGGCCTACGGGAGCGTAATCTGGGGGCATGCTGCTGAGACTTCTTGCCCTGACCTGCTTCGCGCTGCCCGCGAGCGCGCAGTTGGAAACCCAGGCTTTTGTCGGTGCGCGCGTGATACCGATTCGCGGTCCCCTGATCGATGACGGTGTCGTGATCGTCGAAAACGGCCGTCTGCGTGCGGTGGGACGCCGTGCGGACACGCCCATCCCGGCCGGAGCGCGCGTGCGGGAACTCGCCGGCAAGACCATCATGCCCGGGCTTGTCGACGCACACAGCCACGTGGGCGGCGGCTGGGGCGCGGATTCCAGCGCGCCGATCCAGCCGAACGTTCGCATGCTCGATGCGGTCGACTGCCGCGATTCGGGCTTTCAGCGAGCGCAGGCCGGCGGCATCACGACGCTCAACGTGATGAGCGGCAGCGGCCATCTGCTCAGCGGTCAGACCATCTACCTCAAGAACAAAGACGCGCGCACCATCGAGGAGATGGCGTACGCATTCCCGGACGGCAGCCCCATGGGCGGCATGAAGATGGCCAACGGCACAAACAGCCACGGCGAGCCGCCCTTCCCCGGCACGCGCGGCAAGTCGGCGGCGCTGGTGCGCGAGAACTTCATTGCCGCGCAGGAGTATCAACGCAAGCTGCGCGAAGCCGGTGATGATGCGTCCAAGCGTCCCTCGCGCGATCTTGCGCTCGAAGGTCTGGTGGAGGTGCTCGAAGGCAAGCGCATCGTGCACCACCATACGCACCGCCATGACGACATTCAGACGGTGCTGCGGCTCTCCAAGGAGTTCGGCTTCCGCGTCGTGCTGCACCATGTCAGCGAGGCGTGGATGATGGCCGACGAGATCGTGGCCGCGCAGGCGCCCTGCTCGCTGATCGTGATCGACACCCCGGGCGGTAAGCTGGAAGCGGTCCATCTGGATGCCAAGTCGGCTGCTGCGCTGGAACAGCGCGGAGGGAAGGACCTGATCGCCTTCCACACCGACGACTGGATCACGGATGGGCGCCTGTTCCTGCGCAGTGCGGCGCTCGCCGTGCGGGCCGGGCTCTCGCGCGAAACAGCGTTGGCGGGCCTGACCATCAATGCGGCGCGTCAGCTCGATCTCGATGCACGCATCGGCAGCCTTGAGCCAGGCAAGGACGCGGATTTCATCGTGCTCTCTGGTGATCCGCTCTCGGTCTACACGCGGATCGAGGAGACCTGGGTGCAGGGCACGCGCGTGTTCGATCTGCAGGATCCCAAGGACCGCCTGTGGGCGGAAGGCGGCTGGGGTGCGGGCATGGACCGCGCGGGCAACATCTGCTGCCTCGGCGATCGGGAGGAAGACCGATGAGAGCGCTTGCGATCGCTTGTCTGTCCCTGTTGTGCGCCTCGGCGCAGGCTCAGGATCTCGCCGTGCGGGCCGAACGGCTGCACACCGTCGCGGGTCCGGTGATCACGGACGGGGTCGTGCTGATCCGCGCCGGCAAGATCGCCGCGGTGGGCCCCGCGGATCAGGTGCGGGTTCCGGACGGAGTGCGCGTCTGGAAGACCAAACTGGCGACACCCGGGCTGATCGATGCTCACAGCGTGATCGGACTCGCGGGCTACCTCAATCAGCCGCACGATCAGGACCAGCTCGACAAGAACGGTCCGATACAGCCCGAGTTGCGCGCCATCGACGCCTACAACCCGCGTGAGAAGCTCGTGGAATGGGTGCGCGACTTCGGGATCACCACGGTGCACACGGGACACGGTCCCGGCGCTTTGATCAGCGGTCAGACGATGATCGTGAAGACGCGCGGCCAGACCGTGGAGGAATCCGTGCTCGTGCCGTACGCGATGCTCGCCTGCACACTGGGAGCGGAGTCGCGCGGCGCGAAGTCGCCGGGGACCGCCGGCAAACAGCTCGCCATGCTGCGCGAAGCACTGCTGTCGGCAAATGAGTTCAGGACCAAGCTCGAGGATCCGGATCCCGCCAAGCGTCCCGGCCGCGACCTGCGCAAGGAAGCGTGGGTCGAGGTGCTGGCGCGCCGCGTTCCGCTGCTTGTCACCGCGCACCGCCATCAGGACCTGATCGCGGCACTGCGCCTGGCGCGGGAGTTCAATCTGCGCGTGATTCTCGACGGAGCGGGCGAAGTGTATCAGGTTCTGGATGAAGTGCGCGCGGCCGGAGTATTCGTGATTGCGCATCCGCCGATGGCGCGCTTTGCCGGTGAACTGGAAAACGCGAGCCGCTCAACGCCGCTGCGCATGCTCGAAGCGGGCATACCGTTCGCGTTCCAGAGCGGACACGAGGACTACGTCCCCAAGACGCGCGTCGTGCTGTATGAAGCGGCGATCGCGTCGGCCTACGGACTGGGCTCCGAGCAGGCTCTGCGCGCGATCACCATCGATGCGGCGAAGCTGCTCGGAATCGAGCAGCGCGTCGGTTCGCTGGAGGTGGGCAAGGACGGCGATCTCGCCCTCTACGACGGGGATCTCTTCGAGTACACCAGCCACTGCGTCGGCACGGTGATCGAAGGCAAAATAGTCTTCGAGGGTCTGCGCTAGATCCGCTGGCCGCGTTGCCAGGCTTCCTGCAGTGCGGTGCGGACGGCATCGCCGCCTGGCGCCGCGCCGAACGCCGCCACGACCCGGTGCGCGAGCGCAGGGTGCCAGAGGGCATCGAGATCCTCGCGTGTCACATGCATGCGCCCGCGCAGCAACGCGCGAGCGCGTGCCGCTGCGAGGATCGCCAGCCCGCCGCGCGGGCTGGCGCCGTGGCGCAGATGTCTGCGGACGAGGGGACCAGAGCTGGCATCGGCCGGATGCGTGGCGAGCAGCACGCGCGCCACGAGGGCGATCAGCTCGGAGCTGACGGGAACTTCCCGCACCAGCTGGCGGGCCTGCATCAGGAGTTCCTTGGTGAAGATCGGCGTGAGGGTCTCGTTTTCGGCTGGCGCCCGTTCCAGCAGCGCGCTCAGCGCGTCGAGGCTCGGCATGCGTATCTCGATCTGCAGCTGGAAGCGGTCAAGTTGCGCCTCGGGCAGCGGATACGTGCCTTCCATCACGATCGGGTTCTGGGTCGCGGCGACGAAGAACGGCTCCGGCAACCGATGCGTCTCGCCGAAGCTCGTCACTTGTCCCTCCGCCATGGCTTCGAGCAGTGCCGCCTGCGTGCGCGGCGTGGCGCGGTTCAGCTCATCCGCGAGCAGCACATGCGTGAAGATCGGTCCCGGAAGGAAGCGGAATCCGCGCTGGCCGTCGACCGTCGTCTCGAGCACGCGAGCTCCCAGAATGTCCGCAGGCATCAGGTCCGGTGTGAACTGGACGCGACGGAAGGAAAGATCGACTGCCTTGGCGAGCGCCTGCACGAGCGAGGTCTTGCCCAGACCGGGCGCGCCTTCGATCAGCACGTGTCCGCCGCTCAGCAAGGCCAGACAGATCTGTTCCACGGCAGTGTCCTGTCCGAGGATGCGCTGCTTCAGCACGGCCTGCAGTTGCCGGCCCGCGGCCGCGATCTGTGCGCATAGCTGCTCGGTTTCCTGCGGTTTCATGCGGTCAGTCGCTCCACGATGGCGGACAGCTCCTTGAGATGATGAACGCTGGGCGCGATGCCTCTGTGCCGCTGCGCATGGTCCACCAGCACAGCCCGGATGCCCAGCCGCTGCGCGCCGAGGATATCCTTTTCGATGTCATCGCCGGCGTGCAGCGCCTCTTCGGCACGAACACCCGCCCGGTCGAGCGCGCGAGTGTAGATCTCCGCGGACGGTTTCTCGAGCCGTTCCAGCGCGGAACACAGCACGAAATCCACGCGCCGCGTGAGGTCGAGCTGATCGAGCAGCCGCGGCAGACGGCCACTCCAGTTGGAGATGATCCCGATCCGCAGCTGACGCTCGCGGGCCAGCTCCAGAAGCTCCAGACCGCCCTCGTGCAGCCGGAATGTCGCGGGATCGGAGAAGCGCGCGAACAGTTCCTTCGACAGCTCGGCCAGCTCTTCTTTGGGCAACCCCAGCGTCTGGTGGAAGATGCGCTCGATGTAGACCTCGAACCAGAGGTCCGTGTAGCGGAAGGAACCCTGCACCCAGCGCGGGAGTTCCGCATGCGCCTGCCGCATGTGCGCTGCCATCTGCTCCGTGGCGATGTCGCAACCATGCTTGCGGGCAGCCTGCGCGTACAGCTCGAAGCGCGAAGGCTGCTCATGAAGCAGCGTGTTGCCGACATCGAGGAACAGGGCGCGCAGGGCCATGGCTCCAGTCTTCCAAATTCGGACGATCCTTGGGAGACTCTCCGACATGAGTTCCCCCGGTTCCCGGATGCTGGGAGCAGTCCTGCTGCTCTTTCTCACGGCCTGCGGATCCGCCGGCCGCGGTCCGCGCGTCGTGGAATCGACACGCGAGGAAGCCCTCAAGGCGACACGCGCGCAGGATTGGAATCAGGCGGCGGTGCGCTGGTACGCGCTGTTTCAGCGCGACCCCGAGCAGGACATCGAAGCCTGCCGGGAGAGCGCCTTCGCCTTTCTTCAGATCAAGGACGCCCAGCTGGCGAATCGCGTCGTCGATGAGGGACTCAGGTTTCACCCGGAATCCGCGGATCTGCTCGAGCTGAAGGGTCGCGCATTGGCGAGTCAGGGCTTTCATCGTGCGGCGGCGGACAGCTTTGAGCGCGCGCTCGATGTCGACCCTGGTCGCATCGCTCCCGCGTTGGAGCTGGGTGATGCGCGGATGCGGCTCGGCCTCGAAGGAGCGGCTGCGCGAGCGTACGAGCGTGCGATCGCGGCGGGAGCCAGCGGTCCGGATGTGTGGGCGAAGCTTGCCAAGGCACGCAAGAACAGCGGCAACATCCGCGGAGCGCTTGATGCCTGGCAGTTGGCGTTCGAAGGCGGCACCGGGCAGACCGATGACCTGCTGCTCGGAGCGCAGGCTTGCGTCGATCCGATGCTGAAAGTGCGCAGTGCGGAGGATCTGCAGCTCGGGATTCGCTGGCTGGAGACGATTCTGGACCGCGAGCCCAACCATGTGCTGGCGCACTTCCAGCTCGGTGTGCTGTGCGAAGCGATGGCACAGGATGACCGTGCGGTCGAAGCGTACCGGCGTGCGGTGGAGCTCGATCCGGGACTGCTGATCGCGCTGCGCAATCTCGCCGTCCTGTACCACGAGCTGGAAAACCGCGAGGGTGTGCGTGAGATGGTCGAGCGTTCACTCGCCATCGAACAGGATCCCGAGCGCCGCAGGGCGCTCTCCGACCTGCTGGAGATGCCGGAAAGCCAGGGCGAGAACAAGTAGCGGCGTGCTCAGCGCTTGACGATGCCGTCGATCGTCTTCTCGATCGTCTGCACGAGCTCGTCTGCAAACTCCTCGCCGAAGTCGTTCGAGATCACATCGATTTCCTCGAACATGTAGCGTCCGCTGGAGCGGCTGAAGGGGATGCCGTACTCCCACTTGCTGCCGTCGGAAGAGTGGATCACGACCTCGATCTGGTCGTCGCCGTCGACGGGACGCACCGTGTAGTTCTTGACTTCGTAGCTGCTCATGGACTCAGGGGCTTTCGCGGCGGACAGGCTTCCAGATCTGGAAATCGTGGTAGGGGTGTGTGTCGAAGGTGTCGAGCAGCTGATAGCCGGCTGCCCGCAGCTCGGCTTCCAGTTCGCCGGCTTTGAGCTTGTGATCGGGCTTGGGACCCACCGGCAGAGGCCCGGGCTTGTAGTCGAGGATCGCGACGCGGCCGTCGGGCTTCAGCGCCGACTGCAGGGCACGCATGTAGTTCACGCGGTCTTCCAGGTGGTGATAGGTGTCCGCGATGAAGATCAGGTCGAGCTCGCCGGGCGGAAAGTGAGGTGATTCGTACGAGGAAAGCACCGGCACGATCCGCAGCAGCCCATGGGCGCGCATGCGTTCGCGCAAGGCATCGAGCTGGCGCGGCTCCACATCGCTGGCGTAGACGATGCCCTGCGGGCACTGTTGGGCGAAGGCCTCGGCGAAGATGCCCGGGCCGCAGCCCAGATCGCCGATGCGGGCATCAGGCCTGAGCGCCAGCTTCTCCAGCACCAGCGGAATCTGAAAGCGCGCGATGCGCTCTTCGCTGACGAGTGTGCGCAGGTACTGCTCGACATCCGGATTCCCGTGGCGGTCGCGATTCGTCGCGACACTGCTCGCGGGCGCGTGAGCGGTTGCATGGGCGGTTGCATTGGTGTCTGCATGGGCGCTCGCCCCTTCCGGCTGCGCGCTCCGGCAGGCCGGCAACGCCAGCAACAGGCACAGCAGCCAACCTGCCCTCATCGGACAGGCTCCTTGCGCAGAACGAAAACGCCCACAAGGCTCAATCCCTTGAGGCCCGGAACATGGTCGAGCAGCGCCAAGGCCGGAATGAGCGCGTTGACGACGCGCAGCTTGCCCGGCGAGAAGGTCTTCGAGAAGTTGGTCTTCTTCTCCTTTTTGAAGCGATAACCCCACGCGCCGGCGGGGTTCATGTGGCGCAGTGAGCGTGTGTCGAAGCCATGCTCGTCCATCAGTCGCTTCAGCGGCTCCTCGTCATAGCGCCGGTAGTGCCCGGAGGCCTCATCCATCGCGTTGAAGAGCCCGGACTGCGCCGGCACCTTGAGAACGACCTTGCCGCCCGGCTGGAGGTGGCGCACGAGCTTCTTCACGAAGGCCTGGTCGTCCTCGAAGTGCTCCACGACATCCAGCGCGACAATCGCGTCGAAACGTCGGCCTTGAAGCTCCTTCCAGTCGGCGCGCAGATCCACACAGGCGGTCTGCACCTTTCCTGACGGATGGCGCGACTCCAGCCGCTTCAGCAGCTCAGGGTTGATGTCGACACCGAACACCGAACGCACCCGCTCGATGTAGCTTTCGATCACCAGACCGGCGCCGCAGCCCAGCTCGAGCACATCGCCCTCGAGTTCGCGCTGAAAATGCGATGCGATCCAGCCGTAATAGTTGGGCAGCAGCGACATGCGATCCTGAGCCTCGTGGTAGACGAGGTTGGAGCGCTCGCGGGCGTTCTCGGAAGATTTTTCCGGCTGCGCGGACATGGCGATGGTCCTGAAGTCTAGCCCGCGAGAACCTCGACGGGGTCTCCGGATCGCAGCAGACCTTCCTGAACAACGCTGCAGACAAAGCCGCTGCGGCCCAGCATCAGGTTCGGAAAGCGCCGATCGACGCTCTTGAGCGTGCCGCAGGGCTCGCGTACGTCCGTGAGCTCGATCACGACCTCCGGACCCAGCCGAAGCCGGTTCCCGGGCCTCAGGGCCGCGAAATCGAGCCCATCGATGAGCACATTCTCCCCATAGGAGCCCGGCGCGCTCGCGTTGACGCCATCGCGCTCGAGACCGGCATAGTCGCCCGTCGAGAACAGGCACACGGCCCGCTTGGGCCCGCCGTGCATCCGGAAACGCTGGCGATCGCCTTCCAGTCCGCTCGTCGTGACTCGCGCGGCATCGACCGGGTGCTTGGGAATGCCACCCGGTCCGATGCAGACGGCCACGACGCGCGCGCTCATTCCTTCAGGAAGAAGTAGTAGAGCTGGCCTTCGGCGCGCGTCGAACCCGCCACGCGCTCGGCCTCATCGCCTGCGCCGAGATAGAGATCCGCGCGACCGGCCGTGCGGATGGCGCCACCGGTGTCCTGATCCATGAAGAACTGCTCCACGGCAGTGCTGTCGCCGCCGTAGCCCACCTTGGCGGACACGAAAGTCACGCCACCGCGCGGGAACAGCGTCTTGTCCGTCGCGATCGAGCGCCAGCCGGTCACCGGCACGTTCAGCGAGCCGTGCGGATTGTGCTCGATCGGCGTGAAGAACACGAACGAGTCATTGCGATTGAGGAACTCCTCGACTTCCTGCGGATTGGCCTGTGCCCAGCGGCGGATGCCCGGCAGTGACACGGACTCCTTGTCGAGCCGCTTCTCCTTGACGAGCTCCTGGCCGAGCGAGGTGTACTTGCGACCGTTCTTGCCCGCGTAGCCGAGCTTGAGCATCGTGCCGTCTTCCAGTCGGACGAAGGCTGAACCGTTGACATGCGCGATGTACGCATCGATCGGATCCGCGAGGTACACCAGCTCCAGGCCCTTGCCCGAGAGCATCGCGCTGGCTTCGATGACGCTGCGCGTGGGATAAGGCTCCAGGCCGTTGTCCGTCTGCTGGCCGAGAATCTCGCCTTCCTCGCCCTTCACCAGATCCTTGGGCAGCGCGTACAGCGGATAGCTGTATTCGCCGCCGGCCACGCGGCTGCCGCGCAGTTCCGGCGTGCAGTAGCCTGTGAAGAGCACGCCGCCGCCCTTGCCGTCCCAGCCGGCGCTCTTGTAGATCGTGAACTCCTCTTCAATGCGGCGGGAGAAGTCGATGCCGTCCGTGGCGCTGCCCAGAATCTCGCGGAAGCGCTCGAGGCTCAGCAGTGCGCGTTCATGCGAGACGCCTTCGATGGGGAAGTGGCGCGTGCTGGTGGGCTTGCGCATCCAGGCGATCGAATGTTCCAGCGCGGGAAGCAGCTCCGCACGGGAGTCGAATTGCGCCGCCATGTCGGGACGCGGGTCGTCCTTGTCCAGGGGCAACAGCGCAGGGGCACCGGGCGGCAGGGGCTTGCCGTAGTCGGGCGTCGTCTTGCAGGCCGTGAGGGACAGGGTCAGGACAAGGAGGATGGCAAGTTGCTTCATGCGTGGGGATTCTGAGTCCGCGGGGCAAGCTACGGAATCCGCTCTTGCCGCTCCACGGATCAGAAGGGAAACTGTGGCCCGTGCCCTGCCTACTTGGATGCCTTGCACTCGGCCTGCCCCGTCTGGTGCTTCTGATCGTCTGGCTGAGTTCCAGCTGGCTCGACCCGGTATTCTCGACCCGGATCTGGCCGTTCCTCGGTTTCCTGTTCATGCCCGCCACGACGCTGGGCTATGCGGCTGCCTGGCACATCGATCAGGGCGCCTCGAGCATCGGCGGGACGCTGATGATCCTGATGGGCCTGCTGTTCGATTTCGGCTGGTTCGGGATTCTGCGCCGCCGTCGCCGTACTCCGCCCGCACCGCCGCCGGGCCCGGGCTCCGATCGCCAAGGCGGACCCGGAGGTCCGGGAGGCGGCCGTCGCGAAATCGTGATCGAGGCCGAAACCATCCGCAATCAGGACTAGGAGCGGCTCATGACGATCCGCAAGAAAACGGCAGACGAGATCCGCGCAACCGTGATGGAGGGTTACAGCAAGATTGCCGGAGGCGAGGTCGCGTTTGCGCGCTCCCCGGCGGCGGGCGGTTGCTGCGGACCCAACTCGGGTGCCTGCACGCCTTCCACGGACCCTACCGCCTTTGCGGCCAGCATCGGATACAGTCCGGAAGAACTCAAACTCCTGCCAGATGGCGTGAACTTGGGACTTTCCTGCGGCAATCCGGCTGCGATCGCAGCCCTGGAGCCCGGCCAGCACGTGCTCGACCTGGGCAGCGGTGCAGGCATGGACGCCTTCCTCGCGGGTCCCAAGGTCGGACCGCGCGGTCGCGTCATCGGTGTCGACATGACGCCGGCGATGCTGCACAAGGCTCGCGCCAATGCCCGCTCGTACGCTCAGCGATCCGGTCTCTCCAATGTCGAGTTCCGACTCGGCGAGATCGAGCACCTGCCCGTGGCGGACGCCTCGGTGGATGTCGTGTTCTCCAACTGCGTGCTGAACCTGTCGCCGGATCAAGGTCAGGTCTGGCGCGAGATCGCGCGCGTTCTGCGACCGGGAGGGCGGGTGGCCATCTCCGATCTCGCTCTTCTGCGTCCCCTTCCGGCCGAGGTGACCGGCATGGTCGAAGCGCTGGTGGGATGCGTGGCCGGCGCCGCGCTGGTCGAACAGATCGAGGAGTGGATGCGCAGCGCAGGCCTGATCGAGGTCGCGCTGGTGCGCAAGCCGGAGTATGTCGCCTCGGTGATGAGCTTCGAGGACCCGCTCTACCAGCGCATTCTCGAGCACCTGCCGGCCGGCCACACCCCGGCGGACTACATCACCAGCCTGGACATCCGTGGCCGCAAGCCGCTGCTGCGCACGCCCTCGCGCTGCTGCTAAGTTCGTCTTGCACCGCCCGACGAGCCGGGACTCACCTCGGGGAAAGGCCGTTCCGGGGGCGTCATGGAGCGGGGAAAAGCCCCGCAAGGTGATCAGGAAGGGGTGGTAATCTGAAAGGGAGATGGTCCACCCCCTGCACTCGACCCTCCTCGGCCTGCTGGCGCTGAGCGGCGCCTCGTGGGCCGGGTCGTTGCACCCAAGGCTGTCGGATGCCGAGCGGGAGCAGTTCTTCGAGTCGCGCATCCGGCCCGTGCTCGTCGAGCAGTGCTTTGAGTGCCACGCCGAGACCTCCAAGCGCGTCAAGGGCGGACTCAAGCTCGACAGCGCAGCGGCGCTGGCGGCCGGCGGCGACAGCGGGGCGGTGCTCATCGCGGGGGATCCGGAGGCCAGCCTGCTGATCAAAGCGCTGCGGCACACCGATCCTGATGTGCAGATGCCGCCCAAGGGGATGCTTTCGGAGGTGGTTGTCGCTGACTTTGCCGAGTGGGTGCGTCAGGGCGCGTACTTTCCCGGGGCGTCCACGCAGGCGCCGGGATCCTCCGTCAAGGCGCTGATCGACTACACCAGGAGCGATCACTGGGCCTTCCAGCCCATGAGCCGGCCCGAACCACCGCAGGTACAGGACACGCAGTGGCCGCACAACGAGATCGATCACTTCGTGCTCGCGAATCTCGAACAGGCGGGTATCCGCCCTGCAGGCGAGATCGACAAGCGCGCGTGGCTGCGCCGGGCGAGCTTTGATCTCACGGGCCTGCCGCCCACTCCGGAAGAGCTGGAGCGCTTCCTCGCCGACAAGGATGAGGGCGCGTGGGAGCGTGCGATCGATGCGCTGCTCGCCAAGCCGCAGTACGGCGAGCGCTGGGCACGGCACTGGCTCGATCTGGCGCGCTACGCCGACTCCAACGGATTGGATGAGAACCTCGCGATGGGCAACGCCTGGCGCTACCGCGACTGGGTGGTCTCCGCGATCAACCGCGACCTGCCCTACGACCAGTTCGTGCAGCAGCAACTCGCCGGAGATCTGCTTGTTCCCGAAGAGGGAGGCGAGCAGGCGGCGGAACCGCTGGCGGCGACGGGCTTCCTCGTGCTCGGTCCCAAGATGCTGGCCGAGCAGGACAAGGCCAAGCTCGTCATCGATGTGGTCGACGAGCAGATCGATGTGCTCACCAAGGCCTTCATGGGGCTGACCGTGGCCTGCGCGCGCTGCCATGACCACAAGTTCGATCCGGTCAGTCAGCGCGACTACTACGCGCTGGCGGGCATCTTCAAGAGCACGAAGAGCCTCGCCAACACGGATTTCGTCTCGCGCTGGAATGAACAGCCGCTCGCAACACCCGGCGAGCGCCGTCAGCGCGAAGACTGGGAAAAGGCCGTTCAGGAGTCGACCCAGTCGATCGATCGCGAGCTGGAGCGGCAGCGCGCACAGGTACTGGCGCGCTGGGAGCATGATCTGGCGCGCTATCTGATCGAGGGGCTCGTTCGCTCCAGGGAACTCGTGCTTTTCGAAGCCGAGGCCTTCGCCAAGTCGAATCTGATCGTCGACACGATGCAGTGGGGCTCGCCCGAGGAGCCGATCGTGCGCACCGGCAATGGTGAAGCCCTGCAGTACGCCGAATACGAGTTCGAAATCGCGTATCCCGGCGAATACGAGCTCTTCGTGCGCTACGCGGCCGAGGAACAACGCCCCGTGCGGCTGCTGGTCGGCGAAGTCGCCATCGCGGAGAAGGCCTGCGCGACACCGACCGGTTCCTGGAACCTGATCGGACAGCGCTGGTCCGTGCAGGGCCGCGCGGAACTGGTGCCGGGCAAGCATCGGTTGCGCCTGGAGCGTTCCGGGAACCTCCCGCACATCGATGCCTACGCGTGGCTGCCTGCGCGCGCTCCCGCAGCTGCATCGCAAGCCCCGGCGGATGGCGATGGCGATTTCGACGGCGGGGATCAGGATCTCGCCGAAGCGCACGCCGATGTCTCCACCTGCGAGATGGAGCCGACGGGTCAACCGCTCTCGGTTGAGCTGGTGGACCGCTTCGCGCTGCGCATCGCCAAGGCCTTCTCGCGGCACGATCCCGTGCTTGGTCCGTTCATCGAGTTCGCACGCCTCCCGAGCGAAGGATTCGCCGATCTGGCGGCCGATCTCGCTCCGATGCTGCGCGAGGAGCACGCCAAGGGCCAGTTCGCGATCAACTCAGCACTGCAGGGACTGCTGCAGGCACCCGCACCGAAGGATCTGGGCGAGCTTGCCGCGCGCTACCAGACCGTGTTCGGTCTGATCGCCGAAGAGTGGCGCGCCCTGCGCAAGAAGGACGACAAGGCCGAGAAGCTGCCGGATGCGGACCATGAAGCCGTGCGCGAGTTGCTGATCGGCCGCGACGGCGTTCTGATGGCCGCACAGGAACAGATCGAGCGCGCCTTCACCGCTGAGGGCCTCGCCAAGCTCGCACAGCTGCGTGCTGCGCATCAGACCTTGCAGGCACGCGAGCCGCGCAAGGCGCCGCTTGCGCTCGCGGTGAGCGAAGCGAAAGTGGAGGACCTGCCCGTGCACATCCGCGGCAGCCACCTCAAGCTCGAAGACAAGGCCGTGCCGCGCGGCGTGCCCACGGTGCTGGCCAACACCGTGACAGGTCCGGCCTTCCTGCCGCAGCAGAGCGGCCGACTGGAGTTTGCGCGGTGGCTTACCGCTCCGGAACACCCGCTCACGGCGCGCGTGATGGTCAATCGCGTGTGGCGGGGACATTTCGGTCGCGGTCTGGTCGAGACCACCTCCAACTTCGGCGTGCGCGGCGAAATGCCGACGCATCCGGAGCTTCTGGACTGGCTGGCGCGCTCCTTCGTCGCGGATGGCTGGTCGCTGAAGCGTCTGCACAAGCGGATCATGCTTTCGGCGGCCTACCGCATGGACAGCATTCCGAGCGAGCAAGCGCTCGCGAAGGATCCGGAGAACCGTCAGCTCTCGCGCATGAACCGGCGCCGGCTCGAGGCCGAAGCGGTGCGCGACGGCATGCTGGCCGTCGCCGGCAAGCTGGATCTCAGCGTGGGTGGATCGCTCCTGCGCGCCGGCAACGGTGACTATGTGACCAACGATCAGTCCGGCAACAGCGAAAACTACACCGCACCCCGTCGTTCGCTGTATCTGCCGCTGATCCGCAACGCGATCTTCGACCTGTTCTCGACCTTCGACTACCCCGATCCGGGCATGGCGATGGAAACGCGCTCGAGCACAACCGACGCCAATCAGGCGCTGCTGCTGATGAACAGCCCGCTCGCGCTGGAGGCCAGCGCGGGTCTGGCGCAGCAGCTGCTGGCACGCGCGGACTGGAGTGAGGAGCAGCGCATTCAGGCCGCCTGGCTCCGTGCCTATGCGCGTCCGGCCACGGACGCGGAAGTCATGCGCGTGCGCGTGTGGCTGGTGGATGCAAGCGCCAAGTCGCCCGAAGGCGCGCAGGACGCCTGGCAGGCGCTGTGCCAGATGCTGTTCGCCTCCAACGAGTTTCTGCATCTGGACTGAATCACCATGAGCACGCACGAGCACTGCCAGCATCACGGAATGCCCCGACGCGAGCTCCTCAAGGGACTGGGTGCGGGCTTCGGTTGGCTGGCGCTGGCGGGCATGGCCGCTGCGCAGAATGCGCGCAATCCGCTGGCTCCCCGCTCTGGCCATTTCCCGGCGCGAGCCAAGCGCGTGATCTTCCTGTTCATGCACGGCGGGCCCTCGCAGATCGACACCTTCGACTACAAGCCTTTGCTTGAGCGCGATCACGGCAAGCCGTTGCCCTTCGCCAAGCCGCGCATTCAGTTCGCACAGACCGGGAACATCATGCGCTCGCCGTGGAAGTTCGCGCAGCACGGACAGAGCGGAGCGTGGGTCAGCGAGCTGTTCCCGCATGTCGCCACGCAGGTCGACAAGCTCTGCTTCGTGAAGTCGCTGCACGGCACCAACGAGGCGCATGGCGGTGCGCTTCTGGCGCTGCACACCGGTTCGGACACCTTCGTGCGACCGAGCATGGGTTCGTGGATCGTCTACGGACTCGGCTCGGAGAATCAGGATCTGCCGGGCTTCATCACGCTGTGTCCCACGCTCGGCCACGGCGGCGTCAACAACTGGTCGAGCGCCTTCCTGCCGGGCATCTACCAAGGCACTCCGATCGGCAACGCCAGCACGCCCGCGAAGAACGCGACCATCCGCCATCTTGCGAACACGCGTTGGCGCAGCGATCTGCAGCGCTCCCAGCTCGACCTGCTGCAGAAGCAGAATGCCGAACACCTTGCGGAGCGGCCTGGTGACGCTGCGCTCGAGGCGCGCATCGAGTCTTACGAGCTCGCCTGGCGCATGCAGGGCAAGGCCGCCGAGGTGCTCGACATCGCCAACGAATCGGAAGCGACCAAGAAGCTCTACGGCATCGACAATCCGGTCACCGAGAACTTCGGCCGCCAGTGCCTCATGGCGCGGCGCCTATGCGAAGCGGGTGTGCGCTTCGTGCAGTGCACGCACAGCTACAAGTGGGACCAGCACGACCGCCTGCACGAGCTGCACACCAAGAATGCCGCCGAGGTGGACCTGCCGATCGCCGGTCTGCTGCAGGATCTCGCGGCGCGCGGCCTGCTCGAAGATACGCTGGTGCTGTGGGGCGGCGAGTTCGGACGCACACCCACCGTTCAGGGCAGCGACGGGCGCGACCACAACCCGCACGGCTTCACGATGTGGATGGCGGGCGGCGGCGTGAAGCCCGGCTTCAGCTACGGCGAAACCGACGACTACGGCTTCTATGCCGCGAAGGACAAGGTGCATGTGCACGACCTGCACGCGACCATGCTGGCCCTGCTGGGCATCGATCACGAGCAGCTGACCTACCGCTGGGCGGGCCGGGATTTCCGCCTGACGGATGTGCACGGACGCGTGGTGCGCGAGCTCTTCGCCTGAATCCGCAAGCACAGGACCCGCGAAACAACCTCCATGCTGACACTCGGAAAAGCCGCTCCCGCCTTCACACTCCCCGATCAGGACGAAAAGAACATCAAGCTGGCCGATCTCAAGGGCCAGTGGGTCGTGCTGTACTTCTATCCCAAGGACGACACGCCCGGCTGCACCGTCGAAGCCTGTGACTTCACCGCCGGCAGCGCTGCGTTCCAGAAGCTGAACGCGACCGTGATCGGCTGCAGCGGCGACTCACCGGCCAGTCACCGCAAGTTCATCCAGAAGCACAAGCTCGCCGTGCAGCTGCTCTCGGACGAAGACCACACCGTGATGAGCAAGTACGGCGCGTACGGCGAGAAGATGATGTACGGCAAGAAGGTCACGGGCGTGATCCGCTCCACCGTGATCATCGATCCTTCCGGCAAGGTGGCACACCACTGGGCCAAGGTGCAGGCCAAGGGTCATGCCGAGGCAGTCAAGGCCAAGCTGGCGGAGCTGCAGGGCGCGTCCACAGCGACACCGACAGCGACAACTACAGCAAAGACCGTGAAGAAGAAAGCCGCCTCGAAGGCCTGATCCGTCTCAGTCGGATGTCTTGACGAAGCCCACCTCGACCTCGGTGGGCTTCAGCACATGGACGAGCGCCGCGGGCTCGATTTCGACCAGAAAGCCGCGCTTGCCGCCGTTGATGACGATCTTCGGCAGAGCGAGGATCGTGCGCTCGACATAGACGGGCAGCGCGGTTCGCGTGCCGAAGGGGCTCGTCCCGCCGACCTGATAGCCGGTCCACTTCTCCGCGATCTCGGGCTTGCAGGGCTGAATCGACTTCACGCCCAGCAGCCGGGCCAGGTTCTTCGTGGAAACCTGACGATCGCCGTGCATCAGCACGAGAAGCGGCTTCTTCACATCGGTCTCGAAGACGAGCGTCTTCACGACACAGTGCTCATCGACTCCCAGCTCGGCCGATGAGCGGCTCGTGCCGCCCTTCTCGACGTAGTCATACAGCCGCGGAACAAAAGCGACCCCGGCTGCGCGCAGCACGCGCACGGCCGGGGTCACCGGATGATCGCTGCCGGCCATCAGCCCTTCCAGCTGATCTCCGCCAGGCGCTGGGAACGCTCGCGCGCGAAGCGCTGGAGGCCTTCCAGCAGATGTGCGGGATCGATGTGGGCTTCGACCTTTAGCTCTTCGACGCTGCCGCCCGTGCGCCAGCGGTTGTCGAAGTCCGGCGTCATCGCGTAGCGCTCCGCGACCTTGTGGGCAAGCCAGTCGTGCATCAGGCGACGCGCGCTGTTGGAGATGACGGTCGAGTCAAGCCAGTCCTCGCGCGTCAGCACTCGGCTCCTGTACTCCTCGGGCTGCAGGCGGAACAGCTCGGCGCTGGTGGCCTGCACGAGCTTGAGGTTCGGAGCCGTGCCGTCGGCGAACTTCGGCAGCAGCGTGTAGACCGACTCGGTGGTGCTGGTGCCTTGCACGATCACGCAACCCTCCTTGGGACGCTTGGGATCGTAGTCGCGCAGGATGTAGGCGCCGCGCGCGGCATCGTGGTGCGAGGGAATGCCGAGCTTGGCGCGGTCGGGAACGGCGATGTTGGGACGCGTGAGGTGCAGCGCGACGATCGGAATGTCCGTGCGCAGCGCAGCCGCGAGCATCGGAGCGACTTCGTTGTGCTCCCAGGGGTGCAGGTTGAGAATGTGCCCGTCGGGGAACAGCGTCGTGGTGCCCGGTGCGAAGATGCCGAAGTGCGTGCGGCTGTCTTCCGCGGTCTCCGGGCCGGAGTGGCCCGCCACCCAGATCACCTTGCCCACCTTCAAGGGGCAATCCTGTGCCAGCTGGCTGAACAGACGCATCATTCCGTACATCAGGTAGCTGAACGAACCGTAGGTCGAGTGCGCGCCCCAGAAGCCGACATATTGCTTCTCGGGCTCGCTCGACATGTTGACGGTCGCCAGACCCGCCATGATCCCGGAGTTCGTGAACTCGGTGATCTGCTGCGGCAGCAGCGCGCCGTTGGGGTTCTTGTTGCGCTCGTACCAGCCGAAGCCCTTCTTGCCCTGCCAGTCCTGCGCGAAGCCGTGAATCGAAGTGGACTCGGCGAGGTCCGCCGAGCAGGCGATCACCAGCGGGCGGCCCATGCGCTCGTTGGCGAGCGTGTTCACCCACGCGCCGAACTTCGCAAAGCCCTCCTTGTTGGCGATCTTGGTGCCGGGAGCCACGAACAGCTCGGCGGGCAGCTTGTCGGCGGCGAGCCACGAGCGATCCTCGTGCATGTTCGCGCTCGAACCGAGCTTGAAGCGCTCCGGCTGGCGCGGAATGCTCTCGCCGAGCTCCGTCAGCGTGTCGGACAGGTACTCGAGCAGCTCGTTGTCCTTGCGCAGGACGCTCATCACGGTCTGGAACCAGCTCTTGGACTGTTCGCGGCAGCCCGACTCGCCCGGATCCGTCGTGTCGCCGTGTCCCGTGAAGGAAACGCCGTATTTCTCGGCGAAATCCTGACGGCAGCGCCAGAACATCTCCGAGTTGCGGCCGTGGGCCTTGCCGTGGCTGTGGTAGTCGAACTTGTGATAGCCGCGGCCCTTGCGCGTCTTGACCCAAACCATGCCCGGACGGCCCTTGGTGTGCTCTTCGTGCACGATCTCGAGCAGTGCGCGCGTGATCGCGGCATAGTCTTCGCCGTGCTCCGTTCCCGCCACGCGCCAGCCGTAGGACTCGAACCAGTCACGCGGCGTTCCATGCACCACTTCGGAGTGCGCACGGTGATCGATGCCGTGATCGTTCCAGTCCATCAGGTAGATCAGGTTGTCGGCGCCCAGACCCCAGGCCGAGTGCTTGACTTCGTGGTGCGCACCAGCCGTGTGACCGCCCTCGCCTTCCATGGCGAAAACCTTCACTTCACCGGCTCCGCCGTGCTTCAGCGCGACCGCTTCACCCAGCGCAGCCGGTGCACCGTGACCCGAAGGACCTGTGTTGAACTTGAAGAACAGCGTCTTGCCTTCCATCTCGGCGTGGCCGGGCAGGCCCTTGTTGTGACGCAGGAAGAGCAGGTCTTCCCAGGTCAGCATGCGTTCAGCGGCATGCGGCACGAGATAGCGCGGGTTCTTCGTCTGCTCGTAGCGGGCACGCAGCGCCTCGTTGTAGACCGCGAGCATCGCGTAGATCGCCGGGTTGCAGTGGCCCGCAACCAGAACGAAGCGGTCGCCGAAGGGATTCTCCGGGTGACGGATGTCCCAGCGCATGCCCGCGCCCAGCGTCGAGGCCACGAGCAGCGGCACCTTGGAGCGGGAGCCGCCGGGGTGACCGGACTGGCGCAGGTTGAGCATCAGATCGATGCACTGATCGATCATGTCCCCGATCTTCTGCCAGTGATGGAAGTTCTTCGAAAGCTGCTCGAATGAAGGCTTGGCGATGGTCTGCATAAGCGGGGCGGCAGTATACGCGCCCGCCGTGGCTCGACCTAGCGCAGCAGCAGCTTCGCCCAGACCTTCGGCGAGCGCAGGAAGTCGCGGTAGCCGCGTTCACCGCTGATGACCGCGACCATGGCCTCGCACGCGGCCTGTTCGCCGCGCCGCAGCACCCAGTCCGCGAGCGCCCGGCGCCGGTAGACCAGTCCTGCCAGAAACCGTGCCGCGCGCAGTTCGGGCAGCACATCACGCTCCAGCTCGCGTCGGTAGGCCCGCTCCGGCTCAGGGCTGAGAGCGGCTCGCCCCGCGGCCTCGCCGCTGATCAACGCCAGCGAGATGCCCTCGGCCGTGAGCGGATCGACCAGACCGGCCGCATCGCCCGCCAGCAGGCAGCCGTTCCGGGCCAGCACGGCGCGCGGTCGCACCGGGATGATGTAGCCGGCCACTTCGCGCACGGCGAGCTGCGACAAGCCTCTGCGTACCAGCCAGCGATCGAGCGACTCGCGCAGACCCTGTGTGCCGCGCCGCATCGAGAGAATGCCCACCGAGAGCTGCTCGCGCTTGGGAAAGCACCATGCATAGCCCTGATCAACATCCGCGAAGTCGAACAGAGCTTCCTCTGCGACATGTGTGCCGCGTTCGAGCTCCGCTTCGAGCGCCGGAATGGAAGCCAGCGTGTCACGCCAGCCCGCCATGCGCGCCGTGACACCCGTGGCTCCGTCCGCAGCGATCACAGTGCGCGCGCGCAGGGTCTCCTTCGCAATGCGCGCCTTCCACAGGTTCCCATCACGCTCCAGACCGAGCAGCGGACTCTGCTCCAGCAGCGTTGCTCCCGCGGACACGGCATGCCGGGCCAGCGCCTGGTCCAGTTCCGAGCGCAGTGTCATGGTCACGATCGGCCATTCGCGTTCCACGCGCACACCGCTCGAAGCGCTGCGCCAGCACAGGCGCGCGCTGCGGCATTCGGACTGCACCGGCAGTCTGAAGTTTGCGGGCAGGCGCTGACGCCCGCGCCAGACCAGTCCGCCGCCGCAGGTTTTCGAGCGCGGAAAGGCCTGTTTTTCGAGCAAGACAACGCTGCCGCCCGCCGCGGCGATCGCCGCCGCCGCACTGGAGCCCGCAGGTCCCGCCCCGACGACGAGCGCGTCGAGCACGGAGCTCATTCGGCCCAGAAGCGACGCAGACCTTCCAATTGCGTCTGTGCACCCCGCGACGATCCGAAGCGGAACGATCGGAATAGGTTCGAAAGCGCCTCCTGCTCCCCCGGATCTTCAAGCTCCAGCCGACGCAGCTTGGGCCAGACGACACGCCACATGCGACCCTGCTGATTGCCGGTCAGCTGTGTTTCTCCTGCACAGGCCAGCGCGTTGATGCCCATTGCCGCCTTGGCATCGGCCTCCTGCTCCTTCTCCAGCGCCCTGAGCAGGGCATCGAGCACTTCCGGCGAACGCAGCTTCCACAGACCCTTGGCCGTTGCGGCACGCACGCGCGGGTCCTCGTGCTCCAGACGCCCGAGCCACTCGCGCAGGCATTCGCGGGACAGCGTGCGCTCGAGGCGTTGACGGGCTTCCGCCAGCGCAATTCCCGCCTGATAGCGCTCGATCCAGCTGCGTGCCGCGATGCGGCCCTCCTCGCGCATCAGATCGAAGGCGATCGCCCAACCCAGGAAATGCACCAGCACGTTTTCGCGCGAATCCGAACCATCTGCAGCGCGCAGCGTCAGCAGGCGGGTCAGCTCGGCATCGGCGATGCGCTGATCCTTGAGTTCGCGCAGCGGCCAGCATGAAAGGCCGTCGATCACCCAGCGCCCTTCCCACAGGAAGCCATCTCCGATCAGGCAGGCGATGCCTTCTTCCAGCCACAGCGGCAACGCCTCGTACTCCTCGGCGAAGCGCGCGTGCACCAGTTCGTGGGCTGCCGTGCCTACATCCGGATGGCTCATGTAGATGCCGCTGGTGTCGCCCAGGGCACCCCGGGTGCGTGTGTGCCAGGCGCGGATGCGCGCAGGCCCGATGCCGTCCACCTCGCTGATGCCGACAGTCAGGGGGTCACGACCGCCGATCGTCGGCTGGGCATCCGGTTCGACGACATGCACGCGCACCGGGGCGCGGAACGGCCCGAGGACTTCGGTGACGATGCTCATCGCGGGGTCAAAGGCGGCTTCGAAGCCGGGCAGGTCGGCCTGCTCGCCCTCCAGCGCGTACAGCGACCAGCCATCGCCGGCTCCGACGGGTTTCCAGCTCTGGCAGCCCGCGCCCGACCAGACGCAGAGCAGCAGACCCAGCAGGAATCCGAAACCGCGGCAGCGCATGACTTCCTCTATACGCGCGAGGCTCACTTCCCGAAAGTCCTTGGAGTATGATCCAACGGCTGTTTTTCGTTCCTCAAACCCTGATTCCATAACCATGGCCAGTTTCCGCGTCGAACTCGATGCCCCCAACCACATCGTCCTCGTGATGGTCACGGAGGACGACGGCAGTGAGCACGACTATCAGTTCGACTTTGACCCCCGTTCCGGACGCTACGAATTCAGCGAACGCGACCTGCTGGAGCGCGATTTCGGGGCCGACTGGGTGGAAGACATGGACCGGCAGGTCCGCGAGATGATCCAGAAGGCGCTGGCCGCCAAGCGCTGACCAAGCCTGCGCTCATGAGACCCTTTCGACGCGTCTTTGTGTTGGTGCTCGACTCGCTCGGCGTGGGCGAGCTGCCGGACGCGGCCCGTTTCGGGGATGCGGGCGCCCACACCCTTGACCACCTCGTCGGGGCCGCGGGGGGTCTGGATGCGCCGCGCCTGATCGAGCTGGGTCTGGGTTGCGTGCCGGGAGTGCAATCGCTGCCGCGTCCCGGCGCCCCCAAAGGCGCTTTCGGGCGCATGCGCGAACATTCGCCGGGCAAGGACACCTCCACCGGACACTGGGAGCTGATGGGCTGCCCGCTTGAGCGCGCCTTCCCGGTGTTCTCTCCGGGTTTTCCGCCCGAGATCATCGAGGCTTTCGTCCAACAGACCGGCCTGCCCGGCATTCTGGGCAACTGCGCTGCTTCGGGCACGGAGATCATCGAGCGTCTGGGCGTCGAGCACATTCAGAGCGGCAAGCCCATCGTCTACACCAGCGCCGACAGCGTGTTCCAGATCGCCGCGCATGAGCAGCACTTCGGTCTCGAGCGCCTCTATCGCTGCTGCGAGATCGCACGCTCCATCCTCGATCCCTACGGCGTCGGGCGCGTGATCGCGCGGCCTTTCGTGGGTGAACCGGGCTCCTTCCGTCGCACGTACAACCGCCGCGACTACTCGATGCCTCCGCCGCGCGACACCAGCCTCGTGCGCCTGCGCAGGGCGGAGATCCCCGTCGTGGGCGTGGGCAAGATCGAAGACATCTTCGCCGGCGTGGGCCTGAGCGAGTCGATCCACACGGAAGGCAATGAAGACGGCATGCGCGCCACCATCGCGCTCGCGGATCGGCTCGAGCGCGGCCTCGTGTTCGTCAATCTGGTCGACTTCGACATGCTCTACGGACATCGGCGCGACTCGCGCGGCTACCGCAAGGCGCTGGAGAGCTTCGATGTGCAGCTGCGCCAGCTCGAGCAGCGTCTTGGCCCCGATGACCTCGTGCTGATGACCGCGGATCACGGCAATGATCCCACCAAGCACGAGACCACCGACCACACGCGCGAACACGTTCCGATTCTCGCCGCAGGCGCGCGCGTGCGCTCGGGTGCTGAGCTGGGCACCCGCGAGAGCTTCGCGGACCTCGGCGCGACGGTGGAGGCCGCCTTCGGACTCGCACCGCAGGGCCCCGGTCGCTCATTCCTCACCGAGCTGTGCGCGTGAACGCGCAGTCGATCATCCGCACCAAGCGTGATGGCGGGACGCTCTCCCGCGAGGAGATCCGCTTCTTCCTCGAAGGCTATGTGGCACAGCGCATCCCTGAATATCAGACGGCGGCGCTGGTCACGGCGATCTTCCTGCGCGGCATGCAGCCGGAGGAGCTGGCCGAGTGGACGCGCGCCATGCTGGAGTCGGGCTCGCGGCTCGATTTCTCGGGGCTGTCGCAGCCCAAGGCCGACAAGCACTCGACTGGCGGAGTGGGGGACAAGGTCTCGATCCCGCTGGCGCCGGCAGTCGCGGCCTGCGGCGTCGCCGTGCCGATGATCTCCGGTCGCGGGCTGGGACACACCGGCGGCACGCTCGACAAGCTCGAGTCCATTCCAGGCTTCCGCACGCGGCTCTCCGAAGCGGAGCTGCATCAGGCCATCGATGCCACCGGCGTGGCCTTCGCTGCTCAGACCGCCCAGCTCGTGCCTGCGGACCGGCTGCTGTACCAGCTGCGCGATGCGATCGCGATGGTGGAGTCGATCCCGCTGATCGCCTCGTCGATCATGTCCAAGAAGCTCGCCGAAGGACTCGATGCGCTGGTGCTGGACGTGAAGTACGGCAGCGGCGCCTTCATCACGGATCCCAAGGCGGGCCGGCAGCTCGCCGAAACGATGCTCGGCATCGCTCAAAGCATGGGTCTGCGCGCCAGCGTGTTTCAGACGGCGATGGATCGACCGCTCGGTCGCGCGGTGGGGCATGCACTCGAAATCGCCGAGTCGATGGATTGCCTCGGCGGCGGCGGCCCCGATGACCTGCGCGAGCTGGTGCTGCTGCAGGGCGCCGAGATGCTGCGCCTCAGCGGCAAGGCAGCCACGCGCGAAGAGGGACGGGCGCGCATTGCCGATGCGATCCATTCCGGCCGCGCACTGGGAGTGTTCGAGCTGGTGCTGCGCGCCCAGGGCGGCGACCCGGCGGTGATCCGCGATCGTTCCCGCCTGCCGCAGGCGCCTGCCGTCGATCCGCTGCGCGCCACCCGCTCGGGCGTGCTGGGCTTCGCGGATTGCCGCAAGGTCGGCTACGCCTTGATCGCTCTCGGCGGGGGTCGCGCGAAGATCGAAGACGAGATCGATCCGGCGGTCGGCATCATCTGGCGCGCGCAGGCGGGCGAGACCGTCCGTGCCGGACAGCTCATCGCAGAGATCCACCACCGCCAGCGCGGTCTCGAGCAGTGCCGCGCGCTGCTGGAAGAGAGCCTCGCCATCGGGGACGGTCAACCGCAGACACCCCTGGTGCTCGCGGAGCTGAGCGCCCAGGGAACCGGGTTCCCGACCTGACAAGCGCCACCTCGCGTGGCTATCTTCACGGGACCCCCCATGGTCTACCTGCGCGCGCTGCTGGGCATCGCTTTCTTCATCGCGATCGCATGGATGCTCTCCAGCGACCGCAAGCGCTTTCCCTGGCGCGTGGTGATCGGCGGCCTCGCGATGCAGATTGCGATCGCCGGCATCATCCTCGAGACCGGCGTGGGCCGCGGCTCCTTCGAGGGCGCATCCGCCTTTGTCTCCAAGCTTGTGTCGATGGTCGAGCCGGGCGCGAAGACGGTCTTCGGCTATCTCGGCGATTCGCAGTCGCAGCTCGGCTTCGTGTTCGCCTTCGCGGGCACCGGTCTGCTCGTGATCATCTTCTTCTCGGCGCTGATGTCGATGCTCTATCACATCGGCGTCATGCAGCTCCTGGTCAGCGGCCTGGCGCGCATCATGGCGAAGACCATGCGCCTCTCCGGCGGCGAATCGATGGCCGCGGCGGCCAACATCTTCATGGGCCAGACCGAGGCGCCGCTGGTCGTCAAGCCGTACATCTCGAAGATGACGATGTCGGAGCTCAACGCGCTGATGACCGGAGGCTTCGCCACGATCGCGGGCTCCGTGATGGCGGTCTACATGTCGCGCCTGGGTCCCGGCTATGCCGAGCACATCATCACCGCCTCGGTCATGAGCGCCCCCGCCTCCTTCGTGATGGCGAAGCTGATCCGGCCCGAAACGGAGCACTCGCTGACCATGGGCAAGACAGAGCTCAAGGTCGAGAAGAACGCGACCAACATCATCGAAGCGGCCGCCAACGGCACCACGGATGGTCTGCGACTGTGGCTCAATGTCGTGGCGATGCTGATCGCCTTTCTGGCGATCGTGAACCTGCTCAACTGGCCGATCGGCGCCATCGGCTCAGGCTTCGGCTTCGAAAACCTGTCCCTGCAGAGCATCTTCGGCTGGGTGCTGACGCCCGTGGCGTGGTTCATGGGCGTGGAGGGCGCACAGGATTGCCGCCTGATGGGCGAGCTGATCGGCACACAGGTCTCGATCAACGAATTCGTCGGCTATCTGCGCCTCGTGGAGATGCGTGAGGCCAACCTCTTCGAGCATGAGCGCAGCGCCGTCATGGCGGTGTACGCGCTGTGCGGCTTTGCCAACCTCGGATCGATCGGCATCCAGATCGGCGGACTCTCCGCGCTGGCCCCGGAGCGCAAGTCCGATCTCGCGAAGCTGGCGGTCAAGGCCATGATCGGCGGCGCACTGGCCTGCTGGATGACGGCGATGATCGCGGGGATCTTCCTGTGAACGCCTCCAAGGACATCCAGCCGCTGATCGCCAGCCTGCAACAGCACGGCGCGGGACAGGCGCGCGTTGCGCTTGTGCTGGGCTCAGGCCTGGGCCTGCTCGCCGAGCGCATCGAGAAGGCGAAGATCGTCTCCTACGCCGACATCGAAGGCCTGCCGAAGTCCGGCGTGCCCGGGCATGCCGGCCGCCTCGTGATCGGAGAGCTCGGTGGCGTGCGCGTGGTCGCGCAGCAGGGCCGCGTGCACCTCTACGAAGGCTGGAGCGTCTTCGAGGTCACGCGCGCGGTGCGTGCCTTTGCGGCGCTGGGCATCGACAAGCTCGTGCTGACCAACGCCGCCGGCGGCATTGCGCGACGCTTCCGTCCAGGAACGCTGATGCGCATCACGGACCACATCAACATGCAGGGCCGCCAGCCGCTGGCTCGGGAACAGCGCGGCGCGGGTTCGCCCTGGGATGCCGCGCTGGGTGCTGCGCTGCAGCAGGCCGCTGACGCCGCTCATGTCCGCCTCGAGAGCGGCGTGTATGCCGGACTGCTCGGCCCGACCTACGAAACACCGGCCGAAGTGCGCATGCTCGAGTGGATGGGCGCCGACGCCGTGGGCATGAGCACCGTTGCCGAAGCGCTCGCCGCCCACGCTGCGGGAGTGCGAGTCGCGGGCGTTTCGTGCATCACCAACCTTGCCGCCGGCATCAGCGCAGGCCCGCTGAGCCACGAGGAGGTCATGGAGGTGGGCAGGCAGACCGCCAGCGACTTCTGCAGGCTGCTGGAACACGCCGTTCCGCTGCTGGATCGCAGCTGAGAGCGCTGCGCGGCGCTTCCAGGCACCGTAACCGTCGGCGCTTGTTGACAGAAGCGCCCCGTGCGCGGACTCTAATGCGCCCATGATGCCCGAACGGGATCTCCAGCAGCTGGTCAAGCGCGTCGTCTCTCGCACTCTGGCTGAACAAGGCCGCGAGCACGCGCACGGCTCGGAGCCCGAACGCGCCAAGGGCGTGTTCGTCACGCTGGACAAGCAGGATGGCCCCGATCGTCCCCAGGATGCCGACGAGCGCAAGAGCAGCGCGTCACCCGGCAGCAAGCGTGCGCTCGTCACCGTCGAGTGTCTGCGCGGCACGCCGGATGGAGCGAGCTACGCGGTGCCTGCCGGAGCGCTGATCACAGAGCTCGCGCGCGAGGAAGCCTGGAAGCGCCGCATCGCGCTCGTGCAGGGCAGCGCGCTGGTTCCCGGCCGCCGCAGCGATGCGCGTCTCGTGATCGCCGTGGGTTGCGATCATGGCGGCTATCGCATGAAGCTCGCCGTTCTGGAATGGCTGCGCGAGCTGGGCCATCAACCGCTCGATCTGGGCACGCACGACGAGAATGCCGTCGACTACCCCGACTTCGCGCACGCCGTGGCACGCGCCGTCGCCGAGGGCCGCGCCGACATCGGCATCTGCATCGACGGCGCCGGCATCGGCTCGGCCATGACGGCCAACAAGGTGCCGGGCATCCTCGCCGCCATGTGCTACGACGCAGCCACGGCCCGCAACGCGCGCGAGCACAACTTCGCCAATGTGCTCACGCTCGGCGGCAAGCTGATCAAACCCGCACAGGCGCAGGAAATCGTGCGCACCTTCCTCTCGACTCCGCACGGCGAGGAACGCCACAGGAAGCGCGTCGACAAGATCCGCGCCATCGAACAACAGCACCTGCGCCGCGCATCTGCGCCGAAAGCCTGACCATGAGCCCGATTCGCGAACCCGTCGATGCCGCCAAGCTCGAGGAAATCCTCTCCGAGATCGCGCGCCAGATCCTTGAACACGGCTGGGGCAACTGGGGCTGCGGCTCCGTTTCGGTCGAGCTGTGCCCGGATCGCGCCAACGAGATGATCGAAGCGGGCGCCTGCCGCCTCGGCGCCTGCAGCCCCGGCACCGCGATGCCCGGCAACGTCGCCGCGGCCATCGATCACACGCTGCTCAAACCCGAAGCCACCTCGCTCGACATCGACAAGCTCTGCTCGGAGGCGCTGCAGCACCGCTTCGCCTCGGTCTGCGTCAACGGCACCTGGGTGCGTCGCTGCGCGGAAATCCTGCATGGCTCGCCGGTTGCCGTCTGCGCCGTGGTGGGCTTCCCGCTCGGGGCGATGGCCAGCGAGGTCAAGGCCTACGAAGCCCGCCGCGCCATCGAAGACGGCGCCTGCGAGATCGACATGGTCATCAACGTCGGCGCGCTCAAGAGCGGCGATCACGACTTCGTGCGCCGCGACATCGCAGCGGTCGCGCAGACCTGCCACAACCTCGGCGCCAAGCTCAAGGTGATCCTCGAGACCGCGCTGCTCACGGATGCGGAGAAGGTGCGCGCCTGCGAACTCTCCAAGGAAGCCGGCGCCGACTTCGTGAAGACCTCCACCGGCTTCTCCAAGGGCGGAGCGACCGCGGCCGATGTGGCGCTGATGCGCCGAACTGTCGGTCCGACGCTGGGCGTCAAGGCTTCGGGCGGTGTCCGCGATGCCAAGGATGCCAAGGCCATGCTCGAAGCCGGAGCCACGCGACTGGGCGCTTCGGCCTCGGTGGCGATCGTCACCGGCGGCCAGGGCAAGGGCTCGTACTGATCCCGCCATGCAGCAGAGCCCGATCCGCGTCCTCACCACCGGAGGAACCTTCGACAAGGCCTATCTCGAACTCGAAGGACGCCTGCACTTCCGCGACACGCATGTGCCGGAGATGCTGCGCCTGGGCCGCAGCATGCTGCCGATCAATGTCGAGACCCTGATGCTCATCGACAGCCTCGACATGACCGATGAGCATCGCTCGAGGATTCTCGAAGCCTGCCGCCGCGCGCATGAGGATCGCATCGTCATCACGCACGGAACCGACACCATGGAGCAGACCGCCCGCGTGCTCGGAGCCGCCGGTCTGAAGAAGACCATCGTGCTCACCGGCGCGATGGTGCCCTACACCTTCGGCAGCTCGGACGGACTGTTCAATCTGGGCAGTGCGCTGGCGTTTGTGCAGTCGCTGCCCTTGGGGACGTATGTGGTGATGAACGGACGCTGCTTCGGCTGG
>SXGT01038957.1_pt1 | contig 80355 bp, 61 predicted proteins | sample 3176221 | NCBI WGS metagenome assembly SXGT01 (sample SAMN11356862, study PRJNA531348) | freshwater metagenome | isolation source: freshwater sample F1-120 | place: China: Fuxian Lake, Yuxi | collected 2017-12-25 | reverse complement strand
GTCGTCGTCGTCGTCGTCGTCGTCAAACTCGTCGTCGTCGTCGTCGGCCGCGAGGACCGGCGTGAGCAACTTGTCCAGCCAGGACAACGAATCCTGCGCCGAAGCGAAGTCCCAGGGTAACAGGGCGCATGCAGCCATGTGGTCGATCCTCGTGTACGGGTGAGGGCCTGCGAACTGGATAGCCCTCTGCTATCGGTGTCCGCTGACCCGGAATCCAATTCTCAAACCCGTTCGCGGGCGGGCGTCGTTTCCCGCGTCGGTGTTAGCAGTCTGGTCGGTAGAGCGGTTGCTGCTCACACAGGTTTGCATCGTGCGGCTCGACTACTTGTTTGGGATCGGGAAGGAGTAGCCTCAGAAGCCGTCAAAGGTAGGCGCTTCTTAGGGACAGGTTCCGAGGGTGTCAAGCGATCATTGCGAAGTTTCCGAACTTCGATAAAACCCTGGAAAATCTGGGCTTGCGACACTGCCGGAGATAATTCTTACAATTCTTTTTCGCCCGATTCGCGCGGAAAACCGGGAGCGCCGATGCCGGCACCGACTGACGAAGACTCGCCCGTCTCGCAGCCTGACTGGCTGTTGCTGAAGAACGGGCGGATGCCCGACTGGGGTCCGGTCTACACCGAGACACCCGCAGACCCCTACTCGCCCGACGCGCCATTCGTCACGGAACCGTGGAACACGGTGACAGCGACGTTCTTCATCTTCATTGCACTCGCGTTCGTCTGGCGGCTCCGCGGCCGTTACCGCGAGTTCCCGTTCCTCACCGCGTGCCTGCCTATCCTCTTAGCCGGCGCGATTGGCGGGACACTATTCCACGGCACCCGCACGCAGCGTTTCTACTTCCTTCTCGACGTGATCCCGATCTCGCTCCTCGGCGTCGCCGGAGCGCTGTTCATCGCGTACCGGCTGTGGGGTCGCGGGTCGTGGATCTACTACCTGCCGGGTGTCGCGGTGTTCTACATCGTAGTGAACCGCGTGCTCTTCCGCATGGTCGGCCCGATGAGCAGCCAGTGGAGCGTGAACCTGTCCTACGCGTCGCTGGCACTGGTCGTCCTTTCTCCAATCGCGATCGTACTGTGGCGCACGCAACTCCGGCACGGCGGTTGGGTTGTGGCCGGGGTTGTCAGTTTCGCCATCGCGTGGTTCTTCCGGCTCGTGGACCGCGACATTGGTGCCACGCTCGCGATGGGTAGTCACTGGCTCTGGCACACCTTCGGCGCGATCAGCACCGCGCTGATGATCCAGTTCTTCTACAAGGTAGAAGGGGAAAAGACGGAACAGTCGGCCCCGATTGCCGAAGCGAGGTGATGCGGAAGAGTAGCGTTCTCCACCGCTTTTCCGATACAACAACTCCCCACACATAACGAAGGTTCCGGCCCATGCTCACGCTCGGCAAGTACTCGATCGGGGTCGGCGACCGGTTCGCGCACCAAGCCAAAGCACAGGTGCAGGCGTGCATCCTCGCTGCCAAAAGCGGGGTCGAAGTCATCCCCGTGTGGAACAAGTCGAACCGCGAACACACCATCATCGGGTCCGAACCCGCGAGCGTGCGAGCCGCCGCCGACGCCGCGGTGCGCGACTTGAAGTGGACCAAACCGTACCACGTAGACGCCGACCACATCAGGCTCGAAACCGTCGAGCGGTTCCTCCCGTCGTGCGACTTCTACACCATCGACGTGGCCGATTCCATCGGGCAACCCGCGAATGCGAACGCAGTGAAAATCTTCACGACGCGACACCCGGAGTTGCTCGGCACGCTCTCAATTCCCGGCACGGCAGAACCGTTCACGACCACGCCCGCTGACATCCAGCGCATCATCGGGAAATACCTGAAGGCCGTGAAGGACGCGAGCGAGATCTACCACAAGATCGCGTGGTCGAAGGGATCCGACAACTTCATCACCGAAGTGTCGATGGACGAAACCGACCAGCCGCAGTCGCCGCAAGAACTCCTGCTGATTCTCGCGGCACTTGCGGACGAAGGCGTACCGGTGCAGACCATCGCGCCGAAGTTCACCGGCCGGTTCAACAAGGGTGTGGACTACGTCGGCGACGTGGTGCAGTTCGAGCGTGAGTTCCGCAACGACCTCGCGGTCATTGCGTACGCAGTGAAGAAGTTCCGGCTCCCGGCGAATCTCAAACTCAGCGTCCACTCTGGCAGCGATAAGTTCTCGCTCTACGGCCCGATGCAGCGTGCTCTCCACGACACCGGTGCGGGCATCCACCTGAAGACCGCGGGCACGACGTGGCTGGAAGAGGTAATCGGCCTCGCGGAGTCCGGCGGCGAAGGGCTGGCGCTGGCAAAGGTGATCTACGCGAAGGCGCTCACGAAGAAGGACGAACTCTGCGCCCCGTACGCGGCCGTCATCGACATCGACGCCGCGAAACTGCCGACTGCGGATGAGGTGTACGAGTGGCGTTCGGAGCAGTTCGTGGGCGCACTTCGCCACGATCAAGCGAACCCGCTGTTCAACCCGTCGCTCCGTCAGTTGATCCACGTCGGGTTCAAGATCGCGGCGCAGATGGGCGAGCAGTACCTTCAAATGCTGAAGACGTGCGAAGCGTCCGTGTCGCGCAACGTGACGACGAACCTGTTCGACCGGCACCTGAAACCGCTGTTTCTGCAAGGATGAGGGATGAACAGCAGCGTTCGTCCTCCTCCTCTGTCTGAATTCATCCTTCATCCCTCACCCCGCATCCTCACTCACATGACGAACCTCTTCAATCTTCAAGGCGAAGTGGCCGCGGTCCTCGGCGGGACCGGAGTACTCGGTGGCGCGATGGCCGACGCGCTCGCTGCCGCAGGTGCGACCGTCGCGGTCGTGGGCCGCAGCGAAGAACGCGGCGTGGAACGCGTACGCACCATCGAGAAGGCTGGCGGGAAAGCCATTTTCCAGACCGCTGACGCGATGAGTCGCGATTCGCTCACCGCCGCGCGCGACGCCATCACCTCAAAGCTCGGCAACGTCACGATCCTCGTGAACGGTGCCGGAGGCAACAAGCCGGAAGCGACCGTTCCGCCCGGTGGCGACTTCTGCAAGATGGGGCTTGAAGGCTGGCAAGCAGTCTTTGACCTGAACCTCGTCGGCGGCACGCTGTTCCCGTGTCAGATCTTTGGCGAGAAGATGGTCGCGGCCGGTAAGGGAAGCGTCATCAACATCGCGTCGATGGCGAGCATCACGCCCCTGTCGCGCGTCGTCGCGTACTCCGCGTCGAAGGCCGCGGTGCTGAACCTCACGCTCTGGCTGGCGCGCGAGTGGGCCACGAAAGGCGTGCGCGTCAACGCCATCAGTCCCGGGTTCTTCCCCGCTGAACAGAACCGGCGGATGCTGCTCAAGGAAGACGGCACGTACACCGAACGTGGGCAGTCGATCGTGGGGCACACGCCGATGGGGCGCTTCGGAAGTGCCGAAGAGTTGGCCGGCGCGGTGATCTGGCTCGCGTCTCAGCGCGCATCCGGCTTCGTGACCGGGCAGAACATCGTCGTGGACGGCGGGTTCTCGTCCGTCACAATCTGACAAAAGCAACCCCTCCCCTAAGAAGGGAGGGGCGCCATTCGGAAGCCCCTCCCTTCTTAGGGGAGGGGTTGCTTCCTCAATCGAACCACTCGTCTGCTGGGTTGAACGCTGGGAGCGCGAAGACGATCGTCTTCAACCCGGCGTCGCTCACGACCCGGTGCCGCGTGCCCGCTTCGATCCAGATCACGGTGCCCGGCGCCACATCGTGCCACACGCCGTTCAATTCGATCTTGCCCAGTCCCTCCAGGATGTAGTAAACCTCCGTGGTTCCCCGGTGGTAGTGCCGGACGGAATCGGTGATCGAGGTGACGTGGAGCGAGGCTGGCGCGCCGTCGGCGCCTGTGAGGATGCGTGTGCTCACACCACATGGGCACGGCACACTCGGTGCCTCACTGAGGTGTCGTACCAGATACCCGAGCGTCGCGGTTTGCATTTGTGTTCTCCGTGAGTGAACACAGCATACGCCGGGTTCATCCCGGCTTCGAGAGGATCTCGCGTGCCGCGTCCCCTGCTCTGCCTTCTCGTGCCGCTCGCGCTGTTCGCAATCGGGTGCGGCTCGGAACCACCTGCTGCCGCGAGTACGCCCACGCCCCCAACACCATCGAGTGACAAGCCCGCGGATTTCCAACCGTCCGCGTGCGGGCAGATCAACGGCCTCGTCACGTGGGATAGGGAAAAGGCGATTCCGAGTGTCCAACCGGTGATCGACCTCCGCCCGCGCCCGGACGGGAAGGGTTCCGACCTGCGCGTTCTTGTCCACCCGTACGCTCCGCGAATCGATCCGTTCACTTACGCGCTCGCCGGGGCCGTTGTGTACCTGCGCGGGGTGAACCCGACGCGCGCGAAGCCTTGGGACTTGCCGCCGGTGAGCGTCGAAATCCGCGACTCGCAAATCTTGGTGAAACAGGTCGCCGTGAAGAAGGGCGACGACCCGCAAAACGGAATCAAGCCTGACCTCCGCGTGACGGGGCGAGTGGGATTCGTGCGCCGCGGAGAACCTGTGAAATTCCAATCGGCCGAGCCAGTGTTCCACTCGCTTCGCGGTCGCGGGGCCGCGTTCTTCGCGATCCCCTTCCCCGACCCAGAGCGACCACTCGAACGCAGTTTCGATACTTACGGCCGCGTCGAACTCACCAGCGCCGCGGGATTCTCCTGGCACGCCGCGGACCTGTTCGTGTGCGACCACCCGTATTACGCGATCTCGGACCTTGAAGGCCGGTTCCAGTTCACACAGGTTCCCGAAGGCATCTACGAACTGGTCGCGTGGCACCCCAACTGGGGCACCACGGCGAGCGAACGGAACCCCGAAACCGGGTTGGTGCAACGGCTCGTGTACGCACCGCCGCTGGAAAGTTCGCGACCCGTGATGGTCAACCCAGGGCGGAAAACGTTCGCGAACGCGAACCTCCCGCACCCGGACTTCCCAAAGTGATTTCGCACCGCACAGTTGATCTTCGGGCTGTGGTGTGTCAATAGTGGTGGCATCTCCTCGCAGTCCGGGTGTCGCCATGTACGCCATCGTCACTATCGCGCTCGTAACGCTCACGGCAACCGCACTGCACGAACCAACGCAGGGCGATGTGACGCTCTGCGTCGCGAAGGGGCTAAAGTGGCTCGCCGCGCAACAGAAAACGGACGGCAGTTGGGTCGGACGAAACGACCGCAATTCGATCACCGTAACCGCGTTCGCGGGCCTCGCGCTACTGATGGAAGGGAGTACGCTCAAACACGGTACGTACGCGCCCGAACTCCGCATGGCGGTTGCGTGGTTCGCGAAGAACGCCGCCGAGAACGGGCGCCTCGCCAACGGCCCCGCCGAAGACGCGCGAAACATCCAGGGGCACGCCCACGCGCTGATGTTCCTGTCGAGCGCCTATGACACCGACGACGACCACGCTCGCAGGAAGCAACTCGGCCGACTCATCGAGCGGGCAGTTGCGTTCGCCACGGACTCGCAAGGAAAACGCGGCGGCTGGGGCGTCGCCTCTGTCAGCGAGCGTACCGACGACGACAGCCTGTCCACGATCCTGATGCTCCAGGGGCTGTTCGCGGCACGCAAAGCCGGGATCGAGGTTCCCAAGACGCTTACTGACAAGGGCACGGATTACCTCGCGAAAGCGACGAGCGCGACCGGCGGCGTCTTCACACGGATGATCGAAGCGAACTCCCCCGGGAGCGGAGCAGGACAACCGCAACTCACGGCCGGTTCCGTCGCGACGCACCTGATGCACGACGGTCCGCGACCGCCAGTGCTCACCCGCTGGGTCGGGAACCTGAAACCCAGCACCAGCATCCGCCCGCGCCAAAATGCGGGTGCGATGTTCACGCACCTCCAGTTCGCTCGCGTCGCGTTCGCCCTTGGTGAGAACGGGCACCGCAAGATCGACCCTACCGCACGTGACGCTGATCTCCTTAGCTGGTCGTCGTACCGGACCGCGACCTACGAAACCCTGAAGAGCGATCAACTGGCCGACGGGAACTGGCCCGATATGCTCAACGGCCCGGTGTATTCGACGTCGCTCGCACTCATCATCCTCCAACTCGATAACGACTACCTCCCCGCGTTCGCTCGCTGAGCGAAGAACGAAATCCACGGATGACTGTTGCTCTCCGCCCCGTGGTGCGTCCATAGTGGTAGAGGGGTTTGTAGCTATTGGGGGATACCATGTACGCCGCTGCTGCTGCCATCGCGCTCGCGTTCCTGACGCCGCCCACGACGAACGACCCGGTAAAGAACGGGTTGAAGTGGCTCGCCGCTCAACAGAAGGCAGACGGCACATGGGACAGCGCAAACAACGTCACCCCAACGACGATCACCGCGACCGCAGGCCTCGCTCTTCTGATGGAGGGCAGCACCCCGAAGGAAGGGGTGTACGCACCGCACCTCCGCAAGACAATCGCGTGGCTGGAGGCGAATACGAGCGAGAAAGGACAACTCGCGAGTGCCACCCAGAACGAGATGTACCAGTACATCAACAGTCACAGCCACGCGCTGATGTTCCTCGCGTGCGCGTACGACACGGACGACGACACCGACCGTCGCGACCGGCTCGCGAAGTTAATCAAGAAGGCGACCGCGTTCCTTGTCGAAGGCCAGACCACGCGCGGCGGGTGGGGATTCATGACCGCCCGCGCCGGCAGCGACTACGACGACAGCCAGTCCACCGCGACCGCGTTCCAGGCGTTGCTCGCCGTTCGCAAGGCCGGCATCGAGGTGCCGAAGACGGTGACCGACAAGGCGTTCCAGTATCTCGCGAAAGCCACGAACAGGGACGGCGGGATCATCTACAGCATCTTCGGTGGCGCGGTCCCGATGGGCAACGATGGGCAGCCCATGTACAGCGCGATGGCCGCGGCGGGGGCGCTGATGCGGGACGGTGCGAGACCCGACCCGCTTGCGAAGTGGGTTAAGAACTCGTACGGCACGAACACGGCACAGCAACTCCAGTTCATCCGAAATGGCAACGCTGTTTACTCTCTGCTTCCGCAATACCACCTGTCGCGAGTCGCGTTCGCACTCGGCGAAAACGGGCACCAGAAGCTCGACTCCACCGCGAATGATGCGGCTGTTCTCCGCTGGTCCGATTATCGGGCGAAGTTCTTCAAGGTACTCAAAGAAACGCAGGGCAAAGACGGGAACTGGACCGATGGCACCTACGGACCGGTTTACCCTACCGCGCTGGCGCTTATCATCCTTCAACTCGACAACGATTACCTCCCGGCGTTCTCTCGCTGAGCGAAGAATCTAACCTTCACGATTCTTCAATTCCCTTGCTTTCCTCCTAGACTCCGTGAAGAATACCCACGAAGTTCAGGAATCGAGTTCATGTTCATCTACCCCGCAATCGACCTCCTCAATGGCCGCGCCGTGCGGCTCCAGCAAGGCGATTACTCGCGGGAAACCGTGTTCTCTGACGACCCCACCGCCGTCGCGCGCAAGTGGGTCGATTCAGGCGCCGACCGGATTCATGTCGTTGACCTCGATGGCGCGAAAGCCGGTAAGCCCGTGAACGGCCCCGTGATCCGTGCCATCGTTGAAGGCGCAGGCGTGCCCGTTCAACTCGGTGGTGGTCTCCGCACCGATGCCGACCTCGAAACCGTCTTCGGGTGGGGTGTACGATGGGCTGTTCTTGGCACAAAGGCGCTCCAGTCGCCAGAGTGGACACGCACGGTCGCCCACCGCTACCCAGACCACATCGTGCTCGGTGTGGACGCAAAAGACGGGTTCGTCGCGACCGAAGGCTGGCTCGAACTGTCTCGCGTCAAGGCGGTTGATCTCGCCAAGCAGGTAAGTGATTCCCCACTCGCCGCGGTCGTCTACACGGACATCGCAAAGGATGGGATGATGAGCGGGCCGAACTTCGTCGGCCTCGCGGAGATGAAGGCCGCGATGCCGCTCCCCGTCATTGCCAGCGGGGGTGTCTGCACCCTGGACCATGTGCGCCGTCTGATCGCGGAAGGGATTCCCGGCTGCATCATTGGCCGCGCACTTTACGAAGGAACGCTTGATCTCGCAGCCGCTATTCTTCTCAGTCGCAAGTCGCAAGTCTGCAAGTCCCGAGTCGAGAACCCAATCGGTGACGTTCTTCCCACTTGAGACTTGAGACTTGCCGACTTGCGACTCCCTCTCTCTTGGAGTTCACATCATGGCTGTCAAGCACCTGGTGGAAAACGTCAGAGACATTGCACTCGTTGGGCATCGCGCCGCGGGCAAGACCAGCCTAGCCGATGCTCTCCTCTTCGACGCCCACGCGGTTGATCGACTCGGCAGCGTGGACGATGGCACCTCGGTCGGCGATTCCGACGAGGAAGAACACAAGCACCACTTCTCCATCGACACGCACGTCCTCCACGCCGATCACGACGGCAAACACTTGAATATCCTCGACGCGCCCGGCTCGCCCGACTTCATCGGTGCGGCACTCGAGGCGCTCGCGGCTGTCGAAACCGCGGTGCTCGTCATCTCCGCAGTCAACGGCGTCGAGATGAACACCCGGCGCATGTTCAAGGAAGCGACCGATCTGGGGCTTTCGCGCGCGATCGTCATCAACAAACTCGACGCGGACAACATCGACCTGCCGTCGCTGGTCGAGAGCATCCAGGCGGCGTTCGGGAAGAACTGCGTGCTGTTCAACGTACCAGACCGGCTCGGCAACGGGATACGCGAAGTTCACTGCCTCCTCGACCCCCGACAGATCTTCCCGCCGTCAAGCCCGGTCGATGCGTCGGCCGCGCGAAGCCAACTCATCGAGGCGGTCGTTGAGGCCGATGAGGCACTGCTCGAAAAGTACCTGAGCGAGGGCAAAGTCACGCTGGCGGAACTGGAGGGAGACATCACGCGCGCGATGGACGCGGGCACGCTGATCCCAATCTTCTGCGTCTCGGCGAAGAAAGATAAGGGCGTGAAGGAACTGCTCGATGCGCTCAGCCGCTACGGGCTATCACCCGCGTTCGCCCGCAGGCGCCTCGAAGGACTACAAGTTGGCGCCAACGGTTCGACCCACCAACTCGAACCGACCGAGCAGGAAGAGTTCGTCGCACAGGTTTTCAAGGTCGTCAACGACAAGTTCGTCGGGCACCTGAGCTTCATTCGTGTGCTCGCGGGCAAACTCCAGCACAACCACAACGTCGTGAACTTGCGCAGCGGGGCAACACTCCGCATTGGGCACCTGCTCGAAGCGCAGGGCAAGTCCACTGCACAGATCCACGAAGTCGGACCGGGCGACATTGTCGCCATCGCGAAAGTGGAAGGTCTGGAGATCGGCGACACGATCGCCTACACGAACCACGCGCCCAAGATCCCGCTGCCGCACTTCCCGACCCCGATGTTCGGGCTTGCAATCGAACCAAAAACCCGTGGCGACGAGCAAAAGATTTCCATCGGACTCCACAAACTCGCGGCAGAAGACCCAACTGTGAAGGTGACGCACGACGCGCAGACGCACGAACTCGTCATCAGCGGCGTGAGCCAACTTCACCTGGACATCATCCGCGAACGCTTGAAAGCGCGGTTCGGTGTGGAAGTGAACACGAAGGAACCGAAAATCCCATACCGCGAAACGATCGGCGGCGAGGCGTCCGGTGACCACAAGCACAAGAAGCAAACCGGCGGACGCGGGCAGTTCGCTGAAGTCCACCTCCGCATCTACGCGCTGTCGCGCGAGATCAAGACACAAGAACAGTGCGAAGCGGAGTTCGCAAACAAGTCTCGCTTCGAGAAACTGCGAAGTTGTCACTACGACCCCGCGTTCAACTTCGCGTTCATCGACCACATCGTCGGCGGCACGATCCCGAACAACTTCCTCCCCGCGATAGAGAAGGGCTGCAAGGAAATGTTGGAGCGAGGCGTGCTGGCGGGCTATCGCGTTCAGGATTGTGCCGTGGAGGTCCACTTCGGGAAGTACCACGACGTGGACTCGTCCGAAGCCGCTTTCAAGACAGCGGGGCGGCATGCGTTCCGCAAGGCGTTCCTCGCGGCCCGGCCGTCACTGCTCGAACCTATCGTGAAGATCGAAATCACGGCCCCAAGCAAGTACACCGGGGCGATTCTCGGCGACCTACCCACGAAGCGCGCACACGTCGAGAACCAGGACAGTCTGCCTGGTGACATGACGGTGGTTTACGCCCGCGCACCACTTGCGGAGGTGGCCCGCTACGCGGCTCAGTTGGGCGGCATGACTCAGGGGCAAGGCTCCTACGCGATGGAACTGAGCCACTACGAAATGGTGCCCGCAAACGTGCAACAGCAGATCGTGAGCAAGGCGCAACTGAAGGACGACGACGACGAGTAAATCGTTCAACAAGTAGTTAGCCGTAAGTCGAAGGCGAGCGCGTTTCATCCGCGCTCGCCTTCGACTTACGGCTAACTACTTGTTGAACGATTTAACTCCCTCGATATTCCTAGAAGCATCCCTTCACCTCGCGCTCTGGGAACACCCGCATGAAAGCGGTTACTGACTTCTTCATTCACGAGTGGTACTTCTCGATCCCGCTCGTGATCATGTCGTTGATTGCGGGAGCGCTAGTCATCTGGCGCATCCTGCTGAACAAGACCGCCAGCACGGACATGGACGACTTCCTGCCGCTATTCCAGCAAACGCTCCGCAAGGGCGGCATCAAGGCCGCGGTGAGCCTTTGCAAGGAAGAGAAAGGGCTGATACCAAGCCGAGTCTTCATCGCGGGGTTGGAAGCCGCGGACCAGGGCGCCGCGGCCATGCGCCGGAGTATGGCAAACGAGAACGAACTGGAAATCGTCCCGCGGCTGCACTTCTTGCTAGCGCCGATTCTCGCGATTGCGAAGATCGCGACGATGGTGGGGCTGTTCTTCACCGTCATCTCGATGATCAACACGTTCAACGCGATTGGAGAAGGCGCTAGCAGCGGCAAGGCGAAGGAGATCGGCGGGCACGCATCCAAGATCGGATTGGCGCTCTTCGCGACCGCGATGGGCCTGTTCACCGCAATCCCGCTTGTGTTCAGTCACGTGCTCTTCAAGGAGTGGATAGCGAAGTTCGAGATCCGCGTGAAGGCGTCGTCGCAAAAGCTCATCACTCTCGTCACCAACTACAAGAAAGACCCGAAGTTGCTCGATGAGAAGAAGCAGGACGAAGATGACGATGACTATGAGGACGACCGCAAGTCCAGATCCAAGAAGCGCGCACGAGGCGACTGACGCGCCGCGGTTTAGCGTTCGACCCGAAGGGGTCGAAGTAGATCCCTCCAACGTGAGTCCTCATGGCCGGGAAGCCGCCGAAGGCGTTCGATGTGTGGTTCGTCACTGCGAACACGGTCTACAAGGCCGTGCCGTACAACGTCGTCGCGGACTGGACGCAACAGGGCCGACTCGCCCGCACAGACAAGGTGCGCCCCGCTGGGTCCACGGAAGCCTGGGTCGCTGTCGGCGACCACGACCTGCTCATCGATTACCTCACCCGGCCATCGACCGCGACCGCCGTGCCCGCGGTGCTTCCAACTTCTGACAATGAACCGCCCACGGCTACCGAGCCAGTAGAGCTGCCGGACCCGGAGCCGAGCCGACGCATCAGCCGCCCGGAGGACGACGAAGAAGTTGACATGATCCCGCTCATCGACATCAGCATGGTGCTGCTTGTGTTCTTCATCATCATTCAAGCGGCGGGCGCGCTCGCGCCGGTAGACGTGCCGGAGATGAAGTACGGCGGGCAACTCAGCAACGACCCCGAAGCAATCACCATCACCATCGAGAAGTTGAACACCGAGGAGGTGTACTACTCGGTGCGGGTCGGTAACGTGTCGCCGAAGCCGAGCCACGACATGCTGCCGACCCCGGAAGCCGCGATCAAGGCGCTCAAGGAATCGCTGGTCGGCACCACGCGACCGCCGGAGGTGCGGATCGCGTGCCGCAAGGACTTGCCGCGTGAGCGCGTCTACGAACTCCGCCACGCGCTCGAAGAAGAGCGCAAGAAGAAACTCATCAACTCATTCGTCGCGACCGTTGTTGAGGCACCCGACAAATGAGCGTGTGGCAAGTGCGAAAGGAAGGGTCGCCGGACGTACTCGGGCTGCCAACCGCGGCCGAGGTGCTCACCGGTCTTCGCGACGGTAACTTCCTTCCCACCGACGAAGTGAAGGGGCCAACCGATACGGCCTGGCTGCCGATCGAGGCTCACCCCACATTCGCGGAAGCGGCGCAGGACGTCGATCCTCCCCCAGAGGAAGCCGACGACACACACCTCGATATGAACCCGCTCATCGACGTGTGTCTCGTGCTGCTCATCTTCTTCATCCTGACGATCACGTACGCCACGCTGGAGCGCGCACTTGACGTGCCCGAAGACACCGCTGACGACAAGGGCATCCCACAGATTCACAAGGACGAGTTGAAGGATCGCGTGTTCAAGGTGATTGTGAAGATGGACGGCGAGAAAGCAGTCATCAAGATCGAGGGCAAGGTGGTCGCGAAGGAACAAATCTTCACGGAAATGCAGAGCATCATCAACTCGACCGGTCGTAAAGAGATGCTGCTGGACATCGACCGCGACGTGCCGTGGGGCATCGAGACCTCAATCCTCGATGCCGCGAAAGGGAACAAGGTTCACCGAATCATTAACAACCAGCGCGTCCGGAAGTAAGTCGCGTCGTCTTCGCACGAACGAATCCTGTTTAGCGGTTGCCCCGCCGGGGCAACTGGCGGACCCGGTGGGTCCGCCGCTAAACAACGAAATTGACGCGCCGAAGGAAGTCTGCGCAACCCACCCATCTTCCCATCTCGGCCTCCCAACCAGAACAATCGGTTCAAGTTTCCCCACCCGACCTGTCGATAAGGAGCGACAAGGGGATCGAACCGGCTTTGGGGAGTCGGTCCGGTTCGTGGTGCGAAGGGGGAGATTGCCGTGAGCGACACACGCGGGCTGCTCGATCGAATTTCCGCCTTCCGACAGCGGCTCGACGCGACTCCGCACCTGATCCCGGAAGCGAGTCCAGTCGATTCGGTGGACGCAGACGCGATCGTGTCCGAAGCTGAAGCGTTCCGCCTCTCACTGAAACGCATCGCGGGCAGCCAAGATGTCGCGGAGGTGACGCTGCCGCAGTTCACGGACCGCGCGCAACGACTGCTCGGGCGAGCAAAAACTCTCCTCGACCGACAGCGCAGGTTCACAACGAACGCGATGTACGCGGCATGCGCCAGCAGCGACGAGCCGGACTCGCTCGTGGACTACCACCGCGAAACCGTGAGCGTGCTCGACTCGGTGGTGCGGCTCGCGCAAGCATTCCCGGACTCGGCCGCGGCTCAGTTGAAGATGTGCGACGGGTTGAGCGGGCTGCTCACCATCGTCGGGGACCGACTCGCGATCCAAGAACAGGTGCTCGCGCAGCGCCACACCGACGCGGACCGCATCGACCGGCTCGCCGGGCTCTTCACCGCGCTGCATTGTAACCTTCCGGCCACGCTGGAAACGGCCGCTGCGCTCGCGGAAGAACTGCTCGAAGAAGCGCGGCTGGCGAAGCCGATCCGGTTCGTTCACGCACCTGTAACATCCGCGCACGCGCACGGCGGGACGACGGCATTCCCGGTCCCTTCCCGGTTCATTGCGGCGCACGCTATCAACGTCGCACAGGTCGTGGCCCGAGTCGTGCCCTACGACTACGAATTGGCCGGGCGGCCCCTCGCGCCAGTAGTCGCGGCATTGATCATGGATTGCGGGATGCTGACCGTCTCCGCGGCGATACTCGCGAAGGCGGAACCGCTCACGCCCGACGAACGTCGGGTGCTGGAAGCCCACCCGAAGTACGGCGCGGAACTCCTGCTCTGGCGATTCCCGAACCTCGCCGGTCCGCTTGTCGAGGCCATCGCCTCGCACCACGAGCGTGCTGACGGGACCGGCTACCCGGCAGCGTTACCCGGCGCGCAGGTGCCGCCCCTTGGGCGTCTCCTCAGCGTAGCTGACGTGTACACGGCCCTGAACGAAGAGCGCCCGCATCGACCCGCTGCCGACCCGCGCGCCGCACTCACCGACGTTCTGCTGATGGCCGAACATGGGCAACTCGACCGTGACTTCGCGGAGTATTTGCTGAACCTCTCGTACTACCCGGTGAACACGATCGTCGAACTCACCGACGGTCGGGTCGGTCTGGTTGTCGCGAACCAAACGAACCGGCTCGACCCGCGCTCGCCGGGGCGCCCGGTCGTCGCGGTTCTGACGGAGCCCGACGGCACTCTTCTGCCTCGCGCGGAACACCTGGACTTGTCCGCGGCCGCTCGCGGCAGCATCGTGAAGGCGGTCCCCGCCGTGCGCCGGCGCGAACTGCTGGGGACCCGCTACCCCGATCTCGTGTGAGCGTGTCAGTTTCTCAGGGGATCACGCCCCCCCCCGCTCACCTGAACCGCACCATGAAATCCTACCTCACCGCGACGCGCCACCCGTGGGTGTGCTTCTTGTTCCTCTTGCCACTCCTCGTGGCTTACGAGGGCGGGTTGCTGTGGCTCGGCGGGGACCAAGCCGCAAGGCTCCGCAACGGTGCGGATGCGTGGCTCCGATGGGGACTTGAAGTATTCGGCGCCGGGCACGTACTCGTCGCACCCGCCATCTTGTTGGGCGCAATGCTCCTGTGGAGTTGGTGGCGCTGGGCCGACCGGACTCAAGACCCGGTCACGGCGCTGTTCGGGATGACGTTCGAGAGCGTGTTGTTCGCGGTCGTGTTGTGGCAATTCAGTCGAAACTTCGGACCGATCATCGACGGACTGGGAATTCAACTCCAAATCACTGTGCGCACCGCGCCCGTGGCACAGATCCTCACGTTCATCGGGGCGGGCATCTATGAAGAAGTGCTGTTCCGACTCGCCTTGTTCGGCGGCTTGATCTTGGTTCTGCGCACGGTCAGCGTGCCAAGCGGGGTCGCGATTCCGATAGCCGCGTGTGCGGCGGCACTGGCGTTCGCGGCGGCACACCATGTCGGCCCCTACGGGGAACCGATGCGGCCTGATTACTTTGTGTTCCGCACCGCCGCGGGACTGTTCTTCACAGTGCTGTTCGTGGCGCGTGGTTTTGGGATCGCGGTCGGCGCCCACGCCGGCTACGACGTCCTCGTGGGCGTCGTTCTCGCGTGAGTCAGTTCGGACGCGGCTTCAGTTCGCGCCCGAACCTCGTGCCGTATCTCACGGGAACTGCTGGATACCGCCAGGTTGCCCAGGCAGAGCCGGTGCGGACGGCCCAACAAGATTCCGAATCAACTCTTCTTTAAGTCGCGTCAGCGCCACGCCATCGAGTTCGTTCTCGGAGAACGGACCGGGAACGGTAAACTGGCCACCGTGAGTAGTCGGATCCTCGATGCTCGCCCGTAAGGTCACATTCACCACGATCTGGAACTTCCCGGCGCCGGCGTCCTGGAACGAGTACGTGATGTCGAAGTGGACAGCCTTCGCCTCCTCCGGTGGCTCGACGAAAGCAATCAACTGATGCCCGATGGGGGGCAAAGGATCCTTGGCCTGGAACCCCGCCGGCAGCGTGATCGGCTTGCCCCAATGCTCGTTGGCGAACGTGTGGTTCACCCCGTCAGCGAACTCCGACCGCAGTTTCCCCTCACGCGTCGTCTTCCCCTCGGCGAGGACGCCTGGCGGCGACTTGGTTTCGGTGATGCGGAGCGACACGAGATCCTGACTTGAGGTACTTAGTCCCTTGAGTACCTGGGCCATGCCCTCGCCCAGTTTTTTGTCGGCGGCGTTAGTGCGAACGTGCGACATCGCGGGGTCGTAGAACCGTGCGAGTCGAGTGGTCACCGTTTCACGGTGCAACGTGTTACGCGGGTCCAGCAGGTAGAACCGGAGGAACCGCGGTTCGGTCATCGGCGGGATGGTGTTGTCCTTCATCACCGCATCGTAGATGGCGTCATCCCGGATCACCGGGTTGATGATGTACGCCATGACAAGGAAACACAGGATACCACCGATGAAGAGGAACGCGTACGGGAGGAACGCGGGCATTGCCCGACCCTCGCGAGTAGGCTGTTCGGGCACCTCGCTGAGATCGAGTTCAACCAGGTTCAGATTGATGTTGTTCTCGGCGTCCTTCGGTTCGTCGCCGTTGCGCACAACGTACTTGGCTAACCCGCCGAGGTCGGCCGGGCCGAGGTCCGCGCGCTCGCCGCCGTCAGGCCCACGCGCCCACGCAAGGTAGTTCAGAAACGTGACCATCTGTTCGGCTCGCGACTCGTTCGCAAGCGTCACCGCGGCGCTCTTCCGACCGCCAAGCAGGATCTCGACTACGCTGTTCTGGAAGTTCCCGTTGCTGTCGTAGTTGTGCGTGTAACGTGCTTCGGCCACCTCGTCGATTCGCGTCACCGTCACCTGCTCGCGGTAGGCTTCGTACAGGTTGAGCGGATCGACGTAGACCCAAGTCCCGGCGCTCTTGCTACCGCCCTTGCCGCGGAACCCGGCAATGAGAAGCCAACCGCCGAGGAGTAACCCGGCTGTCTGGAGGAAGGCCACCTTCAAGGGTTCTTCGTAGATGATGCCGAGCCACGTGGTGAGCGTGAACAGCAGCGTGACGACAATGACGATCGGCCCCGCGATGCACCCGCAGCCGGGGAGCGAATCACTGGTGGGGGCGAACACGCCAGGCGCACCAGCGCCTTCGTTGTCACGAACCGCGGTCAGGTACTCGCGGGTCGCGTCGTCGAGTTCCTCGAACAAGAACGTCGTGGACATTCCAGCTACTCCGGTTCTCAATGTATCTCGCGACGAATGTAGTCGGTGGACAGGACGGGATCAAGCGCCGAAGCGATCCAATCGAGCGCTTCCGCGCCGGGTGGCCAGAGAACACGATATCAGCCCACGAACTGGTGTGGGATGAACCTACTCGTGTTACCGGTGATGAGCGAAGCGTCCTCGCGGATGCCCATGCCGCACGCCTCACCGTTGACAACCCAACTACCGAGGACCGGGAAACGGCCCTCGTGCGGCTTCAGATTGCCGGCAAGCGCCTGGTACACATATGGCCCGCCCTGATACGGCCCGTCGGTGCTGTGCGCGACGCGCCCACCGATGACGATCTCGATGTTCGCGCCTTCGCGGGCGTGAATCGGCTTCTTCACGTAACTGCCGTCGGTGAGTGGGTCAAATGACGCGGGCAACAAGAACGGGCTGTCCGGGTGGCGTTCGTACAGGAGCGGCAGGATGCTCTTACAGCTCAAGATCATCTTCCACGCGGGCTCAACCCACTTGGTTGGTGCGGTACTGAGGTGAGGCCCGAACTCCTCACGCGTCATCCACTCCCACGGGTAGAGTTTGAAACACCGGTGAATGGGAAATCCGGTGCCGTCCACGAACACCTTCCGCGGTTTGTCGTAGCCAATTTCGGTCACGTCGATGAACGTGGTCTTCGCGCCGGCCTGGATCGCGGTGTCCCGCATGTACTCCGCGGTGATGTAGTCCTCGGGCGTGTCCAGTTTGCTCATCGCTGCGAAGTGAATCGGGCCGCTGTCACGCTTCAGCACCTCTTTCCACGCGTCGATGAGGTGTTCGTGGATGCTGTTGAACTGGTCTCCGCGCTCGTCGATGTCCTTGAGCCACATCCACTGGGCGACGGACGCCTCGACCAGTGCGGTCGGAGTGTCCGCGTTGTACTCCAGCATCTTGGGCGGACCGACGCCGTCATAGGCGAGGTCGAAGCGGCCGTACACTGACGGCTCATCGTTCTCCCAGGACCGGATGACGTAATCCTCGAACTCCTTGGGGATCAGGAAAAGTCCAAAGAGGCGCTTGTCGATGACTTCTTGAACCAACTCCATGCACATCTTGTGGAGAGCCTGCGTCGCAGTCTCGATGGTGTCGATTTCAAAGGCCGTGAACTGGTAGAACGCAGACTCGTCCCAGTACGCCTCGCCGCGGAGGGTGTGGTAGTAGAGACCGAACTCTTCGACCCGTTTCTGCCAGTTCGGGCGGGGATCGACGCTGACCCGGCGCATCGTTGACTCCTGGCGAACGACCGCGTGACGGCCGGTGTGCAGAGGTGAAACTTGCGACCCGCGAGCGCGCGAACGGCCGGCGTGATGCGGCTGGTGTGGTGCGACGACCACTCACCAGCCACCTGACGCCGGCCGTTCACCTTTTGATTCGAGAGTTAGCCGCCAGAGCCGCCACCGACGCGACCCCCAACGGAGCCGAAGCCGCCCTTGGACACGCTCGCCATGCCAGGTCGGCCGCCACCGGTCACCGAAGAGGGGCCGCCACCGCCACCGATGTGCCCGATGAAGATGAACGTGCCGCCACTACGGGAACGCCCACCGACGCGTTTCTCGGCCTGTTTGTCGGCCTCAAGAGCGTAATCCCTTTCCGGCCACGCGAAGTAGGCTGCGGTCAGCACGCCGGCACCGAGCAGAACAAGCGATAATTCACGCGACATGCGGGTCATGGCGTATCACCCTTGAAACGCGCCCGGGTGGGCGTTACCGAGACGTTCGTAACTTACCACCTATTTCTTTACCACGTCCGTTCAGTCTTGGGTAGAGTTTTTTCTGAACTCCACCCACCCCTTCTCTCATTTTCGCGATCCGCCAGTGCATTCTCACCCACGTAGTTGCATCGAAACGTACTTGGTTTCGAGGTACGCTTCCAGTCCTTCGTGGGCTAATTCACGGCCCATGCCGGATTCTTTCATGCCTCCGAACGGGCACTGCGGTGTCGCCGGCACCGGGTCGTTTAAGCCGATGATGCCCGCCTCCAAGCCCTCGGCCATCCGCCACGCGATGCTGATGTCGTTGGTGAACACATACGCCGCGAGGCCGTACTTCGTGTTGTTCGCTTGCGCGATCACCTCATCGAGTTTCGTGAAGTCCAGCACCGGCATCACCGGGGCGAACGGCTCGTCCGTCAGAATCTTCGCGTCCGCGGACAGCCCGCACAGCACGGTCGGCTCAAAGAAGTAGCCCTTCTCGAAGCGAGTGGACTTCCCGCCGCCGGTGAGCACCTTCGCGCCCTTGCCCTTCGCGTCGTCGATGAGTGCCTGCGTGCCTTCCATCGCCTTCTTCTCGAACATCGGTCCGACCACGACGCCTTCATCAAGCCCGTTGCCCATCTTGAGCTTCTTCGCCTCTTCCACCGCGACCTCGATGAACCGTTTCTCGATGTCCTTGTGAACGAAGAACCGGCTCGGGCTGATGCATACCTGGCCATTGTTGCGGAACTTGCCGAGCACGGCGGCTTTCGCCACTACCTCCGGGTCGGCGTCCGGGAACACGATGAAGGGAGCGTGCCCACCAAGTTCGAGCGAAAGCCGCTTCACCTGGTCCGCGGCCTGCCGCATCAGTTGCTTGCCGATCGCGGTTGAGCCAGTGAAGCTGATCTTCCGCACGGCACTGTTCTGCATGAACTCGTCGCTGATTTCGCTTGCGGAACCGATGATGAGGTTCGCGACGCCTTTCGGAAGTCCGGCGTCGATGAGGCACTCGAACACGCCGATGAGTGAGAGCGGCGTCTGGCTCGCGGGCTTGCACACGATGGTGCTACCGGCCGCGAGCGCGGGCGCGATCTTGCGCGCTTGCAGTGTGATGGGGAAGTTCCACGGCCCGATGGCGCCGACCACGCCGACCGGGTGCTTGATAGTCATGTGCCGCTTGGCGGGGTTGGTCTGCGGAATCACCTGCCCGTAAGCCCGCTTGCCTTCCTCCGCGAACCACTCGAACGTGTCCGCGGAGTGCATTACCTCGCCCTTCGCCTCGATGACCGGCTTGCCCTGCTCCATCGTCATCGTGCGGGCGAGCGCGTCCGCCCGTTCGCGCATGAGATCGGCGGTCTTCTTCAGTACCTTCGCGCGGTCGTAGGCAGTTAACTTCATCCACGCGGGCAGCGCCGCGGACGCCGCAGCCACGGCCCGCGCCGCGTCCGCGCGGTTCCCGAAGCTGACCTCCGCGATGTTCTCTTCCGTGGCCGGGTTCGTAACCGCGAGTTTCTTGCCGGTGGCGGATTCGCACCAAGCGCCGTCGATGTAGAGTTGACGGTTCTTGACAGGGGGAACGGCGGACATGGTGTGACTCCTCAGTTGTGGCGAGCGGTGTGTCTGTCTGCTGTTCTATGGAAGCGGGGGTCTGGCCGAAGTGGTAACGGAATGACCGAAGGTGCGCACTGCGTACACGGATCCCCGCACCCCTGAGCGTCATTGACTTGGCAAGTGCGCATCTCCCCCAATGTGCACATGTGGTACGGGACGCCGATCATCCGGTTCAGAGACGTTGCTCCCTCGCACTGCATCTTCAGCCTCGGCGAGAGCTAAACACCCACCCTCGCGATTGTAACTACCGCGCTTATCGCCTGTTGCCCGCAATCCGGGTGTGGCGGTGTCGCGTCTTAGAGGTATAATCCCTGGTAGATTGCGCAACGCAATGCGATCAGGCGATCAAAAGCCCCTCGCAGGCCCAACGCTGCTTCGGAGAACGGTACATGGCCGCGGTTCTCGAACCCAAAGACGCTGCCGCGAAGAACGATTCGCGGGTGGACGAACAGATCGCCCAGGCGACAAGCCGCATTCGCTCGCATGACCTCATGTTCGGCGGACTCGTGCTCGTCGCGTTCGTGCTGGTCTACACCACCGCGATGATTCTCCTCGACAAGTACTTCAATCTCCCCGAATGGGTGCGGCAAACGTCACTCTTGGGGTTCGTCGCGGCCCTCGCGGGAGTCGCATACCTCACCCTGCTAAGCCCGCTCCGCAAGAAGATAAACCCGCTGTACGCGGCCCGACAGGTCGAAAACACCATCGACGACGCCAAGAACAGCGTCACCGGCTACGTCGATGCGAAGCAGAAGGGCAACCTCAACGCGACAGTGAAAGCCGCGCTTGCGAAGCGCGCGGCACAGGCCACCTCCGAAGCCGATGTGAACAAGGCCGTCGATCACCGTAGTTTGCTCTGGCTCGGCGGCGTGGCTGTCGGGTTCTTCCTGATGCTGATCGTGCTGTTCCTCGTGTTCCGCCCGGCGCAGTTTGCTTCCCTCATGGGCCGCACCTTTGCGCCGTTCTCGTCCACCAAGATCGAAAGCCGCACACAGATCGAACTGGTGAAGCCCGCACCCGCGGACCCGACCATTACGGTCGGGCAGTCGCTCACGGTCGCGGTCCACATCGGCGGGAAGGTGCCGAACGAGAACAGCGCCGATCGCGTGCGCCTGATGATCCGGCACAACCCGGCCGACCCGAACTACACCGAACTCCCGATGGTTCAGGGGACCACCACACGCGACTGGGAACTTCGCGTCCCCGATTACCTCGTGCAGAACGGGTTCTGGTACAAGGTCGCTGGCGGGGACGGCGAAACCCCTGAGTACAAGGTCACGGTTCGCTCACTGCCGCTGTTCACCGACTTCCAGGCGACCTACGAGTACCCCAAATACCTACGTCGGAAGCCCGAGACCGCGAACGACCCGATGATTCGCGCCTACAAGGGCACGACGGTCACGCTGGTCGCGCGCACCAACCGCGACGTGCGTGACGGCACGATGCACATCGAGCCGGGCAACGTTCGCGTGAATGGCGTGCCCGTTGTGGGCAAGCCGGACAGCCTCCAGTTCGCGTTCAAACTATCCGAGAGCGCGAAGTACAAACTCACCTTCAGCGCGAGCAACGGTGAGCGCAGTGCCGACCCGTTCCAGTCCACGATCACCGTCGAAGCGGACCAGGAGCCGAAGCTCATCATCACAAAGCCAGAAGAGGAAGAAACCGCGATCCCCGCGAACGGCCAACTCGCGGTTGACGGCAAGATCGGTGACGACTTCGGCATCGACACGATCACGCTGAAGATGCGGATCTTGGGCGCGACCGAGCGCCCGCTCCCGGACCGCCCATTCCTGAACAGCAAGGAGACTTCCTTCCGCCGCACTAAGGACGACACGTGGCCCACCGATGTCGATTACAAGGACTCGGTCGATCTCGCAAAACTGACGAAGGACGCGGCCGGGCTGAAACTCGACCTCACGCCGGACATGGTCATCGAGTACTGGCTGGAAGCGACCGACAACTGCACCGAACCGAAAGCGAACGTCGGGCGGTCCGAGGTCAAGCGCGTGCGTCTGCTCCCGCCACCGGTCGCGGACGAGGACAAGCAGAACCTCGATAAGCAGAAGGATGACCGCAAGAACGAGGAGAAGAAACACAACGCGGACCAGCAGCAGAAACTCGACCAGGAGAAGCGCGACCCGAAGAACGCGCCGCAACAGCCCGACAAGAAGGACAACGCGGACGGCAAGCAGCCCGACGCGAACCCGCCGCCGAAGCCCGGCGATCCCAAGAAGGACGGCGACCCGAAAAAGGGCGGCGACGCCGGTATGCCCGGCATGAACGACATGGGGAACCCGCCGAAAACCCCGAACGACCCGAACATGAACCCGATGAACCCCATGAACATGGGGACCGACATGGGCATGGGTCCGAAGCCGCCCGAAGCGCCGATGCCGAAGACGCAGGACGAGAAAGACGTTCAGAAGAAGGCCGAAGACCTCAAGAACGAGATCGAGAAGGAGAACAAGCAGGGCGGGGCCGCGAAGCCGAACGCGGCGCCCAACGAGAAAGACCGCGCGAACCCCGCGGAGCAGAAGCCACAGCCGCCGATGGGTGACATGGGCGACATGGCCCAGCCAAAGCCGGAGCAGAAACCGGACGGCATGAACCCGATGAAGAACGACGCGAAGCCCGCCGACACGAAGCCCGAAGGAAACGTCGAGCAGTCGGCTGATCCGTCCGCGTCAAAGCCGCCTCAACCGAAGCAGGGCGATCCGAAGACGGGCGAGAAACCTACCGCGGCTTCCGAGAATCGCGACGAACCGATCGGCGGCACCTCACCGAGTCAGGAGAAGCCGCAACCGAAGGACGCGCAGCCCGCGCCGAAAGACCCGAGCCAGAAGCAAGACCCCGACTCCGGGGCGAGCGCCAAGCCCGCGACCGGGAAGAAGGACGGCGAACCTGCCGGCATGCCCAACGCAACCGACAAGCAAGACCCGGCCACCGACGCGGGTACCAAGACCAAGCCAATGCCGGAACAGAACCGCGGTGGCGACAAGCCCAACGAACCCAAAGGCCCGCCCCCGGCCAACAAGCCCGAGAACCAGGGCGCGGGTGACGCGAAGCCGAACAAGGCTCCGCCAGCGGGCGAGAACAAGCCCAAGCCGACCGACGACATGATGATGCCCGGCGGGGGGATGAACACCACCGAGACGAAGCCCGACGGCAATGGCAACCAGCCGATGAAGCCAAACGGCACCGGCGCGGCCGAGGCCAAGCCCGACGACCTCAAGAAGCCCCCGATGGCTGGCGGCGACGAAAGAGGCATGGAGAAGCCCGAACCGCAGGACGACACCGCGAAGCCAATGGGCGGCGCGGGCAACAACGCGCCCAAGCAGAAGAAGCTCGACGAGAAGGAACTCAAGGAACTCGAAGACGCCGCGAAGAACCTCACCTCCCCGGACGAGAAGAAAAAGCAGGCGGCGCGCGACAAACTCGACAAGGCCATCGGCAAGGAGAAGCGCGAGGAGATCGAGAAGGTTGCCAACGACCTCAATTCGCCGGACGAGAAGACCCGCGAAGAGGCCAAGCGCAAACTCGAAGAACTCAAGAAGCAGGCCCAACAGGGCGGCGGCAAGCCCGACGACAAGGGCGACAAGAATGGCTCGCCCAAGTTCGACGAGAAGCAGCAGAAGGAGATCGCGGACGCACTGAAAGACTTGCAGGGTGCGGACGAGGCCAAGAAGGAGGCGGCGCGTCAGAAGCTCGACAAGATGGTCGGTGAGCAGAACCGCAAGGAAGCCGAGCAACTGATGAAAGACCTTCAGTCGAAGGACATGGACAAGCAAGCCGCCGCGCAGAAGAAGCTCGACGATCTGAAGAAGCAGATGGAGAACGCAGAGAAGGACGGCAAGGACGGGTCAAAGGGGAAGGAACTGACGAAGGAAGAGATCTCAGACCTCGCGAAGAAGGCGCAAGACCTGCAATCACCGGACGCCAAGACCCGCGAACAGGCCAAGAAAGACCTCGACGAAAAAATCGGCGAGGAGAACCGCAAGAAGCTCGAAGAGGCGATGAAGAACCAGCAGCCCGGCGACCCAGCGCAGGAGAAGAAGCTCAAGGAAGAGCTGGAAAAGATGGCGAAGGAGCAGCCGTCGAAGAAGCACGACCCGAAGGGGGGCGGGGTCGGTGGTGGCGCGATCACGAAGGAGGCGATGGAGGAGGATGCCCGCAACCGCCTCAAGACGGCCGAGCTTCAGCTCGAACAGTTCGAGAAGAAACGCTACGACGAGGCGTTCCAGAAGAAGCAGGGCTTCACGGACGCGGAGTACAAGAAGTTCCTGGACGACTACGAGAAGCATGTTCAGAAACTTCGCGACGAGGTGAACAAGATTGTCGCGGGCGACAAGCCGCCCCCCGCCAGCACCGTGGAACCGGGCACCACCATCACCGGGGGCGCCGCGAACAAGGTCGATCCACGTGGCCCGGGCACCAACAACAGCACCGCTGGCGGAAAGCTTGTCGAACCGCCCAACTTCGAGAACCTCAAGGACAAGTTCCAGAAACTCATCAACGAAAAGAAGTAACCGAAGGCGAGCGGGGGACGTAAGCCCCCTGCTCGCCTTCAGACACGCTCTCCCTACGTTGACGGCAACCTCTCACACGGGTTCCGTCATGTCAGGCGCCAACCGCTACCTCAGCTCCTTCGACGCACGCGACACCTTCCATCGCTTCGCGGATGTGCTCATCATCGGGGCCGGGATCGCAGGTCTGCGCGCCGCGCTCGAAGTGCCACCCGACCTCTCCGTTCTCGTCGTCACGAAGGATCGTGTAACCGAGAGCAACAGCTCGTACGCCCAAGGCGGGATCGCGGGCGTGCGTGCGCCGGAAGATACGTTTGAGAACCACGTCGAAGACACGCTCGTCGCGGGCGACGGGTTGTGTAACCGCGATGTTGTGGAACTCGTCGTGCGCGAGGCGCCGCACCAGATCGAAAAGCTGATCGAGTTCGGCACGAAGTTCGACGAGGAGAACGGCCAACTCGCGCTCACCCGCGAAGGCGGGCACAGCCATCGGCGCATTGTTCACGCGTTAGGCGATTCCACCGGCTTCGAGATGATGCGGGCTACCATCGCGTACGCGCGCACGCGACCCAACGTCCGCATCTGGGACGACACGTTCACCATTGATCTGCTCACGCACGACGGGGTTTGCTGCGGCGCGGTGGTTTCGCGCAACGGGATGGGGAAGTTCCTCATCTGGGCGAAGCAAGTGATACTGGCATCCGGCGGGTGCGGGATGATCTACCGCGAAACGACCAACCCGCCAGTCGCGACTGGCGACGGGATGGCCGCCGCGTACCGTGCCGGCGCCGAACTTCGCGACATGGAGTTCATGCAGTTTCACCCCACGGTGCTGTACGTCGCCGGGTCCGCGCGCTACCTAGTGAGCGAAGCCGCTCGCGGTGAAGGCGCGTACCTTCGCGATGTGTACGGCGAGCGGTTCATGCTGAAAGATGACCCGCGCCACGAACTTGCTCCTCGTGATGTGGTGGCGCGGGCGATCTTCCGCACGATGGAGAAGACGCAACACCCGAACGTGTACCTCGACCTCTCGCACCTCAGCCCGGAGTTGGTGCATCACCGGTTCCCGGGCATCAACCGAGTGTGCAAGAGTTTCGGCCTCGACATCACGAAGGACCGCATCCCGGTGCGGCCAGGTGCGCACTACATGGTCGGCGGCGTAACGGTCGATCAGCAAGGCCGCACGACGGTGCCGGGACTTTGGGCCGCCGGGGAAGTAACTTCCAGCGGGCTGCACGGCGCGAACCGGCTCGCGTCGAACAGCTTGATTGAGGGTTTGGTGTACGGCACGCTCTGCGGTCGCGGAGCCGCAGACACGATTCGCAAGATGCCGCGTGACATGACCGCGTACCCGCTACGCAGTGCGATCGCGCCCGCGGAGGACGACGCCCGACTCGACCTCGCCGACCTCATGGCTTCGTTGCGGAGTCTCATGGTCCGCAAAATGGGGATCGTCCGCGAACGGGCGCGATTGCTCGAGGCGAAGGAAGACTTGCGGTTCTGGTGCCGCTACGCGCTGTCGCGCGAGTTCGACGGCAAAGCCGGGTGGGAGCTACAGAACCTACTCACCATCGCGAGGTTGATGATCGCATCGGGGCTGGCACGCGAGGAATCGCGCGGCACGCACTTCCGCAGTGACTTCCCCGCGCGCGATGACGCGGTCTGGGGCCTGCGTCACGTCGTCAGCGAGCCGTTCGTTGCGCTGGCGTGAGTCAGACGCTACGCCGCAAGCGGCGGCAATCCAGTTCGCCCCCACCGTCGTCTGTTCTGTATCGCCCGTTTACCCTTGAGGAGTGCTACCAATGAAGTTGCTCGTACTCGCGGTCCTGGCTCTATTCGTGTTCGCAACGTCGGCTTCTGCTCAGGACAAGAAGAAGCCGGGACCGATTCAATTGAAGATCGTGGCGAAGACCGACAAGTACAAGTTCGACGGCGGCGGCAAGACCGCGGACGAGTACAAGCAGACGCTCGAAACGACCGCGAAGAAGCTCGAAAAGGGCGAACGCGCAACCCCGCCGAAGCCGCTGACGGTGGACCTCGTGCTGCAAATCACCAACACGTCGAAGGAAGAAATGACGATCTACGTGGGCGGGGACCCGAACGTGTACACGTTCGAGCTGACCGGCGGCGCCGGTGTCGTGAATATGAACAACCCGGTCGCGTTCACGGCCGACTTCCGATTGCCGCGTGAGGTCACGCTCGCGGCCGGCAAGTCGCACGAGATCCCGGTGAAGGCGTTCGCCGACGGCGCTCGCGGGTTCTCGCGGCTCGTGTTCTGGACTGGGCCAGGCGAGTACATGCTCACGGCGACCTACTCGCTGTCCAACAAAGACGGCGGTAAGGGCGACGTCCTCAAGAGCGAACCTGTGAAGGTCACCGTCGAGAAGTAAGGCGAAGCAACCGCGCCGGTACGGTGTCTCGCGAATGACGCGCTTGACTCTGACGCGCCGCGGTGTAGCTTTACTCCAACACCGAGAGAACCGAACGTGTTCACCCGCTCCGCTCCCGCCGTAATCGCAGCGACCGCCATTATTGGCGTGGTCGTCGTTATTACCACAGGGTGAGCGGGGTTCGCCGAAGGTTCGACCTTACGCACCCCGGAGCTTCGCTTCGGGGTTTTTTCTTTGTTTCTCCCGCGCATGAGTCACCAATGAGCCGCGTTTCCATCTACGACACCACGCTCCGCGACGGGAGCCAGGGCGAAGGCGTGAACTTCTCCCTACAAGACAAGCTCTTACTCACTCGCAGGCTCGACGATATTGGCGTGGACTACATCGAAGGCGGTTACCCGCTGTCGAACCCGAAAGACTTCGAGTACTTCCAGGCGGTGCGCGAGTTGCCCCTGAAGCACGCGAAGGTCTGCGCGTTCGGCATGACGCGGCGCAAGAACGCGCCCGCCGAAACCGATACGTGCTTGAAGGCACTGCTCGACGCGCACACGCCGGTGGTGACGATCGTGGGCAAGACGTGGGATTTCCACGTAACGAACGTGCTCGGCACCACGCTCGAAGAGAACGTCGCGATGATCGCGGACTCGATCGCGTTCTGCAAATCGCAGGGCCGCGAGGTGTTCTACGACGCGGAGCACTTCTTCGACGGCTACCGCGCGAACCCCGAGTACGCGCTCCAAACGCTTCAGGCCGCCGCGAACGCCGGAGCAAGTGTCGTTATCCTCTGCGACACTAACGGCGGTACGATGCCGGAGCGTGTCGCGGAGGTGGTGAAGGCCGCGAAGGGCGCGGTGACGTGCGAGGTCGGCATCCACTGCCACAACGATTGCGAACTCGCGGTCGCCAACACCCTCGCGGCCGTGGGCGCCGGTGCGACGCAGGCACAGGGTACGATGAACGGCATCGGCGAGCGCTGCGGGAACGTGGACTTGGTGAGTGTAATCGCAAACCTCGCGCTGAAGTACGGGCGCGAAGTGCTGAAGCCCGGCAGCCTCACGCGACTCACCGAAACGTCGCGCTACGTCTACGAACTCGCGAACTTGAACCACCGCAATGGGCAGCCGTTCGTGGGGCAATCGGCGTTCGCGCACAAGGGCGGGATGCACACGCACGCAGTCGCGAAAGACCCAACCACCTACGAACACGTAACCCCGGAAGCCGTGGGCAACGAGCGCCGCATTCTCGTTTCGGAACTGTCGGGGCACTCGACGATCTTGAACAAGACCGCGAAGTACCAGATGAACCACGACAAGGCGCTGATGACCAAAATCCTCACCGCGGTGCAGGACTTGGAGAATCGCGGGTACGAGTTCGAGGCGGCGGAGGCGTCCTTCGATCTGCTGGTGCGGAAGATGGCGAAGGATCACAAGCCGTGGCAAGTCGATAAGTCGCTGACGCTCTACAAGCCGTGGTTCGAGCGGGTGACGTACCGCGTGAACATTGAGGCGCGCGAGAACAACACCCCGATCACGGAAGCGACCGTACGGTTGAAGGTCGCGGGCGTGATCGAGCACACCGCGAGCGAAGGCGACGGCCCCGTGAATGCGCTCGACGGCGCGCTGCGCAAAGCGCTGATTCGCTTCTTCCCGCGACTCGCAGAGATGCAATTAGTCGATTACAAGGTGCGTGTGGTGAATCCCAAAGAAGGCACCGCGGCCCGCGTGCGAGTGGTGATCGAGTCGCGTGACGGGGCCGACGTGTGGGGCACCGTGGGCGTGAGCGAAAACATCATCGAGGCAAGTTGGCTCGCTCTGTGTGATGCGATTGAGTACAAGCTCTTCAAGGACGAAGAACGAACCTGCCGGTAAACTGTCATCCAATCCGCTCGACCCCGAAACATGCCGGGCCGGAGTGCGTGTGGCCGAATTGAAGGTATTCGATGCTGTCTCAAAACGCGAGCCAAGTCGCGTCTCACCACACCCTCCGGCTCCGGCGTGATATTTAGGTAGTGACATGGCGACCGAACTTCCGAAGGCTTACGACGCGAAAGCGGCTCAAGAGAAGTGGCTCACGTTCTGGGAGGAACGCGGGTACTTCCACAGCAACCCCGACCCCGCGAAGAAGCCGTTCACGATCGTGATTCCGCCGCCGAACGTGACCTGCGCGCTTCACATGGGCCTCGCGCTCAACCACACCCTGCAAGACGTGTTGATCCGCTGGCGGCGGATGCAAGGCTTCAACGCGCTGTGGATACCGGGTACAGACCACGCTGGCATCGCGACGCAAGCCGTGGTGGAACGGCTCGTGTTCGCACAAGAAAAGAAGACACGTCACGACCTCGGCCGCGACGAACTCGTGAAGCGCATCTGGGCGTGGAAGGATCAGTACGAGGCCCGCATTATCACGCAGCTTCGGGAGATGGGGGCGAGTTGCGACTGGCGCCGCACGCGCTTCACGCTCGACCCGGTGTGCGCGCGGGCCGTGCGCGAAACCTTCTTCCGCATGTTCAAGGACGGCTACATCTATCGCGGCAAGCGGCTGGTGAACTGGGACACGCACCTGCAAACGTCGGTGGCCGACGACGAAACCGACACGGTGGAAACGAAGGGCGGCTTCTGGACGTTCAAGTATCAAGTGGTGGAGAAGGAGTACCTGGGCGATGAGCTTTTCGGGAAACCGGTCTACGAGGAACTCCCCGATGGCACAATTGTGAAAGGGGATACGTTACTTGATCCTGACGCGCCGAACCTCGACGCTACACAATTCATCTCGTTCAGCACGACGCGCCCCGAAACGATGCTCGGCGACACCGCGGTGTGCGTGCATCCTAACGACGAGCGATACAAGCACCTCATCGGGCAGTATGTGTTGCAGCCGCACACAGGGCGCGAGATCCCCATTATCGCCGACGGCATCCTCGCGGACCCGAAACTCGGCACCGGCTGCGTGAAGGTGACACCCGCGCACGACCCGAACGACTACGCCTGCTGGCAGAGGCATCCCGAAATCGGGATTATCAACATCCTGAACCTCGATGGCACGATCAACGAGCAAGGCGGCGAATACAAGGGGCTGGACCGCACCAAAGCACGCGACGCCGTGACCGAGAAGATGAAGGAACTCGGCCTCTACATCGACCGCGCCGACCGCGATATTCCGCTGAAGATCAGCGACCGCAGCAAGACGCCGATTGAGCCTTTGTTGTCGGACCAGTGGTTCGTGAAGATGGGTGACTTCGACTCTGCCGTCGCTTGCGGCGTAGCGGGGAACGCTACGCCGCAAGCGACGAAGCAAGGCCTCGCACAGATGACAATGGACGCAGTGACTTCAGGGAGAGTGAAGTTCTATCCCGATCGCTACGCGCGTTCGTACCTCGACTGGCTCGGCGAGAAGCGCGACTGGTGCATCAGCCGCCAACTGTGGTGGGGCCACCGCATCCCGGTGTGGAGCAAGCGTTTCACTGAGCGAGGCGTGTTCAACTTCCAGCGCAAGGGGCTTGCGCTGATGGTGCCGGCGGGCACGGACGCCGCGTTCCAATTTCAGGAAGACACGCTCACCATACACGTCGCGCTACGCGCGGACGACACGTTCAAGGCCGATCTCGAAGGCAACGGATACAAGCAATCAGAGGACGTACTCGACACGTGGTTCTCGTCGGCGCTGTGGCCGCATTCGACGCTCGGCTGGCCGGGACCGGTGCTGCCGGAGGCGCGCGCCGACCGCACCGCGCCTGATTGGGAAAAGGACCAGTCCTACTACCCCACGTCGGTGCTGGTGACCAACCGCGACATCATCACGCTCTGGGTGGCGCGGATGGTGCTGACCGGGCTGTTCAACCTCAACGAGATTCCGTTTAGCCATGTGTACATTCACCCGAAGGTGATGGACGGGTTCGGCGAGGGCATGTCGAAGTCGAAGGGCAACGGCGTCGACCCGCTCGACATCATTGAGCGCTACGGCACCGACGCCATGCGATACGGGATGGCGAAGCTCGCCACCGAGACGCAGGACTCGCGACTACCGGTGTCGAACGTGTGCCCGCACTGCGGTAAGGAAGTGCCGGTGAAGCAAGAGCACATGTACATGCGAACCAAAAAGCTCGCGTGCCCGGAGTGCAAGAAGGAGTTCCGCCCCGGCGGGCCGTGGCCGATGGAGGACACCGAACGCCCCACCGCGAAGCAAGGCTCCGACCGCTTCGAGGAGGGTCGCAACTTCGCCAATAAGTTGTGGAACGCGACACGCTTCCTCCTCATGAACCTCGACGGCTACACGCCCGGCGCGATCAAGCTGGAGGAGCTACCCACCGAGGACAAGTGGCTGCTGTCGCGGCTCGCGACCACCACGAAAGCCGTGACAGGCGCGCTCGAAGGGTACCACTTTAGCGACGTGGCGCGGCTTCTCTACGACTTCGTGTGGAGCGAGTTCTGCGACTGGTACATCGAGATGTCGAAGGGCCGGCTCAAGGACGCGGCGGCGCGCCCGCTCGCACAGCGCGTGCTGGCTGGCGTACTCGACGGCATCCTGCGGTTGGTGCAACCGGTGATGCCGTTCGTGGCGGAATCGCTGTGGCACGCGCTCAACGAAACCGCGTCCGAACGCGGCCTGCCCGCACCCGCGAAGGCCGAAGAAAGCGTGGTGATTGCGAAGTGGCCGTCGTACCCCGACGCATGGATCAGCGCGGAAGTGGAATCGCGGTTCGCGCGAATGCAAGACCTCGTGAAGAGCGTGCGCGAGGTGCGCAACCGCTATCAGGTGGACGACAAGACGCGACTCGACGTAAGCGTGAAGTGCGCCGAAGCGGTGGCTGCGGACTTCAACGCGCTCGCGACGTTCATCGGGCCGCTCGCGGGGATCGCGACCCTCACCGCCGGGCCGACCGCGACCAAACCGAAGCAAGCCGGCGGCATCGTGCGCCCCGAGTTCGAGGCTTATGTGTCGCTCGCGGGGCTGATCGATGTCGCCGCGGAGATCAAGCGCCTGGAAAAGCAGATTGCCGACAAGCGCAAGTCGCTGGAGGGTACGAAGGCGAAGCTCTCCAACGAGAAATTCGTGGCTGGCGCGCCCCCTGAAGTGGTGCAACTGCAGCGCGATTTGGTGGTTGACGTCGAGAAGCAGATTGCTGCGATGGAAGAGAACATGAGGGACTTGGAGAGCGCGTAACCTACCCGCAAGCAAGGGATCAGCGATCGCCCTTGCTCGCGGTGCGGGCTTGTGAGTGTTACGCGATGGTGCTGAGTGACGCAGCAAACATGATCTGTGTAACGATCTGCTCGCCCTGAACGACACAAGTCCCCACCAATTCGCCCTTCTCGTCGAGCAGCGCGATCTCGCTCCCATCAGGAGTTGTGCGCCCCCCACTCGCCGTGATGCGCTGCCCCTGACGGAGCCGCCGTATCTCGTCGGCGCTCAGTCGGATCTGTTCCATACCCGCGAGCACGGTCGTCATCGGCAACAACTTCACGCTCGCGGGGTCGGCGTCCACATTTACCCCCTGCTCCGCCACGAACGGCCCGACGCGCGTGCGCCGCAACGTCTGGACCAAACCGCCGCAGCCGAGCGCGGTGCCCAGGTCGCGCGCGATGGAGCGGATGTACGTCCCCTTCCCGCAATCGACTTCAACTTCGAGCCACGGCCACGCATAATCGAGAACGCGAATCACGTCGATGCGCACGGTTCGCGGAACTAGCGGAACGTCTTTCCCCTTACGCGCGAGGTCGTGCGCACGCCTTCCACCCACCTTGAGCGCGGACACACTTGGCGGCATTTGCTCAATGCTTCCGGTTAACGTCGCGAACGCTGCATCTATCTGGTCTCGCGTCGGCGCGAACACGTTCGGCGTCTCTGTTACTTCGCCGTCGGCGTCGTCGCTGGTGCTACTCGCGCCAAGCCGGAATCGCGACGAATAACTCTTGCCCATTGCCTGAACGTAATCCGCGAGCCGCGTCGCCAAGCCGATGCACACCACCAACACGCCGGTTGCGAGCGGGTCGAGCGTGCCCGTGTGCCCGATCTTCGTTTTCTTTGGGAACCACTTCTGCACGCAGTTCACGGCGTCACGCGAAGTCATTCCACCGGGTTTGTCGATCACCAAAAGGCCGTTCACGTGCTCTTCCCTTCACCTGCGGTTATCCCACAATGCGTCTCAAGGCACCGACACCCAGAGTGCAAACGAGGTTCCCGATGCCCGACGGCACCTGTGTGATTTACAACCCGTCCGCCGGTCGCGGAAGAGCAGAGCGCCTTCTGAAGGCGCTGCCGCATGCGCTCGCGAGCGGTGTCGAACTTCGGCCGACTGCGTGCGAAGGCCACGCCACAGAACTCGCGCGCCGCGCTTGCGACGAAGGATTCGCGCGCGTGGTCGCGGCCGGCGGCGATGGAACCGTACACGAGGTCGCCAACGGAGTGCTTCAGAGCGAACGCCGCCACGTGGTGTTCTCTGTATGGCCACTCGGGTCCGCCAACGACTTCGCGTTCACGCTCGGAATGAACGCGTGGTGGCTGCAGCGCGAGCAGAACGTCACCACAGAAGTTCTTGAAATCGATGTGGGCCGCGTGACCATCGCGAACCGCTCGGTGTTCTTCGTCTGTAACCTCGGCGTCGGGTTCAATGGCATGGTGAACGGCGAAGCCCGCAAGACGCGCTGGTTGAAGGGACTACCGCTCTACGGCTGGGCGTTCCTCAAAGCACTGGTGAGACACTTCGACAAGCCGCCGATGACTATCCGCTTCGACGACACCGAGGTGACCACGCCAACGCTCGCGCTCTCTGTACTCAACGGTCAGCGCGAAGGGAACTTCCCTCTACGTCCGAAGGCGAGCCTTACCGACGGGGTGTTCGACTACGTGCACGCGAAGCGACTGACGCGTCTTCACCTGCTGCGCTACCTCCCCGCGATGGTACTCGGCAAACTCCCGGAGACCCACCGACTCCTCACGCTCGGTCGCGCGCGGTGCATTGTCGTGGGGTGCGAAACCCCGCTCTGCGTCCACGCGGACGGCGAGTTCGTGTGCGTGCCGGCGGATGGAATGAAGGAGGTGGAGATAGAGGTGTTGCCAAAACGCTTGAAGGTCGAAGTGTTTCCGCCCGCGCTGTATGGCGGTCTTCTAAGTCCCAAGTCGTAAAGTCTCAAGCCTCAAGCCTCAAGTCGAAGACACAGCCTGCGCAGATCTTCAACTTGAGACTCTTCAAGAGTCAGTTGTGCGGGATCTCGACACGGCACCAGCCGAGGTCGAGGTAGGTCGCCTTCGAGCTGTCGTTTTGGAAGACCTTCGGGTGAAGCGAGTAGATCACGAACCGGCCGTCCTTGACGGCCTCGACCAAACCAGCCTCGCGCAACACGCCGAGATGATGCGAAACGTTCACGATCTCGACCTTCAAGGCCCTGGCCAGATCCGTGACGTTCATCGACCCAGTGCGGAGGCACTCGATCACGCGAATGCGGTTCGGTTCGGCGAGCGCTTGAAGCATCTTCGCGCAGTTTTTGGCCTGCGTCTCATCGGTCATTGGGTTCATCCCCTGGAGCAGGTTATAGGAGATACGAGAGCGTTCTCCCCGACGGAACAGAATACCCTGTCAGGACATGGGGAATTCTCAACAGAGTTATTCAATCATAGTATCTATATACGTGCCCGCGCGTCGAAGACAAGTCCGCGCAGGTCAACATTCTGATGGGGGCACCTGCACAATCAGGAACCTTTCCGACCGCATCGGGGCGCGCCGCAGGGCGGTCCGTCTCCACGGCAGTTGGTCGCGGCGTTGTCTTCGACCACACGCCCCGGCGCGGGCAGCCCGATGAGTTGGTCCAGGTCCGTGCCATCGCACTTGGGGCACGCCACCACGACCGCGACCCGCGCTGACACGAGTGTTTCAAAAGTGTGCTCGCAGTTCCGACAAGTGTATTCGTAGAGCGGCATGGTTACCCCTGTTCCAAGTTCCAGAAGAAGCCAGGTTGAGCCACACCACGAAGTCGATGTGCGTTTCAACTTGGAACTCTGGAACTTGCGGTTCCATTATTTGCGACGCTTCTTGTACAACTCGCCTGCCTTGTAGAAGATCTCACGCTCTTCGGGCGTGAGGCTCTCCGGACCGTGTTTGGACACCTTATCCAATACCGCGTCGAGTTTCGCCTCGAGTTGCTCGTCTGTTGGCGTGGCTGGTCTCGGGGCTGCTACGACTGCGGCGCCTACCGGTTCGGGTGGCTCCTCGACTGGCGGCACCACCAGCCGCAGTTTCGGCCGCGCGCGGGTCTTCGGGGACCGGTCAAACACACGGCTGAACCGTATCCCGAACTGGTAATAAAGCAGTCCGAACGCGGCCCCACCCAAATGAGCGAAGTACGCGATACCCGCGCCCTGTCGGTTCGGATTCGCGTTCATGGCCCCTACCGCGGCGATCGCATCGTAGCCGATCCACAGCGCTGCGAGCAACCACACCGGCATGGGGATGATAAAGTAGAGCAGGACTTTCTGTCGCGGGTAGTTGAACGCGAAGACGATCAGTGTCGCGGCCACCGCGCCGCTCGCCCCGACCGCGCGTGACATCTCCGTCAAGCCGGCCAGTTGCGCGCCGAGGTACACGAGATTCGCGAAGATGCCCGCCACGATGTAGAAGATGACGAACTCGCGGCTGCCATAGCGTTCCTCCAACTTCACTCCGGTGAAGTAGAGGATGAGCATGTTGCCGAACAGGTGGAACAGACCCGCGTGCAGAAAGACGGGTGTAAGCAGCCTCCAGACCTCACCATCGGAGATTCGGTCCGGGTCAAACGCGCCCAGCGTGACGAGTGGGCCAAGGAGAAGCGGGTTCGGATCGCCACGCAAGACGGGACCCGGCGCAAGAACCTGGCCGAAGAAAACCCCCACTGTGATCGCGATCAGCCAGGCAGTCGCGCCCTGCTGGCCCACGCGGTCCAGGAAGCTCGGCCCTTCGCGGTAATAGTCCCGGTCCTGAATGCCCATGGCCGCTCCCGGTCGCCGCGATGCTGACGCTCTCTATTACCTTACCAGACTGCGCTCCGAACGGGAACGAACTGCTCCAGACTCGGTCAGTTCTTCGCGGTACTTGACATTTCGCGTTCGCCCGCTTACAAATCCATTGGAATTCGGCCCTATCGTCTAGTGGCCTAGGACGGAGCCCTCTCAAGGCTCAAACCGGGGTTCGAGTCCCCGTAGGGTCATCCGAACGTCAAGACCAGAGTAGACCGGAGCGGACAGAATCGGACGGAATGCTTGATCTTCAAGCACTTCGTCCGGGTTTGTCCGCTCCGGTCTTTTTACGTTTGCTCCTGTCTGAGCCGCATTTCGCGCCACTCCATGCGCCGGATTCTGCGTCGCTTGCTGGTCGTGGTCTTCAGTCGTTTGCAGGTAGAGTTCCTGCGCCACGGCCAGCCTGATCCCAATCCATTCGCGAACGACGTGCGCGTGGAATGTGTTCGCAAACTCGGTTTGGCACGCGGCGCGCAGATCGTGGAACAGGCGCGGCCACGACATCCGCCCGACGGAGAACGCGGAGGAACGGCGTTCGCTAGTTCGTCGTCAACCCGTTCCCCTTCCCGCCCACGCGATTGGCAGTGGAGTCATACGTTCCGTTCCCGCGGTTGTCCCACCCATGCGGTCCCCGCAACATTCTACCTTGTGCACGCCGTTTGAGTGTGGCACACTCAAACGGGTCCAAGCGAGCATTGGCCACCAATGGCGCTGAATTGTACAGTGCTACTACCCACCCCTAATCGCAGTCGATCCTAGAGATTGCCCGGCCGTACCAACAAGATCGACTGCCTGTCGTCGAGAGGTCGGACAATGATCTCCCTCCGCTACCTGCCGATCGTGTGCCTGCTCCTTCTCTGCGGTTGCGGCGGCGGGCGCGGGTTCGTGACTGTGTCCGGGACCGTCCGCTACAACGGCAAGCCGCTGCCCGGCGCCTACGTGTCATTCTCCTCGGAAGACCCCGGAATACGCGCCTCAACGGGGACCGCCGACAGTTCCGGGCGCTACCAACTCACCACGTTCCAGGCCAACGACGGAGCCCGGCCGGGGAAGTACCGCGTGACTGTCCGGTACGAAGCGGAGCCTGAGGGGCCGCGCCTGGCGGCCGACGACATCAACTACAAGCGCGGGAAATTGGTCACCCCACCCAAGTACTCCGACCCGGAGAAATCCGGGCTTACCGCCGAGGTAATCGCCGAGAAGGACAACACGTTCGACTTCGACCTGATCGACTGAGCTACGTTCCTCACGCCAACCGGTTCTGTGCCTGATCTCTCCCGCAGGTCTCATTTCTTGGAGGCTACCGATGCGACGACGTGGATTCACGCTCATTGAGTTACTGGTGGTGATCGCGATCATCGCCATTCTGATTGGGTTGCTGTTACCGGCGGTCCAGAAGGTTCGCGAGGCCGCTGCCCGGCTCAAGTGTCAGAACAACATGAAGCAGCTCGGGCTTGCCATGCACTCCTATCACGGTGCCTATCAGGCGTTCCCCAACACCCAGTTCTCGATCGGCTGCCAGACCGACTGGCCCAACTGGGGCTGGATCCCGCGTCTGCTGCCGTACATCGAGCAGGAGAACCTTGCCCGGATCATCAACCTCGATGACAGTTTCTCCTGCGCCAGCCAGTTGCCAGTGCGGTCGGCGGTTATCCCGATGCTGACATGCCCTTCGGACCCCAGGGCCGGAACGAACAAGACCTACGCGGACTGGTCGGGCGCCTCCCAGCCTGGTGTCTATTGTGGGGCGCAGTGGGGAAAGCCCTGTAGCACCGGGAACGCCCCGGACTTTCCAACTGGGGGGACCAACGACCGCTGCCTGGCCCAGAACTCGAGCTACTGGGGTTCGTACGGCGACGGGTATGCGGACAGTTCCGGTAACCCATACGGCCAGCAGCAGGGCTTCGACGGCTGCGACCTCTACACGTCGAACGGGTCATGGCAGCGGTATCGGAATGGCGGTGACCCGCTGGCTTCCGATGGCGGGCCGATGCCCACCTCGTACCTCGGGGGCGACTCCGCGGGGAAAGGCGGCCGGGGTTTCTTCGCCCCGTCGCCCTGCAACGCCAAGGCGGCCAGGATCACGACCGACAGCGTCACCGACGGGCTGACGAACACGATCATGATCGGCCACCAGGTTGCCAACGGGGCCGGGTCGAAGACCGGCTGGTATCAGGGGATGTCGATCGCCGGCACGTCGTTGCCGCCGAACTTCCTTCGCGACTGCATGAGGATTGGGGACAACCTCAACTGGTCCACCAATACACAGTGCCGGCCGACGTGCGGCTCGGGCGGCTGGCGGATCCGGGGGTTCAACAGCCACCACAAGGGCGGCGTCCTCGTCACGATGGGCGACGGGTCCGTCCGGTTCATCACGGAGGACATCGACCAGATCACGTACAACGGTCTCGGCAGCCGGCTGGCGACGAAGTAAGCCCGTAACCGACCGTCTGCGAGACGGTAAAGTGTTTCCGACTGCTGAACGATCGGTAGCGTGGGCCTTTCCCTTCGAGTACGGCAACGAACGTGTCGCCCGTCGCGGTGAACCGGCCCGGCCCCGCGAGACACGTTCGGCGCAAGTAGGTCATCACCAACGCCCGGTGACTCCATGCAATTCGGCCGCCGCGTGCTGGACAGCCTGTTCGCCTTCGTCGGCGTCCTCACCCCGGACGGCACCCTGACCGAAGCGAACCGCGCGCCCCTCCTGGCCGACGTGTTCGGGCGCAAGCTGTGGGAATACTACTGGTTCAACTACGCCCCCGCGGTCCAGAGCCTCGCCTGGGAAGTGGTCGCGCGGGCCAGTCGCGGTGAAGTGGCCCGGGTGGACATCGTCGCTCGGGTCCATGCAACTCAGTTCGCGACAATCCACCTGATGGTGGCCCCGTTGTTAAACGACCGCGGGGCGGTGACCCACCTCGTCGCGTCGGCCGTGGACATCACCGAACGGAAGCAAATCGAGGACGCGCTTAGGGCGAGCGAGGCGCGGTTGGTCCTCGCCGTCGATGCCGCATCCATGGGTATGTACAACCGGGTCGAGGCCAACGGTGGAAACTCGATCACCCTGGACACGCGCGCTCAAGACCTCGTTGGGCTGGGGCCGACGGAGACTGACGGGGCGTTCGAAAACTGGCTCATCCGCCTCCACCCGGACGATGCCGGGTGGGTCACCGAGTTGGACCGCCAGTTGGCCGATGGGCGAACCGACCGGGCGTTGCTCGAGTACCGGTACCAGCATCCCGCACGGGGTTGGGTGTGGCTGTACCATGTGGCCCGGGTGATCGAACGCGGGACGGATGGACGGCGCAGCCGGGAAATCGGACTGGTTCAGGACATCACCAATCGGAAACGGGCCGAAGAGGTGACGATCCGTCAAGCGGCGATACTTGAGGCGACCCCGGACTACGTCGCCACCGCCGCCCCGAACGGGAAAATTGTTTTCATGAACCGCGCCCTCGCACGGCTCGTCGGCGCAACCGATCCCGCCGCGTTCGATCTCTGGACTCTCACCCAACTGCACCCCACCTGGGCCGCGGGGGCAGTCGCCGCCGTAGGTCTCCCGACGGCCCTTCGCGACGGGTTCTGGTCCGGTGAAACGGCGATCCAAACCGCCGACGGGCGAGAGGTTCCCACCTCCCAAACGATCATCGCACACCGCGACCGGTCAGGGGAGCTGCTCTACCTGTCGACCATCTTGCGCGACCTGACACGGAGCCGGGAACTCGAACGGCGAGTGAGCCAGGCTGTGGACGGGGAACAACTGCGGATCGGCCAGGAGTTGCACGACGGTGTCGGCCAGGAGCTGACCGGGCTGGCCCTGATGGCGGATACCTTGGTGAAGCGGTTGCGCCCCTCCGCGCCCGCCGAGGCTGCGCTGGCGGCCACCATCACTGCCGGACTGGAACGGGTTCGGGAGAACATTCGTGCACTGTCCCGCGGGCTTGTCCCCGTCGAACTGGATCCCGAGGGGTTGCGGTCGGCCCTGGAGGATCTGGTCGCCCGCACCGCCACACGGTCCGGTGTCGCGTCTTCTTTTCAGTGCGTGGGCGGAGGGGGCATCACAGATCCGACGGCCGCGACCCAGCTTTTCCGAATCGCCCAGGAAGCGTTCGGGAACGCACTTCGCCATTCGGACGCGTCAGTTATCGAGATAATCCTCCAAGATCACGGAAACCAAGTCACCCTGACCGTCCGCGACAACGGGCGCGGACTCCCAACCGACCCCGCGAGCTGCACCGGGCTGGGGTTGCGGATCATGCAGCACCGCGCCAGGTTGGTCGGCGGGGGCGTGCAGTTTCTGCCCACGGCCAGCGGCGGTACCGCAGTGGTGTGTACCATCCCAAAGAGGACCGGTCGTGAGTGACGCGAATTACAAACCCTACCGGTCGCGGGTGTTTATCGTGGATGATCACCCGATCGTCCGCGAAGGGCTGGCTCTGAAAATCTGTGCCGAACCGGACATGATCGTCTGCGGCGAAGCGGAAGACGTGACCGAAGCCCTGACCCGATTGCCGGCGGCCGTCCCGGACGTGATCCTGATCGACATCTCGCTGAAAGCCGGCAACGGAATCGAACTCGTCAAGCGGATCCGCGCCCGAGACGGAACCGCACGGATGCTCGTTTGGTCGATGCACGCGGAGAGCTTATACGCCGAGCGGGCTCTCCGCGCCGGTGCCATGGGCTACGTGAACAAGCGGCACGCCACCAGCCACCTGATAGCGGCGTTGCGCACCGTGCTGTCCGGTCAGGTGTACGTGAGTGCGGACCTGACCTCACAGTTCCTCACCCGGCTGGTAGGCGAGAACGCAAAGGCAGCGGGGGGGGGCGCGGTCGCGTCACTCACCGACCGCGAACTGGAAGCGTTCACTCTGCTCGGACGGGGATTGAGTACCCAGCAGATCGCCGAGCAGATGCACATCAGCGGCAAGACGGTCGAGACGCACCGACTGCGGATCAAGGAGAAGTTGGGGGTCACGACGCTCGCAGAGTTGATCCAACGGGCGACCCACTGGGCGATGGAGACCAACTGACCGGCTTCAAACGGTCCGCACGAATCGCGGCGGCGGTCGCCTTCAACAGCCCCGGTCCCGGGGTCGCGCCGCCGACCAGGTGCATCGTGACCGCGTCCCCACCGGTCTCAACCCGCTCCACACCGGGCACCGCCAGCAACCGCTGCACCAGCACAGACCAAGACGCGTTCCCCCCGGACAGTAGCCCGGGGATGCTCAGCACGACACGCCCCGGTCGGAGGGTCACCGACCGGAGCACGCGTTGCGGAACCATGTCGTCCGCAGGTCGCGGCTCCGACGCAACGGCCGGGACTTCGCTCTGACCCATCCCCCCGGCGGGAGGGTTGTTCTTCGCCTCTTCCGCGGCGCGCCGCCTCTCCTTCCACCCGAGGTAACTATTCTTGGCCCCTTTGATGAAGGTGCCCCCGTGGGTGCCAATTTGGCCGACTCCAAAGACAAGAAGGCCGTGATGGCCCCCAAGTTTGTGCGCGTCTTCGACGATCGCGTCCACAATCTCGGCAACAGCGGTGAGGACAAGACACAGCCCGATCCCGACCTTGCAGGCCGGGGACTCGAAGAAGGTCTTCGCCCGCGTAAAGAACCGGATGATCGCGCCGGAGCGGCTCGGTGGTGAGTTCTGGTTCATGTGATTGACACCGATCGTGCCCAATTTGGACGTTGTCTTGAAGCCCATCCCTTTGTTTCGGGGAGAGGTTGGGAGCGGTTTGCGAAACCCAGCACCTTCAACACTCGAGCGGCTTCAGAAACTGTGTCGCGTCGACCCTGGAGGGTCCGCGTCGTCTGGCGCTGTTGCACCCGGGGCCAACGCGACACAGTTCCCGGTACCACACTAATTCGGGAGGACCAGGGCTCCCGTTCGGACCTCGCGCAGTGCGGCTGCGGTCGCCTTCAACAGCCCCGGTCCCGGGGTCGCGCCGCCGACCAGGTACATCGTGACCGCATCCCCGCCGCTCTCAACCCGCTCCACACCGGGCACCGCAAGCAACCGCTGCACCAGCGCTTCTGAGCCGTTCGGCCCTTCGGCGAACAGCCCCGGAAAATTCAGCACCACTCGCCCCGGTTGGATCGCGACGGGCCGTGGGCCCGGCACCCGATCGTACTCTGCGGGCGCGAAAGACGGCACCTCGGCCGCAGACGGAAGCGAGAGCGGTTCCAACACGACCGGTGCGGCGGGAGCCACCTCTACCGGCACCTGGACTGCAACGGGTTCCTCCTCCAACATGGAGTAGATGGGCGGGGGCACCTCCTCGGCCACCGGTTGGGGTTCCTCCGCCACGGTCTTGACGACCGCCTCGGCCGAACCCGCCGTTCCGGTCGAAACCAACGCCACAACCGAACTGGCGACCGCCACGAGAGCCACCTCTACCGGCACCTGGACTGCAACCGGTTCCTCCTCCAACATGGAGTAGAGCGGCGGGGGCACCTCCTCGGTTACCGGTTGGGGTTCCTCCGCCACGGTCTTGACGACCGCCTCGGCCGAACCCGCCGTTCCGGTCGAAACCAACGCCACAACCGAACTGGCGACCGCGACCGAATCCACCGTTTCGCCCGCTTGGGGCACCCCGCTGTTCGCCGCGGTCTCATCCGTGAAGATCGTCTGACCGAGTTCAATGACTTTTTGCTCGATCTGCATCGCTTCAGCAACGACCTTTTCCTCGATCCGTGCCACCTCTTCGAGGAGGTGCGATTTCTCCAGCGCTTCGGCGCTTTGTTGCAGAGCCTCGCGAAGGTCGCCGAGGGCGACAAAGATCTGCCCGATACCGAAGATGAGCAGGCCGTGGTGCCCCCCCAGGTAATGCCGATTTTCCTCGATGCTCTGGACGATCTCCGCGATCGCGCTCATGCCGATGCACACCCCGATCACGATTTGGGTGATCGGGTGACGAATGAAATTCTTGGCGCGCGTCAAGAATTCCCCGGCGTAGTAGCGAATCGACGACTTTTGGCCCATGTGATTGGCCTCTCGTTTGAACCCGGCATGACCGGTACATCAGCCCAGAATACGTCAGCGACCGGCGCGGGGAGAATCGAGCGCCCGTTACGGAAGAAGAACCCAAGCCAACTCTGCAGGCGCGTTCGCTCCTCGATTAATGGCTCACGGTGACACCAAGGTCCGCCGGGTCCGAGCGCCGGGATCGACCGTCGGGAACAACAGCACGATAGTCAGCCCCATCACGCCAAAAACCGCGCTCAGCGCGAGCAGTAGCGGGTTACCCGACACGACGATCATGGTCATGGTCGTAACCACCAGGGTCGAGAAGATGGCGAACCGCTTCACCCGCCGGCTGATCGCCCGGTGCTGTTCCCAGTCCAAAAGCATCCGGCCGAAGACCTTCGACCGCTTGATCCGGGCGTGCAACGCGGGGGACGAACGGATCGCGCAAAAACTCGATAGGAGGACGAACGGCACGATCGGGATGCCCGGTGTGACAAGCCCGACCCAGGCCATCCCGAGCGACCCAACGGCCAGTACCCCGTACGCACCGCGAACGATCTGACCCCGGCTCGGAGCCGGCGCGGTCGAATGCCCATCGGTCGCCAGTCCGAGTACCTCCGAACCCAACTCGGGGGAAATATCCTTAAGCCAGTCCGAACGGCGGGCGGCGATGAACCGCTCGCCCACGGGGAAACGGAAACGCCCGATCGCGCGGTTCTCAATGAACGGCTCCGGCGCCCGGAGACTGGCGGCGACGGCCTTGAGGGCGTCGGTGGGGCGGTCCACGTCGGGGTTCAGGAAGATGGTGGCGCGGCCGAGTCGGTCCACCTCGACCGCGGCCACGTCCGGCACGTGAAGGGCGCGGTTGAGAAATTTCAGGCACAGCTCCTCTGCCCCCTCCGAGAACAGTTCTGGATGGTCGATCACGATCTCACCGGGCCGGCAGGTGATTCGCGGACCGGGTCGCGGGCAACAATCGGGGGCGGGCCGTACCATTGGGTCGTCCTCGTATGTGGTCACTTGACCGGAAGGTTGAACACGCCGATCCCGAGCAGCACGTACAAGGCGATCAGGAACATGCCTTCCAGCCAGTTCGTCTCACCGTCGGTCAACAACCCGCGGATGGCCAGCACGGTCAGCACTAGCCCCACGGCCGCGAACGGAGCGAACACCAGGTTCAGCGTACCGCCGGTGAAGAAACTGACGAACACCAACAGCGGGGCGACGAAGACGACCATCTGCGTACAGGACTGAAGCGTGACGTTGAACGCCAGTCCCATGTTCCCCTTTCGGGCGAAGGACACGACTTTGAGCATCTCCGGCATGTTCGCGGCAGCGGCCAGGAGGAACATCCCGGCGAACACGTCCGACAGGCCGATCTCCTTGGCTGCGGGGGCGAGGGCACCGGTCAGCATGTCGCTCACGACCACCAACACGGCGGCGGTCGCGGCCAGCACGACCAGTGCCTTGGGCACGCCCCAGTGCGGCGTCGCGGAGACCGCTGCTTCGTGCCCCTCCATCGCCGTGCCCAGGTAACTCTTGTGGGTGATCAGCGAAAACACGAAGCTCAGCAGGTAGGTGACCAGAAGCACGGCAGCGATCTCCAGGCTGATCTCCGTCTTGGACCCGCTGTCGGTCAGGTTGAACAACAGCGGGACCAACAGCCCCACGACGCCCAGGACCAGCAGGTTCCCGGACACCCCGACCGAAAGCGTGTTGAACTTCGGGATGGCCCGCCGGAACCCGCCGAGAAACATGGCCGCCCCCAGCGACAACAGCAGGCTGCCGACCACCGTCCCGACGATCGCGCCCTTGACCACCACGTCCAAACCCTTCTGGAGTGCAGTGAGGCCGATAATGATTCCCGGCAGGTTCCCGAGGGTGGAGTTGAGCAGCGCGCCGACCGTCGTACCAGACGCCGCGGCGAGTGACGCGGTCGCCTTCTCGAGCAGCGACGCGAGCGGGATCAAGCAAATGGCGGCCGCCAGGAACGTAACGAGCGGCGGGGCGTCCTGCTGTTCGAGCAGCAACGTCAGCGGGATGAACACCCCCAGGAGCGCGTTGTTGCGGGTCCGGAGTCCGCCCGATTCGGGGGCCACGGGCTGTTCCGACCTGCCCTCCGAGGGGGCAACCGCGGTATCGGCGGGCGCGACCGGCGCGGGCGCGAGTACGACCGGCGCGGGCGAGACGGCTCGGAAGCTGTCGGCAATCGCCCGGAGTTGCTCCGGGGTCGGCGTTGTCTTCGAACCGAGCACAATACTCGCCCCCTGGCCGCGGCGAATTTCGACCGCTGTGACCCCTGGGATTTCCATGAGAAGGGGAACGATTCGGTTCGCAGTCGGGTCGGCCGGGTCGGCAAACATACCGGGCACGGAGATGGTCACCCGGCCCACCTCGGACACGACGGTGGGTGTGGATTGCTTGGGCGGTGTGGGCGCGGCACTGTCCATTGGAGAACCTCGAATGCGTGGGGCCGGTGGTTCGGCCGCCGTGGTTGATGTCGAAGCAACCGGATGAGCGGACGAAGGGGCGGGGCGCGAACCCCCGCCCGTGACGAATCAGACAACGCGAGATCAGGCCACCAGGAGGCTGCTCAGGAACACGAGCCCGAGCACCCAGCCGATCGCGAACGTGAACCCGGACAGAATGCCTTCGGTAACCACATTGGTGAAGCGACGGAGCATTACGCACCTTCTCCGGGCCGCGCCCGGGTTTGGAATCAGTTTGGGACGGTCCCCGCGGAACCGCCATCGGGAGTATGCCGTTCAAGCGACCCGGGGAACCGGTAATCCAGGTCGTTCAGGTACTGTTTGAGTTGCACGATGCTGGCCCGGTGGGTCTTCGGGAACCGCCACTTGGCGAATCGCTCCACCCGGCCGAACACGGATGGCCACAGGACCGAAGCCCCGGCCAGGAACACCGGCGTTCCCGGACCCGGCAACACGATCCCGATGACACCCGCGACCACGAGCAGCGCCCCCACCTCAGGGGGCAACTTGCCGATCGAATCGCCTTGCTCGGGCGGCGCGTCATCCGACGCGTGGAGCCGGAGATGGGGGAAGCTATTTTGTCGGTGGTCGGACATTGCCGTGCCTCAAGGAGGAATCGGGCGTGTGCGGATCGGCGGGTGCCGGTCTCGCTCACCTTCCTGCAATCGTCATGCGTTTTGCAGCACCGTGTTCGGGTGCGCGTCTTCCGCACCCGCGTCAGGAGCCTTCCCCTGCGTCTCCGGTTGGTCCACCCCGACCGTCTCACCGTCCCCCGACTCAATCGGCGGGGCGCGAACGTCCGACGATTTAAACAAGTTCCGCGACGGACCAGCGCCCGGCCGCCAGATGGCCGCCGTGGACGCCGGGAGGCGGGTGTTGCGCTGCCCCCACGTGTACGCGGCCAGAGTCCCGGCGTTGCTCAGGGCGACCGTGATCAGCGGCAATCCGAACACAAACCCGGCCGCCACGCCCGCCGCGTTCGGCCCCCACGTCATCCCGAAGGCCATCGCCCGCCGCAACCGGCCCCGGCGCGCCGCGCCCCAAAGTGCGGGGGCCGAGTCGCAGGTGCCGCTCAGGAGGACGACATCGCCCGCAGTAGGGTGGTCGAGTCCGGCCGTGCTGACGCTCACCTCGGCCGCGCCGGCGGCACGGGGGTATGAACGCACGTCGCCCACGAACACAATGCGCCGCCCTGCTTCGCCCCATTCCTCGATCTGATCCCCGAGTTCATCGTCTCGAACCGGCGGGATGACGAAGTCCGCTCCGGCCCTTAGCAGTTGCTTCCGGTCGCCACCGACGAACCCGACCGCCACCCGGTTCCGCTTGAATGCAGTCACCAACGCCGCAGCCGGTTCGGCGGCCGGTCGGATGTCGATGCGACCGGCAGTTCCCGCGTTTGTGGTGACGGTGAGCGTGTGGTACCCCGGCGCGCCGCGCGCATGTTCGATCCGAATCAGTCGCTGACCGTCCCAGAAGGTCACGCCGTCGTCGAACTCGACCGGAACCGCAATTGGCACCACGCCGCGGTCCTCGGCCCGGACCGCCTCCGCGACCTCGTTACCGAAGTATCGCCCCGTACGAACGGCCAAACCGAGTAACGCTTCTGCGGTCCATAGGCTTTGAGATTCGACCCGGTGGACCACCGAGCAACTGTGTGGGAGCGTGGCGGAGGAAATGAGGACCGAGCGGACCGAGCGGAGCCGGGCGAGCGCCTCGGGGCGGCGGACCAGCACGCCGTCTTGCATGTGCGTGCCGACGACCCGGATGCGCTCGAAAGAGTCGGCCACACCGATCCCGCTCGCGTAGTCCGGGCGGAGAACGGCCAGCGCGGTCCCTACCCCGCCGAGGGCAAACCCGGCGCCGGCCAACGCGAACGCCGGCACCACCATCGTCGCGGCAGCGCGCTCAGAACGAACGGTGTACGCCTTCGGGTGACGGCTCGCTTGCAGCGCCCCCTCGATTTCCCGGCCGAGAACCGACGCGCGTGTTTCCGACCCGGTCGCCGTCCGCCGGACCACGATTCGGCCGTCGAGAACGGTCGCCCCGGCCAGCACTCGGTCCCCAACCGCCCTCCGAACGATCGCGTCACGGCCGGTCAGACACCGCTCGTCCACCGCTGCGGCGCCGCCGCACACCTCGCCGTCGGCCGTGATCCGGTCGCCGCTGGTCAGGCGCACAATGTCGCCCGGTTTGCCCTTTCTGCGGCCGTCGCCCAATTGCGCAGGAAGGCTCTCGGCCTGTGGTTCGTCCACCGGCACCGCGAGGTCTTCAAGCAACCGATCGCGGGCCGCGGAGCGTGCCCATTCGTGCTTCAGTCGCCAGAAGTTGATCAGCCACAGCATGGCCGATGCCGCGAAGAAGCTCCCGTTGATCACGGTGAGGGTGGTGATCGCGGTGCCCAACCCGTCGAGCCGCGGCCGGAGGGTGAGCAGTTCCTTCGACCCGTTCACCAGAGAACGCCAGTTGGCCGCGACGAACACTGCACCCGCGGCCGGTAGTAGCGCAGGTGCAGCGAACTCGGCGATCGTTGCGGCGCCGAGACTGACGCTGTGTGGGACCAGCGCGGCGACGGTCACGGGTGTCGCGGCGCGGCGGCCCGTCTTGTGGATCGCCCGTCCGAGCGCTCGCAGCAGATCTGGCTTGGTGAGCACGGCGGGGGTGTAGTAGACCAGCACCGAGCCGGTGCGGGTACGGGCCTCGACGGCCGTCACGCCGTTCAGAGGACGCAGTTCCCCTTCGACCTCGCGAGCGAGCACCGGGTCGCCCTTGAGATGCGGGTGCCGGACCCGCAGCCGCCCGTGGATGTCGTGAAGCAGTTCGAGGTCGGTCACCACATCGGCGACCCGCTGGACTTGAATCTTGCCGTCGCGGGACAGCGACTCGACGACCGCCGGCGACAGGTCGCCCAAGCCGGGGGTGGAACTCGGACGCCGGAGGTTGGCCGCGAGTTCGCCGACCAACCGACGGGCGTCCACCCGACCGGGCTGAAACCGGATCAGGGCAACCCCCGCGTCGAGATCGACCTCAACGGCCTCGACTCGCGGAATCGCAGCGGTTTCACGAAGGAAGTGGGAGATCTGACCGGCTGCGGACCGTGAGAAGATCGCCGGGCACGCGACCTCAATGACATCGCGGAGCACCCGAACCCGGACGCCGGACGGCGGAAGCGGTCGATGGTCTGGTCCGGCGGACATAGGTTGCTCGGCTCCGGGTCGGTCCGACCCTCGGCCGGGCCGTTTGGGTCAAAGGTCGGCGTCGTCACACAACTGGTGGATGGTGGCCCGTGTTTTCACCCGAGTCGCGTCGGTGACGATCTGTCGGGCGAGCCACCCGTACTCGCACTCCACGGTCATTTCCGCCAGTGCGAACCGGATGGTGAACGTCACCATCCGTGCGCGGACGGTCATCACCGGGTCGGTCTTGTGCCAGGCGACGGTCATCCCCGGCGCTTGGCTTCCGAGCCGCTCCAAAATGAGGTTCGAGAGGAGCGGCTTCTTCTCATCTGGCAAGGGCTGCTTCAGTTTGCGGGAGTAAACACGTTCCTTGTTCGCCATCGACTGCTTCCTCCAGTTCGCGCTCCTCTTGCTCCTGGGCGGCTTCCTGTTCCCGGCGGAGTTGCCGGAGCGGGGCCATACCGTTCGCCAGGGCTGCGATCGCCGCGACGTTGTTGGTCAGCACCGACGCCATCACCCCGAACCCGAGCGTGAACGCCCCGATGATGCACAACGCGTTCGGAACCAGGATCAGCTTCCAACTCCGTTTGACGTTCTCGTCCAGTGCCTGCGCGATGTCGCGGAACTCGCACAACTTGCCCAGGCTCTCCTCCATGAAGACCACTTGGGCGGTGTCCGTGGCGATCGAAGTCGCCCCGCGGAGGGAAATTGACACGTCGGCCTTCTTAAGGGCTATGGAGTCGTTAATCCCGTCACCGACGAAGCACACCTTCCGGCCTTGGGCCTGGAGACGTTCGACATAAGACGCCTTGTCGGCCGGCAGCACCCCGGCGAAGTATTCGTCCATCCCGAGTTTGATCGCCAGTTTGCGGGTTGGTGCGTCGTGGTCGCCGGAAATGATGGCGATGTGCTTGATCCCTCGGGCACGCAAGCCGGCGATGATGTCGGCCACCTCCGGGCGCTGTGACGCTTGCAGTTCGATCGCCCCGCCCAAGTGGTCGTCCACGGCGACGAACACCAGCGTATGCCCTTCGTGGTGCGCCCGGTCCAGTACCGCCTGGACGTGCGGCGGGATGTCCACCCCTTCGATCTTCATGTACCGGGCGCTGCCGACGCGGATGAGGTACCCTTCGATCTCGGCGCTGATCCCGTACCCCATCTTGTACTTGGTGTCCTCGATCGGCAGCATCGGCAGCCCGGTCTTCTCGAACTCCTGAACGATGGCCTTGGCGATCGGGTGGGCAAACCGGTTCTCTGCAGCCGCGGCCCACTGGAGGATCTTGTTCTCGGTGTAGCCCTTGCAGGTGACGACCTGCCCAACCTCCGGAACCTCGCGGGTCAGGGTGCCGGTGTTGTCGAGCAGCACGGTGTCGATTTCGGACATCTTCTCCAGTGCCCGCCCGTCCTTCACCAGGATGCCGCGGTTGGCCGCGAGCGCGAGCGAGGACAACATCCCCAGCGGAGCCGCCATGCGGATGCCGGTGCCGAAGTCGCTGTTGAGGACCGCGACCGCCCCACCGGTCCCAATGGTCGCCAGCGCAGTGGCCCCGATGGCGAGCGTCGGGATGACGGCCTTATCGGCCATCGCTTCGCCACGGTGTTGGGCGCCGAGTTTGTACCCGGCCGTCTCGTTCAGGATTCGGGCGATCTTCGCCGAGGCCGTCTCCGAACCGGCCTGTTCCACCCGCACCTGCATGCGGCCGGCAACCAGCAGAGTCGAGGCAAACACGCGGTCCCCGATGCCCTTCTCGGCCGGGGTCGATTCGCCAGTCAGGGCGTGCTGGTCGATGGTCGCGATACCCTCGTGAATCATCCCGTCCACGGGCACCGTGTCGCCGGTCCCGACGACGATGATGTCATTCGCCTGGAGTTTCTCCAGCGGCGTTTCGATCTCCTGCCCGTCCTTCAGGAGCCACACGAACCGCGGCTGCTTGCCGAACGCGCTCAGGAGCATCTTCTTCGACCGGTCCTGCGTGTTCTTCACCAACAGTCGACCGAAGCTAAGGCACCACGTGAGGACGGCCCCGGCGAAGATGGTGCCGGTGCCCAGGCACGCGGTGACCACGATCGCGTCGAGCACGTCCACCCCGAGACGCCGCTCGCGAACGAGGACATCGTAGGCGGCCTTGTAGGTGTGGATGGAGTTGTAGAGGAGCAACCCAGCCGCGGCGGGGAGCAGGATCGGCGCGGCGAACGTGCCCGCGATCGCGAGCGGGACGTTCACGGTGTTGAGCGGCAGGTCGAGGTCGAGCGGGTCATACTTGTCGGGTATGGTCGCGTTCGCGAGGGCCGTATCCAGAATCGTGAACACCTGATCGCGGCGCAGTTTGCGGGAGTTGTACTTGACAACAACCGTCCCGGTCAACGGGCTGGTGGAGTAGTTGTCCACGCCGAGAACGCCCATCAAGTCCCGTTCGATCGCCTGGCACACTTCGGCCTTCCGGCGCAGGGCCGGGTGCCGAAGGCGGAGTCGGTCGGGCATCTCGTGGATGACTTCCCAGGTCGTGAACACTCGCCCCTGGCGGTAGTAGCGACTGACCCCGCGGTTGTCGGGAAGGGCCGGCAGCCCAACCAGCGAGTTCCGCGGCGGGCCGTTCGCCTCGTCCGGGTGGTGGGTGTGTCGCCCGACCGGGTACGCGTGCGTGCCGTTTGCGCCGATGTTCCCGTTGCTGGTGCCGTTCGCACCGTTGAGCGAGACGAAACCGTTCATGGCACTGGCACTGCGCGGCGCAGCAGCGCCCTTCGTGGCTGGTTTTCCGCTGCGAAGCGCGGTCGCAATTGACCGCATCACCTGGTCGAAGGTGACACGCCGGTGGGCGTACCGGATCTCGACCGCGTGCTCAGGGTCGAGTCCGCGCCCACGGACGAAAGCAACTCCGGTCACCCCGTCAGCGACGAGAACCTTTTGGAGGAACACCTGGGACACACGCCCGTCCGTGTCGTGCAGCAGTTCCCGGCACGTCAGCCGGATCTTCCCATCGCCCAGGCGCGACACGCTCAGGGTCATTGGTCCACTCGAGGGTGACAGTGTCAAACCAATCCCCCCGCACAGCGGGTGAAGGGGGAGGTGCGGGGTAGGAGACGAGAAGCGGAAAAGAACTCAGACGCCTGCCGTGAGGGCCGGGGGTTCGGCCCCCTGAACCCGGTACGGGTCATCGCTGACGCCGAGCATCGCCCGAACGTTACCGGCCGACTGTGCGGCCATCGCCGTCGCGTCGTGGGCACCGTCGGACATGCCCTGAATCAGCGAGTTCTCTTTGGGAACGACGCGTGCGAGGAGGAGGGCCGGGAACACAAGACCGTAGGACACCCCATACCCGGCGGTGTACACGAGTTTGGAGAAGAACCGGCACGGTGCGCCCACTATTGTGGAGAGCGTGGACGGGGCGGTGGCGCCCTCCGGGTACTGGCTGGCCGCCGCGTCGAGTTCGTCGGCCACCCTGTCGAGGATGGTCAACTCGACCGGCTTGGGCCCGTTGTCTTGGGGGCTCATTGATGCTTCTCCTGCGGGTCGGTCGTGGGTGATGGGGTGAAGTTGGTCGCCTGCTGTCAAGCAGTCGCGCGGCGATCGGCGACCTGCTCGACCGCTCGCTTGGCGGCAGCGGCGCCGTCCTTGAGGCCGTAAATCAGAACGTTCTCGGACGGTACCAACTCGGCAATGAAGACCGCCGGGAACACGAAGGCGAACGACAGCCCGTAGCCGGTGGCGTGAACCGCCGTGTGAAGGTACGAACCCAACTTCGGAGCGAGTTTTGCCGCGGCCGACTTGGCGGCCGACACGCCGGAACTGATCGCGAGCGAGGCGGTTCCGGCAATCGACGACCCCGGAGCGGGCTCCGCCAAGGGCGTCGTGTTCGCGGGCTTGAAAGGCTCGACCATGGTGTCCCCCGTGAATGTAACGGTCGCGGGACAAGCCCGCCTAATCGCACCGCCAGGCGTTACCGTGGTCGGTTGGTAAACCTGGGTGTTTAGAGCACTTGCATGTGACTTTATCCACTTTCCAGGTCGCACACTATCAAACTTTGCCGCCCCTGATACGATCCTGCTCCTATTACCTCGCCAACCGCACCCACCCATCCCACTGGCGGCCCAGTCGCCACCGCCACCGATGCGTCCGTGACGCTCGAACGATTAACAGTGTTCTCTATGGGACATTCCCGCGTACCGAAATTCGAGGTTGCGACACTTCTTCCTGAACGGGGGGCGGAAGGCCACCTGTGTTAATGAATCAGGCCACCTGCTCCATCGGTCCGACGGGAGGAACCGGCTCAGCAGCGGGCGACTCCGCCGCAGTGGTTGCCGCTTCGTCCTGGAGTTTCTCGATCTCCATCGCGACCTTCTCCGCGACGGTGGCGTAGAGTTTGCCCAGCGTGCCGTCCGCGGCGACCAGTTTCGGGAGCACGTTCTTTCGTATGTAAGGCATCCCGACCACCAGAGCCGCACCGGCGACCGCACCAACACCCAAACAAAAAATCTCAGACGTTCGTAACGGCATGACCGGCCCCCTTGCGATTCGATCGGCGTGCAACTCGGACACTATCCGAACCCGTCGGGCGTCCACGCCGTTAGGGTCGGTCGGGCAAGCGATCCGCGCTCACCCAATGCGACGGTCGGCACCTATACCGTACCGGTCTGCCCCCCCCGCGCGGCCTGACCGCACCGCCGCCGGTACACCGCGGGGGTCAGCCCGACCGCCTTCCGGAACACCGCCGTCAAGTGACTTTGGGACGAGAACCCGACATCCAGAGCCACCTGAACCAGCGACAGGCCACCGGGTTCGAGGAGCTGTTTGGCCCGGTCTACCCTCGCCTGCGTTCGGTATTGATGAGGCGTGAGGCCGACGGACGCTTTGAACATCCGCGCGAAGTGGAACGGGCTAACGCCAACCGCGGCAGCCACAGCGTCGAGAGAGGAACCGTCGGCCAGATGTTCCTCGATGTACGCCTTCGCTCTTGCCTGCCGGTCGTTCGTCAGTCGAGTGGCCAACGCGCAACGCGATCCAGACCGACGCCCGAGGGGCGTGTAACGCCGAAGGAGCTGAATCGTCAGCCCGATGTGCAGGGACTGAACGTAAAGGCTGTTCGCCATATGTTCTGGATCGGCGAGTTCACGGGACAGGGCTTCCCCGAAGTACCAGAGTTGCGAATCCGCGATGCCCACGTGCGTCAAAATGGCGAATTCCGCGGCCGCCCCGGCCAACTCGGGTGCCACGAGCGCGATCATTTCGTCGGGGTCGATCGAACAAATCACCGAACGACTCGGCCCGTCGGATAGGAACGCGTACCGCCCGCCGGTGGGGATGATTGTGATACTCCCAGGGCCGGCCCGAACCACACGGTCCAGCCCGGCTCCGGACACGCGCAAGGACACGCGACCATCGAGGAGGAAATGGATGAGGTGGTGCGCGGGCGGAACCTCGATCCGGCCTGCGGGCGCGTCCAGTAGATCGCTCCAGGCGCCAGTCCACACTCCCGATGGCGCCGAATGTTGGCGGATTTCGCGCCCGCGAGCGATTCGCTTGGCTGGTAGTTTGACACTCACCCCACTCCAGGAAGAGGGAACCATAAACGGCCTCTCGCGATCTCGCCCGGTCTACGGGTGGATCTGAGATGGTTCAGGAGTCCGTGTCATGCCCGAGCCGGCGCAGACCGGGGGGTGAGGTTCGTCCTTGTTTTCGAACTATACTTGTGACTGTAATAAACTAAACATGCCGGAACAAAATCACAATCGGGTTATTGCGTTCCGAACGCGACGTTTTTACCGGAGATCGACCTACGGAAAAACCTTACCGTTTCGCCCGCGTCGGCTTCTTGGCCGTTGTCGGCACCCCGTCAACCACGCGGAAGGCGCGCCCCGAACCGGCGAGAACGCCCCGGACGAACCAGTTCGACTTCGGGGTGTAGTAGAACACCAGCGCGAGCGGGAGGGTCGCGGTGTACGCAAGACAGTAGCACGTCGAATACACCACCTGACCGGCCACGTCGGACACCTTCTGTCCGAGCGCGCAGGGCGCCCCGCTCACGGAGAGTCCGGCGGGAGCGGTCGGGGCCAGGGCACGGGACATGACGCAATCTCCGAAGGGTGGTAGAGTGGGAGTATTAGGACGAGCCGAGAGAAGGTGAGCGGCGGGTAATTTTCTCATGCACCGATCGCCTTACACCGTCGCCGTGGCGACGGCGGGCTTGGCGCCGACGGCCTTCGTCTTGGCGGCTCCGGGCCACCGACGGACGGTGGCTCTGGCTTGGTCGGACCCGTCTCGGCAGCCGCGGACGGCGAGGTTGTTGGACAGGCGGAACAATCGGCCCACCAGTGCGACCGGCAGGCAGACCACGAACCCGAGAAAGCCGCCGCCGATGAAGGCCGTTTGCCCACCGGCGTCGTACACCTCACGGGCCGACGACCGCCGGTGCGAGGCCGGAGCCGGCGGAACTCTCTTCACCTTCCCGTTGTCCCGCAGCCACCGTTCCTGGAAAATCCGCCGGGCCGCGATGTCAACTTGCCGCTCGAAGTGGTAGTCGAAGACGACCGCGAACGGCCCTTCCACCAACTCATCTGCGGCCATCTGGGCGATCGACGCCTCGCCTGTGATCTTCTCGACCGCTTCCTCGGCAGTGTGGGCTTCTTCGACAGGGGTGAGAACCAGCTTCCCGTCGAGCGCTTCGTGCAGGGTCTTCACGCGCGCCGCCCGCCGAACCGGGTCGAGGATCATCGCGACCTCCAGTACGCATTCGATGATCGCCAAGTCCTGAGGGCGGTTCAAGCGGTACCCGTAACAGTGCCCGATGCGGGTGATCGACCGCATGGCGGAAATGAGTTCCACCGCTTCATCCCCGAGTTCGGCCATAAACGAAACGATCGGGTTGAGGCTGCCGAGGACCGAAAAACCCGCCCCCTCGACGAGCGCGAGCCGCTCGTTGTGGTAGCTCACCTGGAGGGCCAGCGCGTCGCATTCTTCCAGCGGGTGGTGCTTCAGTTCAATCACGTCGGCGACCCCGGCCGCCTTTGAGATCTCAGCGATCCCGTCATTGAGCGCCGCCAGCCGCGCCATACGGGGGACGTTCACCAATCCGAGATCGATGGTGAAGTGCGAACTGATCCACGCGATCGGGGCTGTGACCCGGTCCACGAACGTTTCGACGACGCTCGGCCGCTCCGAGAGCCAGGACGAAATGTGATCGACCTGCTCCATCTCGTAGGGGGTCAGGAACTGCTGCATGGCGTACCTCCAACGTGGGGAGACAGTTGAGCCTCGGTTGATGGTCCATCGGAGGGAGCCAACTGTTCGTGTGGCTGCACGGTATCTCGCCGAAGATATCCGACGTACCCGAGCAGACCAAGCACGAACCCGCCCTGGAAGACGTAACTGACCCACGGGTATCGCGCGTCGCGAACCCGGGACCACAACTCGTGGTGCCATTTTACTTGCACCCGCTCCTGGAGCCAACCGTCTACGACCGTGGGCGTCCACGCGGGGGCCGGTCGCTGTTGTGCGCCCTTGTACATCTCGGCAACTTTCGCCCTGTCGCCATCGGAACACACGCAGGTCCGTAGGGCGTCACGGTCGGACTCGGACATGACCCCGGCGAACGCGACCGTGTTCCCCTGCACCGACACCCGCGAGCGGGTGTCGGCGGGCAGAGTGTCCGTCCCGGTGAACGTCTCGAGTTCGGCGCGAGTAGCCATCCGGTCGTCCCATTCCGCGTTCAGCGAGACGTTGAAGTTGGACACCACGAACCGTCCGACATCGCGGTCGCTGATGATCAGATCGCCGGCGGTGAACGCGATCACCAAACCGCCGGTCAGTGGGAGCCACCGGTACCGGTTCATCAGCCGGGCCACGACGCCGCTGAACATCGTGATCACGGTCACCGAAACGAGCAGTCCGATCGCCATGGCGACCGGTTCCCCGCGGCTCATGGCCGCGACCGCCAGAACGTTGTCGAGGCTCATGATGCAGTTCACTACCAGGATGCGGCGAACCGCGTGCCAGATTGTCCCGGTATTCACATAGCCACCGTGCATGGCTTCATCCTGCGCCTCCGCTTCGGCCTCAGCGCGCACCAGTGAGCAGGCCACCAAAAACAGGCCGACCCCGCCGATCAGCATCAACCCTGGGACGAGCAGGAGCACCGACGCGATCAGCGTGAGGGTGGTTTGGAGGGCCACAGCGGTGAGCGAACCGAGGAAGATCGCCCGGCGGCGCTGCGCCTGCGGCAGCCGGTGTACCGCGAGCGAGATCATCACCGCGTTGTCCCCGGATAGAACCAGGTTCACGAGGATCACGTTAAAGATGGGGCCAAGCCCGAGCATGGGGTCACCTGCCTACCGCCGAAAATGCGACGCACCGCAGCGACCAACCGCAAAGAGCGATGGCTCTTTGCGCCCCTTCTCGTCCACGTCCGCCGGACGCTCGCGAAAGGCGCAGAGACAGGCCGGACGCCGAAAACGCCAGCGGGTTTTGTGAATCTGGATAATTAATGCGCGACGTGGAGACGGGGTTCTATCACCCGGCCGGAGCAGTTGGTAGGATTTTGCGGCAACCTCGCCCGCCGCACACGAGGCTATTCGATTCGTTGCGAAATAGCGGCCGGTTGGCTATTCGTGGGCACGACGAATTACGAGAAGTTGGTTCAGAAGCCGTCGTTCTTCCGCATGTGCACGGGGTTATCCGCTGACGAGTTCGACAAACTCGTGGCGGACCGCCACAGACCGGTATCGCAACCCGCCCCGTCGTCACACGGTGATGATGAAGAACGTCGCTGGACTCCACAACCGGATGTATGGGTAATGTCCACACAGGATCGTGTGGCCAAGATCTGCTCCAACCAACACCTCTTGCGCAACGAGTCGAGTGTCATTCACCCGGAGGCGGACACCTGCGGGTGCTCGTTCTCCACCCCAGGCTTGTCCAGCGGCCACTTTTCCGCGCACGTTAAAACGCGCCCCAGAAACACTTTCGGCGATTCCCGTCGCTTGCGCGAGATTCTCCGCGCTTGGCAACTACCCGCCCGCGAGGTACAACGGTTTGGAGCTTTTGGAAGGCCCGACGCCCCACCAAACGGACCCGTCACAGGGAAGTGAAGGGCCGGATGTTCAAGAGGACTCATCCATGGCGCGCCGTAGCGCCGACGTTGATAATGGCACTGACCCAAAATCACCCGCCACCGGATTACGCAGGTCGGACCGGTTCTTGCTCGGACTCGATACGTTCGACCGTGTGGTTTTTGTCTCGCACGTTCAGCCGGACCCGGACGGACTCGGCGGTATGCTGGGGTTAGCCCACCTCGTTGAAACCCGCCTCGGCAAACCCACCGTCATCACCCGCGACGGCCTCATCAATCGCGCCGAAAATCGCGCGCTCGTTGAGATCCTCCACCTCGACCTCGTTCCCATCGAAGAGTTGGAGTGGGGCGCGAACGACGCCGTCGTGATGGTCGATAGCCAACCGCGAACCGGGCGGCACACATTCCCCGAGAACGTGCCGCTGTACGCGGTCATCGACCACCACGACACCCCCGGCGACCTCGAAGATGTCGCGTTCACCGACATCCGCGCGACGCACGGCGCGACCTGCACGCTCGTCACTAAATACCTGTTGGAACAAGGCACGCCGATTCCAGAAAAAGTAGCAACTGCGTTGCTCTACGGGATCGAGACCGAAGTTACCGGCTACCCGCGAGAGGCCAGCCCCGCGGACGATGCGGCGCTCATCACGCTGTACCCTGTCGCGGACAAGGACGTGATCGCGCAGATTCGCAACGCCCGGTTACCGCACAGTTACTTTGAATGTACGCTCCACGCGATGCAGAGTTCGTTCATCTACGACCGACTCCTGATGAGTTGGGTGAACCCCCTGCCGCTGCCCGAACAGGCGGCCGAGGTCGTGGACTTCATGATCCGCTTCGAGCAGGTGGACTACGCAGTGTGCGGTGGTGTGTTTGAAGACCACCTGATTCTGTCGGTGCGTGCCGCGATCGAGAACGCACGCGCGGGCGAAATACTGCGGCAGGTTGTCGGCAAACTCGGCCGCGCCGGTGGCCACGACCGCCGGGCCGGCGGCAGCATCCCACTATCGAGCACATCGCCAAGCGCGATCGAGGATCTTCAAAGCGAACTCCGCCGCCGGTTCCTGAAGGCGCTCAGGATCGAGGACACCCGCGGTCAGCGTCTTGTCCCCCTCCGTGACATGCTCCAGAATCTGCAATCCTAAGCGCACGTGGAAGGAGAACGTAGGGGATGGCGGAAAAGCATCGGTCAGGGACTTAGCCCCTCGGGGCGACAACCCAAAACCGTGCCCCGGTTCCTTTTCCTCGTCCTCCTCACAACCTCTCTTCCTGTTCACTCTCTATTGCCAAGAGACGACTGCTAACCGTTGAATCGCACAGACTGGACAATTAGGTGTCCGTCACGAGGTTGTCACATTCCTGTCGGCGCGGAATTTGCGCGTCATCATTCGAAGAATGCTCCCCGGACCAACGAAACTTCGTCGGCCTCGTCTGAAATTCTGAAACTGTTTGCGTTTTACGACGATCTTATGAGGGACGAGATGGCCCGTTCGCGCGATCTTCGCGCGTTCTGTGCTGGTAATTCCTCTCCAACCTACTCTTCCTGGGTAGTTTGGTGAAAGATGCACAGGCTTGGGGCCTATACTAACGGGCAGTCGGAGAAATAGAACTGCTGCAGGGCGAATTCGACCCGTTCTTTCCTTCGCCGCAGTTAATCGACCTAAATCACAACAGGCTCCAACGGTTACGACCAAATGGAATCTGCCGACCTGGGAGGTAGTCAACCGTGGCACGCCAAGACGCTCTGCTGAGGCTCCATCAGAACTTGATTGCCCGTCGCACCGAACTCCGGAAACGGCTCGGTCTCGAACTTGAAGAACTGGCCCACATCAAGCACTCGTCTGCTTCCGGCGACCCCGCGGACGCGGCCTTCGACGCGAGCGGCGAGGAAATCTCCTCGGCTATCGCAGAACTCGAAGCCAAGGAACTCGCCCAGATCGAACGCGCGCTCCGTCGGCTTAAGGCCGGGACGTACGGCAAGTGCGAAGTGTGTTCGATCAAGATCCCTGTCGCACGACTTAATGCGTTACCCTTCAGCACGCTCTGCGTGCCGTGTCAGCGAGAAACGGAACTCGACGGCGGGTGGGCCGCCGATCACGGTGGAGCGGACTGGGGCCGGATCACCGACGGTTACCCGCGTGACGACCGCGACGTGAACATCTCGGACCTGGAGATCGATCTGAGCAAGTAAACCGTGTAGATCGGTTGTATCAAGCCCGCAGCCTATAATGGCTGCGGTTTTTTTTCGGTTCGTAGCGACCCGAGCCGGCCAACCCTGGCGTTTCTACCGACACGGTAACCGGCGCCCACCCACGCGAACGGGTAGAGTGAAAGCGGTTGAGAGGGTCCATCCTCACCGGCGTCCCCGAACCCGACCGGTTTCACTCAAGGTGGCCGACATGCGCAAGCAACTGGCTTTCGGAATGGTGGGAGCGGCGTGCGCGTTTCTCGGCGGCGCGGCAACCGAATCGCTCGTGCGCGGCGGAATCGCCTCCGCGCAGCCAAGTCCGGCGTCTCCCTCTCTCCCCGCGCTCGACGGCGCGAACGCGGGCGGCATCCCACACGATCGGTTTCAGACGGTGATCCGGCAACTCAGTCCGTCCGTGGTCGCCGTGGACGCGGTCAAGCCCGCCGTACCAGGCGCGAGCAAGACCGATCCCGTTGAAGAGTCTGGCTCTGGCGTCATTGTGAAGTTGCCAGGCGCAACCGGTGTTGTGGTGGTCACGAACTACCACGTCGTTGGAGCCGCGGCGCCCGCGAAAGTGTACGTCACGCTCTCCGACGGCCGCATCGTGCAGCCGGCGCGGATCTGGAACGACCCGGAATCGGATATCTCACTGTTGAACATCGAGGATGACACACTGACCGCGGCGCCGCTCGCGGACAGTTCGCGTGTGCGCCGAGGTCAGTGGGTACTCGCTTTCGGTAGCCCCTTCGGACTCAGTCAAACCGTGACACACGGGATCATCTCCGCTACCGATCGCGGGCAGATTTCACTCGGCTCAACGATCCGCATCAAGGAGTTCTTGCAGACGGATGCGGCGATCAACCCCGGCTCAAGTGGTGGCCCGCTCGTGGATCTGGACGGCCGCGTGGTGGGCATCAACACCGCGATCGCGTCCAAGAGCGGAAGCAACAGCGGTGTGTCGTTCAGCATCCCGGCGAACCTCGTGAAACGGATCGGGGGACAACTCATCGAGAAGGGAGTGGTGACTCGCGGTTACCTCGGCGTGCAGTTGGCCAGCGCGCTCGAACCGGCCGAAGCACTGCGACTGGGGCTGACTCGCGTGAGCGGTGCTCTGGTCGAGATCGTTCACCCGAACACGCCGGCGTCCGCAGCCGGGCTGAAAGTCGGAGACGTCGTACTCCACATCGAGGATGTCACGCTACGGGATGAGAACCACTTGATCAACGTGGTGTCCGCGCTGCCGCCGGGTCAGAGGGTGAAACTGACCGTGTGGCGCGACAGGAAGACGCAGGCAGTAGTGGTAACGGTGGGAGAATACGGTGGACAGAAGGTGCGATCGAACAAGCCGTGAGTACGCCGAAGAGGACGATCGTCGGACCCGGCAGCGGGTCCAACGATCGACGCGAATGACGGTTATTGTTCATCCTTTTTGTTGCCGCGCAAGAACAGCATCAACCCAATCAGTACCAGCAGGGCGACGAACATCCCGCCCATGGTCCACCAGCTTTGCAAGAATTCCATGAGAGTCCCCCTTGGTTCGCCCCTGAATCGGGCGTACGTGATAAACAGCGGACGTGTTCCCGATCTGCCAGTGATAAGGACAACCCGCCCGCCGGGCTTTAACAAACAACCGTGTTCTACCCCCCGATTCGACCCGATGCAAGCACCTATACAACAATCTTTGAGAATCCATGGGTGCGTGGCCCCTTGCCGTCGTACCCCGTCCGACCGAAGATGAACGCTTACCTGCCACGGTGTAGTGGCAACCGTTAGAATTTTCGATGTCAAGTTATCGCCCGCAGCGGGTGAAGGCGCCGATGAACGCGACCGGCTTGGAACGGGTCCGCAGTGGCAATCTCCTCTACACCGACGAAGTCGGGCACGACGCCTGCGGCATCGGTGGCGTTGCTGCCCGCGACGGGAAACCCTCAGCCGAGTTACTCCGGCGTGCCGTCGGCGCGCTCAAAGCGATGGAACATCGTGGCGGCGTGTGCGGCGACGCGGGCGACGGCGCGGGTCTCCTCCTGGCGACCCCACAAGCGTTCTTCAAAGAAGAAGCGAAGCGACTCCGTTTTGAGCGGGCGCGCGACCTGCGCCCGGAAGATACGGTTGCCATCGGTGTGCTGTTCATCTTCGAGCGCGAGCCGGCACGCGCCGATCAAGTTCGCTCGCTTGTGCGTGAGGTTCTTTCCGGTGGCCCTGTCAATCTCCTCGGTTTCCGCCCCGTGCCCGTCAACGACGACGTGCTCCCCGAGAAGGCGCGCAGCACGCGCCCTGCCTTTATCGAACATGCGCTCTTCAAGGTCGAAGGAGACGTGGCTGCGGCCGACAAGTGGCTCGTGCTGCGCCGGCTCGAACTGCGCCAACGCCTGCTTGCCGCAAGTCTCGATGCCTACGTTGTGTCGCTCTCCGCGGCGCTCATCGGCTACAAGGGGCTGATGACCAGCGGCCAACTCGCGGACTTCTACCAGGACTTCGTGAACCCGGCGTTCGAGACCGGCATCGCAACATTCCACCGCCGGTATAGCACAAACACGTTCCCGAACTGGACCCTGGCACAACCGTTCCGACTGACCTGTCACAATGGTGAGATCAACACCGTACGCACAACGCGCAACGCGGTGTCAGCGTTCGCACGCGGTTTGCAACCGCCGCTGCCCGGTGGCGATCTGCTCACACCGAAGATGAGTGACTCCGCGAGCCTTGACGAGTGGGTCGAGTACCTGATGCGCGAGCAGAACTGGAGCATGTTGCGTGCTCTCAGACTCAGCATTCCGCCGGTGTGGGACACGGAAGCAGACGTGTGGGGGCAGGAAGCGTTCGACCTGTTCACGTACTACCGGCGCGCGTTCGGGAGCCTCGCCGCGTGGGACGGACCCGCTGGCATCATCGGCACTGACGGGCGCATGCTCGTGGGTCTGGTAGACCGCATGGGGTTGCGGCCTGTGCGCTGGTGTTCTGACAGAAGGGGCTGGCTCTACATCGGCAGCGAGTCCGGCGTGTTTGGCCTCGACGCGACAACTATCGTTGCGAGCGGTCAGCTTCAACCGGGACAGATGATCGCACTGGACACCCAAACCGGCGAACGGCTCGACAGTTACCAGATCATGGCGCGGGTAGTTACCGAAGCGCAAACTGAACTGGGCGACGTGCGCGACCTGAACCGCCGGCAGATCATCATCCCCGAAGGCTTCGACTACACGCGGCAAACGGACGACACGGTGGGCGCGATGCTCGCGGAGCGCACCTGGTCCCTCGATCACTTGTTGCAAGCGGCCGGGTGGGACTTTGACCGCGCGGTGTTCGTGCGGGACATGGCAAAGCTCAAGAAGGAGCCGCTGTCGAGCATGGGTCACGACCGTGTGCTGACGGTGTTCAGTCAGCACCACCCAACGCTGTTCAAGTACCTTCAGCAAACGTTCGCAGAAGTGACGAATCCGCCCATCGACCCGTACCGCGAGGGCGGTGCGATGTCGCTGACTACCTACCTCGGGCGCGGACCGACGCAGGTTAACTCCGCCCACGAGGGCGGGGGTGACGCCCTCCCCATCCGCCAGATGGAACTGCCGTCCCCGGTCATTTCCGACGCGATCGTCGAGGAGATTCGACAGAACGAGGTGCTCGGCTTCAAGTTGCTCGACGCAACGTTCCCCATCCAAGGTGGTGCGGACTCGCTACGCACGAGCCTCGTCGCGCTTCAGAGCGCCGCGGAGAAAGCCGTTCACGACGGCTACCACGTCCTCTGTCTGTCCGACAAAGAAGCGTGCAAGCGCGGCATCTTCCCGATCCCGTCCTTGCTCGCGCTCGGCGCGGCCCACCAGTACCTGTGCCGCCAGGGGTTGCGCGACAAGTGCAGCCTCATCGTGCAAGCCGGTGACATTCAGGAAGGTCACGATATCTGCTGTCTGGTCGCGTTCGGCGCGGACGCGGTTCACCCGTATCTCATGTTGCGACTCGTCAAGGACGGCCTGAACTTCAAAGACCCCGACTCGAAGCAGGAGCTGAAGCTCGAACCGCGCGAATCGCTGGAGAATCTCTTCGCGGCGCTCGAAGACACCACCAAGAAGGTCATTTCCAAGATGGGAATCACCACCATCGAGGGCTATCGCGGCGCGCAGTTGTTCGAGGCGGTCGGGTTCGGTCCCGACCTCATGGCGTTCCTCGGCGACTTCCCCAGCCGCCTTGGTGGGATTGGCTTCGTTGAACTGGTCGAGGACGTGCAGTGGCGCGTTCAGCAGGCCGAGAAGATGACGGTGCTAGGCCGCAACCGCGACTATCACGCGTTCAACGCAAAGGTGCGGATGGCGCTGCGCGACGCGGTGAAAGAGGCACACCCTGAGCCTGAGCAATCCGGCGGTGAGATGGCCTACACCGCGCCGCCCTCTGAAGACGACCCGGGCGCGCCGCAGCGCGTCGCTGACAAGTTCGTGAAGTTCACTGACATGGTCAGCACGCGCGTCCCCACGGTGCTACGCGACCTCTTCACCCTCCACTACGCCGCTCGCGGCGTAGCACTGGATGAAGTGCAAACCGCTGCGAAGCTGATCGCTCAGCACTTCCGCGGCGCCGCGATGAGCCACGGTGCACTCACCGGCGCGTCGCACATGACAATCGCCGCAGCGGTGAACGAACTCGGTGCTGCGAGCAACTCAGGCGAAGGCGGCGAAGCGCGGTGGCGTAACGACCTCCCCGAGCGTGCCTATGGGGCGTTCTGGGACAAGGTGCGTGCCCAACGACTCGCGCACCCCGAGATTTACACGCTCGATGGCGACCTCGCGAAGAGCCGGTTCCGCAGCCGTATCCGGCAGATCGCATCTGGCCGGTTTGGTGTCGACGCGGAGTATCTCATCAACGCGGATGAGATTTCGATCAAGATGGCGCAAGGCGCGAAGCCCGGCGAGGGCGGTCAGTTGATGGGCAAGAAGGTCACGGCCGAGATCGCAGAGATCCGGTTCGCGAAGCCCGGCACGGACCTCATCAGCCCGCCCCCGCACCACGACATCTACAGCATCGAAGACCTGGCGCAACTCATCTACGACCTGAAGGCAGTGAAGCCCGGCACGCCGGTGTCCGTGAAACTCGTCGCGGTCGAGAACATCGGGACCATCGCGGTCGGCGTGGCGAAGGCCGGTGCTGACATCATCGAAATCGACGGCATCGACGGCGGCACCGGAGCCGCGATGGTGTCGAGCAAGGAACACGCGGGCCTTCCGAGCGAGATGGGATTGGCCGAAGCGCATCAAGCGCTCGTCGTGAACGGATTGCGAACCAGCGTGAAGCTCCGCGTCGGCGGCGGCATCAAGAACGGGCATGACATCATCAAATACTCGCTGTTCGGCGCGGACGAGTTCAGCTTCGGTCAGGGCTTGATGGTGTCGGTGGGGTGTATTGTGTGCAAGAGTTGCCACATTCCGAACTGCCCGACCGGGATCACCGGCTCGCCGGAGATCTTTAAGGGCCACCCCGAACACACGAAAGCGTATTTGCACGCTGTCGCGTATGAGACCCGCGCACTGCTCGCGCGAATGGGCTTCAATCAACTCTCCGACATCACCGGGCGCTCGGACTTGCTTGTGCGGCGAACCGACCTGAAGGAAAAGCACCCGCGGCCCGCGCTGCTCGACCTGTCGCCGTTCATTCACCCAGACATGGCAATGTCGCGTCTGGCTGAGAACCACCCGCAGACGACTCCCGGGCGTGGGCTGTGCGACAGCACTGGCTCGCTGAACGATCGCATACTCGCGGCGTCCCACGACGCCATCGATACCGCACAGAACGCGGACATCGTGTTCCGCGTGAAGAACTCCGACCGCGCCGTAGGCGCAACCGTCGCGGGTCAGATCGCGAAACTGTACGGTCGTGAGGGGATGCCGAATCACCGCAAGATCAAGGTGCGGCTCGACGGTGAAGCGGGCCAGAGCTTCGGCGCGTGGTGCATCAACGGCCTGGACTTGGAACTTCGCGGATTCGCGCAGGACGGTGTCGCGAAGGGTATCTCCGGCGGCACCGTGGTGGTCACGCTTGACTACACAATCAGCAACTATGGCGGTGAAATCCAGAGCGTGACCGGTAACAACGTGGGCTACGGCGCGACCGGCGGCACGGTGTTCATCGGCGGCCGCGCCGGGCACCGCCTTGGTATCCGCAACTCGGGCGCAACCATTGTTGCGGAAGCCGCAGGCAAGTACGCGTGCGAGTACATGACCCGCGGACGCGTTCTCATTCTGGGGCCGGTTGAGAACGAGATCGGGTCCGGCATGACTGGCGGCGAATTGTTCGTCTTCGACCCCAAGACTGAAGCCCCCGCGAAGTTGCATGGCAAGAGCGTAACTGTGATCGACTGCTCGCACGTCGATTACGAGTGGATGCACCCCTTGTTGCACCAGTACTTCGCCCGGACCGGGAGCAGGCAGGCGGAACACATTCTCAAGAACTGGGCCGACGTGCGCCGTGGTCGTCGATTGCGGAAGGTGTTGCCGCTCGCGGTGGCACGTGCGATGGAAGACCTCAAAACCGCTGGCACCAACGCGGGGTGAGAGTTGCTGGTGTTCCGCCACTCGCGGCGGAACACAACTAGCTGAAGGGAGAACTCCCCGCTTCAGCTATCTACCTGTGCTGCCCCGATCTCACTGGTATCCTTCGAGATCACTTCTTCGCGAGGGGGCGAGTGTGACTCCAACTAATCACGCGACTCCGCCGCGCCCCGGTTGGTCGCTGCTAGACGAGCAGCGGATCGGGATCGTAATCCTGACGACGAACCGGGGGCCGTGGCTGTCCCCGCGAACGCTCGCCGACCTCCTCCACACGAGTCGCGACTGGGTTCGGGTCTACGTGGGTCGGGACGGGGTTGTGGGTGCGCCGCACGGTCGCGTACGAACGTGTCTGGCGACCAGTGGAAGGGACCGTTACGGAGACGACATTCGTAACGCTCGGCCGCAGGGGGCGACGAGGGTTCGATGATCTGGCCGACGGCACCGGCACAAGACCAGTAGCCGGGAAGAGTCTTATCCCCGCCGGGCGGCGGGTTTCACTTTCTCGTGGATGAGTTTCACGAACTGTTCCAGGAACTCGAAATACTCCGTCCCCGCGATTTCCTTCACGCGACAAACGAGATGCCGCCTGCGTTCGAGCATATCGACGCAGGTGTCCACGCCCATCTTCACGAGCGGGCCACCCGGCGCCTGCATATCGAGCAGTTCCTGCACCTCGTCCGGTCGCAGTTCGGTGGCACGATCGCGGTTGCGTTCCAGCCAACTGAGCAAGTCGGGGAGTTGCGCGCGTTCGTAAAGAAGCTTGAGTGACTCCTCGTCGTCTGCGGGCTTGCCGTGCATCCGAGGCAGGAGCCGGTCGAGTGGAAGCGTGCGCAGTTCACTCACGGTCAGCCCAAGCGCTTCGGCGCACTGGCTGACCGTGGCGTTACGGAGCTGCCGCTTTGGGCCACCGTGGAGAATCGGCCGGATCGTGTGCCGGTTCAGACCTGAGATGCGGGCGAAGTCTTCTTGATTCCAGCCCCGCTCCTCGACGAGTCGGGCAATCTTGTTCGCGAGTTCTGCCCCAACCCCCGGAGATGTCGCATTCATCCGTGCTTAACCCCGTTGGCGTTATTCATCCCTTAAAATACTAATGCCTGCGCGCCTGGGTGGAAGAGGGGAGTTTGGAAAGGATCGGAAAAAACGCTCCGGCCGACCAGTTCACCCGAACTGGTCAGCGGGAATGCGTGTCAGAAGTGACAGCGGTCAGTACGGGCTGCCGCTCACGGCCAAGCCGCCCACAGCGTTAGGCAGCGGAACCGGAAGGCTGCTGCTGGTGCCGCCCTTGGGCTTGGGCTTCTCGTCCTTCGGCTTCGGCATTTCCTTCGGCGGTGTGGTCCCGCCGGTGGCCGGCGCCACGCGGGCACCGCACGGATCGCACACTGGGCCGCAGTGCGAAGCCTTCAACTGGCCCAGACGAGACTTCAGTTTGTCGAGCAAGTTGGGCCGATCCGCGACACTGCACGGGCTACAGGCGTTGCGCGGTGCGGGTGGGGCAACCGGGGCAGCCGCCGGCACCGGCGCGCTGCTGCAGTCGTGACACTTCTTACCGAACTTCGCCTTCAACCGGTCGAGCAGGTTCGGCTTCTCGCAGCCACACGGGGCCGGAGTGCAGTTCTTGCAGCCGGCACCGGAGTGCACGACGGCCGGCGCAGGTGCGGCCGGCGTGGGAGCAGGGTCGGCCCCGGCCAGTGCGGCCGAGGACATAAGCAGGAACGCGGCTGTCACGTGGCTATCCTCCGAACAAGTTGGGAAACTGTGAAGACAATCACCTCACATTCCTCGCATCGACCCGCCCGTGACTCCTTCGTGATGCTCCCGGTTTTTATCCAGCACAATCTCTCAACCTGCGGCGCGGTCGTACCGCACGTGCCGGGGTTCGCGGCGAGCGCAGATCTACCGTGTGCGCCGGCTGAGCCGTGCCAGACGCGACCGTCGCGAGTAGGATGGGCTTGCCTTGTCAGTGGACATCTGTTCTAAATATCGGTTCACATCCGAGAAGTGAGGAGCACAACGTGGCGCGCGCGCAAAAGCAGTGGCACTTGCTCCCATCCGACCCGACCGCGACGAACAGGCTCGCCGGACAGGCGCGGGTTTCCTCCGTTGTCGCACAACTTCTGCTGAATCGTGGTGTAAAGGACGCGTCTTCGGCCCGGCGCTTCCTCGATTCCCCGCTCGCAGGACTACATCCACCTCTGTCGCTCCCCGGTGTGAATGAAGCTGCGGAACGAGTGGCCCGCGCGATCGCAGACAAGCGGCGCATCTGCGTCTACGGCGACTACGACGTCGATGGCGTAACTGGTACATCGATACTTCTCCGCGTTCTGGGCAAACTCGGAGCGGATGTGCAGTTCCACGTGCCGCTGCGCCTGTCCGAAGGCTACGGCTTGAACAGTGAGCGACTCCGCGAACTACATCGTGCGGGAGTGTCGCTAGTGGTGAGCGTGGACTGCGGAATAGCAAGCCTCGCGGAGGCGCAGGTCGCGCACGACATCGGACTGGAACTAATCGTCACAGACCATCACGAGATGAAGATGGGTCTCGACGGGCCAATTCTGCCGCTCGCCGCGGTACTCGTTCACCCGCGACGCCCGGCGCCGGAACCATACCCGTTCAGCGATCTATCGGGTGCCGGTGTCGCGTTCAAACTTGCGTGGGCAGTCGCGCAGCGTGCGTGCGGTTCCGAGAAGGTGCCCGCGGACGTGCGCGAGGTGTTACTCGATGCCGTGGGGTTAGCAGCGTTGGGGTTGGTAGCCGACGTGGTGCCGCTGCGCGACGAGAACCGCATCTTCGTGCGTCACGGGTTGGACCGAATCCGCACGAAACCGTCGGTGGGGTTGAAAGCTCTCCTCGACGCGAGCGGAGTGAAGTCCGATCAGGTACTGACTTCTGAGGATGTAGGCTTCAAACTCGCTCCGCGGTTGAACGCGGCCGGGCGTCTCGGCTGCGCGAGTTTCGCGGTCGAGCTACTCACCACAACTTCGGTGGCGAAGGCGACGCAACTGGCGCAGCAGCTCGAATCGCAGAACGGCGACCGGCAGGTGCGCGAGCGAAAGTATACGCAGGCCGCGAAGGAACTCGTGGAGGCGCATTTCGCAACCGACCCGGCGGTGGTGGTCGGTTCCGAGGACTGGCACCCCGGCGTTGTCGGGATCGTCGCGAGCCGGCTGGTCGATTACTTCGGGCGCCCCGCTCTTGTGATTGCGATGCAGCCGAACGAATCGGTCGCAACGGGATCGGGCCGAAGCGTACCGGGGTTCGCGCTACACACCGCGCTCGTGGCGTGTGACGATCTGCTCGAAGGGCACGGAGGCCACGCGGCCGCAGCCGGGTTCAAGGTACGTCCAGAGCGTATCCCGGCTCTACGTGAGCGATTTAATACGTACGTCGCGAACCACTACCCCGGCGGCGCGCCCGCACAACTCCTCACGCTCGACGCAGAGGTGCCGCTTTCGGCGCTCACGTTCGGGTTGCTCAACGACCTCGACAAACTCGAACCCTACGGTGCCGGGAACCCGCGACCCAAGTTCCTCGCGTCCGGGCTGAAGGTGGAAGCCGCGCGATTGATCGGCCAGGGTGAAACACAAAAACACATGGACTTCCGAGTGCGGCAAGGCGAGACAACAATCCGCTGTGTGGCGTGGGGAATGGCCGACCGTATGGAAGAACTGGTAAGCGCTGGCGGCGATTGCTGCCTGGCTTTCACGGCGAAGATCAACGAGTGGAAAGGCTCCCGGAAGATCGAGCTTCAGGTGATCGACCTGAAGCCGGGCGCAACCGTGGCGCTGGTGTGAGGTGCAGGGTGGGTGTCGCGTGCGGAGCGGCACGGCGACACAACTGGAATAGCCTCACCTCACTCCGGGACGCACACCCCGCACGAAGGCGTGCCGCTCGGCAAGTGGCACCTACCCCGATTACTTCGGGACGGGCAGCGGCACCGACGGTTCACGCTTCTTCAACATTTCGATCTTCGCCGGCAAAGTTGTCAGGAACTTTCCGTATTCGTCGCTGTCCCCAACACCCACGTTGATCAGGACTGGCTGCGGAATCCACGCCTCCATTTCCACAGCGACGATGTTCCACAGCGCCGCCTCGCGCACTGGGATGCTCGAATCCTTGAGCCACTTCAACAGGTCGTCGAGCCGGTCCGGGTCGGGTTTCGTCGGGGACACGAAGCCGCGGAATAGCCGCAACAGACGATCGGCCACGTCTTCTTTGTCCGTTTCTGCGCCCAACCCCTTGTTAATGAAAACCGCGCGGAGCAGCGCGGTGTTCCCGCGATCGCGCGCGACCCAAGCCATGAGCGCGGTCACGACCGACTGACGCGCAGGCCACTGCAGTTCCGACTTCAGGATGTCAACCAGCGGCTTGAGCGTGTCGCCCCCGGCGGGCGAACTGTCCGCTAGCGCGACCTGCGAATAGACCGCGAGCCGCGCGGTCAGGTCGCGAACAAGCTGATCGCCACCGGGCAGCGATTCGAGCCGGGCCTCCATCACCTGACGTGTCACGTTCGGATCGGTGACCTTGTCAGCCGCGTCGGTCAGTGTACTCGTGACGACTTTCTGGAATTCGGGAAGGGTGGGGTTCGGGGTCGAGTTCTGCAGGTTCGATATCGCTTTCGGCTCTGCGAGAACCCCGGACACGGAATCCCACGTGAGTTGCGTGTTGAGCGCCACTGTACCGATATTCTTGAACCGACGCGGAGCGACGAACCCGATCGAGCCAGCGATGACTGCGACGCGTCCCTCGGCCTTGGGCGGCGTGCCGGCCGTGCGCGCGTAGGCTGTGCCCGGCTCGAACCATGACACGTGTTCGATGAGTACCTGCGCCTGCTCATCCGGCAACGTGATGTCCCAGACCTCGCCCGCGATGCGAACCCGGACCTTCGCGCCGGTCGGCTTCCGCTCCGCGTCCAGCTTCTTGCTCTTCAGATAGATGCGGCCCGCGAGCAACGTGATGTCCGCGTCGAACCCTGCACCCGGCGGGTGGAACTTCACGCGCGACTCGAATACGCGATACCGGAGTTGCTCCGGTACGTTGCCCCATAAATGCACCTGAACGTACTTGTCGCGGTCACCGATCAGGAGATTCGCCTTGTACCCCGGCAGCGCCATCAGCGCGACGTTGGAGGATACTGTTGCGTCGTCGTCGCCCTTCAACCGGAGACGGACCCACGAGCCGGGGCGATCCTGGGCCACGACGAGTACACGGCTGGTTTCGACGCGACCAATGTCGCGGACCTTCGCGTCGGGTGCCGCAACCGGGTCGTTCAGCGCAGGTCCAGGATCGTTAGGTTTGGTGGCCGCGAACTCCGTGGCGATCGCCGCAGCGAAAGTGGAAACCACGTTCACCTCGACAGGCTTTGGCGCGACCTCGTCCGGGTCTTTTGGCACCTTGAGTTTCTCGGTGTCCTTCGGCTTGGGCGGGATCACCTCGGGTGCTGGCTGTTGCGCGTACGAGTGACCGGGTGTCGTCTCGGGCGGTTTGGGGGTCTGTTGCGGGAGCGCCATGAACACGGCAACTGCGAGGAACGCGAGGAACGCCGCGCCAACGCCGAAAATCGCGAGCCGCGCAGCCCAACCGGTCGCGGCCGAGTATCGTTTCATGCCAAGCAACAGGGCCGCGTCAGCTTCGTCCTGGTCGCTCTGATTCGGGTCGGTCGGGCCTACCCCGCCGATCGGAAGCGTTTTGTTCGGGCGTCGGTCCGGTGTTGAAGCCGGTGCCGGTTGGAGGCCGTACATCCGCCGGTGCGCCCGTGGTGGTACACGCGCGGGTTCCGTAAGCAGGAGGGTCAGAATCTGGTGGCACGCGGCCACTTCTGCGAGGTGAACGTCGGACCCCAGACAGGTTTCCTCCACTTGCTTGAGCGTGGTCGAATCGAGTGTGTTGTCGAGGTACTCCGCGACTGTGTTCGGGTCGGCGACTTCGTCGTCTACGTTCGGAGCGGGAGTGCGCAGCCCGCGGCGCCGCGTGACCTTCTTGATCCGCTCGACGAGTTCGCGTGCTTCTTCGCTCGCCGCGACCTTCCGGCCAAGCGTGCGAGTTTCCACCGGGCCGAGCGTGTCGTCGATGTAGGCGAGCAAGGTGCGAAGCGTCAATCGCGGCATGATGTCTCCTCGGTGCGTCCGTCGCAGTTAATAGTGGCGCCCGGTGCCTTGCTTCGTGCAACATTCCGAGAAAAGCGGTACGCTGACTGGAAGATGACCTCTACCCAATCCCTCCCCTAAGAAGCGAGGGATTTCGGAGAGCTTCTTCGGAGACCCCACATGACCGCTGCCCTTCTCTTGCTCGCCGCGACCGCCGGATCGCCGCACGCACCGGTCGCGGACCTGAACTTGCCGCTGGGGTTCCGCGTGATGATGTATGCGGATAACCCCGTCGCGCCAGACATCTACACGATGACCATCGACGACTCGGGCCGCGTGCTGATCGCGGGTCGCGGGTACGTTCGCGTACTGGTCGATGACGATAACGACGGTTCTGCCGACCGTGCCGTAGACCTCATCGACGGCCTAAAAGAAGGACCGCTCGGTCTGCTCGCGGAAGGCGACTCGCTCTTCGTGGTGACTGACGGCGGGTTGAAACGCTACCGCGGGTACAACGGCAAGGACAAGTTGAAGGGAGCACCAGAACTCATTCTCGCACTGACAACTGGCGGCGAACACGCCGCGCACGCGGTGCGCCGCGGGCCCGACGGCTGGCTCTATCTGCTCTGTGGCAACAACGCAGGCGTGCGCAAGGCGCTCATCACCGATCACCGCTCGCCGGTGCAAGACCCGATCGCAGGCGCGCTGCTGCGCATCTCTCCCGACTTCAAGTCGGTCGAGGTGGTCGCGGACGGGTTCCGCAACCCGTATTCGTTCGACTTCAACCTGGACGGCGAACCATTCACCTACGACTCCGACAACGAGCGGTGTGTGGGCCTACCCTGGCACGAAGGCTGTCGGTTTTACCACGTCGTCCCGGGCAGCAACTACGGATGGCGCTCGCCGCAGATCTCGCAGACGTGGCGCAAACCGCCCTATTTTCCAGACGTTGTGCCGCCGATCGCCGACCTCGGTCGCGGCTCGCCCACGGGGGTCGCGTGCTACCGACACTCGCAGTTCCCGTCAAAGTATCGCGGCGGGTTCTTCCTCGCGGACTGGACGTTCGGCCGCATTCACTACGTCCCGCTGAAGGCGAGCGGTTCGAGTTACGAGGGGAAGCCGGAAGTGTTCGCGGAGGCGATCGGCACGAGCGGCTTCGCGCCGACCGCGCTCGCGGTGCATCCCAAGACGGGCGAGTTGTTCGTGAGCATCGGCGGGCGCGGCACGCGCGGCGGCGTGTATCGGATCGCGTTCGACAAAGGCGACGCGAACCCGAAACCGCTCCCGATGGCGAAGCGGTCGCTCGATCACGACAAAGACACCGCGAAGCAGTGGCTCGCGGATTGCCAGAAGCCGTGGACGTTCACGAAATGGCCTACGAATGCCGAACAGCGCGCCCAACGGCACGCACTCGAACTCATGCTGCGCCACCGCGAAAGGATGGGCTGGGCGCAGCCGATCCTCGACGTGGTGAAGTTCAGTCTGACGGTTCCAGACTCGCTCGTGAGCGCCGCCGCCGCGCGCGCCGCGGGCGGTCTCGTCGTGCCGGTCGGGGAGATACCGCGAAACGGGCCACCGACAGGCGCACAACTTGTGGTCGCGCTTCAGGTCGCCGGGAACGAACCGGAGTGGGCGTTGCAGGCCGCGCTCGGTGTCCTGAACGACCGCCACGCGACCAAACGCGAACTGCTCACGGCCTTCCGCATCGTGCATCTGGCCTACGGCGATCTGACCGCGAAGGGCGCTGTCGGCACCGTGTTCGAGGGCTACACGCTCCGCTACTGGATCCATCCTCTACGTGCAGCTCAACTTCGCGAGAGTCTGGTCGCACTGGGGCGCCGCGCGGATGGACCCGCGAACGAGCGCGAAGTGGTTCGCGAACTCGCGCGCCTGTTCGGGATTCTCGGTGGCGACTACGACACTCCCGTGCGACTGACCACCTTCATGCAGATCGACGCCGCTACCGCGCAAGCCGATGACTTGCACTTCCTCATCGCGCTCGCCGGGACCACAAGCGCGAAGTTCCCAGCTGCAACGGAAGGACTCGCAAACGCCCTGTTCGCGCTCCCGCAGAAAGTGAAGGCGCAGGGCGTAGTGTTGGACCGACACTGGCCGTTGCGGTTCGAGGAACTGCTCGCTCAGTTCGGGAAGAACTGGCCCGATCTCGGCGCCGAGGTATTCGCCCACACCGACTTCGGCCGGGTTGAGCATGTCGCGTTCATCAAGCCACTCAAAATCCCTCGCGACAAGGCCGCCCGGACGTTCCTCGCGGTGGCCGCGACAAGCCCTAACTTCACCTGGACACCGGAGTTGGTCGAACTCCTCGGCGACCTACCCCAAGACGTATTGCGACCTGTCCTCAACCGTCTGTGGAAACAGCCCGCACTACAAGAGGCCGTGATTGGCGTTGTGATCAAAAGCCCGACACACAACGAGGGCGATGAGGAGAAACTTCTCGTCGGACTCGGTTCGTTTGATTCCGAAATCGTGCGACGCGCAGCCCTCGCGTTGGGAACCATTCCGACGACCAACGCGAACCGGCAAGTCGGCCTCGCGGTCACCGCTCTTCGCCGGTCAGCCCCGGAGGAGAAAGCGACCCGCGCCGCGCTCGTCTCGTTGCTTCAGACCCGCACCGGGGTGAAACTCGAAGGCGACGCAAAGGCGTGGACCGAGTGGCTCACCAAGAATCAACGAGACGCCCTGCCCTGGCTCAAGAACACCGACAGTTTCGACGCGCTCGCGTGGCAGAACCGCGCCGCCGGCATCAACTGGGCGAAAGGCGACGCCGGACGCGGGAAGATCGCGTTCACAAAGGCGACGTGTGCCGCGTGTCACGACAGCGGCGGTGCGATCGGGCCATCGCTCCTTGGTGTGGGAAAACGATTCAGCCGCGACGATCTACTCACGGCTATCGTTCAGCCGGGCAAAGACGTCCCCGCCCGCTTCCGGCCCACGCGCGTCACGACCAACGATGAGAAGAGCTACCTCGGCGTCCTCGTGTACGAAGCGACCGACGGCGTAATTCTGCAAACCGGTGCGGATACCACCGTGCGGATCGCGGGGGCCAACATCGCGTCCAAGAAGCAGGTCGATGCTTCGCTCATGCCTGCGGGGTTGATCGACAAACTCAGTGACCCGGAGATAGCCGATTTGCTCTTCTACCTGGGGACGCTGAAGTGAGTAGTCCGGTTTTCGTCTTTGCCCTCTCCCCTTGCGGGAGAGGGACACGAACAACAACGCAAACGCCTTCGAGGTTGCCATGCGCCGACTCGTCGCTCTGTTCGTTACGCTACTCGCCCCGTCCTTCGCGCCCGGTGCCGAGCCGGCCCTGCGTGCCGGCGCGTATGCGATGGACGTCACGCCTCAGAAGTTCCCGGTGTCCGTCAATGGCGGGTTCGCGGATCGCAAAGTTAACTCCGCACACGACCCGCTTCACGCACGATGTTTGGTTCTTGATGACGGCACCACGAAGCTCGCCATCGTGGTCGTCGATAGCTGCATGATTCCACGCGAACTCATCGACGAAGCCAAGAAACTCGCTGCGAAGAAGACCGGCATCCCCGCGACGAACATGCTCATCTCCGCGACGCACACACACAGCGCGCCCGCGGTGGCATCTGTGTTCGGCAGCGACGCCGACGCGGAGTACACAAAGTTCCTCGTTCGCAAGATCGCGGAGGGCATCGACAAGGCGCATACCAACCTCGCGCCCGCGAAGCTTGCGTGGGGCATCGCGGAGGAACCGCATCAGGTGTTCAACAGGCGATGGAAGCTGAAGGCCGGCGTGAAGAACCTCGACCCGTTCGGCGGCGACACCGACAAGGTGAAGATGAACCCGCCGCGAATGAGTATAGACCTCCTCGAACCGGCGGGGCCAACCGACCCACGCGTCACGGTCATGTCACTGCGCGACGCCGACGACAAGCCGCTCGCGCTATTCGCGAACTACTCGCTGCACTACGTCGGCGACATGCCGGCCCTGTCAGCGGACTACTTCGGTGTGTTCGCGGACAGCGTGTCGCAGAAGTTGAAAGCCGGCAAGGGCTTCGTCGGGTTGCTCTCGAACGGTACCAGCGGCGACGTGAACAACATCAACTTCAAGGAGGCATCGCCGAAGTTCCAACCCGGCGAGCGCTCACGCCTCGTCGCGGACGCGGTCGCGACCGCCGCGGTCAAGTCGCTGGACAAGGCCGAGTACGGCTCGCGGATGGCGTTGCGCGTCGCGACGAAGGACATCGAACTTGGTGTCCGCAAGCCAACCGCGGACGAGGTGAAACGCGCGGAGGTGATTCTGGAGAAAGCGAAGGGGCGCGACCTGAAAGGCAGCGAAGAAACGTACGCTCGCGAAACCGTCCTGATGGCGAAGTACCCGGACAAGGTGAAGGTGCCAGTTCAGGTGTTACTCATCGGGCAGTTCGCAGTGGTAGCGATTCCGTGTGAGGTGTTCACCGAGATCGGCCTCGCGGTCAAGAAGAACAGTTTGCTGAAAACGACGTGCGTGGTGTCGCTCGCGAACGGCTACTTCGGCTACCTGCCCACACCCGCGCAACACGCACTCGGCGGCTACGAGACGTGGCGCGCGCGATCGAGCTTCCTCGAAGTGGAGGCAGCCGTGAAGATCGAGACTGCAATCGGTGAGCTAATGAAGGACGCGATGTCGAAGTGAGAAACACAACCGACCGGTCGCGGGTCGCACGAGTGGAGCGGATCCTCCGCAACCTCCTCACGTGACTCACAACCGGCCGGAAGTCGATCGCACGCGGTTCCGGCCGCGTGCGAACTGCCTCTTCTGTTCCAGCCCCTTACATCACTGCACGGTACTGGTTGAGAACGAATTACTCTAAAGCAGGTGTCGTGCCAATCGCAAAAATGTGCCGAACCCTGTACCTGCCGGACACACGCGAGCGGTCAATAGGAAAAAAGCGGCACCGGGTGAGTAGGAATTACAACTCGCTCACCCCGACCCAGCAACATCTTCCGGCCGGATCATCAGTCGAACAACCCCAGGAGCGGTTCGCCGGTGCTGAGCGGCTTCGACAACCCTTCCTTCGTGACGCGCGATTCGTAGGGCACATCGAGCGCGTGGAAGATTGTCGCACTCAGGTCTTGCGGGCGCACGGGCTTGTCTTTCACGTATGCGCCGATCTTGTCCGATTCGCCGTAGACCTGACCGCCCTTGATGCCGCCACCCGCGAGCATTGCGGTGTAGCACGCCGGCCAGTGCTGGCGACCCGGCGTTGCGCCGGCCAACTGGTTGATACGCGGTGTACGGCCGAACTCACCCATCACGACCACGAGCGTGCTTTCCAACATCCCGCGGTCCTCGAGATCGTCGAACAACGCGGACACCGCGGTGTCGAGAACCGGCTGGCACCAGCCCATACCGTAGGAACCGGTGCCGAAGGCGTTGCCCATACCCATCTCGCCGCCGTGCATGTCCCAGCTCGAACTCGGCGGGCCGCCACCGGCCTGACCGGGCGACGGACCGGTCCAGCCGTTCACGGTCACAAACCCAACGCCTGACTCAACGAGCCTACGCGCGAGGAGCAGGTTCTGCCCAAGCGGGTTGCGTCCGTAGCGGTCGCGGGTACGCACGTCTTCGCGGTCCATGTTGAACGCTTCACGCGGCCCCGTCGAAGTCGCGATCTCGAACCCCTTCCCCTGTACGTCGCGCCAGCCCTGTTGCGCCGAATCGCTCGCGCTCGCACCGCGATTCAGGCTACCGAGAAGGTCGCGGCGACCGTGTAAACGCTCGTTAGTGTCCACCGGCAGCAACGCGTCGGGCGCCTTGAAGCCGGGTAGCGCGGGGTTGTTCGCGGCGCTGCCAACGAACAGCGGCGCGTGGTGCGCGCCGAGGTTGCCGCCGGTACCGATGTTCGGGGCGCAGAACACCGGGTCGCCCACGCACTTGATGAGCCACACGTAGGACGAGAGAGCTTTCTGGCTCGGGCGCACCTTCGACAGAATCGAGCCGAGGTACGGCGAGTCCTGAGGCGCGTTGTGCTGACCCGAGAGCAGGTTGTGCATCGCGTCGAAGTGGTTGCTGATGTTGCCCGGGTGCGTCACTGAACGGACCAGCGCGAAGTGCTTCGTGAGCTTCGAGAGCTTCGGCTGAAGCTCGCTAATCCGCATGCCCGGCACGGCAGTTTGCAGCGGCTTGTACGGCCCGCGAATCTCGTTCGGCGCGTCGGGCTTCAAGTCCCACAGGTCGAGGTGGCTCGGCCCGCCGCACAGCAGCACGAAGATGCACGACTTCTCGGCCGCGCCGGGAGTGCGCCGGGCCGGGTCCATGCGTGCCGCGACCGTGCCCGGAACGCCCATCGTCAGCGCGGTGACGCCACCAAGTTGGAGCATCTGTCGGCGTGAGAGAGAGGTGTTCATCGGAGAATGCCTTTATGTAGGACAGGCTTCCAGCCTGTCATTGTTCTGACAGGCTGGAAGCCTGTCCTACGAAAGTTCGGTTATCGGTTCGGGGTCGTCGAGCAGGTACACCGGGCGCCCGGTGAGATCGGGCAGCGTGGTCTTCGGGTCAATGCCGAGGAAACCATACAGCGTGGAGAGCATGTTGGCCGGGGTGTAAGGCGTCGAACGAGCGCGTTCGCGGTCACCGCGCAAGCCGGTGTCGCCGATCTTCTGCCCCGTCTTGAACCCGCCGCCCGCAACGATCGCGGTACCCGATGGTGCCCAGTGGTCGCGGCCACCGTCCTTGTTGATTTTCGGTGTGCGCCCGAACTCACCCCAGATAACGACCGCGATGTCCTTGTCCAGCCCGCGTTCGTAGAGATCGCTCAGGAACGTGTGCATGATCTTGTCGTACACCGGCAGGCGCTGCCGGTAGTCCTCGAATTGGCCAAACTTCCGGCCGTCGTTCTTGCCGTGCGTGTCCCAGTCGCCGACCGGCACCACGGTCCCCGCGACCGACACGGTCACCACCGACACGCCGGCTTGCGCGAGCCGCAGCGCCTGCAGTAGCCGTTTGCCGGGGCCGTAGCGTTCCTGAAGCGATTTAGGTTCTTTGCTCACGTCGAACGCGTCGCGCACCTTCGTTGAAGCAATCACTTCGAGCGCCCGTTGCGTGAACACGTCGGTGCCGGCCATCTCGCCGCGTGCGTCCACATCCTTGCGAACGGTATCGAAGCAACTCAGGAGTTGCTTGCGCTCGGTGAGTTGTTCCGGCGTAACGCCCTTTACGAGGGTGAGGCTGTTGAGCGCTTCGCCGCCCGGCTTGAACGGCCTGTGCGCAGTGCCAAGATAGCTGGGATCACCGGGGTCGGAGCCGTTCTCGCCGCCAAGTGCGACGTAGTGCGGCATCCCGTCGGAACCGGTGCCGCCACGAAGCCGGCTCACGACGGAGCCGAACACCGGGCGCTTCGACGGGCCGTTCAGGTGCCCACGCATCAGGAGTTCGGCGCTGTGCGTGTCCACCGATTGAATGCCGTTCACCACGGCGAACTTGTCCGCGATCTTCGCGTGGAGCGGGAGAAGTTCGCACATGTCCACGCCGCTGACGTTCGACTTGATCGGCTTGAATTCGCCGCGGAACTCTGCTGACGCGTCGGGTTTCGGGTCGAACATGTCGATGTGCGACGGTCCGCCCGGCAGGTAGACCATGACGACCGCTTTGGCGCTGGTCGAAGTAGGATTGGCAGCGCGTGCGCGCAGCACGTCAGCGAACGTGAGGCCGCCCAATCCGAGCGCACCGACCGCGAGGAAATCACGACGCGAAACGTTATCGCATAGACGGTGTGAAGCACCGCGAAAGGTGAGCACGGGCGGGTCTCCGAAGGGAGCGCACGGCAGGGAAAAACTAGCGGGGGCGAATCGTTGAGGAGTGACTCGCTGTACTGAGTGTCTCCCTACCGCCCGCGCGCGTCAAGCGCATTCCCTCCGGTGATCGCTGCTTCCACATTGGAAGCAGCCTG